>Ga0187893_10002101_pt1 | contig 45068 bp, 32 predicted proteins | sample MA1701074metaG_FD_139574 | JGI IMG/M metagenome (GOLD analysis project Ga0187893, IMG submission 139574) | White microbial mat communities from a basaltic lava cave in the Kipuka Kanohina Cave System on the Island of Hawaii, USA - MA170107-4 metaG ... | reverse complement strand
GACGGAGGGAGATGGTTTTCGGGAGAGTCCCGGCAACCAGCGACGGAGGCGGAAGCCTCCAACACTCCGCGCCTTTCGGCGCGGCTTACGACGAGGAACGAGATCGACCACATACAAGGTCGAGCGCCTGACGGCGCCGCCCGAGTGACGGCGCGGCCCGAGGCTACAGGAGCAGGCTGACCGGGTTCTCCAGCAGGCGCCGCACCTCGCCCAGGAACTGGGCGGCGAGCGCGCCGTCGATCACGCGGTGATCGGAGCTGAGCGTCACCTTCATGCGCTGGCCCGGCTCGAGGCGGCCATCCACCACGACCGGGACCTGACGCACGGCTCCCACGGCCAGGATCGCGCTCTCGGGCGGGTTGATGATGGCCGTGAACTCGGTGACCTCCATCATCCCGAGGTTGGAGATGCTGAAGGTCGAGCCCGTGAACTCCTCGGGCTTGAGTTTCCTGTCTCGTGCGCGGCCGGCCAGGTCCTTCACCTCGCGCGAGATCTCCAGCACCGACTTGCGATCGGCGTTCCGCACCACCGGGACGATCAGGCCGTCGGCGATGGCCACCGCCACGCCGACATGGACCTCGCCATGGGTGACGATCCTGTCGCCTCCCCAGGAGGCGTTGATGCCGGGGAAACGCGTCAGCGCCTTCGCGCAGGCCTTCACCACCAGGTCGTTGAAGGACAGCTTCTGGTTCTCGCCCTTCAGGAGCTGCTCGCGCAAGGCGACCGCGGCGTCCATCGCGATCTCCATGGTCACGTAGAAGTGGGGCGCCGAGAACTTGCTCTCGGAGAGCCGCTTCGCGATGGTCTTGCGCATGTTGGAGAGCGCGATCGCCTGGCCCGGGACGAGGGCCGGGGCGGGCGCCGCTGCGGGAGCCGCAGCCGCCGGGCCAGGCATCGCACGCGCGCCGCCGCCACCAGCCCAGGCCTCGACGTCGCGCTTGATCACGCGGCCGCCAGGCCCGCTGCCCGAGACCTGCTCGATCGGGATGTTGCGCTCCGCCGCGATGCTGCGGGCGAGGGGGCTGGACTTGACGCGCCCACCCGCGGCCGGCGCGGTCCCGCGAGTCGGCTCGGGGACGGGCGCGCTGGCCGCCTTGGGCACAGCCGACGGCGCCGCTGGCGGGGCCGCGGGCGCGGCGGCGGCCGCCGGCGGCTCCGGCGTCGGCGTGGGGCCGGTCGGCGTGGGCGGGGCCGCTGCGGCAGCGGGAGCCGAGGCCGCCCCCGCGAGCAGGGCCGTGATGTCTTCGCCGGGGTCCGCGATCACGCCGATCAGGGCCCCCACCGGCGCCTTGCCGCCGGCCCCAACCAGCACCTTGCGCAACACGCCGGCGCCCAGGGCCTCCATCTCCATGTTGGCCTTGTCGGTCTCGATCTCGGCCAGGATGTCGCCCACCTTGACCGTGTCGCCCTCGTTCTTGGTCCACTTGACGACCGTGCCCTCCTCCATGGTCGGGGAGAGCTTGGCCAGCACCACCCGGGTCACCGTCATCGATACAGCACCTGGTGGACGGCCTCCACGATCTGCTGGGGCTGGGGCAGGTAGGACTTCTCCAGGACCTTCGAGTAGGGCATCGGCACGTCGGCCGCGGTCACGCGGATCACCGGCGCATCGAGGGCGTCGAAACACTCGCGCTGCACGCGGTCCGCGATCTCGGCGCCGAAGCCGGCGTATCGCCAGCCCTCCTCGATCACGACACAGCGGTTGGTCTTGCGCACCGAGTCGAAGATCAGATCCTCGTCGAGAGGGCGCAGCGTGCGCGGGTCCACGATCTCGGCCTCCACTCCCTCCTTGGACAGCAGCTCGGCCGCCTGGGTGGCGTACACCACCGAGCGGCTCCAGGCGACGAGGGTCACGTCCTGGCCCGGGCGTTTGACCTCGGCCAGGCCCAGGGGGATGTGGAACTCCTCCTCGGGCACCTCACCTTTCATGTTGTAGAGCACCTCGTTCTCCATGAAGATCACCGGGTTGTCGTCCCGGATCGCGCTCTTCAGGAGGCCCTTGGCGTCTTTCGGGGTCGAGGGCATCACCACCACCAGGCCCGGGACGTGGGTGTACCAGCTCTCGAAGGCCTGGGAGTGCTGGGCCGCCACCTGGGCCGCGGCGCCCGAGGGACCGCGCATCACCATCGGACAGCGGATCTGGCCTCCGGACATGTAGCGGTACTTGGCCGCGTGGTTGACGATCATGTCGAGGGCCAGGATCGAGAAGTTGAAGGTCATCATCTCGGCGATCGGTCGGAAGCCGATGAAGGCGGCCCCGACGGCGATGCCGGCGATGGCCTCCTCGGCGATCGGCGTGTCGCGCACCCGCCACTCACCGAACTTGGCCAGCAGGCCCTGGGTGACCTTGTAGGCTCCCTGGTAGGCGCCCACCTCCTCGCCGAGCAGGAAGACGGTCTGGTCCCGGGCCATCTCCTCGGACATCGCCTGGTTCAGGGCCTCGCGCATCGTGATCACCGCCATCCTCAGCCCACCTTCGCGGGCTGGGACAAGGTCGTGTAGTCGGCGGGCCGGCGGTCCCCGCGCTCGGCGGCCCGCCAGGCGGGGTCCTTCTCGGCCGCCTTCATGTGGATGTACGGCGAGCGCACGTAGACGTCTTCGTAGAGGGACTCGACGCTGGGCCAGGGGCTCTCGTCGGCGAACTTCACGGCCTCGTCCACGACCGCCAGCACCTCCTTGTCGAAGGCGTCCAGCTCGGACTGGCTCACGCGTTCCTGCTCCATGAGCCGCTGTCCGAACAGGTAGATCGGGTCGTACTTCATCATCTGCTCGACTTCTTCCTTGCTGCGGTACTTGCCGGGGTCGGACATGGAGTGGCCGCGGTAGCGGTAGGTCTCCGCCTCGATCAGGGACGGCCGCTTCTCGCCCCGGGCGCGGTCGATGGCCTCGCCCAACACGTTGCGAACGGCGATCAGGTCCATGCCGTTCACTTCGCGCCGGGGCATGCCGTAGGCCGAGCCCCGCTGGTACAGGTCCTTCACCGACGACGCGCGGTCGAGGGCGGTGCCCATGCCGTAGCGGTTGTTCTCGATGATGTAGACGACCGGCAGGTCCCACAACGCGCTCACGTTCAGGGCCTCGTGGAAGGCGCCCTCGTTCACCGCGCCGTCGCCGAAGAAGCAGAGCACGACCTGGTCGCTGCCGCGCAGCCGGATGCCGTAGCCCATCCCCGCCGCCACCGGCAGGTGCCCGCCCACGATGCCGTCACCCCCGAAGTTGCCGCGCGGCACGTCGTAGAAGTGCATCGAGCCGCCCTTGCCGCGGCTGATGCCCGTGGCCTTGCCGAACAACTCGGCGAGCAGCGGGCGCGGGTCGGTGCCGCGGGCCAGGGCGTAGCCATGATCGCGGTAGGAGGTGATGAAGTAGTCGTCCGGACGCAGCAGCGACATGGCGCCGACGCCCACGGCTTCCTGCCCGATGTAGAGGTGGAGGAAGCCGCCGATTTTCCCCTCGACGTAGATCTGGGCACAGCGCTCCTCGAAGCGGCGGATCAGGAGCATCTGGCGGTAGAAGGCGAGAGCTTCTTCGCGTGTCATTGGTTTACCCGACGCCGTGATTCTACTGGTTTGACCCTGCCATGGGGGAGGCAAAGGCCCCGACCAGCGCCAGCAGCAAGAGCAGCAGCAAGGGCAACACGATCAGGCCGGCGATGGCCCCGGCGAAGTAGGGCTCCAGGCGGCCGTTCTCGCCCGCGCCGGGCCCGGAAGGCCGGGTGTCGCCGAAGTGGCCCTGCACGTCGGCCCGGAACAGGTAGGCGAGGATCGCTCCGCAGGCCGGGGCGAACACGCAGCTCAGCAGGCCGAAAATCGCCGCCGCGATCTGGGCGAAGCGGGCCCAGCCCTGTCGCGTCCAGAGGCCCCAGGCCAGGAGGCCGCTCACCAGGGTCGCGAGCACGCCCACGGCTCCCAGCAGGACCGCGCCGACGCCGCCGACGCTGCGCAGCGAAAACACGGTCACGATCGGGTAGTACAGGATGCCGATCATCCAGAGCACCGCCAACAGCGTGACCGTCAGGGGGCGGCCGATGGCGCCGCCGGACGGGGGGCGTGTTGCGGGCCGTGGCGGCGGCGCAGGGCGCGGAGGAGCCGGCGGTCTCGGCGTGGGCAGCGGCGGCGGAGCCGTAGCCGGGGCGGTGCTGACCTGAGCGGCGCTCGGCGCTGGTGTCGGAACCCGGGGCAGGGGGGACGACGACGGGGCGGGGGCCGGCATCGAGGGCGGCGCCGGCGCGGACGTCGCAAGCTGCTCGACAAGCCTCGGGCGCAGGGAACCGGTCCGCTCGTCGTCCGCGGGTTTGCGGACCTGCTCGACGGCCTGAAGGTCCTCGGGGGCCATCACGACGGTGCCGGCGACCTCCTCCGGCAGGACCGTCAGGAAGACCTCGCCGAGCCGCACCACGTCGCCGTCGACGAGTTGGGCGCGCTCGGTTTTTTTGCCGTTGACGAAGACGCCGTTGGCGCTGCCGGCGTCGCGGATCGAGATGCCCTGCGGCCCCGCCTCCAGGACGGCGTGACGGCGCGAGCAGCGCCCGTCGTTCAGGACCAGGTCGCAGGAGGGATCCCGCCCGAGGACGGCTACGCTGCCGGAGAGCTCCACCTCGTGGGGCTGCCCACTGGGGTACTTGACCTCGAAGCGCAAGTTATCCCGTAGTGTACGCGGGTGTTCCGGGGATTCAAGTTGAAGGCCTCGAGAGGCTTGGCGGCCCTGCGGGGCTTTGGTAGCATGCCGGCTCCCCCGCTGGCCGAGGAGGAAGGCAAGCCGAATGATCACCCAGGATCCCCGGGGCCGCGCCGAACGCCTCTCGTCCATCACCGAGATCCTGAGGCGCGACGCACCCTCCGAGGATCAGGCCTTGGTGCTCCAGCTGGTGCCGGCGCTTTTCGCCGAGATGCCGGACCGCATCGCCCTGGGGCTGCCGCTGCCCGCTCTGGCCACGCGCCTGCTCAGCCACTTCCGCTTCATCGTCCGCGAGATGCCACCCCCGCACCAGCTCTACAAGGGGTTGCCGGGCATCCACGTCTCCGTCCACAACCCCAGCGAGGAGGAGGCGCGGAGCATCGGCGGCGGCCAGGGCCTGCCCGTCGAGACCACGATCGTCCGCACCCACACCCTGGACGCGCCGTTCATCTACGAGAGCCTCAAGAACTACTTCCGCAAGCAGGGACTGCGGGTGTTCTCGACGATCCATCCGATCTTCAGCGTGCGCCGGCAGTGGGAGAAGATCGCCTGGCTGGGTGGTCCGAAGGACGACGGGCAGAAGGAGTGTTACTGCCACTTCCAGATCGAGGAGGTGGAATCCAGGGAACGCCTGCGGCACCTCGAGCACGAGATCTTCTGCGTGCTCAAGTGCGTGTGCACGGCGGTGGACGACTTCCAGGACATGCGGCGGGCCGTGCACGACATCACGCCGCTGCTGCGCAGCCGCAGCGGCGATGCCCGTGAGGTGGAGGCGGCTCGGGCCTTCCTCGACTGGCTGCTCGACGACAACTACGTCTTCCAGGGCGCCGTGAAGTACCGGATTGGCGCCGGCGGGCAGCCCGACCGGATCGAGGAGACGGCCGCGGGCGTGTTCCAGGACCCGGGACTGCTGCCCGTCGTGTTCCCCGAGCTGGTGGAGGAGGTCGAGTCACATCTGGTACCCGCCGCCGACGACACCCGCATCATCGACATCGACTACTGTAACAACGGCTCGGCGCTCTACCACCTGGAGCCGATCGACGACATCGTGGTGCGCGAGTGGGGTCCCGATGGCCGCCTGGCCGCCGCCACGCTGCTGCTGGGCCGGCTGGCCAAGGCCGCCTTCACCCAGAAGTCGGCCGACGTGCCGTTGCTGCGCCAGAAACACGAGTGGATCCTGGCCCAGAGCGGGGCGGCGCCGGGCTCCCATGCCTACCGTGAGATCCGGGCCCTCTTCAACCGTTTCCCCCAGCGCGAGTTGTTCTACGCCCATGCCGCCAGCCTGAAGGATCTCATCGAGCGCGTGGCCTACATGTCCTCGGACGAGGAGATCGTGGTCCACGAGCGCAAGGGTCCGGGCTACGTCGCCTTATCGGCGGCTTTCTCGCGGCTGCGCTACTCGTACCGGACCGAGGAGGACTTGAAACGCGCCTTCGCCGAGGCCTTCGGCCCCATCTCGTTCTGCGCCTCGGCCGACCTGGGCAACGTATCGTTGCTGGTGTTCTACTTCGACGCGGCGCGCCTGGAGCGGCCGGTGGAGCTGGAGCCGGCGCGGGCCCTGGCCACGGCGCTTCTGACCACCTGGGAGGACCGCGTCGCCATCGGACTGGAGAAGTCTTTCGGCGAGGGCGAGGGCCGGGCGTTGTTCCGCCGCTACGTCCGCAGCGAGAGCCGCAGCGGCCTGTACCGCGAGTCGACGCCCCCGGAGCAGGTCCCGGCCGACATTCGCTGCTTCGAGGCCCTCGAGGGGCGCCTCGAGGTGCGGATCGCCGCCAAGAAGCCCCAGGTGGCCACGATCAACCTCTACCACGTCGAGCCGCTGGGCCTCACCGACACGCTGCGAACGCTCCAGAACCTGGGCCTGGAGGTGGTGGACGAGTTGCGGCTGCCGCTGACGCTGCCCCCGAACCGGACCGCATACCTCTACCGCTTCGACGTGCTGGCCGGCGTCGAGGCCATCGCCGCGCTCGTCTCCAGCGAGCAGCGTTTCGCGCGGGCGCTGCAGGCCCTGGACGAGGGACGGGCCAGCGACGATCCGCTGAACGGCCTGTTGCTGTTCGCCGGCCTCAACTGGCGCGAGGTGGAGGTACTGCGCACGCTGCGCAACCACCTGCTCCAGGTCCGCAGCCACTACAACGCCGAGACCGTGAACGGCGTGCTGCTGCGCAACAGCCCCTCGGCCCTGGCTCTGTACCGGCTGTTCAAGGCCCGCTTCGACCCCGATTTCGCGGGTGACCGGGCGGCGGCCGTGGAGCAGGCCGAGGCCGCCTTGGCCGCGGCCCTCGAATCGGTGCGCAGCCTGGCCGAGGACGAGGTGCTGCGCGGCCTGTCGAACCTGGTGCGGGCGGCGCTGCGTACCAACGTCTACCAGCGTCCGGAGCGGCCGGTGTTCTCGATCAAGGTCGACAGCCGGCGGGTCGAGGGCATGCCCTCGCCACGCCCGATGTTCGAGATCTACGTGCACTCGCGCCTGATCGAGGGCATCCACCTGCGCGGCGGCAAGGTGGCCCGGGGTGGCATTCGCTGGAGCGATCGCCACGACGACTTCCGCACCGAGATCCTGGGTTTGATGAAGACCCAGATGGTCAAGAACTCGGTGATCGTGCCGGTCGGCTCCAAGGGTGGCTTCGTGCTGAAGGGCAACGTCCCGGGGCGGCCGGCCCTGGACCAGTACCTGGTCGACCGCTACCGCGAGTTCGTGTCGGGGCTGCTCGACGTCACCGACAACATCGTCGAGGGCGAGGTGCTGCACCCGCCCGAGGTGGTGCGCCACGACGGCGACGATCCCTACCTGGTGGTCGCCGCCGACAAGGGCACCGCCCACCTGTCCGACACGGCCAACAGCGTCTCCAACCAGTACGGCTTCTGGCTCGGGGACGGCTTTGCCTCGGGCGGCAGCGCCGGTTACGACCACAAGCGGATGGGCATTACCGCCCGCGGGGCCTGGGAGTGCGTGAAGCACAGCTTCCGGAACCTCGGCACGGACGTCCAGAAGGAGCCCTTCACGGCCATCGGCATCGGCGACATGTCGGGCGACGTCTTCGGCAACGGCGTCCTGCTCTCGCCGGCGATGAAGCTGGTGGCCGCCTTCAACCACGCCCACGTGTTCATCGACCCGAACCCCGACCTCGAGCGGAGTTTGAAGGAGCGCACGCGGCTGTTCGGGCTGCCGCGTTCCAGCTGGCGTGACTACGACGCCTCCTCGATCAGCCAGGGCGGCGGCGTCTTCGACCGCACCGCCAAGGCGATCCCGCTGTCGGCCGAGATGCAAGCCTTGCTGGAGCTCCCCGGCGAGAGCGCCTCCGGAGAAGAGGTGGTGCGCCGCATCCTGCAGGCCAGCGTGGACCTGTTCTACAACGGCGGCATCGGCACCTACGTCAAGGGCCAGGCCGAGGACGATGCCGAGGTGGGCGACCGGGCCAACGACCGGGTGCGGATCAACGGCGCCGACCTGCGCGCCCGGGTGGTGGGCGAGGGCGGCAACCTGGGCTTCACCCAGCGCGGCCGCCTCGAGTATTGGGCCCAGGGTGGCCTCATCAACACCGACGCGGTGGACAACTCGGGCGGCGTGGACACCTCGGACCACGAGGTGAACATCAAGATCCTGATGGACCTGCTGGTGAAGAAGGGCGTGATCAAGGGCCGCGAGCAGCGCAACCAGATCCTGGCCGAGATGACCGACGAGGTGGCCGAGCTGGTGCTGGCGGACAACGCCAGCCAGGCGCTGTGCCTGAGCCTCGACGGCCACCGCAGCGCGGCGCGTTACGAGGAGTTCGTGAGCTTCGTCGACGACATGATCGGCGCCGGCGCGCTGAACCGGGCGGACGACGCGATCCCCGCTCGCGAGGAGCTGCTGGCGAGTCCCGAGCGCAGGCGTGGCCTGCCGCGACCGCTGCTGGCCGTGTTGCTCGGGCACACCAAGAACTGGGCATTCCAGATGTTGATGGAGACGGATTTCCCGGGCAGCCCCGAGGGCCGGCCGCTGCTCGAGGCCTACTTCCCGAAGCGGATACGGGACAGCTACGGGGAGTTCCTGGACGGCCATGCCCTGAAACGTGAGATCGTGGCCACGGTGGCGGTGAACTACATGGTGAACAACGCGGGGGTGACGTTTTTCGAACGGGTGATGGAGAAGACGCGGGGCGAGGTGGGCGAGCTGGTGGCGAGTTACCTCGACCTCGACGATTCCACCGGGGCCAAGCAGAAGCGGGTGACGACGAAGGCCGAGGGTGCGCCGGCGGCGCGCGAGCAGCAGGCTCTCCTCGAGATCGAGGACGCCCTCGAGGCGGCCCTGCTCAAGAAGCTGGGCTGAGGCGTGGCCGCGGCCGTGCCCACGGCCAGCGTGTTACTGTGTGCGGCAACCCTGGCCGGGCCGGCCAGCGCGCCGCCCGCGTTCGAGATCCGCCGCGACATGTTGGCCCTCGCGGACGGCGTGAAGCTCTCGGCGACGTTTTTCCTGCCGAAGGGGAGCCCCGGCGAGCGATTCCCGGTCTTGCTGGAGTTCCTGCCCTACCGCAAGGATGACTCGTTTTATCTCAGGGACTACCCGCTCCACAGCTACTGGGCCAGGCATGGCTTGGCCAGCGTCAAGGTCGACATCCGCGGCACGGGCTCCTCCGAGGGGGTCGCGCCGAAGCGCGAGTACTCGGAACGGGAGCTGCTCGACGCGGTCGAGGTGATCGCACAACTCGCCGCGCTGCCGTGGTCCAACGGCAACGTGGGCATGTGGGGCATCTCCTGGGGCGGCTTCAACGCCATCCAGGTCGCGATGCGGGCGCCGCCGGCCCTGAAGGCGGTGCTGGCCGTGGACGCGGCCGACAACCTCTACCGTGACGGCATCGACTTTCTCGACGGGGCCTTCCACGTGGACTCCTACCACCTGCAGATCCACCACGAGAACGGCCTGCCGCGGGCGCCGGAGTACCCCCTCGACGCCGCGTACTTCCGCGAGCGCTTCGAGCGCAGGCCCTGGTTCTTCTCCTATCTTCGGAACCAGCAGGACGGGCCCTTCTGGCGCAGGAACGCCCTCCAGTTCAACCCCGCGAGGCTCCGACTGCCGGCGTACCTGATCGGGGGCTTGCTCGACGGCTATCGTGACGCCGTGCCACGCATGCTGGAGCACGCTGAGGCTCCGGTGTGGGCCGAGATCGGGCCGTGGAACCACTCCTGGCCGGACGACGGCAAGCCCGGTCCCAACCACGAATGGGGGCGCGAGGTGGTGGCCTTCTGGAAACGCTGGCTGGCCAGCGACGCCCGGCCGCCCGCCGGCCCGCCCGAAAAGCGTTTTGCGATCTTCGTGCGAGACGGCCACGCGCCCGACGCGCAACTCGAGACGACACCGGGCCATTGGCGCCACGAGGAGTGGCCGATACGCCGCACCCAGTGGCGGACCCTTTACCCCGCTCCCGACAGCCGCCTGCTCCCGGTCGCGCCCGCGGCATCCGAGGACCGGCTCCGTTACGTCCCCGGCTTCGGGATCGCCGCCGGATTGTGGTGGGGCGAGCCGACGGGAGACATGAGGATCGACGACGCCGGCAGCCTGGTGTACGACGGCCCGCGGCTCGCGGAGAGCCTCGAGATCGTGGGTTTCCCTCGCGTGGCGCTCCGCGCCTCGCTGGATGCGCCCCTGGGGCACTTCATCGCCCGTCTCGAGGACGTGCACCCCGACGGCCGCGTCTCCCTGGTGGCCGCCGCGCTGCTGAACGGCGCCCAGCGGAACGACCCGCTGAGGCCGGAGGCGCTGGTGCCAGGAGAGCCCTCGAGCCTCGCCTTCGACCTGCACTTCACCACCTGGACCTTCCGCCCCGGGCATCGCATCCGGCTGGCCGTGACCAACGCGCAGTTCCCGATTATCTGGCCGACACCCCACCGGATGACGATGGCGCTCCAGCTGGGACAGTCCACGCATCTGAACCTGCCGGTGATCCCATACGAGCCGCGGTCGAAGCCGGACCTGGCGCCGCCCGAGGCGCGCCTGGAGCGCCCCGACGCCCGCTACGGCGCCTGCGAGAGTTGGCCGGCGGGGAGCCAGCAGCTGGTTCGGGACCTGCTCCGCGGCGAGGTCCGTTACGAGTGGAGCACCTCGTGTGCGTGGGACATCGACGCCGACGACGGCGTCCCGACGCGTCGCTTTGCGAGCCGCGAGCGCAACCTATACCGGGTCGACGAGGACCAGCCCAGCGACGCGGGTTTCCGCGGCGATGCCAGCCACCGGATCGAGATGCCGGGACGCGTCGTCGAGCTCCGCACGACCCTCGAGGTGCGCTCTGACGCCCGGAGTTTCCACGTCGTCTTCACCCGTCGCATCCTCGAGAACGACCTGCTGCTGCGTGAGCGCCAGTGGGCCGAGGAGATACCGAGGCACCTGCAGTGAGCCTTAGGCTGGGCCGCGGCGGGCCAGGAGCTGATACTGGGCGCCCAGGGGGACGGCGCTGAGCAGAGCCTCGAGGAACCGGAACCGGCGCAAGGCGCGGGGAAAGATGAAGAGGAAGTCGACGTGAAGCGGCACCAGCGCGGCTTCGGCTGCGAGCCGCCGTGCCGCGCGCGGCCACAACAGCGTGGCCCCGCGATCGAAGGGGATGCGGCGCATCACCAGGCGCGCGGCCGGGCTCCAGGGGTTGTTCTCCCACAGGGCCAGATGGCCGCCGGGCGCCAGCAGGTCGTGAAGCTGCCGGAGCAGGGCCGGCCAGCCCTCGCGAGGGACGTGGTGCATGACGCCGTTGACGTAGACGACGTCGAAGGCTGCCTCGGCCGCCAGCTCGGAGACGGCGCTGAAGCGGACGCCCGCGCCCGCGAACTGGGCCCGAGCCCGCTCCAGGATCGCCGCCGACTCGTCGCAGCCGACGACCTCCCTGGCCTCGAGGTTGTGCAGCAGATGCCGGGCGGCGTGTCCGATGCCGCAGCCGAAGTCGAGTACCCTGTCGGGTCGAACCCCGAGCCGGGCCAGGCGCCGGGCCAGGTGCCGGGCGCGCCCCGCGGCGAAGTAGTCCTTGTCCTCTCCCGAAACCGCGAGCCCATGCCCCAGGGCCCGTTCGTAGGACCGCACGTAGGGATCGAAGGCAGCGCCGCTCATCGCCTCGGGGCGGCCGAGGGTAACACAGCCCGGCTTGAAGGCTCGGGGACGAGTTGGGAGAATCGAGGCGTCGTGTGATGCGGGATCCCTACGAGCCGTGGCGCGAGACCCTCCTGAGCGTGGAGCGCGTGCGGGAGTTGTCGCGGCTGCGGCCAACCCGCGTCGTCGCCGACACGGCGGCGTGCTGGTTCTGGATCCTGGCAGCTTGGACCGCCGTCTGCCTCTGGCCGCGCCCGTGGGTGATTGCGCTGGCCGTCCCCGTGATCGGGAACCGCTACTACGCGTTGTTCATACTGGGCCACGACGGCATGCACCGGCGGCTGTTCCCGAGCCTCAAGGCCAACGACCTGTTCTGCGACCTGCTGCTGCTGGGCCCGATCGGGGCCATCACCCGGATCAACAACGGCAACCACCTTGCCCACCACCGGCATCTCGCCACGGAGCTCGACCCGGATCGCTACAAACACGCCTGCTTCAACAAGACCACCCGCGTCGAGTACCTGGCCTTCCTGAGCGGCCTGACCAGCGTGTGGCGGGCCGTGCGCGCCGTCTTCGTCGAGGCCGGCCGAGGGGTTTCCGCCGAGCGCCGCTACAACTTCCGGGACCTGGTGATCCTGGCCGGCTGGCAGGGGCTGCTGATCGGCGGGCTCAGCGCGGCGATCGGGCCCTGGGCCTGGCCGCTGCTCTGGTTGTTGCCGGTGTACCTGTTCTCCTATCTCGCGGACCTGCTGCGCTCCTTCGTCGAGCATTCGCACCCGCAGGCCGACGCGCAGGCCGACGCCCGACGCCTGATCAGCTTCGTGAGCCATCCCCTGGAGCGGCTCGTGTTCGCGCCGATGTCGATGAACCTCCACGCCGCCCACCACCTCTGGACTTCGATCCCGTACTACAACCTGGCGCGGGCCGACCGCGAGATGCAAACCCACCCCCAGTCCGCCGGCCTCGAGTGGCGTGGGACGTACCTGGGTTACCTGCTCCGCTACTTCGTGGCGTTGCCGCTGCCCGGGTGCCGGCGCAACGCGGCCGTGGCCGCGTCGGCGCGTTGAGCGGCCTTCCGACGGCATGGGAGGACACCCCACCGCCAACCGAGCTGGCGCGCAGCGGCGCGCCTCAGATTCCGACCGAGGGCGTTCCACGCTGCCCGGTGTGCGGAGGCCTGGAGCAGCGACAACACGCCGTGGGCTTCGACTACGAGCTGCTCACCTGCGTCAATCCCTGGCGCTTCGTGCGCTGCCAGGGTTGCGGCCACGCCTGGCTCAACCCGCGACCGCCGGCAACGGCCTTGCCGGTGATCTACCCGCCGTCCTACTACGCCTACGACTACGCGGGCAAGGTGAGCCCGCTGGCACTACGCGGCAAGGGCCTGCTCGATGCTCTCAAGTTCCGGGGCATCCTGTCGCAGCTGCGAGGAAGGCCCCGGATGTTCCTGGACGTGGGCTGCGGCGACGGCCGCTACCTGCGCTTGATGGAGAAACAGGGAGTGCCGCGTGCCAACGCCTGCGGCCTGGAGCTGGACACGCGGGTCGTGGCTCGCCTGGTGGCCGAGGGTTACCCGGTCTACGCGGAGCGTGTCGAGGACTGCCGGCGCTTCTCCGAAGCCAGCTTCGACCTGGTCACCATGTTCCACGTCATCGAGCACGTGGCCGACCCGGCGCGTGTGGTCCGGCGCCTGACAAGCTGGCTCAGGCCCGGAGGCATCCTGGCCGTCGAGACGCCGAACCTCGACAGCCTCGACGCGCGTTTGTTCTCCGAGTCGTATTGGGGCGGGTACCACATACCGCGGCACTGGCACGTGTTCACGTCCCACAGCCTGGAACGTTTGCTGCGTGCCGCGGGTCTGGAGGTCGCGGGCCTGCGTTATCAGACGGGTCATTCCTTCTGGATGTACTCGCTCCACCACCACCTGCGATACGGGGCGCGGCCGCGCCCGCGCCTGGCGCGCCACTTCGATCCCTTCCAGGGCCTGCCCTTCCTGATCTTGTTCACGGCCTGGGACACGCTGCGCGCCGCGTGTGGCCTCCGCACCTCCGCGATGTTGATGCTCGCGCGCCGACCCGAGGTTGGTTGAGCGCCCCGAGCCTGACCGTCGCCATCCCGGCGCTGGACGAGGAGGCTGCCATCGCCGCCACGGTCCAGGCCTGCCTGGCGGCCCGGGGCGAGTTGCAGGCCGCCGGCGTGGGGGAGCTGCGGATCGTCGTGGTCAGCGACGGCTCCCGCGACCGCACCGCAGAGGTCGCGCGCGGCTTCGCCGACGTCACGGTCCTGGAATTCGAGGAGAACCGGGGTTACGGTGCGGCGATCAAGGCCGCCTGGGAGCGTGCGCCTGGCGACCTCCTCGCCTTTCTCGACGCCGACGGCACCTGCGATCCGCGCAGTTTCGTTCCCATGTGCCGGAAGTTGCTGCTGGAGGGCTACGACCTCGTGCTCGGCGGCCGCATGGGCGGGGACTCCCGCATGCCCAGCCTGAGGCGGCTGGGCAACGCGCTTTTCGCGCTCCTGCTCGGCCATCTGGCGCGGCGGGCCGTGCACGACACCGCGAGTGGGATGCGGGTCTTGCGACGCGGCGCCCTGGCGCGACTGCTGCCGTTGCCGGACGGCCTGCACTTCACGCCCGCCATGAGCGCGCGCGCGCTGATGGACGGGGAGTTGCGGATCGCCGAGGTCGAGATCCCGTACGCCGAACGTGTGGGCCGCTCCAAGCTGCGGATGATCCGTGACGGCATGCGTTTCCTGGGCGTGATCCTGGGAGCCGCCGCCTTCGTGCGGGTCTCGCGCCTCACGCTTCCCGCCATCGCCCTGCTGGCCTGCGCCGCCGCGGCCCTGATGCTGGGCCCGAGCCGCTTCTATCTCGAGCACGCGCGCCTCGAGGAGTGGATGTTCTACCGCTTCGCGTTGGCCGGCACCCTGGCCAGCGTGGCGGTGACCCTGCTGTGCGGGACGATCGTGATCGAACACGTGAGCGCCCTCACGTTGCTGCGTTACGAGACCTTCTCCCCGCGCACCCGTGGCCTGTGGCGGTACGAGAACGTCGGGGCCCTGCTCCTGCTGGCGGCCGGCTTCGGCGTCATCGGCGTCGCCCTGAACCTCGAGGGCCTGCTGCAGCTGTTCGCCACCGGACACGTGACCCTGCACTGGTCACGGGTGATGTTGGGCGCCTTCTTCGGCATCAACCTGGCGTTGCTGGCGACGACCTTCGCGACCCTGTGGGTGATTCGGGCCCTTCACCAGCGCCAGCCGTTCCTGCGCGGGGCCGAAGAGGTCAGTTCGACTGCGGCGCCACGGGGGCGGCCAGGCGGAACAGCAGGGTCACGGTGAGGATGAAGTCCGTCGGAGCGCCGTTCAGCAGCAGGGGCTTGTAGCGCCACTGTTTCACCGCAGCCGTCGCAGCGTCGTTGAAGAGCGGCGAGCCGCGCAGCACCTTCACTTCCTCGACGCGGCCTTGGGTGTCGACCAGGGCCTCCAGGATGACGATGGCCTCCACCCGCGACAACGCCGCGAGTTGAGGGTACTGTGGATCGACGCGGTGGACGAGCTTGGGGGCGACGATCTTGCCCCCGACCCGCACCGCCCTGGCTGACCTCGGGGGCGGCGGAAGCTCGGCCGGAAGTCCTCCAACGACCCCGCCCACCACACCGCCCACGATGCCACCCTCCACGCCGCCCTCCACGCCACCCACGACGCCGAGATCCAGGCCGAAGTCCGGCTTGATCTCGTCCGGTGTCTCGATCGGCGCCACGAACTTGGCCGGCGCTTCGGGCATCTTCTGCGGCTGGGCGCGAACCGTGCGTGCGCTACGTGCAGCCGGCGGGGGAGGGGGAGGCGGCGGCGGCGGGACGTCGGCCGGCTGCACGAAGAAGGCCCGAACCGCGCCGCCCACCTCGGGGAGCATCGGCTCGAAGAGCAGAGGCAACGTGACGACGGCCGCGATCAGCAACGCGTGGGTGAAGAGCGAAGCGGTCAGCGTGGCGCGCCGCCGCCGCGCCGCCGCCGACGTCTCCGGGCTGTCCAGCAGTTGGAAAACCGGGGCGAGGGGCAACGTAGGCGGCCGCTGTGGCGGCAACGGCGGGAAAGCTGGGGCAGCGCTCATGTCACCCTCCGCCGGGAGCAAGAACAACATCCGTGCCAACCTCACCGGCATCCGTCTTGCACCCGAGGCGAGTGATGACGGCTCCGTCCGTGGGGTCGTCGTCTGGAGGACGAGATGCCCACCACGAAGGAAGACCTCCGCCGGAGAGTGTGGGACGCGATTCGCAACCAGGTGTGCGAGGTCTGCCTGGACCGCCACGACGACGGTACCTGTGGCCTCAAGCGGCGTGTATGCGCGATCGCGGAGCATCTGCCGCGCGCAATCGACGTGGCGATGGCGATCGAAGGCGGCGGCATGGACACCTATTACGACGCCCTCGAGCGGGAGGTCTGCTCGCGTTGCTCCTACCAGAACCTCGACGGTCACTGTCGCTCGCGCACACGCGGAGAATGCGCCTTGTACCTGTACCTGCCCCTCGTCGTGGAAGCCCTGCGCGCGGCTCGCGAAGACTGACAGGCAGGCCTGGCAGTTTCTGCGCGGCGGGCCCATGGTCCGGCGCGGTGTTTGCGTCCCAGGGGATTTCACTGCTCCGATTGCCCCCGAGCCCCGCCGGCACGCTGGTTGCTCCCTTTCCAGGTGCATGAACGCCATCCGCGCCGCCGCCCGGCCCGTTCCCTTCGTGATCCCTGACTTCGATCTGGCGCCCCTGCTGGTGATCTGGGAGACCACTCAGTCCTGCGGCCTTGCCTGCCGGCACTGTCGCGCCTCCGCCCAGCTCGGGCGGCACCCGGAGGAGCTCACGACCGACGAGGGGCGCCACTTGATCGACGCCGTCGCGGACATGGGCACCCCGCTGCTGATCCTGAGCGGCGGCGATCCCCTGAACCGCCCCGACCTCGGAGTCCTGGTGGCCCACGGCAAGGCCCGGGGCCTGCGCATGGCGACGATCCCGGCCGCGACCGAGCAGCTCCGCTACGACCGCCTGGCGGAGCTGAAGGCGGCCGGTCTGGACCAGATCGCGTTCTCCCTGGAGTTCCCCCGTGCGGACCTCCACGACGGCTTCCGCGGCGTGCCCGGGGCCTTCGAGCGCACGCTCGAAGCCGCCGGCTGGGACCGCCGGCTGGGTCTGCCGCTGCAGATCAACACCACGGTGTGCGGCGAGACGGCGCCCTACCTCGAGGAGATGGCGCGGTTCGTCGAGGACCTCGGCATCGTCTTCTGGGAGGTGTTTTTCCTCGTGCCGATGGGCCGCGGCACGCTGCTGCGCGGCCTGAGTGCCGACGAGTGCGAGCGCATCTTCGAGGTGTTGTGGCGCGCGGAGTCCCGTGGGCGTTTCGTGCTCAAGGTCACCGAGGCGCCTCACTACCGGCGCTGGGTGACGCAGCACCTCGCGGCCGCTGGCGGGCGGGCTGCGGCCTGCCCGACCGTGCTCCACGCGCCGATCGGCCTGTCGCCCAAGGCCGTGAACTCCGGCAAGGGGTTCCTGTTCGTGTCCCACCGCGGCGAGGTCTTCCCGAGTGGCTTCTTGCCGCTGCTCGCCGGCAACGTGCGCGAAAACGACCTCGCGGCGACCTACAGGCATTCAGCCTGCTTCCGCGAGCTGCGCGATCCCGGCAGGCTGAAGGGGCGCTGCGGCCGCTGCGAGTTCCGAGCCAGCTGCGGCGGCTCGCGTTCACGCGCCTACGCCCTGCGGGGGGACCCTGCGGCCACCGACCCCTGGTGCGCCTACAAGCCGGCGGCCGCCACGGAGGCGAAGTGGAGGGCATGACCGTCGCCCACGAGCGTGCCCACGGCAGCTGGCGCGCCGCCTACGAGGCGAAGCGCACGAGCGCCGCCCTCGCCGTGCGGGCGATCGCCTCGGGGGACCAGGTCTGGGTCCACGCCGGCTGCAGCAACCCGCTAGAACTGCTCCAGGCCCTGGTGGCGCGACACCAAGAGCTGCGTGATGTCGACGTCGTCCACCTGCTCACCGTCGGCCCGGCGCCCCACGCCGACCCGGCGCTGGCGCGCCACTTCCGGCACCGCGCGTTGTTCACGGGCGGCAACCTGCGCGCGGCGGTGAACGAGGGGCGGGCCGACTTCGTCCCGATCCACCTGTCCGAGATCCCGCGCCTCGTCTCCTCGGGTGGCTTGCCCATCGACGTGGCGCTGCTCCAGCTCTCCCCGCCCGACGAACACGGGTACTGCTCGTTCGGAGTTGGCCTGGAGTGCAGCAAGGCCGCGGCCGAGGCCGCCCGCACGGTGATCGCCCTGGTCAATCGCCGCATGCCGCGCGCCCTCGGGGATTGCTTCATCCACGTCTCCCGCCTCAGCCACGTGGTGGAGATCGACCGGCCGGTGCAGGAGCTGCCACCAGCGGGCGAGGCCTCGCCGGTGAGCCAGGCGATCGGGGCGCGGGTCGCGGAGCTGATCGAGCACGGCTCCACGCTCCAGATGGGAATCGGCGAGGTGCCCGACGCGATCCTGCGCGAGCTCGAGGAGCGCCGCGACCTGGGCATACACACGGAGATGTTCTCGGACGGGGTGGTGGAGCTGTTCGAAGCGGGGGCGCTCTCCGGCGAGCGCAAGTCGCTGAATCGGGGCAAGATCGTGGCCTCCTTCGTGCTGGGCACGAAACGCTGCTTCGACTTCCTCCACAACAACCCCTTCGTGGAGCTGCGGCCGTCGGACTACGTCAACGATCCCTTCGTGATCGCGCACCACGACCGGATGGTGGCGATCAACTCGGCGCTGGCGGTGGACGTCACCGGCCAGGTCTGCGCCGACTCCGTCGGCCGGTCGATCTACTCCGGCTTCGGCGGCCAGGCGGATTTCATGCGGGGCGCCGCACGCTCCAGGGGCGGCAAGCCGATCCTGGTCTTGCCCTCGACAGCGAAGGAGGGAACGGTGTCGCGTATCGTCGACGTGCTGGCCGAGGGTTCGGGGGTGGTGACGACGCGGGCGGACGTGCACTACGTGGTCACCGAACACGGCGTCGCCTTCCTCCACGGCAAGAGCCTGCGGGAGCGGGCGCGCGCCCTGATCGCCGTCGCGCATCCCGACTTCCGCGACGAGTTGCGCGCCGCCGCTCGGCGCAGGAGGCTGTTATGACCAGCGCGCCCCTGGCGCCCTCGGCGTCGCCGGTGCTCTCACGCCGGGCCGGCCTGATGCGCGGCTCGGCGATCCGGGAGCTCCTGAAGCTCACGGAGCAGCAGCAGATCATCTCCTTCGGCGGCGGCCTGCCGGCCTCAGAAGTCCTGCCCGTGGAGGCCATCGCCGAGGCCGCGGGACGCGTCCTGGCGACGACCGGCGCGGCCGCGCTGCAATACGGTGCCACCGAGGGCATCCGTCCGCTGCGGGAGTTCATCGCCGAACGCATGCGACGCAAGGGCATACCCGCGACGCCGGACGACGTTCTCGTCACCTCGGGCGCTCAGCAGGGCCTGGACCTGATCGGCCGGCTGTTCCTGGATCCCGGCGCCGGAGTGGTGACGGAGGCGCCGACGTTCCTGGGCGCGCTGCAGGCGTTCTCGGCCTACGAGCCGCGGATCCTGGGCGCGGCCGTCGACGATCGCGGCGTGCGCCTGGATCTCCTGGAGGAGCGGCTCCGGCTGCGGCCGCGTTTCCTGTACGTGCTGCCGAACTTCCAGAACCCGTCGGGCGTGACGCTGGCGCCGCTGCGGCGTCCCGCTCTGCTCGAGCTGGCGGCGCGCCACGACGTGACCGTCGTGGAGGACGATCCCTACGGAGAGTTGCGCTACGAGGGCGAGCCGCTTCCGCCCCTCGCCAGCCTCGACCCCGACCATGTCATTCACCTCGGGTCCTTCTCGAAGATACTGGCCCCCGGCCTGCGTGTCGGCTGGATGGTGGGGCCGCGCACGCTGATCCGGAAGCTCGCGCTGCTGAAGCAGGGCGCAGACTTGCACACGGGAACACTGGTGCAACACCTGGTCACCGAGGTCTGCCGCGACGGTTTCCTGGACCGGCACATCCCCAGGATTCTGGCGGTCCATCGCGAACGGCGCGACGCCATGCTGGAGGCGTTGGCCCGTCACTTCCCGCCCAGCGTTCGCTGGACGCGACCCCTGGGCGGGTTGTTCCTCTGGGTGACGCTGCCCAGCGATTGTGATGCGGAGGCGCTGCTGCAGTCGGCCCTCGCCAGGGACGTGGCCTTCGTGCCCGGGGCGTGTTTTTTTCCGGACGCTAGCGGCCGCAACTGCTTCCGGCTCAATTTCTCCTATGCGCCGCCGACGCTGATCGCCGAAGGCATCCGCCGGCTGGGAAAGGTGCTGCATGCGGCGCTACGCCATTCTTGAGGATGCCACCGGGGCCCCGGCTCTCGAGGTCCCCTTTCGTGGCGCCACGCTCCTGAGACAGCCCCTCTACACGAAGGGCACCGCCTTCAGCCGCGAGGAACGCGAGTGGTTCGAGCTGGAGGGGCTGCTCCCCCATGCCGTGAGCAGCATCGAGCAGCAGGCCGAGCGTGTTTATGCCAACCTGACCCGCAAGCCCGACGCCCTGGAGCGATATATCGGCCTGGCAGGGCTTCAAGACCGCAACGAGACGTTGTTCTACCGCGTGTTGCTCGACCATCTGGAGGAGTTCCTGCCGATCGTCTATACGCCCACCGTGGGCAGAGCGTGCCAGGAGTTCAGCCACATCTTCCGCCGCGCCCGCGGACTCTGGATCACGCCGGAGCACCGCGGCCGCATCGACGACGTGCTCCGTTGCGCTCCCTTCGACGACGTGCGCCTGATCGTGGTCACGGACAACGAGCGCATCCTGGGTCTGGGCGACCAGGGCGCAGGAGGCATGGGCATACCGATCGGAAAGCTGGCCCTGTACACGGCGGCGGCGGGTATCCCGCCCTGGCAGACGCTGCCCATGAGCCTGGACGTCGGCACCGACAACCCCGGCCTGCTCGAGGATCCGCTGTATCTCGGCTGGCGCCAGCCGAGGCTGCGTGGTGCGGCCTACGATTCGTTGGTCGCAGAGTTCGTGGAGGCCGTGCGTTCGCGTTTCCCGCGCGCGCTGTTGCAATGGGAGGACTTCAAGAAGGGTAATGCCTTCCGCCTCCTCGAGCGGTATCGCCGCACGCTGCCGTCCTTCAACGACGACATCCAGGGGACGGCAGCGGTCGCCGTGGCCGGGATCCTGGCCTCGGAGCGGCTGACCGGCCGGCGCCTGGTGGACGAACGTGTCGTGATCCTGGGCGCGGGCGCCGCCGGCATAGGCATCGTGCGGCTGGTCCGGGATGCGATGTTGCGCGCCGGCCTGGCGGCGGGCGAGCTGCCACGCCAGATCGCCGTGCTCGACAGCCACGGCCTCCTGGTGCAGGGCCACGGACAACCCGAGCCCTACAAGCGCGAATTCGTGTGGAGCGCCGACTTGGCCCGGTCCTGCGGCATCGACCCGGAACGTGGCGATCTGCTCCACGTGGTCTCGGCGCTCAAGCCGACGGTGCTGCTCGGGACCTCGGGCGAGCCCGGGGCGTTCACGGAGCAGGTCATCAGGGCGCTGGCCGCGGGCAGCGAGCGTCCGCTGGTCTTCCCGATGTCGAACCCCACCAGCCAGAGCGAGGCCCAGCCCGCCGACGTGTTGCGCTGGACCGCCGGCCGGGCCCTGGTCGCCACGGGTAGTCCTTTCCTGCCGGCCAGCTTCGAGGCTCGCGAGGTCCGCTTCGGTCAGGCCAACAACGCCTTCGTGTTCCCGGGCATGGGACTCGGCTGCCTGATCTCGGGCGCGCGCGAGGTGCCCGACAGCTTCTTCCTCGCCGCCGCCGAGGCGCTGGCGGCCGAGGTGTCGGCGGAGGACCTGGCCGCCGGGAGCCTGTACCCGCGGGTGCGCGAGCTGAGACGCGTGACGTCGCGCGTGGCGGCCGCGGTGGTCCGCACCGCGCGGCAGGAGGGCCTGGGCCGCCAGCTGGAGGACCACGAGATCCCGGCGGCCGTGGCGGACGCCATGTGGAGCCCGCGTTACCCGCGCCTGGTGCCGGCGCGGGAGCTGGAGCGGGCGCAAGGCTGAACCTCCGCTTCCAGCGCGTCGGAGGGAGGCGGCTCTCAGGCGTTGCGCCAGCTCTGGAGCATCATCATGTAGTTGGCGCGCTCGTAGGCCGAAGGGTCTGGGCAGGAGCTGCGGCTCATGCTGCCCTTCATCTCCGCGAGCGAGGAGTACTCGTGCTCCTCCATCCAGCGCACGAAGGCATCCGCGACGACGCGCAGCTGGGCTGGGCCGCGGCGCAGCAGCGCCGACACCATCTGGATCACGTCGGCCCCGGCCATCACCGCCTTCACCGCGTCGGTGGCCTCGTGGACCCCGCCCGTGACCGCGAAGGAGACGGGCACGCGGTCACGGAGCAGGGCGATCCACTGCAATCGCAGCGGCAGCTCGTCGGAGTGGGAGAGCCGGAGCTGGCGCTCCAGATCCAGGTTCTCGGGGTCGATCTCGGGTTGATAGAAGCGGTTGAACAACACCAGGCCGTCGGCGCCGGCCTGCTGCAGCTGGCTGGCGAAGTGAGGCAACGAGGTGTAGTAGGGCGACAGCTTGACGGCCACCGGGATGCCGACCTTGGCCTTTAGCGTGCGCAGCATCTCGACGGTTCGGGTCTCGATGTCGAGAGCGGTTTCGTCAGGGTTACTCGGCACCGCGTACACGTTGAGCTCCAGGGCGTCGGCGCCTGCCTGCTCCATCAACTGGGCGTAGGCCAGCCAGCCGCCGAGGCTGGTGCCGTTCAGGGATGCGATCACGGGAACCTGCACGGCGCCCTTGATGCGCCCGATCTGGGACAGGTACTCCTCCGGACCCAGGGCGAAGCTGTCGGGCCGCGGGAAGTAGTAGAGCGCTTCGGCGTACGATTCGCCGTGCATCTCGGTGTGGAGGAACGTCGCGAGCTGCTCGCGGCGGATCTGCTCCTCGAACAGGGAGTGCATGACGATCGCCGCCGCTCCCGCGTCCTCGAGGCGCTTCACGGTGTCGAGATCGTCCACCATCGGCGACGCCCCCGGCATGAACGGGTGGGGCAGCGATAGCCCCAGGTACGTGGTTCTCAGGTCCATGCTCTCCTCCTACTCGATCGGGACCTTGAGCCCGGCGAGCTGCTGGTACACGGCATACCGGCGATGGGCCTCGCGTTCGGCCCGGGCCAGCAGGCGCCGGAAACGCTCGGGGTCCTGCCTCTCGACCATCCGGAACCGTGTCTCGTTGCGCATGTACTCGGCGGGCCGCAGCTTGGGGGGCGGCGAATCGAGAACGAGCGGCGGCTCGCCCTTGGCGACGCGCCTGGGATCGAAACGGTAGAGCGGCCAGACACCCGAGGCCGCGGCGAGGCGCTGCTGCTCGCAGCCCTGCACCATGTCGTAGCCGTGGGCGATGCAGTGGCTGTAGGCGATGATCAGGGACGGCCCTGGAAACGCATCGGCCTCGACGAAGGCCTGCAGGGTCTGGCTGTCCTTGGCGCCGAAGGCCACGTGGGCCACGTACACGTGTCCGTAACCCATGGCCATCATCCCCAGGTCCTTCTTGCCGGTCTCCTTGCCCGCCGAAGCGAACTTGGCCGCCGCGCCCAGCGGAGTCGCCTTGGACTGCTGGCCGCCGGTGTTCGAGTAGACCTCGGTGTCGAGGACCAGCACGTTGACCTTGTGCCGCGTCGAGAGCACGTGGTCGAGGCCGCCGAAGCCGATGTCGTAGGCCCAGCCGTCGCCCCCGACGATCCAGACGCTCCTCTCGACGAGATCGTCGGCGAGCAGCTCGAGTTGCCGCGCCCCGGTCCCGGGCAGGGCCCGGAGCCGCTCGCGTAGCGCCAACACGCGCTCCCGCTGCGAGCGGATGCCGGCCTCGCCGGATTGGTCGGCGCCCAGCAGCCCCTCGACCAGCTCGACAGGCAACTGCGCGGCCAGGCCTTGGAGCAGGCCTCGGGCCTGCTCGGCGCGGCTGTCGAGGCCGAGGCGCATGCCGAGCCCGAACTCGGCGTTGTCCTCGAAGAGCGAGTTGGACCAGGCGGGGCCGCGGCCCTCGGCGTTCACGGCCCACGGCGTGGTGGGCAGGTTGCCGCCGTAGATCGAGGAGCAGCCCGTGGCGTTGGCGATCATGAGGCGGTCGCCATACAGCTGGCTCAGCAGCTTGAGGTAAGGCGTCTCGCCGCAGCCGGCGCAGGCGCCCGAGTACTCGAAGAGCGGCTGCCGGAACTGGCTGCCCTTCACGTCGAGGGGCAGCTTGGTGCGGTCGAACTCCGGCGCCGCCAGGAAAAACGCGAAGCTCTGCCGCTCGCGCTCCAGCACCGGCAGCCGGTCCTCCATGTTGATGGCCTTGTGTTTCGGCTGGCTCTTGTCCTTGGCGGGGCAGACGGCGACGCACAGGCCGCAGCCGGTGCAGTCGTCGGGGGCCACCTGGATCGTGTACTTGAGCCCCTTCAGGTCGTTGGACTTGAAGTCGACGGCCAGGAAGCCGCCGGGCGCGCCGTCCAGGGCGGAGTCGTCGTAGAGCTTGGCCCGGATCGCCGCGTGTGGGCAAACCAGCGCACACTTGTTGCATTGGATGCACAACCTCGGCTCCCAGAGCGGGATCTCGAGGGCGATGCCGCGTTTCTCCCATCGCGAGGTGGCCACGGGCCAGCTGCCGTCGGGAGGAAACGCGCTCACCGGCAGCAGGTCGCCCTTGCCCGCGACCATCATGGCGGTCACGCGCTGGACGAAGTCCGGCGCGGCGTCGGAGATCAGGGGTGGCCGGGTCCGGGTCGCGCTCACGGCCCGCGGCGTCTCGACACGGTGCAGCTGGGCGAGGGTGGCGTCGATGGCGGCGAAGTTGCGCTCCACGATCTCGCGGCCCTTCTTGCCATAGGTCTTCTCCACCGACTCCTTGATCCTGGCGATCGCCTCGTCCCGTGGCAACACTCCCGAGATCGCGAAGAAGCAGGTCTGCATGATGGAGTTGATCCGACCCCCCATGCCGGACTCGCGTGCCACCCTCACGGCGTCGATCGTGTAGAGCCGCAGGTCCTTGTCCAGGATCTCTTGCTGCACCTCGCGCGGCAGCTGGTCCCAGACCTGGTCCGCGGGGTAGGGGGCGTTCACGAGCAGGACGGCCCCGCGCTCAGCAGCCTCCATCACGTCGTAGCGCTCGAGGAATCCGAACTGGTGGCAGCCGATGAAGCCGGCCCGGCGCAGCAGGTAGGCCGAGCGGATCGGGCGCGCGCCGAAACGCAGGTGGGAAACCGTCACGGCCCCGGCCTTCTTGGAGTCGTAGACGAAGTAGCCCTGGGCGTAGCCGTCCGTCTCCTCGCCGATGATCTTGATCGAGTTCTTGTTGGCCCCCACGGTGCCATCGGCGCCCAGGCCCCAGAACAGCGCACGCACGGTACCCTCGGGCTCGGTGTCGAAGTCGGGGTCCCAGGGCAACGAGCCGTGGCCGACGTCGTCCACGATCCCGACGCTGAAGTGGGAGCGGGGTTCGTCGGCGGCGAGGTTGTCGAACACCCCCTTCAGCATCGCCGGCGTGAACTCCTTGGAGGAGAGGCCGTAACGCCCGCAAACCACCCGCGGAACCACGTGGGTCGCCAGCTGTCCCGCGTCCCGTGCCTCGCCCAGGGCCGCCACCACGTCGAGGTAAAGCGGGTCCCCAACCGAGCCCGGCTCCTTGGTGCGGTCGAGGACCGCGAGGCGCTCCACGGACGGCGGAAGCGCGGCCACGAAGTCCACGACCGAGAAGGGCCGGAACAGGCGCACCTTGAGGACGCCGACTTTGTGCCCGCGCGCGACGAGGTACTCCACGGTCTCGTGAGCCGTCTCGGCGCCGGACCCCATCAGCACCACGACCTGCGTTGCCTGCGGGTGCCCCACGTAGTCGAACAGGTTGTAGGAGCGACCGGTCAACCCGGCCAGGCGCTCCATCACCTCGCGCACCACCCTGGGACAGGCGGTGTAGAAGGAGTTGGCTGCTTCGCGAGCCTGGAAAAACACGTCGGGGTTTTGCGCCGTGCCACGCAAGATTGGCCGGTCGGGCGTCAACGCCCGGCGCCGGTGGGCGGCCACGTCCTCGGCGGAGACGAGGGCGCGCAGGTCGTCGTCGGTCAGCTCCTCGATTTTCGCGACCTCGTGGGAGGTGCGGAAGCCGTCGAAGAAGTGCAGGAAGGGGATGCGGCTCTGGAGCGTGGCGGCGTGGGCGACGGCCGCGAGATCCTGGGCCTCCTGCACTGAACCCGACGCCAGCAGCGCGAAGCCCGTCTGCCGGCAGGCCATCACGTCGGAGTGGTCGCCGAAGATCGAGAGCGCATGGGTGGCCAAGGTGCGCGCGGCCACGTGCATCGTGAAGGGCGTCAGCTCCCCGGCGACCTTGTACATGTTCGGGATCATCAGCAGCAGGCCCTGGGAGGCGGTGAAGGTCGTGGCCAAAGCACCCGCCTGCAGGGCGCCGTGGACCGCGCCCGCCGCGCCGCCCTCGGACTGCATCTGCGTGACCGACGGAACCTTGCCCCAGACGTTGGCGCGGCCCTGGACGGACCACTCGTCCGCCAACTCGCCCATCGGGGAGGAGGGCGTGATCGGGTAGATGGCGATGACCTCGCTCAGGCGGTGGGCGACGGAAGCCGCCGCTTGGTTCCCATCCACGACGATCCGGCGTCGAGTTTTGGCCATGCGCCCTCCTGTCCCATGGGCACGCAGGAACCGTGCCGCGGCAAGGTTCGCGCAGGCTGCGGGGCGCACGCGCAGAACTTGCCTGGACCGAGCCGCGGCAGCGCCAGGTTTGCGACCCCCGCTTGCTGTTCGGGATCCCCCCAAGTACCACCCCCGTGGCGAAACGTTGGCCGGCGTTTGACGGCGCGGGGAGCGACCGCTAGCCTGCGGCAACATGAGTCGTGAGGCCGCCGCCGAGTCGGAGCCGCCCCGGGACGCGCCCGCTCCGCGGCCCCGCCTGCCAGCCTCAGAGTGGGAGCACTGGGACGACGAACGCCTGCTGGACCTGCGCCTGTGCGACCTGGACCTCTCGCTTTCCGGGGGACCGATCGCGGAACGCATCGCGCAGCTCCAGGCCGAGCTGGAGGCGGCGGGCCTCGGCTTCCGCCCCGACTTCTGGCTCTCGGACGAATGGTTCACGCCGGACGGCGTGCCCGGGGTCGCGGTTCCCTTCTACCTCGCGCACGCGCGCCTGCAGCGGCTGGAGTTGACGCAGATGCTCGAGGTGGAGGGCGGCACGCCCGAATGGTGTTTGCGCATCCTGCGCCACGAGGCCGGCCACGCCCTCGACAACGCCTACCGCCTGCGGCTGCGCCGCCGCCGCCAGCGCCTGTTCGGCCGCTCTTCGGTTCCGTATCCGGAGTCCTACGCCCCCAAGCCCTACAGCAAGAGCTACGTCGCCCACCTGGAGGCCTGGTACGCCCAGAGCCATCCCGACGAGGACTTCGCGGAGACCTTCGCGGTCTGGCTCACGCCCGCGTCGGACTGGCGCAGGCGCTACGCGGGCTGGCCGGCGCTGCGCAAGCTCGAGTACGTGGACGAGCTGATGCGGGAGCTCGCCGGACAGCCACCCGTGGTCGGTTCGAGCAGGGCCGTCGAACCCTTGTCCAGCCTGCGGCGCACCCTGCGCACCCACTACCGGCGCCGCCGCGCCCACTACCGCGTCGAAGGCGTCGACTCCTACGACGCCGAACTGCTGCGCGTCTTCGTCGGCCCCACCGAAGCCAGCGGTCCCTCGGCCGCGGCCTTCCTGAAGAGGATCCGCAAGGACTCCCGCCGGCTGGTGCGGCGTTTCACGGGACAACGCCTGTACCTGATCGACCAGGTGCTGGGGGACATGATCGAACGCTGCCGGGAACTCGGCCTGCGCCTCGCCGTCCCCGAAGAACAGGCCCGCCTGGAGTTCACCGTGTTGCTCACGGTCCAGACCATGAGCACGCTCTACAGCGGCAGGCACCGGCTACCGTTGTGAAGCGGCTGCGCGTGCTCGCTCTGATGCACAAGTCCCTCGTCCCGCCCGAGGACGTCACCGGCATCGACGTCGAGGCGGCCGACTGGATGACCGAGCACCACGTGATGACCACGTTGCGTGGCCTGGGCCACGAAGTCCTGCACGTGGGCGTGGCGGGGGACCTGGCCCCGATCCGCGACGCGATCCGCGACTTCAAGCCAGACGTGGCCTTCAACCTGATCGAGGCCTTCGACGACGTGGTCACCTGGGACCAGAACGTGGTGGCCTACCTGGAGCTGAGCAAGGTGCCCTACACGGGCTGCAACTCCCGCGGCCTGATGTTGGGTCGCGACAAGGCCCTGACCAAGAAGCTTCTGGCCTTCCACCGCATCGCGGTTCCGGAGTTCATGATCGTGCCTCGCAGGCGCCGGATTCGACGGCCCAAACGCCTGGGTTTCCCGCTGATCGTGAAGTCGCTCACCCTGGACGCTTCCATCGGCATCTCCCAGGCGTCGGTGGTGGAGGACGAAGACAAGCTGGCCGAGCGCGTGCGCTTCATCCACGAGAGCCTCGACACCGACGCCCTGGTGGAGAGCTACATCGAGGGGCGCGAGCTCTACGTGGGCCTGCTGGGCAACCAGCGCGTGACGGCGCTGCCGGTGTGGGAGCTCTCGTTCGCCAACATGCCGGAGGAATCGCGCAAGATCGCGACCGAGAGGCTCAAGTGGAGCCTCTCGTACCAGCGCAAACACGGGATCGTGAACGCGGAGGCCAAGGACCTTCCGCCGGGCCTGGCCGAGAGGGTGCAGGCGATCTGCAAGCGCGCGTACCGGATCCTGCTGCTCTCGGGGTACGCGCGGATCGACCTCAGGGTGGACCCGGGCGGCCGCGTGTATGTGATCGAGGCCAACCCCAACCCGCAGCTCGCCCAGGGTGAGGATTTCGCGGCTTCCGCGCTTCGTGCGGGCATCGAGTACGGTCCGCTGCTGCAGCGCATCGTGAACCTCGGCCTGCGCTGGGAGCCGGGCGCCGCGGGTTGAGGGCCGTCTTCGGCACGATCCCCAGTTCATAGGCGACCGTTCAGGCCAGGTTGAGGATTTTATAAACGGGTGTTGTGTTTTTGCCTCGTCTGTGCCGGCGGAGCAACGAGGCTCCGGTGTGTATCTCGTTATGAAGAGGTGACTTACGACCTTGGCGAGCGGGTTGGCATTACTCGTGCTGCCTTGCGCGGCAACGATCACTCGAAGGGTTCCAGGCAGGCCTTTGTCGTTTGGTTCTCTTCGGTATCACCCGGGGTCTTCGGCCGAGCCGGATGCCCAGGGGCCTTTGCAATCGGGGGTACATGTGATGCCCAGAGCCTACCGCCACCGCCGACAAGAGGTCCGAAACCGCCGCCGCCGGGCGCGGCGCGCGCTCCACCAACTGATGCTCGACGACGAGCCCAGCCTGCTTGACGAGGATGGGGCCGAGACTCCCCTGTACGACATGGTCCAGCGACGTCATGGTCGCGATCGCTTCGCTGCTTATGCGGCCAGTGCCCAGCAGGAGGAGGACGAGTACTAGACGAAGGCCGGAGCGCCGCGACGCGTTCGGCACGCGCGTCGCGGCGCGGGGTCGTCAACACCCAGGGCCACCGGCGCGCCCTGAAAGACGCAGGCCAATCAGTCCGGCGCAGGGTCGCGTCCAACCCCCAATGCGTCGGCGACCCGGTTGATGTAGTTGAACCACGAGGCGATCAGCGTGATCTGGAGGATGGCGCGGTCGTCGAAGCCGTGTCTCCGCAGCCTCTCGTGGTCCTCGGGACCGACTGAGGTGGCCCGCAGGGTGACCTTGCCCACGTAGTCGAGCATGGCTCGGTCGGCCGGCGCCAGGGGCGCATTCGCATAGTCCTCCTGGATCGCCCGGACCAGCGTCTCGTCGAGGGTCACGCGACGCAGAAACTCTGCGTGGGATTCGATTCAATAATGACACCGGTTGAGCACCGAGACCCGGGTGGCGATCATCTCGTGTTGTTCGCGTTGCAGGGGCAGGTCTGGCGACATCAGGGTTCCGAAGGTCGCGAAGGCGTGGAAGAGGGCGTCGGGGATCAGGGTGTGCGAGGCCACGATCCCGGAGGGCCCGTCCGGGGTCGGGTGCACCGGCGTCGCGTACTCGACGGGATACAGCTCCCGCTGGCCGTCGATGGCCTTCTTGAGCCTCTCGTCTGCCTCGGCGAGGGGCACCGTCTTGATCCAGGTCATGCGTCCTCCGGCCTGAGGATACCTCGGCCTGGGGGGCGGTCGGCGTGATACGGCCCGACGGCAGGGCCTCGGTCGAGCCGACCGGCGGGCGTCGCCCGGCTTTCCGGCGGGATTCGAGCGCCGTCGTTGAAGTCGGCGCCCGGCATGTGAATAATGGTCCCGCTTCCCTGGTCCGCAAGAGGGCGCGAGCCTCTCGCCTGGGCGGCACCTCGGCGCAGGAAACCCGATGGTCAGGTCGAGGGCTGACATGAAGACAGGGCTGGGCGTCCTTCTCCTGACGGGGCTGTCCGCTTGCGTGGTCGGCGGCGTCGACTTCACGCAGCCGACGGCAGCACGCGACCTGACTGGAAACTACGTGCTCTCGATCCAGGCGGCGGAACGATGCGACCTTCCCGTCACCCGATACGAGTGGAACGTGGTGGGCACTCCGGGGACCAACCAGGGCAACACCCTGGTGATGACGTTGCCGGGCGGCGACCGGCGCGTCCACCTGGTCTTCTGTGGATCGTGCCAGGCCGATCCGGCCAATGTCCTTGGTGAACTGGACACCGATGGGCCACCGCCCGGCGACGCTCCGCTGCCGGGGGACTTGAAGCTCTTGGCGCAATTGACCCTGACCGGGAGGGTGGAGGTTGGAGCGATGGGCCGTGGCGAGGTGACCAACGGGGAGGGCGATGGGACGCTTGCCTTGAGCCGAGCCAGCGACGAGGAGAGCGACACCCTCGGGTTCTGCCAGTCGGACGCGAGCAGCTGGTCGCTCCGCCCACGTTAGCCGCGGCCATCCTGCCCCTCGACCTCCGGGGAGGTCCTGACCCGCGCTCGGGCCACCGGGACCCACGGAGAGAACCCGCGAGATCCGGCCTCCAGAGTGTGGGCTATACTGGCGATTGTTCCCTGACCTCGACCGGCGTGAACCGTGGCTTGGCGCCCGAAGGGAACCATGAGTTGACCTGACCGGGTGCCCGCCGATTCAGTTGGCTTGAGCGTCGACGGAGCGGCGCGGTTCCAGTGCCCGGCCCTGAGTGTCAGCTGGTAGGGCTGTCCCGCCGGGCGTGGCGCCAAGTCTCCTCCGCTGGCGTCCACGGGAGGAGCGGTGCAGTCAAACCTCTTTCGCAAAGCGGCCCTCGAGAAGGCCACGTCCCCGGAACAGCTGGACCTCGTCATGCAGGTCACGTCGCCCCTGGGATGGCTGGCCGTCACCACCATCGGCGCCATCCTGTTCGTGGTCGGGGTCTGGAGCTTCGTCGGGACCATCCCTGACCTGGTCGAAGGGCAAGGCGTGTTGCTTCGCGGCGAGCGGCTCTCCGAGATCAAGGCCCCGGTTTCGGGCACGCTGGCCCGACTGGACTTGACGCCCGACACCGTGGTCCAGGCCGGCCAGGTGATCGCGGTCATCAACCGCGACCGGTCCGAGATCGAGCGCAAGGTGGCCCTCAAGCAGGACCAGCTCAACCGCCTGCGTACCCAGCACCTGTCCGAGAACGCCTCGGATGAGATGGTGTATACCCGGAACCAGGCCCTGATCGCGGCCAAAGCCAGCGAGGTCGACTCTCTACGGCGCCAGCGCGTCACCCAGCAAGAACTCGTCCGCCGGGGCCTCAAGCCGGAGAACGCGCTCTTCGAGTTCGACCGCCGGATCACCGCGACCCGGGGAGAGCTCAACGCCCTGGAGAAGGAGAACGCGGTGATCCAGACCCGCATGGCCCCGCGTCTCAATGAGCAGCGGAACCTGGAGGGGGAGATCGAGTACCTGAAGGGGGACCTGGAGCGAACGGCCACCGAGATCAAGAGCCCGGAGACGGGACGCGTGGTGGAGGTCATCAAGAGCGTCAGCGACAAGGTCGGCGAGGGAGATCCCCTGGTCCGCCTGGAGACGGCCCGGCCGACCGGGCCCGACGCGGCGCTCGGGTTCTGCGACGGGAACATCCACGCGGTGATCTACCTGCCCGGACAGCAGGCGGGCAAGGTGCGTCCCAAGCAGCTCGCCCGTGTGTCTCCGGTGGACGTCAAGAAGGAGGAGTACGGCTACATCGTCGGCAGCGTGGAATGGGTGTCCACCTTCGCCGCTTCCCCGGACGACATGAGGGAGAAGCTCAAGAACGACAGGCTGGTCCAGTCGTACACCGAGAAGGGGCCGGTCTTCGAGGCGCGTGTTTGCCTCACCTTCGACCCTGAGAACAAGGCCAACGGGCTCAAGTGGTCCTCGTCCACGGGACCACCCAAGAAGATCGGCAGCGGCTCCTTGTGTCAATCGTCGGTGGTCGTCGACCATCGGAAGCCCTACACCTACGTGATCCCGAGCATCAAGAGGACGCTGGGAGTCTAAGGAGAGCTGCCCCGGTGGCCCAGCCCACGGAACGGACGAGCGACCGGACGACGCACCCTCCCCCACCCAAGCGGCGGGTGTCGACGCCGACCTTGCTGCAGATGGAGGCGGTCGAGTGCGGCGCGGCCGCCCTCGGCATCATCCTGGGCTACTACGGCCGCATCGTTCCCCTCGAGGAGCTGCGTGTCCAGTGTGGTGTCTCCCGCGACGGCAGCAAGGCGAGCAACGTGCTGAAGGCGGCCCGCAAGTACGGGCTGGTGGCGAAGGGGCTGAAGTACGAGCAGCTGGAGAAGCTCTACGACCTGCCTCTGCCCGTGATCCTGTTCTGGAACCTCAACCATTTCCTGGTCCTGGAGGGCTTCAAGGGCGGGAAGGTCTACCTCAACGACCCGGCTCAGGGTCCGCGCAAGGTGACCCTCGAAGACCTCGACTCGTCATACTCCGGTGTCGTCCTGACCTTCGAGCCGGGCCCCGAGTTCAGGAAGGGCGGCGAGCGGAACACCATGTGGGGGGCCCTCACCAGCCGGCTCGCAGACTCCCAGGTGGCGCTGCTCTTCATCATGTGTGTGGCGCTGCTGCTGGTGGTGCCCGGCTTGGTGGTGCCCACCTTCACCCGCATCTTCGTCGACGACTTCCTGATCGGGGGCCACCAGTGGATGGTCAAGCCCCTGCTCTGGGGCATGGCACTCACGGTCGTCATCTCCTCCGCCCTCACTTGGCTGCAGGAGTACTACCTGCTGCGCCTCGAGACCAAGCTCGCGCTCCTCCATTCCAGCCGGTTCTTTACGCACCTGCTGCGGCTGCCGATTCCCTACTTCGTCCAGCGTTATGCCGGCGACATCGGCACTCGGGTGGCCATCAACGATTCGGTGGCCAACGTCATCGCGTCCAAGCTGGCCATGACGGTGATCGACATCCTGGTCCTGGTCTTCTACTTCCTCCTGATGCTGCGTTATGGCGTAGTCCTCACGCTGGTGGTGGCCGGCATCGTCTCGTTGAACGTGCTGATCGTGAAGCTGGTGGCCCGCATGCGGACGGACGCCGCCCGGCGCGTGCTGCAGGACAAGGGCAAGCTGATGGGAACCTCCATGGGTGGCCTCCAGATGATCGAGACCCTGAAGGCCACGGGGGGAGAGGCGGAGTTCTTCAGCCGCTGGGCCGGTTATCAGGCCAAGTCGCTTCTCGGCGAGCAGGTCCTGGGGGTCTTCCAGCACGCGACCGGGGTCGTGCCCGAGGTGGTGAACCTGCTCTCCGTGATGGCCGTGTACGTGGTGGGCGGGTTCTACGTGATGAGCGGCGACCTGACCATCGGGATGCTGGTCGCTTATCAGGCGCTGGTCGCGAGCGTCAACCGTCCTCTCGGCAACCTGGTGAACTTCGGCGGCACCCTGCAGGAGCTGCAGGGCGACATGAACCGCCTCGACGACGTGATGCGTTATCCCGAGGATCCCCAGTACCGGCGGGTGGCGCGGCGGGCGCGTCCCGGCGATGGTTCCATCAAGCTGAACCCGAGGGTGACCCTCCGCAACGTCACCTTCGGCTACAGCCCCCTGGAGCCGCCGCTGATCGAGAACTTCAACCTCACCATCGAGCCAGGCCAGCGCGTGGCCCTGGTGGGCGGCAGCGGCAGCGGGAAGTCCACGGTGGCCAAGCTGGTCAGCGGACTCTACGAGCCGTGGCAGGGCGACGTGCTCTTCGACGGCGTGCCCCGAAAGGAGCTGCCTCGCGAGCTGATCACCAACTCGCTGGCCGTGGTGGACCAGGAGGTCTTCCTCTTCGGCGGCACCATCACCGAAAACGTCACGCTCTGGGACTCGACGCTGCACCCGGCCCGGGTGGCCACCGCCTGCCGGGACGCGGCCCTGCAGGACGTGATCGAGAAACGCGAGGGCCGTTACGACGCGATGATCGCCGAGGGAGGGGGGAACCTCAGCGGCGGGCAACGCCAGCGCCTGGAGATCGCCCGCGCCCTGGTGGGCGAGCCCACCATCATCGTGTTGGATGAAGCGACCAGCGCCCTCGACCCCAGCACCGAGACCGTGATCGACGAGAGCCTGCGCCGGCGCGGCTGCTCGTGCATCATCATCGCGCACCGCCTGAGCACCATCCGCGATTGCGACCGTATCGTGGTCCTGCAACGGGGCAAGATCGTCCAGCAGGGGACACACGACGAGATGAAGGACGTCGACGGTCCCTACCGGGACCTGATCTCGCACGGATGAGCGCGGCGACGGAAGGACCGGCGGAGCGTCGCGGAGGCGAAGCCCGGGCCTCCGACCCGGCCTTCCGCCTGCGCGTCCTCTCGTCCGACCTGGAAGGCCTGGCGGGCCGGGAGATCCCCTTCACGGACGGCCCCCTGGTCATCGGGCGTGCCGAGGACTGCGCGGTGGTGTTGAAGGACAAGCGGATCTCGCGCCGGCACGCACGCATCGAAGCGGACGCCGACGGCGTCCGCCTGCTCGACATGGGCAGCGCCAACGGGATCTTCGTGGGCAAGGACCGCGTGGCCGAGCTGCGCCTGGGCCACGGCGTCAGGTTCCGGATCGGCGGCACCGAGTTCGAGTTCATCGGCGCCCGCCCGCGCACCCCGGAGCCGGCCCCTGCCGCCCCGGACACTGATTCCAACCAGACCTTGGTCGGGAAGCGCCCGGAGTTCGTGGTGCGCGTGGTGTCCTCGAAGGGCCGGGTCCCGGTGGGCAAGGAGTTCCGGGTGCCCGCCGGTTATGCAACGATCGGCCGCGGCGACGACTGCGTCATCGCGCTGGACGACAACAGCGCCTCCCGCAGCCATGCGCGGCTCGAGGCCTCCGCCAGCCCCGGCCAGTTCCGCCTGATCGACGCGGGCAGCTCCAACGGCACCTGGGTCGGCGAACGGCGAGTCCGGGACGAGCTGATCGCCATCGGCCAGGTGTTTCGCATCGGTGACACGTTCCTGGAGTGCCAGGCCCCGGACATCCGGCCCGACCAGACCATCGCCATGGCGGGGCTGGGAGAGCTGCTGGCGAAGGAGGCGGCCCGGCGACTGGAGACGGCGGGAGAGCCCGTCCCGATCGGCGGCAGCCACGTCATCCTCCTGGACGACCCGGCCCAGGCCTACTACATCGTCTCCGGGAAGGTCGACGTGTTCACGGTGACCGTCAAGGATGGAAAGCCGCTGGGCACGCGCAACCACTTCCTCACCCTCTCGCCCGGAGAGGGCTTCTTCGGCGTGGACCCGATCCACATGCTGGACTCGGGGTTCATCGCCACCGGCAAGGTCGGCACCCAGATCCGCCGCGTCCCCCGCGCCGAGCTGGGACGGATCGCCGGCACCGACGCCCAGAATGCGAAGGTGGTGGCGGCGTGGGTGGACGCCTGGGTGGGCGGGCTCTCCGCCCGCCTCACCCGCGACATCTTCCCCCGACCCGTGGCCGACGTCGTGATCGCCCGCGACAAGGAGACCATCCTGGAGAAGGGCGAGCAGGCCAACGCCGAGGGCGGCGTGGCGTGGGTCAATGTCGAGCCGGACCGCCTGGCCTTCATCGGAATGACCACCCTGACCCCCGAGGCGCGCGGGGTGGCCTTTCCGCTGACGCCGCAGACCTGGCTGGGGCTGGCGGGGGAGGCGGAGGCGGCCCTGACCCTGCGCGGACGGGCCACCGGTCAGCTGCTCGCCGAGGGCGAGCTCTGGCGGGGAGTGGACCTGTTCCACCAGGTGCTCTGCGAATGCGAGTTCATCAACAAGCGGCTGGCGGTGTTCGACGAGTACCAGCGACTCCAGAGCAAGGCCCGGCAGTCCAAGGCGGCCCTGGATGCCGGCTACGAGGCGATCGGCGCCGTTCTGGCTGGAAAGACGCCGACGATCGCGGAGATCGGCGCCACGGGCAGCGTGGAGCCCGTGCTCGACGCCTGCCGGCTGGTGGCGGGAGCGCTCGGCATCAAGGTCAAGGCCCCCAGCGAGAAGGCCAAGGAGAAGCCCTTCGAGGACCACCTGGCCAGCATCGCCAGCGCGTCCCGCTTCCGCACGCGCAGCGTCGCCCTGCGGGGCGAGTGGTGGAAGCAGGATGGCGGACCACTCGTCGCGCGGACCGAGCGGGGCGCCCCGGTGGCGCTGCTGCCGAGAAGCCTCCGCAGCTACGACTACGTCGATCCCGCGACGAAGCTGCGCAAGCCGGTGACGCCCGAGTTTGCCGCCTCCTTGGCGCTTTTCGCCCACGCCCTCTACCGCCCGCTGCCGGCCGGACAACCCGCGCTTTACGACCTCATGCGCTTCGGCATGCGAGGGCTCGCCTCCGACCTTCGGACGGTGCTGGGCATGGGCGTCGTGACCGGCCTGCTCGGCGTGATGAATCCCTTCCTCGCCGGCCAGATGATCGATTCGGCGATCCCCCAGGGGGACCGCGGGTTGGTGCTGCAGCTGGGATTCGGCATGCTGATGGCCGCCCTCGCCACCGCCTCCTTCAAGATCACCCAGGCCATCGCCGTGGTCCGCATCGAGAGCAAGGTGGACTACAGCCTTCAAGCCGCGCTCTGGGACCGCCTCTTGGACCTGCCTCCCAACTTCTTCCGGACCTACGGAGCGGGAGACCTGGCCGACCGGGCGGCGGGCATCAACTCCATCCGCGGGCTGGTGGCCAAGGCCGGCGTGGGGGCGGTCCTGGGAGCGCTGAGCTCCGTGGGCTACGTCTTCGTGATGCTCAAGACCAGCGCCAAGCTGACGGCCGCAGCCCTGATCATCACCTTCATCCTGGTCAGCTTCACCACCGCCGCCAACTATATCCAGCTCCGCTACCAGCGCCAGGAGATGGAGGTCAAGGGCCGCATCTCCGGCCTGGTGCTCCAGCTCATCACGGGCGTGGCCAAGCTGCGGGTGGGGGCCGCGGAGAACCACGCCTTCCGGGTTTGGGCCCAGAAGTTCTCCGAGCAGAAGCGGATCGCCTTCGCGGTCGGTCAGGTGCAGAACGTCAGTCAGACCTTCAGCCAGGCCTTCCCCACCCTGTCCTCGTTGGGGATGTTCGCCACCATCGCCTTCCTGATGTTGACGGCCAGGCCCGGTGACGAGCTGAGCCTCAGCACCGGCTCCTTCATCGCCTTCAACACCGCCTTCGCCACGTTCATGGCCGCCATGCAGGCGCTGGCCGACGCGTCACTGAGCTTGCTGCGGGCGGTGCCCATCTACGAACGCATCAAGCCCATACTGGAGACCCCGCCCGAGTCGGACGAGACCCGGGCCGACCCCGGCAGGCTCAAGGGCGCCATCGCCGTGTCCCACGTGCACTTCCGTTATACCGAGGACAGCGCGTGGATCCTGAAGGACGTCTCGTTCAGCCTGCGGCCGGGAGAGTTCGTGGCCTTCGTGGGGCCGTCCGGTTGCGGGAAGTCCACCATGATGAGGCTCCTGCTCGGCTTCGAGAAGCCGGGCATGGGAGCCATCTATTACGACGGCCAGGACTTCTCCAGCCTGGATGCGCGGCTGGTGCGGCAACAGCTCGGCGTGGTCCTGCAGGAGAGCCGGGTGCTGCCCACGGACATCTTCCGCAACATCGTGGGCACCGCGCAGCGGACCATGGACGAGGCGTGGGAGGCCGCGGAGATGGCGGGCCTGGCAGACGACATCCGCCAGATGCCGATGGGCATGCACACGGTGGTGTCCGAAGGCGGCGGGACCTTTTCGGGCGGCCAGCGACAGCGCCTGCTCATCGCCCGGGCCCTGGTCAACAAACCCAAGATGATCTTCTGCGACGAGGCCACCAGCGCCCTCGACAACAAGACCCAGGCGGTGGTCACCCAGAGCATGGACCGCATGGAGGCCACGCGGATCACGATCGCCCACCGCCTGAGCACGGTCGCCAACGCCGACCGCATCTTCTACTTCGACGGTGGCCAGATCCTCGAGGAAGGCTCCTACGACGAGCTGATGGCCAAGAACGGGCTGTTCGCCGCACTCGCCAAGCGCCAGATCGCCTGAGTCACGCCAGCGATAACTCCCACCACCCGATGAAGACAGAGCTGGACCTCCTGTTGCAAGTGCCCGGTGACGTGCCGCCCCCCGAGGTCGGGCCGCGGGTGCTGGAGGCCCTGCGGCGCAGGCACGGAGTGGACCCTGGCGCCGTGGAACGGCTCGCGCGCTGGTGCGGACACCTGGCGCGGCGGCTCGGCGGCCAGGTTTCCCTGCTGCCGCTCGACCCGCTCCAGCGGCCCAGCATCCTGTATCTGGACGGCTTCGACGACCACGCCTGGCACGAACCGAAGCAGCATCCGGTCACCTCCATCCTCGAGGCTGCGTCCTCGATGATTCGAGCCGAGTTCTTCGACAGGACGCGCTCTCCGGAGCGCTGGCATGAATATCGAGAGGGCGTGGCCGAGAAGAAATGGCGCGCCTGCTGGTTCTACCGCCGCGGCCGGAGGCAAACCGAGAGCGCCGCGTTGTATCCGCGAACCGCGGCGCTGATCGACGCGCACAGCGACCCCGGTGGGCCACTGGCGTCGACGCTCGGGGACTGTTTCTTGTCTCGGCTCGAGCCGAAGGGCCACATCCCGCCACACAACGGCTTGTGCAACATCTCGCTGGTGTGCCACCTGGCGCTGACCGTACCAGGGCAGTGTGGCCTGCGCGTCGGCCTCGAATCCCGCGGCTGGGAGGAGGGCAAGTGCCTGGTGTTCGATGACACCTTCGAGCACGAAGCCTGGAACGAGAGCGACAGCGATCGTTATGTTCTGGTGTTGCCGCTTTGGCAGAACGGCGTGAGTCCGATCGAGCGTGAGTTCATGAAACTGATGACGGCCTGGCTCAACAGGCTGACGGCCACCCACGAGGGCGGCTGAACGCCTCGGTTCGACGCGACTTCGGCCCGCGCGGGCCTCAGCGTTTGCCGCTGACCGTGTTGCCCCTGCCGTTGTCGGTGATGCGGGGACGGCTGCCGTCCGCGGCCGGCTCCCAGGTGAGCCGGTTGTCGTCGCCGTTGATCTGGACGGCCTGGACCGCCCGCACGGCGACCGTGTTGGCGTTGCCGTTCAGGGAGACCTGATTGCAGTTGCGGAAGCTGAGGTCGTTCCGTTCACCGTTGACGACGGCGCTGGCGCCGCGACAGTCGTAGGTCTGTCTCAGGCCGTCCTGGTCGATGCGGATCTTCCCCGCGGCGGGAGGGGCTTGACCGCCGGCCGGCCCCTCCTTGAGGGTGACGGTGCCGTCCGCTCCCACCGTGACCGTGCCGTCCGGTCCCTCCACCTTGACCTTGTCCCCGGACAGGGTGACCCGGCTCGTGGGGTCGGAACTCGCCGGAGCCGGTGCCCTGGTGGTGCCCGCGGCAGCCGGCCTCGAGACGATCACGTTGCCCTGGCCCTCGTTGGTGATCCTGGGACGCCTGCCGTCCGCGCTCTCCGCCCACGTGATCTTGTTGCCGGCGCCGGCGACCTCGATCACGGCCACCAGGCCCGCGTCGATCGTGTTGTCGCCGCCGTTGACGACGAGCTCCGCACAGTCGCGCAAGCTGAGGACGTTGAAGCCGCCTTCCACGGTCGCGGAGCCGCCGCGGCAATCGTAGGTCCGGTTCTCGTTGCTGCCCACGACGATGTCAGAGGCCGCCAGCGACGCTGAGGGCCCCGCCGTCAGGTAGGAGGCGGCCGCAACGACGATTGCGGCCGACAGCCGTGCTGGTCTCATCTGCCTCATCCTCCCGAAATGCAACGTGCCGATCGGATGCCGAATCCATACTACTCCCGAGAAGGTCGAGATCAAAGATTCGCGGGTCGGGAGCGGGCGCGGCGAGGTCTGAGCTGCCCACGGCCCCAGCGACGCCTGGGGGGTATACTCTTTAGCCCTTGTAATGTCCGCAGCGAGCCGAACCGAAACGCTCGCCGAAGCGTTCCTGGGCGACGTCGCGCTCCAGGTGCGGGCCCTCTCCGTCGAGACCTGGGACGAGTCCAAGGCCGTGGAGATGGTGGGCCGCCACCCGGCGTTCCTCGCCCTGCTGGGCAAGCTGCTGCGCGTGGCGCCCCACGACGAGCCCGTGCTCATCCTCGGCGAGAGCGGCTCGGGCAAGGAGGCCCTGGCCCAAGCCCTCTACCTGCTGGGCCCACGCCGGGGTTGTGCGTTCGTCGCGGTGAACTGTCCCCAGTACCAGGACGGCCACCTCACGGTCAGCGAGTTGTTCGGGCACAAGAGGGGGAGCTTCACCGGGGCCATCGCCGACCGAAAGGGGTGCTTCGAGACCGCCGACGGCGGGGTCATCTTCCTCGACGAGATCGCCGATCTTCACATGAGCGCCCAGGTCATGTTGCTGCGCGCGCTGGCCGCCGGCGAATTCCAGCCGCTCGGAGCCGACGGCCGACGTCAGGTCAACGTGCGTGTGATCGCGGCCACCAACCGGCCCCTCGACAAGCTGATGGTGGCCGAGGAGTTCCGCCACGACCTGTTCTTTCGACTGCGCTACTTCCTGTTGTCCGTGCCTCCGCTGCGCGCCCGCGGCGACGACTGGCTGCTGCTTTTGCAATACGTCCTGGAGAAGCTCCACGGGAAACACGGGGTGGCGAAGCGCTTCTCGCAGGAATCCCTGGACCTGCTCTCTGGGTACGACTGGCCCGGCAACGTGCGCCAGCTGATCAGCGTCGCGACGATGGGCTACGCGCTCTCGGACGGGGACCTGATCCAACCCGAGGACTTCGAGGAGCATCTGGACTTGAGCGGCGCGAGCCAGCTCGACTCCGCCGAGGATCTGTACCAGAGGATCGTGACCCGCCGGGAGGACTTCTGGAGGGTGGTACACGACGCCTTCATGGCGCGCGACCTCAACCGGGCGCAGGTGCGCGCCCTCATCGCGAAGGGCCTGGCGGATTCCAAGGGCAGCTACCGCGCCATGATGGCGCTCCTGGGGCTCCCGCCGTCCGACTATCAGAGGTTCATGGATTTCCTGCGCCACAACCGGCTGAAGCCCTGACCGGCTGGATGGCGCCGCCGCGAATCAAGGCCGTCATCTTCGACCTCTACGGCACCCTGCTGACGCTGCGACGCCGGCTGCTGTACAAGGCCGTGCCGCGCCTGCTGGGGGTCGACGCCGCGAGCTGGGTGGGCCTGATCCGCGAGCACCTGCTGACGCGGCGCTTCGAAGGGCCTGCCGACTTCGTCCGGTTCATCTGTGAAAAGCTGGCCGCGCGCGACGGGATGGAGGAGCGGCTGCTGCCCTTGGTGCAGGAGGAGTTGGCCTCGGCGGAGCCGTACGCGGGCGTCTTCTCCCTGCTGACGTTCCTGCGCCGCCGCGGTTATGCCCTGGGTCTGCTGTCCAACGCCTCCAGCGTCCACAAGGAGCCGTGGACGCGTCTGGCCATGGCCCCGCTGTTCGACGCCGCGGCTTTCTCCTGCGACGCGGGCGTCTGCAAGCCCGAACCGCGTTTCTACCTGGACCTCTGCGCCCGCCTCGGCGTCGAGCCTGAGGCGACGCTGATCGTGGGCGACTCCCTCCCCAACGACGTGGTGGCGCCCCGGGCACTCGGGATGCGCGCCGTGCGGGTGGGCGTGAGCGGTGGCGAGGGACTGCCGACCGCGGCCCTGCTGGGCTTCGTCTCGCTTCAGCCGGAGTCCGAGCTCCTGCCGCTTCTCAGCGACGGCCAGCAGGTGTCGCTCGGGGGCCGGACCGGGATCCTGCGCGGGCTGAGTCCATCCAGCGACCCGGAGACTGGACGCTACAACCTGGTGGCCTCCGGCACGGTCGAGTTCCAGGCGGGCGAGGTGAGAGGCGTCTACTGCAAGCGTTACCTGTTCGCCGAAAGTGCCTTTGTCGAGGAGTTTGCCTACCGATTCCTGGACGCCCTGGGCATCCCGAGTTGCCAGGCCGCTCTCACCACCGGACCCGAGCCCTGCCTGGTGGTGTCGCAAGCCCGTGGAACCAAGCTCCAGGCAACGACGACCCCGCCGCTCGCACGCCAGGTCGGCCGGCACGCCGCGCTGGCGTACGTGTTCGCCAACGCCGACCTCCGGCCTCGCAACGCCTTCGTCTCGGACGATGGGAACGATCCCACGATCACGATGACCGACCTCGAGCACTGCTTCTTCAACCTGGCGCTGGACGTCACCGGCCTCTCCGATCCACTGCGACCCGAGGCCTTCGACCGCTTGAGCGCCGGCGAGTTGTCCCGGCGCGTAGAGAGGCGGGTCCTGACGCCGCGTACCATGAAACGGGCGCGGCGGGCCTTCTTCGGCACCGATCACCTCCCGACCCAGCTGGAGGACGCGTTCAGGGAAGGCTGGGTGGTCGCCTACCGGGAGATCCAGGCACAGGCCGAGCGGGCCTGCGACCTGCTGGAGGAGCGGATGAGCCGCGAGCCGTTCCTGGTCATCGGCACGCAGGCGTATCGGCGGGCGATGGCACGGGTGGATTTCGAAGACATCCGGCGGCGCCTCGACGAGGACCCGGAGACCGTGTACGCGGCCAGTTTTTCCAGGGCGTCGGCGTGAGGCTCCGGGGTCGGGGCGTTCCCGGCTTGATTCCGAGGCCCTGTCGGTCCTATAAGGACAACGTCATGGGCGGCGTGTTGGTTGCGGTGTGGCGCGCGTGGAACACGCCGCGCCCGGCGGCCTTCACCATCGTCGTGATTGGAGCGGCCCTAACCAGCTGCGGCCACGAGATGGGACCCTCCCTTTCGGTGGATGTCGAGAGCGAGAGGCTCGTGAGCACGTCATCGCTTCCCAACGCCGCCTCGCTCTGCTGCTGCCGCGTGCGTGGCAACGTGCGCAACACGAGCAGCATCAGCGTACACGTCAACCTGAACTTCGAGGCCCGAGACCCCGGCGACGCCTCGCTGGGAACCGCAATCGACTGGGTCCCGAACCTGGCCCCTGGAGCCTCCGCGCCCTTCGATGCTGCCGGGATCCTGGCGCCCTGCTCCCAGGTCGGGACGCTGACGGGCCGTCACCGGATCACCGGCGTATACGCGGGGAGTGGCCCGTAGCTGGAGCTGGGGCTCCACCGCTGGAGTTCTCGCTCCATCGCTGACGCGATCGCCGGAGCGCGGGGACGACGTAGCAACGACTTGCGGACCCACCGGCAGGGCACAGGCTTTGCACCCCATGCGGACACTCGGACGCAGCCGGAATCCCGCTCGCGTTGAGCGGCCGGGACTCGTCGCCAGAGTGAAACGCGTCCGCGTCATGAGGAGAGGAACTAAAAGATGGCTGGAGCAAATTTCACGCGTGGAAGCATTCAGGACGTGGTCGCCCAGAAGGCGAATGATCCGAAGTTCCGCCAGGCCCTGCTTGCGAATCCCAAGGCCACGCTCGAGGGTGCGCTGGGAGCGGAGATTCCCGGCGGGGTGAAGGTCAAGGTCGTCGAGGAGAGCGCCGACACGTACTGCGTCGTTTTGCCCCACGTGACCCAGGAGGGAGCGGAACTGGACGACGCCGCTCTGGAGAAGGTGGCGGGTGGCATGGGGGACAAGGCGAAGTGCAGCGCCAAGTTCTCCTCGATCATCAACCTGTCCGCGGGCTAGAAGGGAGAAGCATCCCTCCCTGCGGGAGTCGCCCTGGCTCCCGCAGGGAGCGTTCGTTCGATGCCCCCTGACGCCCTCCGGGCCAACGCCCTGCTCCTGTCCGACGACGAACGCTTGCAGATTGCGCTGGGCGCGAGCAGTCTCTTCGAACGCCTCGACGGGACGGGGCTGGCGACCACCCCAGACGGCGGGCAACACGTCCTGGAGGCGTGGGCCCACGCGTTTTCTCCCGGGGACCCTGAGGCCTTCGCGCGACGACTGAGCTGGGACGGTTTGGATGCGGCCGCGGTACGGCGGCGGCTCACCGAGCCCGCGGCTCAAGCCTCGCATTTGGCGCCCGGCTGGACGGCGTGGCTCAACCGTTTCCTCGAGGAGTCGGCGGCGTTTGGCGTTGCACTCGAACGCCCCGAGAGCGGCGTGGAGCTCACACGACTCGCGCCCGCTCCCGAGGCCCCCTTCCTGGAGATCTGGGTCGCGATGGCCCGATGCGCCCGCAGAGCCGTGGCCGAGGCCGGAGAGACCCTCGAAGGAATCAGCCCCGCAGCCTGCGCCGCTTTCGAACGGAGCCTGGTTGCGGAGCTCTCGGGCGTGGGAGAACTGGTCCTCTACCGGCTCTTCCGAGACTTCAAGCAGGCGCGCGGCAGATCCGGCTCCTGCTACGGGGCGTTCGTGCGACGTCTCCTCGAGGGAGGCTTGGCCGGGGTCTTCACCGAGTACCCCGTCCTGGCCCGGCAGCTGGCCATCCTGGTCGCGACGTGGTTGGAATCGACGCTGGAGCTTCTGGCCCGGCTTCGGGGTGACCGGGACGCCATCGCCGCGACCTTCGGCGCCCAGCCCTTGGGCGAGTTGTGCCACGCAGCACCAAAACTCTCTGACCGCCACGAGGGAGGCCGCTGCGTGGCCGCACTGACATTTGGTTCGGGGCTCACGGTCGTCTACAAGCCCCGGGGCGTGGGCCTGGAGCACGCGTTCCAGGGCTTCCAGGCTTGGCTCGCGGGTCGAGGCCTCGGTTGTCTGCCACGGCCGTTGAGGGTTCTGGAGCGCGAGGGTTACGGGTGGGTCGAGTGGGTCGGTCAGGAAACGTTCCAGGACCGCCAGCAGGTGAGGGAGTACTACCGGCGGGCGGGCGGCCTGCTGTGTGTGCTCCACATCCTGCGCGGAACCGACGTCCACCAGGAGAACGTCGTCGCCACGCGCCTGGGGCCGGTCCTGGTCGACGCCGAGACGCTGCTGCAGCCGGTCGATCACCTCGAGGAAGCGGATGCCAGGACCGACGGCCTGATCGACGGGGCCGCCAACGGAGTCCCCCGCTCGTGCCTGAGCTCGGGTTTCGTCACCCTGCTCCAGGTTGATGCCGACGACGCCTCCTACGACGTCGGCGGCCTCATGCCT
>Ga0187893_10002100_pt1 | contig 45074 bp, 58 predicted proteins | sample MA1701074metaG_FD_139574 | JGI IMG/M metagenome (GOLD analysis project Ga0187893, IMG submission 139574) | White microbial mat communities from a basaltic lava cave in the Kipuka Kanohina Cave System on the Island of Hawaii, USA - MA170107-4 metaG ... | reverse complement strand
TGCCTGCGCGATCGCGTCATCCAGATCGCGGGCGGCTGCGTCGAGATCGTTGACCTCCATGCATGCACTTGCGGTCGCAACGAGCGCTGCCGGCGTGCGGCCCTCCTTGAGGGCGGCAACGCATAACGATAGACGCTCCGCTGGATCCGACGATCGAAACGCGCGGGGGAAAGGGTCTTGGGTCTCGGGTCTTGGGGCTTGGGTCTCGGGTCTTGGGGCTTGGGCTGAGACAATGAGCTCGGCGTCCCCATGCTTCTCGAGCGCGGCGTTCCACTCAGCATCGAGATACTTTTTCTGTGTGGTGACAAGCTGCGTGCCGCCAGTCTGCGCATTGACGTAGGCCTCGTCCACGTCCCACGCTCGAATGGTCAACGGCCCCGGCGGCAGCTCCGGGCAAAGCGGGTAGCGGAACGGCCAGGTGGCAGCCGGTGGGGCGTCGATGATCCGGCGCGGCGACACTAGTGCTGCGGAACCCGCGTCATCTGCGGCCTACGAGCAGTTGCTCCCTTTACGCTCGCCGCGCACCCATCCGGCCAGCATCTGGTATTCCGGGTCCTTGCGCGATTGCCAGCGGCGCGGGCCGTTGTGTGTGTAGGAGCCGCCGCCATCAGGATGGAGCGGTTTGAGCATGAAGCGGCTCTGCTCCGGATTGCCGGGAATGATCAGCCGCGAGATCGTCGAAAACGCGCGGCGCGCTTCCTGATCGTTCCACGACTTGCCGTTCTCCGGTGGCGGCGCGAAACCGATGATGCCGGCATTGTGGCAGTTGCTGCACTTGATGTGACCTTCGCGCGGAGTCGCAAACAACGGCTGCACGCAGGCGCGGAAGAAATCGAAATCGAGCGCCGGATCGGCGCTTGCGACGTAGCGCTCCGCCGGCAGGCTCGAGATCCAATTGAGCACGGCCACGTACTCGGGGTCACTTCGAGATTTCCAGAATGAGCCGCCGGTGTGGCCCATGCCGCCCGCCGACGGATCGAGTGGCTTGAGCAGCAACCGACTCGTGGCCGGCGACGCGGTGTTGATCAGCTTCGTGACCACGTCGAAATTCCGGCGTGATTGTTCGACCGTCCAGCCCGCGTCGGTCGCCGGCGTCTGCAGCGTGAAACGCACGCCGGTCTGCCAGGTGTGGCACATCACGCACGCCGCCATACCCCCCACCGTGCCGCCACGATCCGTCATGAACACGCGTTCGACCGTGTTGCGATAGAGCTCGATGTCGGCCGCAGATGGCGCAGAAGACGGAGGCTTGGTCTGTTCGAGCCCGAATGTCGTCGCCGCGCCAGCCGCGACGACCAGAAACACTGCGCCGGCGATCAGGAGTCGAGTGCGCATGGCGGCCTCCTACCGCTGGCTGCTGGTCGGCGTCGGCGGATTGACGCGATCGGGCGGCAGAATCGCGGTGCTGATTCGCGCCGGGCGCGCGCCGGTCTTGATCTTGGCGACGATGGCGAGCTTCTTCAGTTCGATGGCCAGCGTATGGTCGGCGCCGGAGACGGCGACGTACATGTACTTGCTGTCGGGCGTCGCGGTCATCCAGTTGGCGCTCGGGCCGACTTCGACGGCGCCGATGTATTTCAGATCGGGCAGGCTCCATCCGTAAATGCGGCTGTCGAGCCGGCTCGACGCCCACACCGACGATTTGTCGGGCAGCACCTCGAGGCCGTGCATGTCGCCGGTCTGGATGCCGTCGGCGTTCTGCTTCCACAGCGGCAGCTTGGGCGGCCACAACAGGTCGACCACCTTGCGCGCCTTCCAATCGATCACCCATACCGCGTTGATGGCCGTGGCCTGTGCGAACGCTCGCGTCGTCGTTCCATCGGGGCCCGCTTCGAATGCCATTGGACGCACTTCGTGGTGAGTGCGGCCGTACTGCGTGTGACCGGTGAGTTCCATGCCCCACGTCACCGTGTCGGTCTTGGGATCGATCACCTGGATCGTCGGCTCGCCGGGGTCGACCTCGCCGCGCAGGCCGGCGATGACTTCCGACTCGTCGGGCGTGACGAAGACGTTGTGCACCGTGTGGTGCACCGGAATGCTCTTGATCAGTTTGTGGGTGGCGATGTCGATGACGTCCACCAGCGGCCGCGACACGATGCCCGCGTAGATCTTGCGGTGCTTCTTGTTCATCGCAATCTTGTTGGGCCGCTCCGACAAGGGAATCCGTGTCACGAACTGCAGCGACTTCGTGTCGAACACGTCCACGCTCTTGTCCTGCTCGTTGGCGCAGTAATAGTAGAGAGCCTCGGGATGCACGGTGAGGTTATGCGCGTGCGGGCAGCCGCGGATCAGCCCGACCACCTTGTTGATGGACGGGTCGATGATGTGATGAATATCGCCGGCGTTGTTGCTCTGGAGGATGCGCACCGCGACGCCTTTGTAGGAATCGAGCCGGGGCACGTTTTGCGCCGCCGCCGGCGCGGCCAGTGTCACGAGCCCGAAAACGACCACCAGGGTTCGACAGACTCTCGCCATCACGACCTCCCAGGCCCCAGATTAGACACCGATCAGCCGGCCGCGGTCCAGAGCGCGACCGCTATTGCTTGAAGAACACGGCCACGCTACTGGTCGGCTGGCCGCGCGCATTCGTGCCCTTGGAGGTGACGGTCATGATGCGGCCGTCCCTCGAGATGGCGTTGCGCACCGTGGTCACCACTTTGCCCCGCCGTTTCAACGTGGCGTCGAAGGTCAAGTCGTCGACCCGCGTCAGCGCGACGGTGTCGGCGTCGGCGTTGCCCGCGAGTGGATAGTCCTTGCCATCGAAGCGGGCCGTGTACTCGGCCGTGGTCCTCATGCCCAGCGGCTGGGTCGTCTCGATCACGGCCTTGAAGCGGTCGCCTTCGGTGCTGTAGGTACGCACCTGGGCGCGAGGCGGCGGGCCCGGCGAGTACACCGACTTGTTGGCGTTAAGCGTCCACTTTCCCAGATGGGAAGCGGCCTGCGCAGCGGTTTCGGGTGCGGGAACAGCAATCAGCAGCAGAAGAGTAGCGAGGCGGGCCGGAACAACCGAAACGGGCGGTCTCATATCGCACCTCCCTTTCGACGCTCGCCACTCTACCTCATTTCGGCAGTGGCAGAGGAGGGCGTCGTTCGGTCGAGGTTGCAAGAATCTCAATCGCTTCGCGGCTTGGCCCCTCGATCATCACCGCACGATACGGACCAACCGAGTACGGCTGCTCGAGGAACGTGACGTGCTCCGCGCGCAGCTTGGCGATCCACGCGTCGAGGTCAGTCACGCTCAAGGCGATGTGATCCATCAGGTGGCCGCGAGTGCTCACAGCCGGTGTGCCGGTCTGATTCATGTACCAGAACAACGACACGTCGCCGAAGACCGTGCCGGTCACCGATGGAGTCCGGAACATGCCGTCCCAATCAAGCGCGGGGAGGGTCTTGTCCGGTCCGCGCTCGACGCGGCAATTCGCTTCCGTCCGCGGAGTCTGCTTGGGTGACACCGGAACGTTCAAGTGCTGCTGATACCAGAGCTGCGCGCAGAACGGCTGCTCTTGATACATGTGCACGTGATTGAAACGTTCGACGGGCATGTTGCCCTGATATTCAACGAGCGCGTCATCGGGTCCGCGCAAGTATGCGAAGCCGGCGCCGCCGTTCGGCTTCACGCCTCGCGCTTTCGCGTCGGCGACCTGTGCGCGAGTGAGGCCCAACACACCGCCGGTTCCCGGATACGTGTCGCTGCTGATGAACACCGTGCCGCTTCCTTCTCCCTCCTTCGCCGAGGCTGCGGCGGGCTGGCCCGTATAAAGCGGCACCAGGGTGACGTTCTGCTTCAGCAGCCGATCGCGCGAGGCGCGGACGTCAGTGACGTGCCAGCCGAAATGCCAGAACGCCGTGTGCGGCTGCGTCGCGGGTGGCGAGGAGACTGTGTTGAACAGCACCAGAACGTTGTTTGGCGAGGCCAGGGCCGGTTGACCGGCGAACGTCGTCCGAGATGTTGACGGGAACGCCTTGGCGTAAAACTCGATCGCCGCGTCGGGGTTGACGGAGTTGAGATGCAAGTGATGGAAGCCGGGCGCCGGGAGGGGGGCTTGCGCCCGATTTGCGGATTGCAGAATGCAGAGTGCGGAGAATAAAACGACCGTCAGTCCTCGAGAGCCAGCGCCCATCGAATGCCCCCGAGGATATGCGCGCGGAAGACCGGATCGCTGCTCCAGATGTCGTCGCGGTGCCCCAGCGAGGTGTAGAACGAGCGGCCCTTGCCGTACTCACGGGTCCAGGCCTGCGGATAGTCGCCGCCGCGCACCAGATTCGGTTGTTTGCCGAGATCCATCTTCTCGGTGTCGAGGCTCAACAGCACGCGCACGCGATCGCGTGAGAAGCCCATCGGGATCTTGTTCTTGAACAACACGTCGATGTTGTCGTTGGGCCGCGCGGCGTCGTACGGCGCGGTGCCAAACAGATAGAACTCATCGACCAGGGGCCACCCCGCGCCGAGCATCCGCGTGGCCGGATGTCGTGAATCCTCGACCTTCAGTACCGCAATCGTCCCTTGCGGCAGGTTGCGCTGGAAGTATCCGCCGAGCATTTCGCCGAACGCCGGATAGTCATAGAACGTCAGCGATGCGCAATGCGCGCCGATGAAGCCTTTGCCGCTGCCGACAAAATCGAGCAGGCTTTTCTTCTGCGCCTCGGTGAATCGCAGGTTGCCGTTCGTCATCATCATCACGCCGTCGAATTGCGCGAGGTACTCCGGCGTGAAGAACGAGAAGTCGTGCTCCTTCGCGTCGAGCGTGTAGCCCTCGAGCGCGGTGACCTCAAAACCGCCGGTCTTGCCGAGCTCGGCGACCGCTTTCTCGGCCGGCCCCAGACTGGTGTGTTTGTAGAGGCCGGCGTGAGTCAGCAACAGCAGTCTTTTGGGCTTGCCCACCGTAGCCTGAGCGAAGGTGGGGGCTTGTGCGGAAACCGTTCCGACGGCCAGTAGCGCGACGAACAGGACTCGCGTCATGTCAATGACCTATCGTGTTCTTAGGAGTGGTTTCGCCCTTGTGACAGGTGTAGCAGGTGACCTTGCCTAACACAGATTCGCCATCCTTCGCCTTGTAGTCGGGGAAGTACTTCTCGTTCAGCGCCTTCGTCATCTCCAGCATCAGTCGCGCCTTCAGCTTTTCCGGCTTCTCCTCGCTTGCAAAGTTGTTTCGAACGTGGCAGGTGTTGCAGGTCACGCCCAGACCCTGGACGATCAGGTTCATTTCCTCCTGAAACTGCTGGGCATACAGCCCGGTCAGCACCTTCACGTTTGGACTCTCGACCTTTTCCGGCGTTGGTGCCTGACCTACAGCAGTGGCTGGAACAAGAAGGGCAAGGACGCCGAGCACTAGCCTCATGAGTCAGAGAGTATAGAGCGGCTCGCGAGAAAACTGGCCCGAGTTCGTCCGTACACCCTCAGACGGCAGTTAGCGTCACTGCGCGACACCAACGGCGTCTTGTCTGAGAAGTCTTGTCGCCGCTGGCCGTCTTATAGGTAGGATTTCGCCGTATGAGAACGGTCAACCTTCCCGACGGCCGCACTCGCCAGAGACTCGAGACCTGGGGAGAGATCGCGACTCACCTGGGTGTCGAGATCCGTACTGCACAGCGATGGGAAGGCCGGATGGGCCTGCCGGTCCGGCGCATTGACGGTGGCCAGGCGGTTTTCGCGTTCGCCGATGAACTCGACGACTGGCGGACGTCAAGGGAAGTGCGGCGAGCGGAGAGAGTTGCGGAGCCAGTGCCTCAACTGACAATGTCGCCGACGGCACCGGTTGAAGCCGATCCTGAGAGAGTGCCTACCGCGTCGCCGCGCGGACGCAACGCGATCTATTGGATCGCAGGTGTTTTCGCGGCTGCTGCCGTAGGTTTTGCCGCGGCACGATTATCGTTAACCCGACAAGGCGCCGCGGAGCCGCTGGGAGCATCACGACTCGTGCTCGATCATCATCGACTGGTCGCGCTTGATGGCTTGGATAGGGTGGTGTGGACCCATACATTGGCGCGCCGAAGCGTAGCCATCGACACGATATTCCGCCCGAATCTGTCGTCGTGGTGGGAAAGACTTGATGTTGACGGTGACGGACGCGACGAATTCATCGCGGTATTGCGACCGGACACGGCCAGGAGCGAGTCTGAGACGCTCTATTGCTTCAATCGTGATGGAAGTCTTCGATACGCGTACACGCCAGACCTCACGATGCGTTTTTCGCAACGTTTAGGCTACGAGATATGAGACTTTCCTCACGGACATTCTCCGTCGACAGAAAGACTCTCCTGCCTCGGCCTTACCAGCCCCTTCGGATCTGATTCCCCACCTGCGAGCTGGTGAATCAGACGAACTCCGTCGCCGATCGATGCAGAGCAGCCTGGAGATCCGCACCGCATCATTGGTGTGAAGGATGCGGGTGAAGGGTCTTACGGGCGGACTGAGAATCCCAGTGTGGCGGCTGCTGCTCGCAGCCGCTCGTCAAACGCCACGAACGCCCGCTGTCTGGGCTGCTCTCGCGCCCACACCAGCGCGGCGGCGAGCTGGAACGCGTCCGCGGCGCGAACCCCGTATCGGTCGGGCAGTTCCTCGGCGAGCGATCGCACCTTCTCCGACGGCAGGATCTCGTCCCACGCGAGCCGCAGTTGGGACAAACGCGTGATGGTTTGTCGATGCGCAGCGGTCGTCAGATGTCCGTCTTTGGCCAACCGCGCCAAAGCGCTTCGCGATTCGACGGTCGTACCCCACCAGACGATGATTCGCCCGGTTTCACGACGGAGACGCCGGCTCTCCGACGTGCCTGGCTGCCAGCAGCACAGGGGGACGATGGCGCTGGAGTCCCAGAAGGGCATCAACCCTCAACGCGGTCCGCGCGGACCGCGTCGACAATCGCGTCCAGCGGGACCGTCGTGCCGCTCCGCTTCCAGAAAGACGTCGGCAGTCGCCGAGTCCCCGGGCGAATTAATCCCGCCGCCACCAGATCGGAATCATCTTCGTGGGCGCTGAACGGCACGATCTTGGCGATCGGCCTCAGCCGATCGCGGATCACGATCTCCTCACCGGCCTGGACTTCTTTGAGATACCGGGTGAGCTTGTTGCGAAGGTCGGCGATGTTGGTCGTGCGCATCGGTTAGACATGTACATTATAGCCACATCCACGCGCTTTTCGGGCCTCCTCCCAGCCGATCAGGCCCAGGGAAAAGGCCCCCTGATAAGGACCCTAGGAAGGCGACCAATAGGGATTGGCGAAGTTGCGCGTTTTTTACACCGCGTGCTATATTCGTCAGGTTCTCGTGAGCCTGGGACACCCTATCTAGGTTCAATTGCTTTCAAGACGCGCCTGAGTTGAATCCCGTCCCGCGACCCGTCGGGTCGTTAAGACAAGAGGGAGTCTTCGAGCGTCCGCTGGGGCCGAAAACACACATTTAAGTTAGGGTTTTTCAGTTTCAGGTGCCAAGCCTCGCGGCTTCAAGGCCTGGAACACCATGGTTGTCGCTGGGCCGACAAACCTCAAGGTTTGTCGCCACATGAGATGACCGTGGGGAGTTTTGTGCCTGCGGCGACGAACCTTGAGGCTCGTCGAGATGGAGTGCTCGTGCCGACGATTAGTCAGCTGGTCCGCAAAGGACGCGAGAAGGTGTTGTGGAAGACGAAGAGCCCCGCGCTGCAGAACAGCCCGCAGAAGCGCGGCGTCTGCGTGCGCGTGTTCACGCAAACGCCGAAGAAGCCCAACTCGGCGCTTCGCAAGGTCGCGCGCGTTCGGCTCACCAACAAGATTGAGGTCACGACCTACATTCCGGGCGTCGGCCACAACCTGCAGGAGCACTCGCTGGTGCTGATCCGCGGCGGCCGCGTCAAGGACCTGCCGGGCGTGCGTTACCACGTGGTGCGCGGCACGCTCGATGCGGTCGGCGTGCAGGGCCGCAAACAGGGTCGATCAAAGTACGGAGCGAAAAGACCTAAGGCTTAGTGCCTCGTGCCTCGTGCCTCGTGCCGGGGACGAACTGAGAGCTGAGATATGCCGCGACGAAGAGAGATTCCGAAACGTGAACTGGTGCCGGACGCGCTCTATCAGAGCCCGCTGGTCACCAAGTTCATCAACACGATCATGAGCCAGGGCAAGCGATCGACCGCCGAACGCATCCTGTATCAGAGCTTCGACCTGATCAAGGAACGCTCGGGCGACGATCCGCTCAAGGTGTTCAAGAAGGCGGTTGACAACGTCAAGCCGGCCCTCGAAGTGAAGTCGCGCCGCGTCGGCGGCTCCAACTACCAGGTGCCGATCGAAGTGAACCCGAACCGCCGGTTGTCGCTCAGCATCCGCTGGCTGGTCGGTTTCGCGCGCGCGCGGGGCGACGGCAAGACGATGCAGGAGAAGCTCGCCAACGAGCTGCTCGACGCGGCGAATCTCCGCGGCGGCGCCGTCAAGAAGCGCGAAGACACGCACCGCATGGCCGAAGCAAACAAGGCGTTTGCTCACTATCGGTGGTAGGACCCAGTTCAAACGTTCAAGAGTTCAAGAGTTCAAGAGTTTCATGGCGCGGCAAGCCCCGTTAGAACGCACCCGGAACATCGGCATCATGGCTCACATCGATGCCGGGAAGACGACCACCACCGAGCGGATCCTCTTCTATACGGGTATTACGTACAAGATCGGCGAGGTCCACGAAGGCACGGCCGTGATGGACTGGATGGAACAGGAACAGGAGCGCGGCATCACCATCACGTCGGCCGCGACCACCTGCTTCTGGCGTGACCATCGCGTCAACATCATCGACACCCCGGGCCACGTCGACTTCACCGTCGAAGTGGAGCGCTCGCTGCGCGTGCTCGACGGCGCGGTCGCCGTGTTCGACGCCGTCTCCGGCGTGGAGCCGCAGTCGGAAACCGTGTGGCGCCAGGCCGACAAGTACCGTGTGCCGCGGATCTGCTTCGTCAACAAGATGGACCGCGTCGGCGCGGACTTCAAGGAAACGCTGTCGCAGATCGAGACCAAGCTGCAGGGCAACCCAGTGGCGATTCAGCTGCCGATCGGCGCCGAAGACAAGTTCCGCGGCGTCGTCGATCTGATCCGCATGAAGGCGCTGGTCTACAAAGACGAGACCATGGGCGCCGAGTATCTCGTCGAGGACATCCCGGCCGACATGACGGCCGACGCGCAGCTGTTTCGCGACAAGCTGATCGAGAAGGTCAGCGAGGCTGACGACAAGCTGCTCGAGAAGTACCTGAACCACGAGCCGCTGACCGAAGACGAGATCAAGGCGGCGATGCGCAAGCGCGCGATCGAGTCGGTGCGCAAGGAAGAGTCGCCGTTCGTGCCGGTGGTGTGCGGCAGCGCGTTCAAGAACAAGGGCGTGCAGCCGATGCTTGACGCGGTGGTGGACTTCCTGCCGTCGCCCCTCGACGTTCCCGCGGTGACCGGCACCGATCCGGGCGCCAAGGAAGAGACGCTGATCGAGCGCAAGCCCGACGACAAGCAGCCGTTCTCGGCGCTGGCGTTCAAGATCATGACCGACCCGTTCGTCGGCCAGCTGACCTTCTTCCGCGTCTATTCGGGCACCCTGACCTCCGGCTCCGCGGTGCTCAACTCCTCGAAAGGCAAGACCGAGCGCATTGGGCGCCTGCTGAAGATGCATGCGAACAAGCGCGAGGAGATCAAGGAAGTCAACGCCGGCGATATCGCCGCCGCGGTCGGGCTCAAGTCCACCACCACCGGCGACACGCTGTGCGACGAGAAGAAGTCGATCATCCTCGAGAAGATGATCTTCCCGGAACCCGTGATCTCGCTGGCCATCGAGCCGAAGACCAAGGCCGACCAGGAGAAGCTGGGCCAGGGCATGGCCAAGCTGATGGCCGAGGATCCGACCTTCCGCGTCTCCACCGACGAGCAGACCGGCCAGGTCGTGATCGCCGGCATGGGCGAGCTGCACCTCGAGATCATCGTCGACCGCCTGAAGCGTGAGTTCGGCGTTGAGGCGAGCGTCGGCAAGCCGCAGGTCGCTTACAAGGAGACGCTGACGGTTGCGGCTGAGGGCCACGGGCGCTTCATCCGCCAGACCGGCGGCCGCGGCCAGTTCGGCGAAGCGAAGATCCGGCTCATGCCGCTGGCGCCGGGCACCGGCTATCAGTTCGAGAACGACATCAAGGGTGGCGCCATCCCGAAGGAATACATCAAGCCGATCGATCAGGGCATCCAGGAAGCGCTCACGCGCGGCATCCTCGCGGGCTATCCGATCGACGATGTCCGCATCGAGCTGTACGACGGATCGTTCCACGAAGTGGACTCGTCGGAAATGGCGTTCAAGATCGCCGGCTCGATGGCGTTTCAGGACGCGGCGAAGAAGGCCAAGCCGGTGTTGCTGGAGCCGATCATGCGCGTCGAAGTGGTCTCGCCGAAGGAGTACCTCGGCGAGGTGATGGGCGACCTGGCGTCACGCCGCGGCAAGATCCAGTCGCAGGAGGATCGCGGCGGCACGCAGATCATTTCCGCCCGCGTACCGCTCAGCGACATGTTCGGCTACGCCACGGACCTGCGGTCGCGGACGCAGGGTCGCGCCCAGTATTCGATGTTCTTCGACCGCTACGAGCAGGCGCCGCGCAACGTCAGCGACGAAGTCGTGGCTCGCGTGCACGGGACGAAGTAGGGCCACGGCAGGCACAGAAATCGCAGAAAGCGCAGAGAGACGAACATGGCCAGTGACAAGATTCGAATCCGACTGAAGGCCTACGACGCGCGGGTGCTCGACCAGAGCACCGGTGAGATCGTGGAGACCGCCAAGCGCACGGGCGCGCGGCTGGCCGGCCCGATTCCATTGCCGACCGAGATCAACAAGTGGACGGTGTTGCGGTCGCCGCATGTGGACAAAAAGTCGCGCGAGCAATTCGAGGTGCGGACGCACAAGCGCCTGATCGACATTTTCGAGCCGACGCCGCAGACGGTGGACGCGTTGATGAAGCTGGATCTGCCGGCTGGTGTCGACGTGGAGATCAAGGCCTTCGGAAAAGAACACGGCAAATAGATTTCAGATTGCAGATTTCTGATTGCTGATTGAGTGGACTTATGGTGACCGGAATCATCGGGAAGAAAGTCGGGATGACGCAGCTGTTCCTCGAGGACGGCACGCTCGAACCCGCAACCGTGCTGCAGGCCGGGCCCTGTATCGTCGTGCAGTCGAAGTCGGCGCAGACCGACGGCTACGACGCGGTGCAGATCGGCCTGGTCGAAAAGAACCCGCCGAAGCGCGCCACCAAGGCGAACGTCGGGCACCACAAGAAGGCCAACGTGCCGCCGACCCGCGTGCAGCGTGAAGTGCGGATCGCCAAGGGCGCCGAGACGCCGAAGCCGGGCGACCAGGTGCTGGTCTCGATCTTCAACCAGGGCGAGCGCGTCGACGTGATCGGCACCAGCAAGGGTCACGGTTTCCAGGGCGTGGTCAAGCGCCATCACTTCCGCGGCGGCGATGCCACGCACGGCTCGATGTTCCATCGCGCCCCCGGTTCGATCGGCGCCTCGTCGTATCCGTCGCGCGTCATGCCGGGCATGCGCGCTCACGGCCACATGGGCGTGGATCGCGTCACGGTGCGCAACCTCAAGGTGCTGAAGATCGATTCCGAGAATCACTTGCTGCTGGTGAAGGGATCGGTGCCCGGCGCCAACGGCGGCTACGTGGTGATTCGCAAGGCGGTGGCCGCCAAGCCGGAGCCGCAGCCGCAACTCCAGGAAAAGCCCAAGAAGGGCAAGAAATAGCCACGTTGGCCTGTTGGCCTGATGGCCCGTTGGCCTGATGGCCCGTTGGCCTGGTGATTGATATGACGATTGACGTCGTAAATGCAGAGAACAAAAAGGTCGGCAGCGTCGAGCTGAAAGACGAAGTCTTCGGCGGACGCGTCAAGGCCGATCTGATCCACGAGTCGGTGGTGCGCGCCAACGCGGCCGAGCGCCGCGGCACGCACATGACCAAGAACCGCGCGCTGGTGAGCGGCAGCGGCAAGAAACCGTGGCGCCAGAAGGGCACCGGCCGCGCGCGCGTCGGCGAAATCCGCAATCCGTTGTGGCGCAAGGGCGGCACCGTGTTCGGTCCGCGGCCGCGCAGCTACGACTACCAGCTGCCGAAGAAGGTCGAGAAGGGCGCGCTGCGCGCGGCGCTGATGGAGAAGCTCCACCAGGGTTCGTTGATTGTCATCGACGCGCTGACCGCCAGTGAAGTGAAGACCAAGGCCGCGGCGGGCATGCTCAAGTCGATCGGCGTGACCGGCAAGGCGGTGCTGGTGGACGCGCAGCTCGACGAGAAGTTCGCGATGTCAGTGCGCAACCTCGCCGGCGTGTCGCTGCTGCCGAGCAATCGCGTCACCGCGCGCGACGTGGCCAACACCAAACAGGTCGTGCTGACGAAGGCGGCCGTTGAAAAACTGGAGGCGGTTTTCGCTGCCCGTCCTGAGCGAGCGTAGCGAGTCGAAGGATCATGAAACTGACCGAAGTCATTCGCCGTCCGCTGGTCACCGAAAAGACGACGACGCTGCGGGAAGACGGCCGCACGGTCGTCTTCGAAGTATCGACCGCGGCCAACAAGGTGGATATCAAACGGGCGATCGAGAAGCTGCTCGGCGCCAAGGTGGCCGACGTTCGCACCTCGACGACACGCGGCAAGTTGAAGCGCCAGGGCCGCTACATTGGCCGGCGCTCGGACTGGAAGAAGGCCTACGTCACGCTGCGCGAGGGCGAGAAACTGCCTGACTTCCTCGAAGGGGCGTAAACGTCATGCCGATTAGAAAATTCAATCCCGTGACGCCGGGCCGTCGACAGATGACGGTGCTGACGTTCGACGAGATCACGACCGACACGCCGCATGCGCCGCTCACCGAGAAGCTGCAGCCCTCCGGCGGCCGCAACAGCACCGGCGAGCAGACCATCTGGTGGCGCGGCGGCGGCCACAAGCGCCTGTATCGGGTGATCGATTTCAAGCGCGACAAGGCGGGGATTCCGGCCCAGGTCACGACCATCGAGTACGACCCGAACCGTTCGGCGCGCATCGCGCTGGTCACCTACGCCGACGGCGAGAAGCGATACATCCTGCAGCCGCTTGGCCTGAAGGTCGGCGACAGCATCGTCTCGGGCGACAACGTCGACATCCTGACCGGTAACGCCCTGCCGTTGAAGAACATCCCGCTGGGCACGATGGTGCACAACGTGGAGTTGAAGCCCGGCAAGGGCGGCCAGATGGCGCGCAGCGCCGGTTCCGCCGTGCAGGTGGTGGCGAAAGAAGGCGACTACGTGTCGGTGAAGCTGCCCTCGGGCGAGATCCGGAAGATCTACCAGGATTGCCTCGCGACAATCGGGCAGGTCGGCAATCTCGATCACGAGAACGTGTCGATCGGCAAGGCCGGCCGCAGCCGCTGGCTTGGCAAGCGCCCGCACGTGCGCGGCGTGGCCATGAACCCGGTGGATCACCCGCTGGGCGGCGGTGAAGGCAAGACCTCGGGCGGCCGGCATCCGGTGACGCCGTGGGGTCAGCCGACGAAGGGCTACAAGACGCGCCGGCCGAAGCCGAGCGACAAATTCATCGTTCAGAGGCGGAGTAAGTAATGTCTCGCTCACTCAAGAAGGGTCCGTTCGTCGACACGCATCTGCTCGAGAAGGTCGAGGCGATGAATCGCGCGAACGAGAAGAAGGTCGTCAAGACCTGGTCGCGCCGCTCGACGGTGGTGCCCGAGATGGTCGGGCACACGCTCGCGGTGCACAACGGCAAGAAGTTCGTCCCGGTGTATCTCACCGAGAACATGGTGGGCCACAAGCTGGGCGAGTTCTCGCCGACGCGGCAGTTCAAGGGCCACTCGGCGCGCTCCGACAAGGCCGCGGCGGCTGCGGGGGCACCGGGCGCACCGGGCGCGCCCGGCGCAGCGGCGCCGGCGGCGCCGGGCGGCGGAGGAAAGAGCTAAGCCATGGTCACCGCAGAGGCAACGGCGAAGTACGTGCGCAGCTCGTCGCAGAAGGCGGGGCTGGTGCTCGATCTCATCCGCGGCAAGGACGTCAATCTCGCGCTGTCGGCGCTGCAGTTCAGCCGCAAGGCGGTGGCGCGCGACGTGGCCAAAGTGCTGCGCTCGGCGGTGGCGAACGCGCAGCAGCAAGAGGCGTTCGGGGGAGACGTGGCGCGGCTCTTCGTGTCGAAGTGTCACGCCAACAACGGGCCGTCGCAGAAGCGCGTGCGGCCGGCGCCAATGGGCCGCGCGTTCCGCATCGTCAAGCGGACCACGCACCTGACCGTCGAAGTCACGGAGCGCGCGCAGGTGATCAAGGCCGTCGGCGCCGAGGGCGCGGGCGAAACGAAGAAGCGAACGGCGAAGCCGGCGAAGTCAACCAAAGCGGGGGCGAAGAAGGCCGCCGCCGCAGCAGAGTAAGGGGAGATCCAGTGGGTCAGAAGGTTCACCCGTACGGGTTCCGCATCGGCTTCAACAAGACCTGGAAGTCGCGCTGGTTCGCGAACAAGGACTACGCCACGCTCCTCCACGAGGACCTGGCGCTGAAGAAGGACTTGAAGAAGCGCTTCCAGCACGCCGGCGTCTCGCAGATCGAGATCGAGCGCGCGGCGCGGAACCTCAAGATCAACATCCATACCTCGCGCCCCGGCATCATCATCGGCCGCAAGGGCCAGGAAGTGGACAAGCTGAAGCAGGAGATCCAGAAGCGGACCAACCGCGAGGTCTTCATCAACATCCAGGAAATCCAGAAACCAGAACTGGACGCGCAGCTGGTGGGCGAATCGGTGGCGATGCAGCTCGAGAAGCGTGTCGCGTTCCGCCGCGCCATGCGCAAGGCGGTGGAGTCGGCGCTGCGCTTCGGCGCCCGCGGCATCAAGGTACGCGTGTCAGGCCGATTGAACGGCGCCGAAATCGCGCGTTCGGAGTGGTACCTGCACGGCCAGCTGCCGCTGCAGACGCTGCGCGCCGACATCGACTACGGGTTTGCCGAAGCCAACACCACCTACGGCCAGATCGGCGTGAAGGTGTGGCTCTACAAGGGAGAGCGGCTGACGCCGAGGGTCGGACGCGACGAAGAATTTGGCGGCAGCGGCGGCCGCGAGCAGCGCGAACGTCCGCCGCGTCGGCCACAGCGCCCTGACGCACGAGGCTAAACATCATGTTGATGCCAAAGAAGGTCAAGTACCGCAAACAGCAGCGCGGCCGCATGCGCGGCAAGGCGTGGCGCGGATCGGAAGTGTCGTTCGGCGATTACGGGCTGAAGGCGATGGAGCCGTGCTGGCTCACCGATCGGCAGATCGAGGCGGCGCGCGTGGCGATGACCCGTTTCGTGAAGCGCGGCGGCAAGGTGTGGGTGCGCGTGTTCCCCGACAAACCGATCACCAAGAAGCCGCAGGAAACCCGCATGGGCAAGGGCAAGGGCGCGCCCGAGGGCTGGGTGTGCGTGATTCGGCCGGGCCGGATCCTGTTCGAGATGAACGGCGTGGCGGCGCTTGACGCGCGCAAGGCGTTCCGGCTGGCATCGGCGAAGCTGCCGATCAAGACACGGTTTGCGACGCGGTTCGCCGAGGAGCGTGTGTCATGAAGACCGCCGACTTGAGGGACATGGATGTCGAGGCCCTGCGCGCCAAGTCGCAGGAGATCGACGACCAGCTGTTTCGGATGCGGATCCAGAAGTCGATGGGGCAGCTCGAGGCGCCGGGCAAGATGCGCCACATCAAGCGCGAGCGCGCGCGCATCCTCACGATTCTGAAAGAGAAGGCGAAGTAGCGATGGCCAGCAAAGCAGAAGTTCAGGGCGTGGTGGTCAGCGACAAGATGCAGAAGAGCGTGGTGGTCGCGGCCGAGCGGCGCGTGCAGCACGGCGTCTACGGCAAGACGCAGAAGCGCACGTCGACGTTCGTCGCGCACGACGAAAAGAACGAGGCCAAGGTCGGCGACACGGTGGTGATCGTCGAGTCGCGGCCGCTCAGCAAGCGCAAGCGATGGGCCCTGGTGCGCATCGTCGAACGCGCGGCGGACGTGTAGCCACAGAGGGCGCAGAGAGATGAGTAGAGGGACATCATGATCCAGATGCGATCGATCCTCGACGTCGCCGACAACTCGGGGGCGCGGAAGATTTCCGTGATCAACCCGATCGGCGGGTCGACGGGGCGCTACGCCTACCTCGGCGACATCATCACCGCCAACGTGAAAGAGGCGGCGCCGGAGGGCAACATCAAGAAGGGCCAGGTGGTGAAGGCGGTGGTGGTGCGCGTCCGCAAGGAGCAGCGCCGCAAGGACGGCAGCTACATCCGCTTCGACCGCAACGCCGCGGTGCTGATCAACGACCAGGGCGAGCCAATCGGCACCCGCGTGTTCGGGCCGGTGGCGCGCGAGCTGCGCGAGCGCAAGTTCATGAAGATCATTTCGCTGGCGCCAGAGGTGCTGTAGACCATGGCTGTTTCGATTCGCAAGAACGACCAGGTGATCGTGCGGGCCGGCAAGGACCGCGGCAAGAAGGGCCGCGTGCTGTCGGTCGTGCCGGCGAAGAACCGGGTCATCGTCGAGGGCGTGAACCTGATCAAGCGGCACACGCGGCCGAACCCGCAGCGCAACATCAAGGGCGGCATCGTCGAGCGGGAGGCCAGCATTCACCTCAGCAACGTCATGCTGGTGGATCCGGATACGAACGAGCCGACTCGCATCGGCACGAAGGTGTTACCGGACGGCACGCGCGTCCGTATCGGCCGCAAGAGCGGCCAGGCGATTGACAAATGAGCAAGGCAAAACCGGATACCAAGGGCGAAGGCAAGAAAGGCAAGGGCGAGGCGAAGGGCGCGCCGGTCGCGGTCGGCAAGCACGCCAAGCCGTCGGTGGTGCGCCTGCGCGACAAGTATCGCGGCGAGGTGATCCCCGCGCTGACCAAGGAGTTCGGCTACAAGAACGTGATGGCCGTGCCGAAGGTGACCAAGGTGGTCGTCAACATGGGCCTCGGCGAGGCCACCTCGAACGCCAAGGTGGTGGATACCGGCGCCGACGAGCTCGGCAAGATCACCGGCCAGAAGGCCGCGGTGCGCAAGGCGAAGAAGTCGATCGCGCAGTTCAAGGTGCGCCAAGGGATGCCGATCGGCGCCATGGTCACGTTGCGCGGCGATCGCATGTATGAGTTCCTCGATCGCCTGATGAACATCGCGTTGCCGCGCGTGCGCGACTTCCGCGGCGTGTCGCCGAAGGGCTTCGACGGCCGCGGCAACTACACGCTGGGCCTCAAAGATCAGTTGATCTTTCTGGAGATCGACTATCTCAAGGTCGACAAGGGCCGCGGCATGAACGTGAGCGTGGTGACGACGGCGCGGACGGATGAAGAAGCGCGGAAGCTGCTCCAGTTCATGGGCATGCCGTTCCGTCAGAACTAAGTCAGCAGACTGAAGGTAGAAGGCTAACGAATGGCGACTACGGCAAAAAGGGCCCGCGAGGTCAAGAACCTGAAGTTCAAGATTCGGCACCGTAACCGCTGCCGCCGCTGCGGCCGGCCGCGCGCGTTCATGCGCAAGTTTGCGTTGTGCCGTTTGTGTTTCCGCGAGCTGGCCCTGACGGGTGACGTCGCGGGTGTGACCAAGAGCAGCTGGTAAGGGAAAGAAGATGACTGATCCGATTGCCGACATGCTGACCCGGATCCGGAACGCCGTCACGGCGCGCCACGCGCGCGTCGAGATGCCGGCCTCGAAACTGAAGTCCGAGATCGCCCGGATCCTGCAGGACGAGGGTTACATCGCCGGGTTCAAGATGGTGGAAACGCCGGCGTCGCGCGCCGGCAAGGCGCCGCGGCAGCAGATGCGCATGTTCCTGAAGTACGGTCCCGGCGGCGAACGCGCCATCTCCGGGCTCGAGCGCGTCAGCCGTCCCGGCCGCCGGGTGTATGCGAATCGCGATGAAGTGCCGCCGGTGCTTGGCGGCCTCGGCGTCGCGATCCTGACGACGTCGCGCGGCGTGATGACCGGTCAGGCGGCGAAGAAGGCCGGCGTCGGCGGCGAGATTCTCTGCAACGTCTGGTAAGGGAAGACTCATGTCTCGAATCGGAAAAAAACCAATCGCAGTGCCGAAGGGCGTCACCGTCAAGGCCGACGCCACCGCCGTCGAGGTGAAAGGGCCGAAGGGGCAGATGAAGCAGGCGCTCCCGCCCGGCATCACCGCGGCGGTGGAAGACGGCCACATCGTCACGAAGAAGATCTCCGACGCCGCGGAGCTGCGCAAGTTCCACGGCCTGGCCCGCAGCCTGGTCAACAACGCGGTGCTCGGCGTGACCGAGGGCTGGAAGAAAGAGCTCGACATCGTCGGTGTCGGCTATCGTGCCGAGCTGAAGGGTCAGCAGATCCATCTCGCGCTGGGCTACTCGCACCCGATCGTCTTCGACGTGCCGAAAGGCATCGAGGTGGCGATCGACAAGCAGACCCACATCGTGGTCACCGGTTGCGACCGGCAGCTGGTCGGCCAGGTGGCCGCAGAGCTGCGCCGCATGCGCAAGCCGGACCCCTATCAGCAGAAGGGTGTCCGTTACACCGGCGAACGACTGAAGAAGAAGGCCGGCAAGACAGGGGCCAAGGCGTAACGAATCTGGTGATCTGGTGATTTGGTGATTTGGTGATTTATGAGGATTAAGACCAAGGAAGATCGACGTGATCGAATCAAGTTCCGGATCCGCAAGCGCATGACCGGCACCTCGCAGAAGCCGCGGCTCAGCGTGTTCCGCAGTGTGACGCACATCTACGTGCAGGTGATCGACGACATGAGCGGCCAGACGATTGCGTCGGCCTCGACGGTCGATCCCAAGGTCAAGGGTGCGATGCCGAAAGGGGTGGCCGGGGGCAACATCAAGGGCGCCGAGCTGATCGGCAAGACCATTGCCGAGCGCCTCAAGGAAAAGGGCATCAAGAAAGTGGTGTTCGATCGCAACGGCTTCCTCTATCACGGCCGTGTGAAAGCCGTTGCCGACGCGGCCCGTACTGCGGGCCTGGAGTTTTAGCCACAGAAGATCACAGAGAAGAGAGATATGCGCACACGCGAAAAGATCGACCCGTCGCAGCTCGACATCAAGGACACCGTTGTCTCCATCAACCGCGTCACGAAAGTCGTGAAGGGCGGCAAGAACCTGAGCTTCAGCGCGCTGGTGGTGGTGGGTGACGGCCACGGGGTGGTCGGCTACGGAGTCGGCAAGGCGAAGGAAGTCCCGTCGGCGATCAAGAAGGGCATCGAAGCGGCGAAGAAGAATCTGATCCGCGTGCCCGTGCAGGGCACCACGGTGCCGCACCCGGTGGTCGGACGCTACGGCGCCGGCCGCGTGCTGCTGAAGCCGGCTCCCGATGGCACCGGCATCATAGCCGGCGGCGCGGTGCGCGCCGTCGTGGAATCCGCGGGCGTGACCAACGTGCTGACCAAGTCGTTGGGTTCGGCGAACCCGCACAACGTGGTGCGCGCGGCGTTCACGGCCCTGAAGGAATTGAAGGATCCGCGCCGCCTGATGCGCCTCCGCGGCAAGGACGTCGAAGAGGTGAGGGCGTGATGGCGAAGGCAAAGGCCCAGCAGGGCAGGAAGACCGTGACGGTCACGCTCGTCAAGAGCCCGATCGGATTCCAGCAGATCCAGGGGAAGGTCGCGGAGGGCATGGGGCTGCGCAAGCTGAATCACTCGGTGACGCTGGCCGATACGCCCGAAACGCGCGGGATGATTTTCAAGATCCGTCACCTCGTGACGGTCAGCGAGTAAACGTATGGGTCTCAACAATCTCAAGCCTGCCGAGGGCTCGAAGTTCAATCGCAAGCGCGTCGGCCGCGGACCCGGTTCGGGTCTTGGCAAGACGTCGGGACGCGGCCATAAGGGCGCGCAGTCGCGTTCGGGCTACAAGTACAAGCGCGGTTTCGAGGGCGGCCAGATGCCGCTGCACCGGCGCGTGCCGAAGCGCGGCTTCAACAACATCTTCCGCACGGAGTACGACGTCGTGAACCTCGATCAGCTCGACAAGCTCTTCGACGCCGGCGCCACGGTGACGGTGGACGGGCTGCGCGAGCGCGGCATCGTCAGCAGCCGGACGGCGATGGTCAAGGTGCTGGCACGCGGCGAGGTGACCAAGGCCCTCACCGTGCAGGCCCACAAGTTCAGCGGCAAGGCCGCCGAGAAGCTGACCGCCGCGGGTGGTAAGGCGGAAGCCATTGGGAAGTAAGAAGTAAGAAGTGAGATTGCTGAAGCAAGAAGTAGAGGCCATGTGGTCGAAACGCTAAAACATCTGTTCGCCGTTCCCGATCTCCGCAACCGGGTGTTGTTCACGCTTGGCATGCTGGCGGTGTATCGCGCCGGCAACTGGATACCGACGCCTGGTGTCAACACGGAAGCGCTGCGCATCCTCACCGAGCAGGTACAGGGATCGATGTTCGGCCTGTACAACATGTTCACGGGCGGCAGCCTGTCGCGCGCGACGATCTTCGCGCTCGGCGTCATGCCGTACATCAGCTCGTCGATCATCCTGCAGCTGATGACCGTGGTGTGGCCGTACCTCGAGCGGTTGTCGAAGGAAGGCGAGCTCGGACGCCGGAAGATCACGCAGTACACCCGCTACCTGACGCTGGTCCTCGCGGTAGTGCAGTCGCTCGGCTATGCGATTTTCCTCGAGCGACAGACCGAGGTTGCCGGTGGCCTACCGCTGGTCTACGAGCCGGGCTGGGGATTTCGCTCGATGTGCATCCTGACCCTGACGACCGGCACGATGTTCATCATGTGGCTCGGCGAGCAGATCACCGAGCGCGGCATCGGCAACGGCATGTCGCTGATTATCTTTGCCGGCATCGTCGTTGGTTTCCCCAGCGCGGTGGCGGCAACCCTCGATCAGTTGAACACCGGGCAACTCGGCCTGCTGACGATGGCGGTGCTGGTCTTGCTGATGGTCGCGGTGGTGGCGGCAATCATCTACGTCGAGCGTGGGCACCGGCGGATTACCGTCCAGTACGCCAAGCGCGTCGTCGGGCGCCGGCAGTACGGCGGATCGAGCACGCACATCCCGCTGAAGGTGAACACCGGCGGCGTGATCCCCGTGATCTTCGCGAGCTCGATTCTCAGCTTCCCGACGATGTTGTCGGGCGTCTTCGCGCCCGGCAGCTGGGCAGCGGCGGTGATTCGACAAATCGATTACGGCATGCCGCTGCATAACCTGCTCTACGTGCTCGGCATCATCTTCTTCGCCTATTTCTACACGGCGATCATCTTCAATCCCGACGACGTGTCGGAGAACATGCGCAAGTACGGCGGATTCATCCCCGGCATCCGCCCCGGCAAGCGCACCGCGGAATACATTGACTCGATCCTGGCGCGCATCACGCTGGTGGGCGCGATCTATCTCGCGATCGTGGCGCTGGTGCCGCAGTTTCTGCTGACCGGCTTCCGGGTCGAACCGATTCCGGTCATCGGCCCGCAGCTGGATGCCATCCTGCCGCGGTTCGTGACCGAGGGCTTGAATGTGCAGTTCTTCTTTGGCGGCACTTCGCTTCTGATCGTCGTCGGCGTCGCCATGGATACCGTGAACCAGGTCGAGTCGCAGCTGATCATGCGGCACTACGACGGGTTCATGAAGAAGACGCGGATCAGGGGACGCCGCGGATAACGTGTCGCTGAACCTCGTGATGCTTGGGCCGCCGGCGGCGGGCAAGGGCACGCAGGCGGAGCGATTCGCGCGCGACCACGGGATACCGAAGGTCTCGACGGGCGACATTCTGCGCGAAGCGGTGCAGAGTGGATCGGAGTTGGGCCGCCAGGTGAAGGCGGTGATGGATCGCGGCGAGCTGGTTGGCGACGACTTGATGATCAGCATCGTCCGCGAGCGGTTGTCGCGGCCGGATGCGGCCGGCGGATTCGTGCTCGATGGGTTTCCGCGCACCGTGGCGCAGGCCAAGGTCCTCGACGAGATCACCACGAATCGCGGTCCGGTGATCTGCGTCGAGATTCAGGTGCCGGACGAAGAGCTGGTGCGGCGGGCGCGGTCGCGGCGGGTGTGCGCGGATTGCGGCGCGACCCTGGACGCGTTCGAGCACGCCGCCGAGGTGATGCCGAAGCAGTGCCGGAACACCGAGCGGTGCCGATCGGTCGGCCCGAAGTGGGTGGCGCGCACGGACGACTCGGAAGCGGTGGTGCGGGAGCGATTGAAGGTCTATTGGCGCGACACGCGGCCGATGATCGATTTCTATAGCGCGCGGCCGACGTTCCGGGTGATCGACGGCAAGCAGGCGCCGGATCAGGTGCGTGACGCGCTGGTGTCGGCGGTGGCGGCGGCGCTGGGATTGCCGGCGTCGCAGCTGCAGAGCATGGTGGCGAAGAAACTCGACGGCGGGAAGGGCCCGAAACATGTTTCACCGTGAGGCCCTGGGTGTGAGGCCGTGAGCATCGTCTGCCGGTCGGCGGCGGAGATCGAGAAGCTGGCGCGCGTGAACGCGCTGGTGGCGCGGGTTCTCAAGGAACTCGCGGCCGCGGTCCGCCCCGGCGTGACGACGAGGCAGCTCGATGAGCTGGCCGAGCGGCGGCTGCGTGAAGCGGGAGCCGAGCCGGCGTTCAAGGGCTATCACGGCTACCCGGCGACGATTTGCGCGTCGGTGAACGAGCAGGTGGTGCACGGCATCCCGAACGATCGGCCGATGGTCGAAGGCGACATCGTCTCGATCGACATGGGCGCCAAGCTCGATGGATTTTTCGGCGATTCCGCGGTGACCGTGCCGGTGGGCCGGATCACGGCGGAGGCGGCGAGGCTGCTCGACGTGACCAGAACCGCGCTCGATCGCGCGGTGGCGACGGTGAAGGCCGGCGCGCGGGTGTCGGACATCGGCGCTGCGGTGCAGTCCTACGTCGAGGCGCATGGGTTTTCGGTGGTTCGCGAGTTCGTCGGACACGGCATCGGCACTGCGCTCCACGAGGAGCCGCAGATTCCGAACTACGGGACGGCGGGCCGCGGCCCGCGGCTGCAGGAAGGGATGGCGCTGGCGATCGAGCCGATGGTCAACGCCGGCAAGCCAGCGGTGAAAGTGCTCGGCGACGGGTGGACGGCGGTGACGAAAGACCGGACCCTGTCGGCGCACTTCGAGCACACCGTAGTCGTGACCGAGGACGGGTGCCGGATTCTGACGCTGCTGGAGGATCCGGCAGCGGTAGACGTGAATGGACGAGCCGCAACGGCTGCCGGATAGAACCCTGCGGCGATGGCGACTGACGCTCAGGGCGGCGTGGCGGAAGGGGTGGTTCTCGAGCTGTTGCCGAGGCAGTTGGTTCGGGTCGAGCTCGAGGGGCGGCACATCGTGACCGCGCACCTGGCGAGTCCGGTGGGACGCAATTACGTGCGGGTGATCGTCGGCGATCGCGTGCGCGTTCAGTTGACGGCGAACGATCCGACCCGCGCGCGGATCGTGGAGAAGTTGTAACGGACGTTCAGGCGGACGTTCAGACGAACGAACGTTCGAACGGGCGTCAGAACGAGCGTATGAACGACGTGGAGTGGAGTAGGCGATGAAGGTGAGAGCGTCAGTGAAGCGAATTTGCGACAAGTGCAAGATCGTGCGGCGTCGCGGTGTGGTCCGCGTCATCTGCACGAACCAGAAGCACAAGCAACGGCAGGGATAACGACATGGCACGTATTTCAGGTGTCGATCTTCCGCGCACCAAGCGCATCGAGATCGGGCTCACATATATCTTCGGCATCGGCCGGCATCGTTCGAACGTCATCCTCGGCGCCGCAGGGGTCAGCCCCGACGTGCGGGTGAAGGATCTGACCGAAGACGACGTGCGCAAGATCACTCGCGTGATCGAAGACCAGGGCCGCGTCGAAGGCGATCTCCGCAAGGAGATCTCGATGAACATCAAGCGGCTGATCGAGATCGGCAGCTATCGTGGCGCGCGTCACCGCCGCAATCTGCCGGTTCGCGGCCAGCGCACGAAAACCAACGCCCGCACGCGCAAGGGGCCGCGCAAGGGCGCGGTCGCCAAGAAGAAGACGGTGTAAGCCGCAGCAGGCACAGACAGCAGAGACCTTATGGCCAAAGCAGCAGCAGAACAGCAACCGACCGGCGCGGAAGCGCCTGCGAAAAAGAAGAAGGCGTTCAAGAAGCGCGGCGAGAAGCGCGTGGTGCATCACGGCTTCGTGCACGTGCAGGCGTCGTTCAACAACACGCTGATCACCATCACCGACGCCGACGGCGCGGTGGTGTCGTGGTCGAGCGCCGGCGCGATCGGCTTCAAGGGCTCGCGCAAGGGCACGCCGTTCGCCGCCACGCAGGCGGCGCTCAGCGCCACCAACGCCGCCAAGGCGTTCGGCATGCGCTCGTGCGACGTGCTGGTGAAGGGCCCCGGCTCCGGCCGCGAGTCGGCGATTCGCGCGCTGCAGACCGCCGGCCTCGAGGTGCGGTCGATTCGCGACGTCACGCCCATTCCCCACAACGGCTGCCGTCCACCGAAGCGTAGGAGAGTGTGATTCATGGCACGTTATAACGGACCCGTTTGCCGCCTCTGCCGCCGCGAGGGCATGAAGCTGTTCCTCAAGGGCGAGCGCTGCTACACCGAGAAGTGCGCGATCGAGAAGCGCAACATGCCGCCGGGCCAGCACGGCCGCCTGCGCAAGGCGAAGATGGTCGGCTATGGTGTGCAGCTGCGCGAGAAGCAGAGGGTGAAGCGCATCTACGGCGTGCTGGAGGACCAGTTCCGCAACTACTTCGAGCAGGCGACGCGGCACAAGGGCATCACCGGCGAAATGCTGCTGCAGCTGCTCGAACGTCGCCTCGACAATACCGTCTACCGCATGGGTCTGGCGACGTCGCGCCCGCAGGCCCGCCAGCTGGTGCGCCACGGCCACTTCCTGGTCAACGGCAAGAAGGTCGACGTGCCGTCGTACTCGCTGAAGAGCGGCGACACCGTGGCCGTGCGCGAAAGCAGCCGCCAGAACCCCGCCATCCTGCACGCGCAGGAGGAGGTGAAGGGCCGCGGCATCCCGGAATGGATCCAGCCGTCGGGCGAGCTTGGCGGCAAGGTGGTGTCGATGCCGACGCGCGAGCAGATCAACCTGCCCGTGCAGGAACAGCTGATCGTCGAGTTGTATTCGAAGTAATCGGGTGCATCGGGTGCATCAGGTGCGTTCGCAAGCCGCGCTCCAGCAGCTTTTCAGACCTGCAGCGAGCGAGCGCGGTGAACCCGCAGGTCTGGAGGCCACGCTGGTGGCCCGTTTGCGAAAGGATCGTGAAGTATGTGGAAAGGTTTTCAGCGTCCCAAGCGGCTTGATTTCGAGCGCGAGACCCTGACCGATCGGTTCGGCCGCTTCTACGCGCAGCCGTTCGAGCGCGGGTTCGGCACCACCATCGGCAACGCCCTGCGCCGCGTGCTGCTGTCGTCGATTGAAGGCGCCGCCATCACCGCGGTGCAGATCGACGGCGTGCTGCACGAGTTCTCGCCGATCAAGGGCGTGGTCGAGGATGCCACCGACATCATCCTCAATCTCAAGCAGCTGCCGATCACCTGCCACGTCGATTACACCAAGACGCTGACGTTGCGGAAGGACAAGCCGGGCCCGGTGCGGGCATCGGACATCGAAGCCGACGCCGACGTCGAGATCCTGGAACCGGATGCGCACATCGCCACCGTCGCCGAGGGCGGCCGCCTGCACATGCAGCTGCGCGTCAAGCGCGGCCGCGGCTATGTCTCGGCGGACCGCAACTTCGACGAGGATCTGGGCATTGGCTGGATCCCGATCGACTCGGTGCACTCGCCGGTGAAGAAGGTCAACTACCTGGTCGAGGGCGCGCGCGTCGGTCAGACTACCGACTACGACAAGCTGACGCTCGAAGTCTGGACCAACGGCTCGGTGACGCCGAGCGACGCGGTGTCGCTGTCGGCGAAACTGATTCGGGACCATCTGAACATCTTCGTCAGCCTCGACGACGCCGACGACGATGCGATCGAGACGGGCTCGGAGCCGGCGCGCGTCGGCGTGTCGAATGAGCACCTCGACAAGAGCGTCGAAGAGCTCGAGCTCTCGGTGCGGTCGTACAACTGCCTGAAGAACGCCAACATCCGCACCATCCGCGAGCTGGTCGGCAAGACCGAGACCGAAATGCTCAAGACCAAGAACTTCGGGCGCAAGTCGCTCAACGAGATCAAGGAGATCCTGCAGTCGATGGGATTGAGCCTCGGGATGAAGCTCGATCAGCCGGCGGCCGCGGAATAAGGACGTATGCGACATCGAAACGCACACCGCAAGCTCGGCCGCATCACCGAGCATCGCACGGCGCTGCTGCGCAACCAGGCGCAGGCGCTGCTGGCGCACGAGCGGATCGCGACCACAGTGCCGAAGGCGAAGGAGCTGCGCCCGTTCGTGGAGCGGCTGATCACCATCGCCAAGCGCGGCGTCCGCGCCGCCGATCCGAAGGGGCAGTCGCTGTCGGCGCGCCGTTTGGTGATGCGCGACCTCCTCAACGAGGACGTCGTCACCAAGCTGTTCGACGAGCTGGCGCCGCGCTTCATGGAGCGGCCCGGCGGCTATACCCGCATCCTCCGCCTTGGCCACCGGCGCGGCGACGCCGCCGAGCTCGCGCAGATCGAGTTGATCGGCAGCGAGTTCGATCCGAAGAAAGCGGAAGAAGAGAAGAAGGCCGCTGAAGCGGCGGCCGAAGCGGGCGACGCGCCCAAGCAGACCAAGAGCCTCGGCGAGCGCCTGCGTGGGGCGGCCAAGAGCCTCCGCGGCGGCCAGAAGGCGGCGCCCGGCGGCGACGGCGGCGCCAAGAGCAAGGCGAGCAAACCCGCGCGCGGCGCCGCGAAGAAAACCACCACTCCGCGCAAGGCTGGCGGCTCGTAAGTCTCACGCGGGATGTCCGGCATCCTCGCGGACTTTTCACCGGCCTCGATGGCAGCTGCCATCGAGGCCAATCTGTTTGCGCTCTTCGAACAGCTGCATGGCTGGCCGCGGGTCGAGCTGCATCACGACGCCGCCTGCACGTGGACGCTGTCGCACTTGCCGTTTCCGCTGTTCAACAGCGTGGTGCGGGCGACGCTCGAAGCGGGTTCCGCTGAAGCCGCGATCGACGCGCGCATCCGCGATTGTTCCGATCGCAACGTGCCGATGTTGTGGTGGACGGGACCGTCGACCACCCCGCCGGATTTGGGCGAGCGCCTCGAGCGGCGCGGCTTTCTGCTCGAACCCGCCGTCGGCATGGTCGCCGACGTCCACTACGTCAGCGCGCAGCCGTGCCAGACCGTGATCGAGGTGGAGCCGGTGGGCGACGCCGCGGGGATGACCACCTGGAGCACCGTCTTGTGCAGCGCGTTCGGCGCGCCGCAGGCGTTCGGCGAGGCGTTCGCGGATCTCGCGGCCGCGATCGGACTCGGGCCGGAGTCGCCGCTGCGCCATTTTCTCGGCCGCCTCAACGGCGAGCCGGTGGCCACCTGCTCGTTGTTCTTCGGCGCCGGCGTCGCCGGCATTTACGACGTCGGCACCCTGCCGGAGCGGCGTCGTCGCGGCGTCGGTGCCGCCATCACTCGCGCGGCGGTCAGCGCCGCGGCGGCGAGCGGCTATCGCATGGCCATCCTGCACTCGAGCGAACTCGGCAAGAACATGTACCGCAGCCTGGGATTCCAGGCGGTCTGTTCGATTGGTCAGTACGTCTGGGCGCCGGAGCAGTTCAGGCGAAATAACGAATAACGAATAACGAATAACGAAGATGCAGACTGCCAAGTTGCTCGACAACAACCGCCTCTGGGCCGCCGAGCGCGTGAAACGCGATCCGTCGTTTTTCTCGCGCCTCGCCTCGCAGCAGGCCCCCGAGTTCCTCTGGATCGGCTGCTCCGACAGCCGTGTCCCGGCGAACGAAATCGTCGGCCTCGACCCCGGCGAGTTGTTCGTGCACCGCAACGTTGCCAACGTCGTCGTGCACACGGATCTGAACTGCCTGTCGGTGCTGCAGTTCGCGATCGACGTGTTGAAGGTCAGGCACGTCATCGTGTGCGGCCATTACGGCTGCGGCGGCATTCACGCCGCGATGGAAAAGCAGTCGCATGGCCTGATCGACAACTGGCTGCGGCACGTCCAGGACGTGGAGCGCGACTATGAGGACGAGCTCGCGCTGATCGGCGACCCACAGGCGCGCGAAGATCGGTTGTGTGAGCTGAACGTGGCCGAGCAGGTGCGGAATATCGGGCGCACCACCATCGTGCAGGACGCGTGGCGCCGGAGCCACGACGTCCAGCTGCACGGATGGATCTACGGATTGAAGGACGGCCTGTTGACCGACCTTCGAGTCACGGTCTAGGCGGGTTCCTCCGCCATCTGCCCGCGCTCCGCCTTCGCCGTCGCCACGATCTTCGTCTGCAGGTGGCTCGGCACTTCGTCGTAGTGCGAGTACTCCATGTGGTACGAGCCACGGCCGCCGGTCACCGAGGTGAGGTGCTGCTCGTAGGTCAGCATCTCGGCCATCGGCACCTGCGCTTTGATCACCGTGGAGGTGCCGCGCGCTTCCATGCCGGAAATGCGGCCGCGGCGGCCGTTCAGATCACCCATCAGGTCGCCGGCGCTGTCGCTTGGCGCCTGAACCGTCACGTTCATGATTGGCTCGAGCAGCGTCGGCTTGGCCCGGCTCATGCCGTCCTTGAACGCCAGCCAGCCCGCCGTCTTGAACGAGAGTTCGTTCGAATCGACGTCGTGGTACGAGCCGTCGTAGAGCGTGACGCGGAAATCGACGACCGGATAGCCGGCGAGGTAGCCGCGCAGGCGCGACTCCTGGATGCCTTTCTCGACGGCGGGAATGAAATTCCGCGGAATCGATCCGCCGAAGATTTCGTCGACGAACTCGAACTCCGCGCCGCGCGGCAGCGGCTCCATCTTGATCTTGCAGTCGCCGAACTGGCCGTGACCGCCGGTCTGCTTCTTGTGGCGGCCGTGCGCTTCGACACGTTCCTTGATCGTTTCCCGGTAGGGAATGCGGGGCGGCTTGAGATTCACTTCAACACCGAAGCGACGCTTCAGTTTCGCTACGGTGACTTCGATATGCATCTGGCCCTGTCCGGCCAGCAGCAGCTCGTGGGTCTGCGGATCACGCTGGTATTTGATCGTCGTGTCTTCTTCCTCGAGACGATGCATCGCGGTGCTGATCTTGTCTTCGTCGCCACGGCTCTTCGGCTCGATGGCGTAAGAGAGCACCGGCTCGGGGAACACGATCGGCTGGAAAGTGAGGCCGGCCGCCTTGTCGGCGATGCTGTCGTTGGTGCGCGTGTCTTTCAGCTTCGCCACCGCGCCGATATCGCCGGCCTTGAACTCGGGCACGTTGGTCGGCGTTTTCCCCTGCAGCGCAAGCAGGTGTCCGAGACGCTCCGGCGTGCCCTGCGTCGCGTTGGCGACGGTGGAATCCGCCTTCAAGCAGCCCTGATACACGCGGAACATCGTGATGCGGCCCGCGAACTGATCGGCCACCGTCTTCCACACGAACGCGGCATACGGCGCTTTCTCGTCGGCGCTCTTCGTCACTTTTTCCTTCTTCGCATCGAGCGCCGTGAACGGGCGCTCGGCCGGCGACGGCACGTAAGCGAGGATCGCGTCCATCAGCGGCTGCGCGCCGATGTTCTGCACGCCCGCCGTGCACACCAGCGGCACCACTTTCGCCTCGCGCGCTGCGGCGGCCAGGCCCTTGGTCAGCTCGGCGTCGCTGAGCGTGCCCGTCTCGAAGAATTTTTCCATCAGCGACTCGTCGGCCTCGGCCACCATCTCGATCAGCGCTTCGCGCGCCGCCGTGACCGCGTCGGCCATCGCCGCCGGCACCGCGCCCTCGCTCATCTTGCCCGACCCGTCGCCGGCAAAGGTGTAAGCCTTCTGCGTCACCAGGTCGACGATGCCGGTAAAGCTCTTTTCTTCGCCAATCGGCAGCTGGATTGGCACGATGGTGCGGCCGAGCGTCTGTCGCAGCGATTCCAGCGTGCGATCGAGCGACGCGCGATCGCGATCGAGGCGATTCACCGCCACGATGCGCGGCAGCTGCAGTTCCTCGGCCACCGACCAGGCTTTTTCGGTCTGCACTTCCACGCCGGACACGGCGTCCACCACCACCAGCGCGGCGTCGGCCACGTGCATCGCGGCGCGCGCGTCGGAGAAAAAGTTGCCGAAACCCGGTGTGTCGATCAGGTTGATCTTGGTCTTGTTCCACTCCGCGTAGGCGAGGCTCGCGGACAACGTGTGCTTGCGGGCGATCTCTTCTTCGTCGTAATCGGTAACCGTGTTGCCTTCGTCGACCTTGCCGAGGCGATTGACCATGCCTGCATCGAACAACAAGGCCGACACCAGTTGTGTCTTGCCAGATCCGCCGTGACCCACTACAGCCACGTTGCGGATGCTGGCAGCGTCATAGACCTTCATAGGCGGGATCCTCCCGAAAGGCGAAGAATATCAGGGATCCCTATTCGTATCGCAGAGCTTCGATCGGGTCGAGGCGCGAGGCGCGCCAGGCCGGCAGCATCCCGAAGAAAATGCCGATCGAGGCTGAAAATCCCAGTCCCAGCGCGAACGACCACCAGGGCAGCGAGACCGGAAAGCCCGACACGACGTTGACGAGCAGACCGATGGCGCTGCCCATCAGCACGCCGAGCAGCCCGCCCACGCTGGTCAGCACGGCCGCCTCGATCAGGAACTGCACCAGAATCTCGCGGTGGCGCGCGCCGATCGCCTTGCGCACGCCGATCTCCCGCGTGCGCTCGGTCACCGAAATCGTCATGATCGCCATCACGCCGATGCCCCCGACCATCAGCGCGATCGACGAGATCACTACCAGCGACAGCAGGATCGCAGCGGAGATCTGCTCCCAGACGGCAATGATCGCGTCGCCGGTCACGAGATCGAAGTCGTTTGGCTTGTCGAGCGTCAGTCCATGCCGGATGCGCATGATCGTCTCGACCTCGCGTATCGCGTCCTCGCGCCGGACGCCTTCCTTCGGCAGCACGGCGACCATGGCCATGATGCCGCCGAACGGACCGCGGCGCACTTTCTCGCTGCCGAACTGCTTGCGGAACGCCGTGTAGGGAACGATCGCGAAGTCGTCCTGTCCGAGGTTCATCGCGCCGCCCGGCGACGGCCGCTTGCCGACCACGCCCAGCACCGTGTACTCGACGCTGCCGACGCGGATCTGCTTGCCGATCGGATCCAGGCCGCGTTGCGCGAACAGCGCTTCGTACGGGCCATAGCCGATCACCGCCACGTTGCGGGCGCGCGACACTTCCTGCTCGGTGAACGATCGGCCCGCGTGCATCTTGGCGAAATTGATCTCGACGTACTTCTCGGTGGTGCCCATGATCGGCGCCAGCCGCGTGCGCTGGCCGCGATAGAACATGCGCTCCATGCTCGGCGAGCCGGGACCGCCGCCGCCAATCCAGATGTCGACCATGCCGATGGTGGTGGCCTGCCGCTCGATCGCGTGCATGTCGTCCGACGTGATCAGCGGCCGCCGCATCAGCTCGAAGAACGACGCCCCGCCGGAGAAGCTCAAGGCCCCGAAGCGCTGCACGAAGATCGTGTTCGGCCCGAGGGTGTTGATCGAGTCGCGCAGGTTGGTGTCGAAGCCGCGGATCAGCGAGGTCATGCCGACGATCGACATCACGCCGATCACCACGCCGAGCACCGTCAGCGCCGAGCGCATCTTGTTGCTGCGCAGCGTGTCGAGCGCCATCTCCGCGGTCTCACGCAGCAGCGCGAACTGTTTGGTGAATGCCGACATGTTTACCTCTGCGGCCTATTCCCGCCTCAGCGCCTCGATCGGGTCGAGCATCGCCGCCCGCCGCGCCGGCATCCAGCCGAAGAACAGACCGACCGCAGCCGTGATCAGCACGCCCAACGCCACCGACCACAGCTCCACCGCCGACGGCACCGGCGTCAGGCTGGAAATGATCGTCGAGAACAGCGCGCCGAGCGCGATGCCGAGGATGCCGCCCACCACCGAGAGGGTGATCGATTCGGTGAGGACCTGCGACATGATGTCGCGGCGCTTGGCGCCGAGCGCCTTGCGCAGGCCGATCTCGCGCGTCCGCTCGCTCACCACCATCAGCATGATGTTCATGATGACGATGCCGCCGACCAGCAGCGACAGGCCGACGATGCCGACCAGCACCACGGCGATGCCCGCGGTCGCCTGCTGGAACAACTCCATCATCGAGCCCGACGCCAGGATGCCGAAGTTGTCGGGCTCGGTCGGCTTCAGGCCCCGGTCGACCCGCAGCGCCACCCGCGTCTCATCCTGCGCCAGCGACGCCAACGACGCATCTCGCGGCTTGATCATCAGCGACAGCGACTGCCGCGCGCCGTACATCTTCTGATAGACCCCGAGCGGAATCACCACGAAGTCGTCGAGCGACTGGCCGAACGCCGCGCCCTTCTTCTTGCTGACGCCGACCACCGTGAACGGCACGCCGTTGACCTTGACTTTCTTGTCGAGCGGATCCTCGGGCCCGAACAGCCGGTCGGCGATCCCCCAGCCGATCAGCGACACGTGGCGCTTGCGGTTGATCTCGGTCGGCGTGATCATGCGGCCGCGCTCGGCGTCGAACGTGGCGAAGTCGAGATACTCCTCGCTGACGCCCTGGATCTGCACGGGCGCCACCTCCTCGCTGCGGTAGGTGACCGGCGAACTCGTTTGCGCCTGCGCCATCACCGACTCGACGGTGGTGGCGAACCGCTTGACAGCCTCGGCATCGTCGAGCGTGACCAGCGGATTGTTGCGCATCCGCTCGAAGTCATCTTCGTTCTGCGTGACGCCCGTGCGCTGTACAGTGAACGAGTCGGCGCCGAGGTCCGAAACGATCGCGTCCGACACCGCGGCATTGACCCCAGTGAGCAGTGCGACCACCGTGATGATCGACGACACGGCCACGATGTTGCCGAGCAGCGTCAGCACCGACCGGAGCTTGTTGGCCCAGATCGATTGCAGCGCGAGGACGACAGATTCGAAGATCTGCGACATCTAAGGTGCCTCGTGCCTCTTGCCTCGAGCTCCTGAGCAGTTCCCGGACTACTTGGTGGTTCCCGGACGCGGGGCGGTCCGAACTGCGTCGCCTTCGTACATGCCGCGAACCGAGTCGAAGGGACCGGTAATCACCTGATCGCCCTCCGTCAGTCCGTCGAGAACCTCCAGGTACCGCTCACCGGCAATGCCTGTCCTCACCACGACGAACGCGGCCTTGGCGTCCTTCATCAGGAACACACCTTCGACCTCTTCACGCTTTTGTCCAGGCTTGAGCTCCGGCGGCGCGGCCGGGGCAGCGGGCTGCGGCGGACCGAAGCGGAAGCCCTGCCGCGGCGGCCGCGGCTCGTGGACGATGTTGCCTTTCTCGTCGTACAGCAGCTCGCGCACGGTCATCGACTGAATGGGTACCGACACCGCCTGCCGGCGCGTCGCGGTGGTGATTTCCGCCGTGCAGGTGAAGCCGGGACGGACCTCCGGAATCCGGCCGTCGATGGTGATCGTCACTTTGAAGTTCGTGGCCGTGCGTTGCGCCCCGGTGCCGGTAGCCTGAATCGGGCTGTTGCCGATCTCCGTCACGCGGCCCGTGAAAACCTTGCCGGACATGGCGTCGATCTCGATCTTGGCCGGCTGGCCCATCTGCACGAAGGGGATGTCGGTCTCGTCCACTTCCACTTCCGCCTCAATCGTCGACATGTCGGCCACCGTCAACAGCACGGTGCCGGCGTTGTTCATGGTGCCGATGACCACGTTCTCGCCCTCTTCGACGTTGCGGCGCGTGACGATGCCGTCGAATGGTGCCGAGAACATCACTTGGGCCAGCGTGTGGCGGCTGGCCTCGAGCCCAGCCTGTTGTTGCTGCAGCTGGGTCTCGCGCGTCTTGATCTCCTGCTCGCGCGCCTTCAGCTCGCTCTCCCGGACTTCGACCTCCGCCTGCGCCCGCTCGAGCGACTCGCGCGTCGTCAGGCCGCCCGACCAGAGTTCCTGCTGACGCTTCAGGTTCTGGCGCGCGACGTCGAGGTTGGCCTTGGCGCTCTGCAGCGAAACGCGCGCCTGCTCGAGCGACGTCTGCGCGCCGGCCACGGCCGCGACGTCGCGGCGGACCTGCGCCTCCGCGTTCACCGGATCGATCTGCAGCAGGAACTGACCCGCTTTGACGCGATCACCTTCCTGCACGCCGAGCCGCGTCACCCGGCCCATGGTCTGCGCGCTGATGTTGACGGTCTTCTTCGGCTCGATCTTGCCCGACGCCGACACGATGGCTTCGAGGTCGCGCTTCTGAATCGTTTCGACCGTCACCAGCGTGCCGTTCTCACCGCGCCGCGCGAAATAGGCGCCAAGGCCGCCACCGGCGACAAGCAACACCATCACGATCCAGAACCACTTCTTGCGAAACACTAGCGCGCTCCTTGAAATGAAGAATGCGACCTGCAGAATGTAAAGCCCATGTGACGATTACATTCCACGACCCAATACCGCGAACACTGCCGCGACGATCGCCGCCACACCTAGATAGACGGCCAACAGCTGACCGATGTATCGGCGAGCGGGCTTGCCGGTGGCCGCGGCGATGCCGACCGCCAGGAGCCACATCCACCACAACCCGAACACGTCGATCGAGCCGAACAAACGCGCCGGCCACGATCCTTCGTCGAACACCCGTAAGAGCCCGGCCACATTCGTCGGGCTCGTCAGTGACTCGTACAAGTAGTGGAGCGGGGTGGCCACTACCTGCTGCACCGCAAGAACCACCGTAGCGTGAACGGCAAGCGCGAGGGCAGTGACAAACGTCACTGCCGCGCCGTCGCGCCGGCTCAGCGCCATCACCCCGAGCGCAACCACCATAGTGACAGGTGGTGTCAAGAGCAGCCGCCCGCCGCTCGTCAAATAGATCGACACCGGCGGGTCGTTTTGGAGCCGTGCGTACGTCGCGTCATCGACGCGGCCGCCCATGGCTTCGGTGACCCGGACGCGCTCATCCACGAGCGCCTGTTGACCAATTGATGTCGAGAGAAGCAGCCCGGCGCAGACGGCGACGACGAGCAACACGACCACCCAGGTCGTGATGAAGGCCGGGTGTCGCACAACCTCGGCCATGGTGGCGCGAGGGTGCAGCAGCACACCCGTCACACGGCGCATTCAATCTTCCTTTGGTGAAGGATACGACGATAGACGAGCATTGGTTTCCTTGATACCCTTCCAAACTGCTGAATAAGAGAGACTTTCGGCGTCACTCCCTCGCGACCTTAAGCATTTTGTCTGTTCAAAAATAATATTTCATGACGTCAAATCGTTTCAAGTCGTCCCTGATTCTCGGGGCAGCGCTTGTCGTCGTCGTGGCAGCTCCCGTTGCGGCCCAAGCGCCGATGGGCACCCGGGCGGCCGGATTGGCCGGAGCGTTCGTGGCGGTTGCCGACGACGCGTCGGGCGTCTACTGGAATCCGGCCGGCCTGGCGACCGGAGCTATCTTCAGTTTTCTCGCCACTTTTGCCGAACAAGACATCGGGAGGCCTGAGGGACAAGCCATCCAGGTAGAACAACTTGCCGGTAGAATGGTGGCGCTTTCGTTCCCGCCAATTGGAATCGCGTATTACCGGCTCGGCGCGTTCGGTACGGAGCGCGCCGCGTCTGCAGTTACAGGGCTTCCGAGCCGAGAAGAAGTGCGGCGAGGTGTGCAAGCCCTCACGACCGACACGGTCGGCGTGTCGCTGCTGCAGTCGTTGACCGAATACATGGTGGTGGGCGCGACGCCGAAGCTCATGCGCGGTGCTGACAGAACGACGCTTGATGTTGATGCGGGGCTGATGGTCGCAGTCGAGCGCATGAGATTCGGCATGGTGGCGCGCAACCTGACCACGCCGACGTTCGGCGAGATTGAGTTGTCGCGTGAGGTGAGGGTGGGAGGGGCCTGGGGGTCGGGCTGGCCGGGCCACTCGCGCGTGATGGCTTCTATTGATTGCGACCTGACGTTGCGGCCGATGCCGTTCGGCGGCCGTCGCGATCTTGCGGCTGGTGTGGAGACGTGGTGGCGCGATCGGCGTCTCGGGCTGCGCGGCGGCGTGCGGCGCAGCACGATTGGCGACATGCGCGCGGCCGTTACCGGCGGCGTGACCTACGCGGTGCGCCCGAGCGTGATGGTGGAAGGGCACGTGGCGGCTGGCCAGCGCGATGAACGTGGCTGGAGTGTGGGAATCAGAGCAGGCTTTTAACGACGATCAGCGATGCCAGTACGAATTGGAGAACTGCTTCTCAAAGAGAAGCGCATTTCGGCGGAACAGCTCCAGGAAGCGCTGAACTACCAGAAGACCAACGGCGGCAAGCTCGGCGCCAATCTGGTGAAGCTGGGGTATGTCAAGGACGAGGAGATCACGGCCCTGCTCTCGAAGCAGTACGGCGTGCCCTCGATTGCCCTCAATCAGTTCGAGATCGATCCGGCCGTGATCAAGCTGGTGCCGGCGGAAACCGCGGTTCTCGACTCCATCGACAAGTACTATCTCGGCGGTCTCGGCGTGTCCGAGAGGAAACCGGGCTCGGGCGGGCCGGTCATTCAGCCGCAGGAGGCGCCCGGTGAGAGCGCGCTCGACGTGGCCGCCAAGCAGCTCAGCGAGCTGCCGACGATGCTGGCCGACAGCGCGTCGGACGTTGAAGTCCTCGAGGAGATGGAGGAGATCAGCGCCGAGATGCTCACCCGCCAGGGTGAGGAGGCGCCGGTCGTCAAACTGGTCAACGTCGTGCTGATGTCGGCCATCTCGAAGGGCGCCAGCGACATCCACATCGAGCCGTACGAAAAGGAATACCGCGTTCGCTACCGCATCGACGGCATTCTCTACAACATCATGGCCCCGCCGCTGAAGATGCGAGACGCGATTACCTCGCGCGTCAAGATCATGTCGAAGCTCGACATCGCCGAAAAGCGCCTGCCGCAGGACGGCCGCATCAAGATCCGCTTCAGCGACAACGGCCAGACCAAGGATATCGACTTCCGAGTGTCGTGCCTGCCGACGCTGTTCGGCGAAAAAATCGTGCTCCGGCTACTCGACAAGGGCAAGCTGATGCTCGACATGACCAAGCTCGGGTTCGAGAGGGAGTCGCTCCAGAAGCTCGAGACGCAGATCATGAAGCCGTGGGGCATGGTGCTGGTGACCGGCCCGACGGGCAGCGGCAAGACCAACACGCTCTACTCTTCGATCGCGAAGCTCAACACCGCGGAAACGAACATCATGACCGCGGAAGATCCGGTCGAGTTCAACCTCCTTGGCGTCAACCAGGTCCAGGTGCGCGAGAACATCGGCCTCAACTTCGCGGCCGCGCTGCGCAGCTTCCTCCGCCAGGACCCGAACATCATTCTCGTCGGCGAGATCCGCGACTTCGAGACGGCGGAAATTGCGGTGAAGGCTGCCCTCACCGGCCACCTCGTGCTGTCGACGCTCCACACCAACGACGCGCCGAGCACCATCAACCGCTTGATGAACATGGGCATCGAGCCGTTCCTGGTCGCGAGCTCGCTGAACCTGGTGTGCGCCCAGCGTCTCGTCCGCCGCATCTGCACCAACTGCAAGGTGGACGACGATGTGCCCGGGCCGGCGCTCGAACAAATCGGGTTCCAGCCCGATCTGGCCGCGAAGGTAAAGCCGAAAAAGGGCAGCGGCTGCGAGAAATGTAATAAGACGGGGTACAAGGGGCGCGTCGGCCTCTATGAAGTCATGGAAATCACCGACGAGTTGCGTGAACTCATTCTGGTGGGTGCATCGGCACTCGAATTGCGCCGAAAAGCTATAGAAGAGGGAATGATCACGCTGCGCGGGAGCGGCCTGCGCAAGATTTCCGAGGGCGTCACCACGATCGAAGAAGTTCTGCGCGAAACGGTGAAATAACAGATGGCTACACTTCCGGATTTGTTGAAGCAGGCGGTGGAAATGCAGGGCTCTGACCTGCACTTGTCGATCGGCTCTCCGCCGCAAGTGCGCGTGCATGGTGAGCTGGAAAAAATGACGCCGCATGCAGAACTGACACCGACCGACACGAAATCGCTGTCGTACGCGGTGCTGACCGACGCGCAGAAGAAACGATTCGAGGAAACCAAGGAGTTGGACTTCTCGTTCGGCATCCGCGGCCTGGCGCGTTTCCGCTGCAACATGTTCAACCAGAAAGGCGCGGTAGGCGCGGTCTATCGCCAGATTCCGGAACGCATCCGTGCGTTCGACGAGCTCGGCCTGCCGCAGGTGCTGTCGAAGATGGCCGAACGGCCGCGCGGGCTGGTGCTGGTCACCGGTCCGACCGGCTCGGGCAAGTCGACCACGCTGGCGGCGATGATTGACAAGATCAACCTCGAGCGCCACGGCCATATTCTCACCGTTGAAGACCCGATCGAATATCTGCACCAGCACAAGAACTGCCTGGTCAACCAGCGCGAGCTGCACAGCGACACCGACAGTTTCTCGAACGCGCTGCGCGCCGCGCTTCGTGAGGACCCCGACGTGGTGCTGATCGGCGAAATGCGCGACCTCGAGACGGTCGAGTCGGCGCTGCGCATCGCCGAGACCGGCCACTTGACGTTCGGCACGCTGCACACGAACTCGGCGTCGTCGACGATCAACCGCATCATCGACGTCTTCCCGTCGCATCAGCAGGCGCAGATCCGGACCCAGCTCTCGCTGGTGATCGAAGGCATCGTCTGTCAGTCGCTGCTGCCGAAAGCCGACGGCAAGGGGCGGGTCGTGTCGCTCGAGATTCTCGTGCCCACGCCCGGTATCCGCAATCTGATTCGCGAAGACAAGGTGCACCAGATTTACTCGGCGATGCAGACCGGGCAGGAGAAGCTCGGCATGCAGACGATGAATCAGTCGCTGGCGACGCTGTATTTCCGGCGGCTGATCACCCTGGATACGGCGATGGGCGCCTCGTCGAATCGCGAGGAGCTGCACGAGATGATCAACCGCGGCGCCGGTGTGGTGCAGGGCGCGGGCATGGGACCGCGGCCGGGCGCGCCGCGGCCGCCGGCACGGCCGGGAACGTAACGATTGCTGATCGTGGATGGCGGATTGCTGATCGACTGCGGATTGCGGATTTTAGGTCTCCCCCTATTGACGAGTCGAGAGACCTAACATCGGAGATTGATTATGGCGACGTTTGCATTTTCAGGACGCACCCGTTCCGGCGAGAACGTTTCGGGCGAGCGCATCGGCGACACGATGGACGCGGTCGTGGCCGCGCTGCGCCGCGAACAGATCCAGGTCACCAAGATCCAGCCGGCGCAAGCCAAGGCCGGTACTGGCGCGGTGGCCGCGGCGCGGAAATTGAGGGCGACCGGCGTGCCGTCCAAGAACATCGCCGTGTTCACGCGCCAGTTCTCCGTGATGATCGACGCCGGCCTGCCGCTGGTGCAGTGCCTCGACATCCTGGGCAACCAGGAAGAGCACAAGTACTTCGCGCAGGTGATTCTCGCCACCCGCAGCGACGTTGAAAGCGGCATGTCGCTCGCCGACGCCATGAAGCGGCATCCGAAGGTGTTCGACGCGCTGTTCTGCAACATGATCGCCGCCGGCGAGGCGGGCGGTATTCTCGATACGATTCTGAAGCGCCTGGCGACCTACATCGAGAAGGCGGTCAAGCTGAAGTCGCAGGTGAAGTCGGCGATGATTTACCCGGTCGCGGTCATCGTGATCGCGGCGGTGGTGATCGGCGTGATCTTGTGGAAGGTCATCCCGACGTTCGCGTCGTTGTTCGCCGGCCTCGGCGCCGAGCTGCCGCTGCCGACGCGCGTGGTGATCGCCCTCAGCAACAACCTGGTGCGCTTCTTCCCGCTGTTGATCGTCGTCGGTGTGGCCGGTGCGTGGGGCTTCAAGACCTACTACGCCACCGAGAAGGGGCGGCGTGTGGTTGACGGCGCCCTGCTGAAGATGCCGATCTTCGGCCCGATCTTCCGCAAGATCGCGGTCGCGCGCTTCTGCCGCACGCTGGCGACGCTGATGGCGTCGGGCGTGCCGATTCTCGACGGTCTCGACATCACCGCCAAGACCTCGGGCAACGCGGTGATCGAAGACGCGATTCAGACCACGCGCAAGAGCATCGAGCGCGGCGAGACCATCGCGGCGCCGCTGAAGGAGACCAACGTCTTCCCGGGCATGGTGTGCCAGATGATCAGCGTCGGTGAGGCGACCGGCGCGCTCGACACGATGCTCAGCAAGATCGCCGACTTCTACGAGGAAGAAGTCGACGTCGCGGTGGATGGCCTGCTGACCCTGATGGAGCCGCTGATGATCGCGTTCCTCGGCGGCGCGGTCGGCGGAATCGTCATCGCGATGTATATGCCAATCTTCGACCTGATCAGCAAGCTGTCGTAATGAAGCAGCGCACGCTGCGGCGGCGACTGGCGGCGCTCATTGCGATCCGCCTGGTCGTCGCCACCGTGCTGCTGGGCTCGGCGGTGGTCGTCCAGCTGCGTGAGCCTGACGTCACGTTGATCGATCCGTTTTTCTTCCTGATTGGCCTGACCTACGCCTCCAGCCTGGTGTCGATCGGTTCACTGCAGTTCGTCGACCGGTTCCGGTGGCTCACCGACGTCCACTTTTCGATCGATGCGCTGCTGGTGTCGGCCCTGGTGCTGGTCACCGGCGGCGTACAGAGTTTCTTCACCATCCTCTACGTGCTGCCGATCGTCGGCGCCAGCGCGATTCAGTTGCGCCGCGGCGGCCTGCAGCTGGCCGGGTTCAGCACCATCCTCTTCATCGGCGTGGTGATGGCGCAGTACTTTCACGCCGGCGGCTACCTGAATCTGCCACGCCAGGTGACCATCAATACCAATCTTCCGCCGGTGCAAATCGCGCAGTACACCGTGGCGCTGAATACCTTCGGGTTCTTTTTCGTCGCGGTGCTGAGCGGCTCGCTGGCCGAACGGGTGCGCCGCGGCGAGGCGCAGCTGGAACAGGCGACCGAAGAGATTGCCGACCTGCAGGCCTTCAACCAGTACGTGCTCGACAATCTGGTCAGCGGCCTGAGCACCGCCGACCCGCACAACAGGGTCGTGACGTTCAACCGCTCGGCGATGTTGATCACCGGCCGGGATGGCACACTGCCCGTCGGCGAGCCGGCCGCCACGGTGCTCCAGCTGCCGGCCGAATTCGCCGCCAACATCACCCAGGACCTGGCGCGCGTGCGCAGCATGCGCATCGACTACAAATACCAACGCGCCGACGGGCGGACCATCGACCTCGGCCTGAGCGTGGCCGGCTTGCCGTTGCCCGACGGATCGCGCGGCTATATCTACACATTCCAGGACGTGACCGAGGTGAAGCGCTTCGAGGAGAATGCGCGGCTGCAGCAGCGACTGGCGGCCGTCGGTGAAATGGCAGCCGGCATCGCCCACGAGATCCGCAACCCGCTGGCCTCGATGTCGGGCTCGATGCAGATGCTGAAACACGATCTGGAGCTGACCCCCGACCAGTCGCAGCTGATGGACATCGTGCTCAAGGAGTCGGAACGGCTCAACCACACCATCAAGTCATTCCTCGCCTACGCCCGGCCGCAGCGCTTCTCGGCGCAGCGGCTCGACCTCCGGGACATCGTGCACGAGACGGCGATGCTGCTGCGCAACAGCCCCGACGTGGATGAGAGCCACGTCATCGACGTCGAGCAGTCGGACGATCCGGTCATGATTGACGCCGACGAAGGGCAGATTCGGCAGATCATCTGGAACCTGGCGACCAACGGCCTGCGGGCGATGCCCAACGGCGGCCGGTTGCGGCTCATCGCAGTACGCGATGCCGAGTCGCACCTTGCAGTGCTGTCGGTCGAGGATGAAGGCGTCGGCATTCCGCCGGAGGAACTGGGCGCGATCTTCCAACCGTTCCGCGGATCGTTCGGCAAAGGCACCGGTCTGGGCCTGGCCATCGTCCATCGCATCGTGACCGACTACAACGGCCACATCGAGGTCAAACCGCGCGACGGCGGCGGCACGGTGTTCAGGGTCACATTCCCGGTCGCGGTGGATCGACACGCAGAGCGGCAGGCGTCATGAGGAAGAGCGGCGCGGGAATCCGCGAGCACGGGGCGGCCAAGGACACGGGCGACAAGCCGCGCATCCTGATCGCCGACGACGAGCAGTCGATGCGCGAATGGATGCGGCTGCTGTTTCAACGCGACGGCTTCGAAGTCCTGACCGCGGAAGACGGCATCGCCGCGCGCGAGCTGGTGGCGCGCGAATACGTCGACGTCGTGCTCACCGACATCAAGATGCCCAAGCTCGATGGCGTGGCTCTCTTGTCCGCCATCCGCCAGTCGGCGCCCGACGTCATCGTGATGATGATGACCGCGCACTGGACGCGCGATTCGGCAGAGTGGGCGGAAGCCAAGATGAAGGGCGCGGAAGCGCTGTTCGAGAAGCCGTTCCGCGACGTCAATCTCGTCACCATGCAGGTGCGCCAGCTGCTCGAGTCGCGGCGGCTGCGGCACGAGAACGCGGTGCTGCGGCAGACCACCGCCGAGCAGGGCTTTGCCGGCATCATTGGCCGCAGCGACTCGATGCTGCAGGTGTTTCGTCTTGTCGAGACGGTGTGCCGCACCAACAGCACGGTGCTGCTGACGGGCGAATCCGGCACCGGCAAGGAACTGGTGGCTCGTGCCATTCACTCGCTCTCGCTGCGCCGCTCGCGGCCCTTCGTGGCCGTGAACTGCGGCGCCATGCCCGAGGCGTTGCTCGAATCGGAGCTCTTCGGCCACGTCCGGGGCGCCTTCACCGGCGCCGACAAGGACAAGAAGGGGCTCATCGAAGCCGCCGACGGCGGCACGGTGTTCCTCGACGAGATCGGCGAGATGCCGCCGACGATGCAGGTCAAGCTGCTGCGCGTGCTGCAGGATCGCAAGTATCGGCCGGTGGGCGGCACCGAGGAGTTCGCTGCCGACATCCGCGTCATTGCGGCGACCAATCGCGACCTGCCCAAGCAGGTGGGCGACGGCAAGTTCCGCGAGGATCTCTTCTACCGCCTGAACGTCATCCCCGTGAAGATGCCGCCGCTGCGCGATCGCGTCGACGACATTCAACTGATCGCCGACCATTTCCTGGCGAAATACACGCGCGAAATGAACAAGACCATCGACGGCTTTGCGCCGGAGGCCATGGCGGCGCTCGCCGCGTATCGCTGGCCCGGCAACGTGCGCGAGCTCGAAAATGTCGTCGAGCGCGCCGTGGCGCTCGAACCCGAGCGCCGCGTGTTGCCGTCGACGCTTCCCGAGAACATTCGCAGCGGCCAGCCCACCACGCCGGGGAGCGCCGAAGTCGACGCCGCCATCGCCGAAGGCGGCTTCAATCTGGAGCGCCACCTGCAGGACATCGAGCGATCGCATCTCGAGCGCGCCCTCGAGCGCGCGGGCGGCGTGCAGACGCGAGCCGCCGACGTGCTCGGCCTGAGCTTCCGGCAGTTCCGCTATCTCGCGAAAAAGTACGGCTTGAAATGAGGCGCGTCGGCGCCGCCGCCGCGATCGCCGCCGTGGCCGCGGTCTACGTCTTGCGCCTCGATAGCGCCGCGGGCCTCTACGTCGACGACGCGTGGTACATCGTCCTGGCCGAATCGCTGTGGCGCGGCGAGGGCTTCCGGCTGATCAGCTCGGCGACGACGCCGATCCTTCCGGCGTTTCCACCCGGGTTTCCGCTGATTCTCGCTCCGATCGTCGGACTGTTTCCCAGTTTCCCCGGCTTGCGGAGTCGAGACGCTGGCGGCCTGGTTGCGCCGCGAGCGTGAGGCCGGCTTTGGCGCGCCATCGAGGATCGCAGCGGCCAGCATCCTGTCGCTCATCGCAATCGAACACGTTCAGTACATTGCGGCAGCACGCCGTGGTTCTCAGCCGCCGTGGCTGCGCGACTACGAGGAAGTGAAGCACGTCACGGATTGGTTCAACGCGAGTGTCCCCGATCGAAATCCCATTGCGTCGAGCAATCCGGGACTGATGTATCTCGCGACTGGGCGGAAAACAGTGGCCCTGAGCAATCCGCGAACGCATCTCGAAGAATGGCAGACGCTCGGTGTCCGGTATGCGGTGGCCCTGCACGAGGCCGACAAGCCACCGCGATCGCTCCGATTTCAGCCGCTCTACGAGTCGCCCCGGCTCAAGCTCTGGGTGATGGAGTTACCAGTTCGCCCGTGACAGAAAGTGACAGACCCTCCTGACAGGAATTGTCAGAAAACGGCCGGAAATGCCCTCTGCACCGGGTTGCAAAAGAGACGCTAAAGCGAGCACGCACAATAACTTATCATGAGCGGTCCATGGTGGACCCGGGTGGCATACCGGTTGCTATGGTCGAGCCGACGACGCCGCCCACCAACGGCGGCGTCCTCAAGTCGAACAAGTGAGTCGGTAATCGGCAACCTGGTGGAACTTTAGGAGAAGGAAACTGTTTATGCGCATTCGTAGCAACAAGGGCTTCACGCTCATCGAACTCCTGATCGTCGTCGCGATTATCGGCATCATCGCCGCCATCGCGGTGCCCGGTCTGCTCCGCGCCCGCATGTCGGGCAACGAGGCGTCGGCCATCGGTTCGCTTCGCACCATCAACAGCTCGCAGGCGGCGTTCTCGTCCAGCTGCGCGCAGGGTTTCTATGCGACCGACCTGACCGACCTGTATCCCGCGCCGACCACCGGCGGCACCCCGTTCATCAGCCCGGACCTGGGCGTGGCTGACACGGTGACGAAGAGCGGCTACACCGTCACGATGACGGGCACCGCGCCGACCGCAGTGGCCACCAACCCGGCGTGCAACGGCACGGCGGCGGCGGACCTCGACGGCGGCTACTACGCGACGGCCAACCCGACGTCGGCTGGCTCAACCGGTTCGCGCTACTTCTGGACCAACACGCTCGGCACGGTGTATCAGGACACGACCGCGGTGATTGCCCACACGAGCGGCGTCACGGCGCCGACCGTTTCCGCGACGCTCACGCCGATTCAGTAACTATTAGAGAGACGAATCAAAGGGCGCGGCATAGGGGCCGCGCCCTTCTTCTTTCCCCCGTGTCATAGGAGAAGAGAGGACAGTATGCGCATTCGTAACAACAAGGGCTTCACGCTCATCGAGCTCCTGATCGTCGTCGCGATTATCGGCATCATCGCCGCCATCGCGGTGCCCGGTCTGCTCCGCGCCCGCATGTCGGGCAACGA
>Ga0187893_10002099_pt1 | contig 45097 bp, 49 predicted proteins | sample MA1701074metaG_FD_139574 | JGI IMG/M metagenome (GOLD analysis project Ga0187893, IMG submission 139574) | White microbial mat communities from a basaltic lava cave in the Kipuka Kanohina Cave System on the Island of Hawaii, USA - MA170107-4 metaG ... | reverse complement strand
GAATACATATATAACTGTGTTAGACCCCATCAGGCCCTAGGGTACAAGACTCCTTTGCAGTTCCTTAAAGATCGTGGCATTATCAATACCAATTACCCCTCTGATTATTCTCATATGTATTGAGCCAATACACCATATTGAAAAAGAAATCTCTGTTGTGTAAAATACACACTAGTACAATGAATGGAGGGAAGAGCATATAATGACTGACCAGAATCCTTTCAAACTACTTAAAGACGAAATGGACAACCTTGTGATTGGACATGAAGAAGTTAAGATGGCTCTCCTACTTGGCGTAATTTCAAGAGAACATATATACATTGAAGGCCCTCCGGGAACAGCAAAAACGATGCTCGCCGAGATTATTTCGAGTGCGGCTCAGCTTAGATTCTTTTTTTACCAGCTCCACAGGGATACAAGGCTCTCCGAAATATTGGGCGATTTGGTGATTTCAAAGCAGATAGTGGATAAAGAGGGTGAAATAATAAAGCAGAGAATCGTAAAAGGAGGAATACTGACTGCCGAGATCTGTCTTCTAGACGATATTTCGCGCGCTCCGGGAGAATCTCTCAATGTACTCCTTAGAATCCTGAATGAAAGGAAATTTGGGGATGAAAGTATCCCTCTTCTCACAGCCATTGCCACCAGCAATCCCACTGCCGACGAGTACTATAATGAACCATTAGACCCTGCAAATCTAGACCGGTTTGTGCTCCAGATAAACGCTCAAGGACTTTCATACGGCAAGAAATGGGAGCAGGCAAAAAAGGTAATAAAGCTCTACTCCGAAAGACCTTATGAGTATGAAGTCCCCGTAAGGGTGAGCAAGAATATCTTCGACGAATACTTCCTAAAACTAGGTTCTGTCGCAATCCCCTCTGACGTACAGGAAGGGTTAGCAAACCTGGTTGTGACCCTGATCGAGGATTATGGTCTCAATGAATCCAACTCTCTTATTTCTGATAGAACCTTTTTTGTAAAATCCCTTAAGATCATGAGAGCGCACGCCCTACTTCACAACAGAGACCGTTGCACGGCTGAGGACTTAAAGGCGCTGAAATATATGACGGCTTTCCGTATCCCTGAAGAGATTTTCCTTAAACTTGATGAGATTATCGATGACGTAATCTCAAAAAAAAAACCCCTCAAAGTTCAAAGAGCGATATAGAACAGCAGACCTCTGAATTTAACCAGGATATGCCCGGCGCTCAAGAAAGGGAAAACCCAAACGACAACCAAAAACAGTCCTCTGACCAGCTTTCAGAGGCCCGTAAAACCTTTTTTCAAGCCCTGAAAGAACTCAAGGAAAATATGAAAAAAGAAAACAATATGAGTATGGAAGGCGAGCAGAATTTCGACATGGAAGCTGGGGGACACCCAGAGGATAATGACGGTGAGGGCGAGGAAGGAAGACCGAAGGTATCCCAGATGACGTATTCTAGTAAATCAAATCGTCCGGGAGACGAAGAAGACTACTGGATTGGAGGAAAAAGGAATTTAGAATCCGCCGACAACGTAAAGATAATAATGAAGATACTGGATGGCAACTTTCAGAAGAGTATAGCTCGTGACGCACCTCATCCTGGAGGACAGCCAAGAAAATGGAAAAAAATGGTTAATTTCGATGAGATGGAGGACGTGGACCCATTCGAAGGGATTTTTTGGTCTCAATATACAACCCCTACTCTTCCGAGGGTTCATAGAAGAGAGAAAGAGGTGATGGGAGGAGAAATAGCAATATTGAGAGATGTAAGCACTTCTATGATGGGAGTTTACAGCGAGTGGTCTTCATCGGTCGTCCGTGGAGTTATCGAGCTTGCAAGAACTAAGAAAATGAAGGTGGGATATATCGAGTTCAATCATAGGTCCTACAAGTACAAGAGAAACGGAAACTATTTCACGAGGGATTATCGCTGGATTCTCGAACTCTCTTCCAAGACCGAATGTTCTGGAAACACGAATTATGAAGACGCCTTAAAAGATGCCATTTCTGAGTTCAAGGGAAGGGGGCAGAGAAACAAACATATACTCTTTATTACCGATGGAATACCGACATCAGGAGACTGTGAGGTTATAAACGAGAGATTAAGGGCGAAAAAGCTCGGAATATGCATTCATTCAATTTTCATTGGCTCAAAGAACTATCCCAAAATACTCCAGAAGATTTCGGAAGAGACAAACGGCTCACAGTTTATTGCATCACGTGGAAAAGACGGAGGAATAAGGATAGAGAAGAAAGATAAAAAGCTTTTTGCTGCTACCACTCTGGAAAAACCCAGAGTAGACCCCTTTACCAATGTTTTTTCTCAATAGCACCAGATTGTTTTTGATATTTGAATACGGCTTCTCTGTGCCGATCGTATTCAGAAGAAAAGTAGTGAGTCCCATCTCCTTTAGAGACAAAATAGATATAATTCACCTCGGCCGGATTCAAAGCGGCTTCGAGCGAGTCTTTTCCCGGGTTTGAGATTGGACCCGGAGGTAAACCAGCATTTCTGTACGTATTATAACTTGCTTCAGCTCGCAGATTATCTCTTGTAAGATTGCCGTCAAACTGTCCTCCTAACCCGTAAATTACGGTGGGGTCGCTTTCCAGCCTCATTCCCAATCTTAAACGATTATGAAAAACTGCTGAGATCAAAGGCCGTTCTGAAGCATTCCCCGTTTCTTTCTCTATAATTGATGCCAGAGTTACAATCTCATGGTCCGTCAGATTTACTTCCCCATACCTTGTCTTAAAGGATTCGTAAACCTTTTTAAATCTGGATACCATAACCCTTATAAGTTCTTCCGAAGTTATTCCCTTCGTATATGAATAAGTATCGGGAAACAGATAGCCTTCAAAGCTTGACACCGATTCTCCAAGAAGTTCTCTTACTAATTTTATACTCTTGGTTTCTTGGATAAATTTCTCTTTTGATATGATGCCGTTTGAATCCAATAGCCGAGCTACTTGATCTATTGTCAATCCCTCGGGTATCGTGATCTTTCTTACTATAACATCTCCATTCACCAGCCTTTCTATGATTTGCGACATAGATTCGCCCGATCGAAACTGATACTCCCCCGCTCTGAGCTTATTTTGTGCATTTTTAACTACCACATAAAAGACAAAAATCTCTTCACTTTTTATAACTCCCGACTTCTCCAGCAAAACACCTATCCCCCTTACCCCAAGCCCCCTTGGAATCTCCACGACTGTTGTTTTTTTTGTCGAGGGTAAAAAATATGCGAAGTAAACAAATGCAGCCGTAAGAACCAATGAAATAAGTGCAAATCCTATAAGCAGTGCCGCTATTTTTTTTGTGGATGGCATCGCCAATAATCCTCAGGGCGCTCTAGAGCACGACTTTAGACACAACTACCAAATCGTCCCTGTGTATTATCTCATCGCTGTACTTGTAGCCCAAAATTTTCTCTATATCTGAAGTCTTAGCACCCACTATTTTCTTTAAGTCATCCGAGTTGTAAGAAGTAAGCCCTCTTGCTACTTCCTCCCCTTTTTCATCGATGCACCTGACAAGCTCCCCTACTTCGAATACTCCATTCACATCCTTTATCCCCGCGGGAAGCAGGCTCTTACCAAACGACTTTATAGCCTTCTTTGCGCCGTCATCAATGACGATTTCCCCCGATGGCTTCAGAGTAAAAGCTATCCAGTGCTTCCTGCCTTTTATCTTTTCTTCTGCCGGAAGAAAAAGCGTTCCCAATTCTTTTCCCGCGAATATAGCCGATAGGGAGTTAGCTTTTTTGCCGTTCGCAATTATCGTGGGAACGCCGAATGCCGCGGCGGTCTTTGAAGCCTCAATCTTTGTCTTCATTCCTCCCGTAGTGGTTTTCCCCTGCGTTTCTTCCGCTATTAGTTCGACTCTATGGTCGATCTCCTCTATCACTGAAATCAACTCTGCGTCTCTGTTATCTCTAGGGTTTTTATTGTAGAGACCGTCAATATCGGTTAGCAGAACAAGCAAGTCAGCCTCGACAAGGCTAGTGACGAGAGCCGCAAGGTTATCGTTGTCGCCGAACATTATTTCCTCTACAGCCACCGTGTCGTTTTCGTTCACAATCGGAATAACGCCCATTTGGAGCAGAGTAAAAAGCGTCTTACGTGCGTTCAGAAATCTTTTTCTCAACGAAAGACCGTCGTGCGTCAGAAGTATCTGCGCAACTCTCTCGCCAAACGCCGAAAAGGACTTTTCATAGTACCACATGAGCGCGCTCTGTCCGCAAGCGGCTACAGCCTGTTTCATCGCAACTTCTTTAGGTTTTTGTCCCAGGCCGAGCTTTCTCATCCCTGCCGCGATCGCTCCAGAAGAGACAACCACGGGCTCTATTTCTCTGGATTTGACCTCTGAAATTTCCCCGGCAATCTGATCAAATACACCCTCGGAAAGCTCACCGTATTCGTTCGTGAGAACACTACTACCTATCTTTATCACTACCCTTTTAACACTGGAAATCAGGCCTTTCCTGTCTCTTCTTTTCATTTGAGTAAGCATATAATACCACAGCAGTAAATTTTTTATTGCGTCATTTATATTATAAAAGTCAGGAAGTCTTCCAAGATGGATGTGTCCAAATGTAGCGGCAACCTTCTGGTCACCACTTATGTTGATGAATAAAGTGTAAACCCCCGCTTATGCGTTAAGGTCGAGATATTACTCTCCTTTCAACTTTAAATACATGAGTCATAAAATGAATTCGTAGAGCGATCCAGGATGATTTTCTTGACAATTTTACTTCACCTTGCTATCTTTAACTGCGTTGTGAGCGGGAATAGCTCAGCTGGCTAGAGCATCTCCTTGCCAAGGAGAGGGTCGCGGGTTCGAATCCCGTTTCCCGCTCCAGTTTTGTAATATAATACAACAGATTTAAGCCACCAATAGTAATGACGGAATGGTCTTTAATGATGGACTGAGGCTAGCTTGAGCAGCGATAATGCCTTGCTCTCAAACTCATCTGCTTTCTTAACCGTTACCGTCTGATTTTTTACTGTCCCATTCATAAGTGAAAACCTCCGGGGCTTTCCGTATCCATCCAGTACCTACTGTGAGTATTTATCTTCTTCATCCTCTCATACTTCCTTCTCTCAAAAAAATCAGTGATCTCCTTTTCAAGGATATACTGTATAGACTCTTGTACCTCCATCCTTACAACTTCTTCCAGTACTTTATATGTTACTCTTGATCTCCCTGCCTTCTTATCGGTATTCTTTCCCATGGGTGGCGTCTCTTTTCTTTTTTCTTTGAAAATTTAGCAATGTTAGGATACGACGCTTCTCTTGACTTCTACACACTGTTTGATATTACTCCGGTCTTAGTGCCTTCGTGGTGAAAAATGAACAAGTTTTTTATAGTGGACGCACACGAAGATATAGCATTTCACCTTAGTTACTTCAACAGGGATTTTATAAATCCGTCTATCCCCTGTATGATTACACTTCCCTGGCTGAAGCAAGGAGGCATCAGATTGGTCTTCAATACAATCTTTGTCTCCACCGAATTTAAACCTGACAGAACTTTAGAAATAGCGCGCCGCCAACTATCAATCTACGACAGGATTTATGAGGAATGCAGAGACGATGTCTTTCAGATAAAAAACGAAAGAGACCTTTCGGACCTAGCCTGCGGATCCAGAATCGGGTTTCTCACGCTCATGGAGGGAGCTGACCCAATTGAGAAGCCGGAGAATCTTTTGGAGTTTTACGAGAGAGGCGTTCGGATTATAGGTCTTACCTGGAATGACAAAAATCAATACGCATCGGGCAACAACACCGATTCAGGTTTGACTGAAAAAGGAATCGATTTACTCCAGCGAATGAACAGCTTACGCATCACCCTCGACCTCTCACATCTCAATGAGAAAAGCTTTTGGGAAGCTATCGAAGCCACAAATTTAGTTCCCATCGCTTCCCATTCAAATGCCCGAAGCCTCACGGATCATCCAAGAAATCTGAGAGATGATCAACTACTTGCAATCGCGAACAGAGGAGGGGTAATTGGAGTTGTGCTTTATAACCATTTTTTAAAGACGGGCGGAGAAAATACTACACTGGAGAACATATATCTACACGCAGATCACATGGTTAACCTGTGCGGTGAAGACCACGTCGGTATAGGAAGCGACTTAGACGGCGGCGCAATCAATGATTTTCCCCAAGATATCCGCAACGTTGCAGACCTTACGAAAATCGCAGAATTTTTTCTCGAAAAAGGTTACTCGGAAGAACGTGTTAGAAAGATTATGGGTGGGAATTTCTTGAGGGTTTTGAAAGAGAATTTATAGTTATACTAATTATATTGTTTGCTAATGCACAAAGCGTACTGTCATTGCAAGGAATGAAACGACGAAGCAATCTAAATACAGGGATTGTTTTGCTCCTTATCGGTCGCTCGCAATGACTTCTCAATAAGTAATGAACCGCCAGTTTGTAAAATTACTTTCGTTGCGCCGCTTAACCTAACATAGCATATGAAACAACAAACAAACGATAAATTCAAATGTGAGATGGTGGCACATTCACACTTAATTATGATACTCTGCCTACCATTACGGCTCTTAGAGAGCCTTTGCCCAATCTCGCAGCACGTACTTCTGAACCTTGCCTGTCGAGGTCTTCGGTAATTCGGTAAACACCACCGTCTTTGGACATTTGAAATGAGCCAGATGGCAGCGGCAGAAATCAATGATGTCCTGCTCAGTGGTTGACCGAGCATCGGGTTTCAAGTTAACAAAAGCGCACGGCGTCTCTCCCCAGTGCTCGTCTGGACGTGCCACCACAGCTGCTTCTATCACACCAGGATGTTGATATAATATACCTTCCACCTCTATTGTAGAAATGTTCTCGCCACCGGAGATAATGATGTCCTTCGAGCGATCCTTTAGCTCGATATAGCCATTTGAATGCATAACGCCCAGGTCACCAGTATGGAACCAATTGCAGGCGAATGCTTCCTCCGTGGCGGTCGGGTTCTTCAGGTATCCCTTCATAGTAATGTTACCTCGAAAGAACACCTCACCGATGGTCTTACCGTCGGCCGGAACCATCTTCAGTGTTTCTGGATCCCCGATCATCAAGCCCTCCTGCACAGCATAGCGCACGCCCTGTCGTGACTTGAGCACGGAACGCTCGTCGGACGGCAAGTTGTCCCATTCATCATTCCAGGCACAGACGGCAGCCGGGCCATATGTCTCAGTTAGACCATATGTATGTGTAATCTTGAAACTCATCTTCTCGATCTTTTCCAATACAGCGGCTGGTGGCGCGGCGCCTGCGGTCATGAACTGGACAGTATGATCTATGGGGCGGAGTTCTTTGTCTTTGGCATTGATTATCATGTTCATGATAATCGGAGCGCCGCACATATGGGTCACCCCCTCGTCGGTGATGGAGTCGAATATGCGTTTCGCCTCGACATGCCTGAGACACACTGATGTACCTGCTAATGCGGTAATAGTCCAGGGAAAACACCACCCATTGCAGTGGAACATCGGCAACGTCCATAGATAAACCGCGCCTGTGGTCATACCCCAGGTGATTGCATTTCCCAAGGCGTTGAGATATGCACCTCTATGATGGTAGACGACGCCCTTGGGATTGCCGGTAGTGCCCGAAGTATAGTTAAGGGAAATGGCATCCCACTCATCCTCCGGACCCTTCCAGATAAAGTTCTCATCACCTGTATTCAGGAAGTCCTCGTAAGTCATCTCTCCGATCAGGCCACCACCGCGAGCTTGCGGGTCGTCTATATCGATGACGATTGGTTTTCGCTGCATCATTTGCAGCGCCTTGTAAATCACATCCGAAAATTCGCGGTCGGTCAGGAGCACCTTAGCTTCTCCGTGCTGCAAGATGAAGGCAATGGCCTCGGCATCCAGGCGGATATTAATGGCATTCAACACTGCTCCGACTACTGGTACGCCGAAATGTGCCTCGAAATGCTGGGGGATATTAGGCGCTACTACGGCGACTGTATCGCCCTTTCCAATGCCGCGATGCGCCAGAGCCGAGGCCAAACGGCGGCAACGAGCATAGGTTTCTCTCCATGTGTAGCGCTCGCCATCGTGGATCACTGAAGAACGGTCGGGAAATACAGAAGCTGTCCATTCGATAAATGTCAACGGTGAAAGAGGAGCATAATTCGCGTTGTTTTTATCAAGCCCAATCTCATACTTGTTGGTTTGCATTTTGCTCATATTAACCCTCCAAGTTTTATGTCCTGGTTCTGCTCAATTGTAAAAATGAAAAGAAGCAAAACTGGGGTAGCCCACAGTCGCTTCTGCAGGCTATAGGCATGCCCACTAGTAAATTAGCTGGAACGCATATATGCGTTCCCTACATCTGCATGGCCAATCTTGAGCATGATTCTTGCCACAAAGCCTATTCCACCGCCTCTACTTCCGCCGACATCGATCCCATACTCCGAGTGAGCCTCCAATCCGGGCCATAGGAGATAATTTCATTTCTTTTACCTTCAGCAATCTCTTTTTCTCCAGTAAAAACGACAACCCTTCCTGTGTAGTCAACCGTCAGAGCCATTAAGAAGGCTATTTGTTGGTCATGTCCGAATATTTCCATCAACATCTCAATGACATATTCATAGGTGTGGTCATTGTCGTCGATTAAGACCACATTGTACATTGGGGAGACATCAGGATTCTTCTGCGACTGGGGAATACTCTCTACTCCTACCTTGTTTGGATTCCAGGACTCGGAGTCGAAGAGAACAGGGCTGGAACTGAATCGGTTTAGATTCATTCAAAGATTTCCTTCCGATGATTTAGCACATGAAGATAAGCTAAAAGTAATCTTAATTGTGAATGGATAAAAAACAAATGGAGAAACAGAGAAAATAAGACCCACCAAAAAAATGGCTTCCTCGATGAAAGAGTTACCGAAATGCCGCTGCAGTGAGCGCCAATCCCACAATACAGCAAAGGCGGATGGCGCTTGCTGTTGGTGACGGTACGAAAGTCTTCAATATCATTTGCCTCCCCTATGATACTGCAGCTAAAGTTCCGAACAGATTGAATGCTAATGCTATAATTTAAGGAAACAAAAGTCAAATTTCAAGCTGTCATGATTCATCCCAACATCCCGCCACTTACCCTTTTTTGTTTGCCTTGTCATTTACCTTTGCAGTAAATTTCTCAGCATTGACGATGAACCTCTCGTGTGTCCCTTCGGAAATTATGTCCACGCCATCGTGCGCGGTTATGGAGAATGTGAGCCTTCGTCCTTCTATTTTTAGCAGTTCTCCTTTCACATTTACCGTCAATCCCGGAGGCGTTGCCGCAGAATGAGTGAGTTTCACGTCGATACCCACAGTTTGCTCCCTTGGCCAATCTATATATTCGTTGATGAATCGAATACATGCCCACTCAATCAGACCTACCATAGAACCAGTAGCCAGAACTTTTGGTATTGCCTGAAATTCCTCGGATTCGGGATAAAGGTAAGGAACTGTCTTCGTTTCAGGTATTTTGAATTCAAACTCAAATGTCAAACCTGGTTTTAGATCCTCTTTCATATCTCAACTCCTTTTAAGCGCTCTAATCAATTGTTCCTCTCCGTCGTTCAACGGGCATCAACCGTCCGCCAAGCATGGGTTCTCATGCGTCGGAGGTCATTTTACGCAACCATATTTCAACGACCAACACCGCATGCTCAGGTATTAAACCCGGAATTCCTTTCTCCCTTCTCCCTGTACGCCAGATGAGGACTCACTCTGACTTTTCGATACCCTCCCTCTTTCATCCCCATCAATGAGCGTTCTACCCCTGCTATTGCCTGCCGTTTCCCAAGCGTCGTCGTGTGGTCTACAAATGTGTAGTTGTCTTCAGTCCTAAACATATGTATAGGCAAGCTTTTCGATTGCACCTCGTTTAGGGGAACCTCTTCACCTCGGTTTCTAAATATTTTCAGGTTGTATACAACGCTATCACCCTTTTCAGCGGTTTTCCCGTTGCCTTCAACTTCTTCTAGAAGTTTGATACCGCGAGCGACATTCATAACAAATAGAACTATTAATCGATCTGCAAATCGTTGCTCAACCTGATTAGTCTTCAGAATACAAAATGCCCAATCCGAGGTCAAGAAGAGAAAATGAATTGGGTCCGTACAGCCACCCTCAGTTCGTCCTGCCCAGTGCCTAATTACGGTACGGTCTTAAATGAGACAACTCATAACTTACTTCTCATTCGCTCCAAGACCTCGCAGCTTTCTGTAACCAGCAGCCGCACAAGCTCTCCTGTAGTACATCTCCTAGACATCGGCGAGCCTTGCCCCGCCCAGAGTGACATGAATTCGGGGTCACCCTTTGCCCTTGCCGCCGCCCTGATCGGTCTTGTGAGGTTGTGCTGGATAGGATACGCGGGAATCTTATCCTCAAGCCCGGACATCTCATCGACAAATCGGTTCTTTATTCCCCGCGCATACTTTCCCGTGTACACCCTAGTCAATACTGTGCTCGTATCGGCTGAATTCAGAATCGCATCCAGCCACGGGTCGGGCACAGCCGCTTCGGTGCAGCTAAGGAACGCGGTTCCCATCTGAACAGCCGACGCGCCGAGCGCGAGAGCGGCAACGATGCCCCTGCCGTCCATTATTCCGCCCGAACATATCACGGGCAAACCGACCTTATCAACCAACTGAGGCACGAGAGATATACCGCCTATCATCGGGATAACTCCTGTCGATGCGAACGTCCCTCTGTGCGCCCCCGCCTCGCTCCCCTGCGCTATGACTGCGTTGCACTCGGCTTGTTCGAGCATCACAGCCTCTTCCACACAAGTGGCTGTACCTATGACTGCAACCTTTCGCATCCGAAGCTCTTTCATGTGCTTTCGCTTTGGAATCCCGAATGTGAAGCTGAATGCAGTGACGTCATTATCGAGCACGACTCCGAGCTGCTTCTCGAAAGGGAATTCCTGCTGTTCTTCGGCTCCGGGTAATTGTACCCCGACCTTTTCTGCGATCTCCTCTAGCTTTTTCATCACCCTCGCAGAAGTTTTCTTGCGCCGGATTTTCTCCGCGGCAAAGAGGTTTACTGCAAATGGTTTTTCAGTTAACGCACGAATCTTGCGAATAGCTGAATCGATCTCTTCAGGCGAAAGGTATCCGCCGGGGAACGAACCCAATCCGCCGGCGTTCGAGACTGCCGCCACTAATTCCGGCGTCGTCGGCCCCCCAGCCATAGGCGCCTGAATAATCGGATGCTCTATACCCAGCATCCCGCGAATCTTCTGTGTCTGCTCCGGCCAGAACTCTGAATTCATTTTGTCCTCCATATATGACGGATATAGATCACAGGTTTATTTTACACTACAAAAGTGAGGCACTGTGGCAAAGAAAAGTTTCTTTTTTCTCGACAAAATTCCAAGTACTGTCATTCCGGGCATAATGGCAAAAAAAGATTTCTCCCTGTGGTCGAAATGACATTTTTGTATTTGAGCAACAGCCCGTCAAAATATAAGCTTTCTGTTTATTCTTTGCTATGGCTACCTTTGAGTTAATATTCAGAGGACATACAAATAGTTAAATTCTAAAATTCAAAATTAAAGCTCCGTCCCTAATGCTACCTCGATGGACCGGAGTCTTTTCGACAGGAACTTCTTTTCGGATTTAATTGTGGCAAGCTCAAGCGATCTGCGAAAATAGTCAATCGCGGCTTCGGGATTATTAAGAAGCGCCTCGAACTCGCCTAGGATAGTGTAAAGCAGGTAGTAAGAACTCAACTGCTCACGGTTCCTAATCGCCTCCACAGCCTCAATGCCCGCTTTCGGACCGTGAACGTTTGCAACTGCCACGGCACGATTGAGCGCAACAATGGGAGAATCATCCATTTCGATCAATAGGTCGTAAAGGGACAGGATTCGAGGCCAATCCGTGGATTCGTAATCCTTCGCCGCACAGTGGCAGGATGCAATCCCGGCTTGAATATGATACTCGCTTATTTGATCGCCTTGTGTCGATTGCATCAAATGAAACAATCCGCGCGCTATCATCGTCTGGTCCCAAGAAGACCGGTCCTGTTCTTTCAGGCGGAGGATATTTCCGTCTGTGTCCACCCGCGCCGGCAGCCGGGCTCCATTTAGCAGCATGAGCGCCAGCAGGGCGTGGGAACGGGGCCGGTTGCTCGCAGGATGCTCCGCTAATATAGCACCCAGACGAATCGCTTCATGACAGAGTTCGTTCCTTATCAGGTTCTTACCCCCTGAAGCTTTGTATCCCTCGTTGAAAAGCAGGTAGAGCGTTTGCAAAACGCCGTCCATACGCTTCGTCAGTTCCTCGCCTGCGGGCAGCTCGAATGGAATGCTCGCCTCGTGGATTTTTTGTTTGGCCCGAGTCAGCCTTTTGGCAATTGCCGACTCTGACGTAAGAAATGCTCTCGCAATTTCTGCGGGGCTGAACCCGCAAAGGGTCTTTAGTGCAAGCGCAACTTGGGCATCTTGCGGAAGTAGAGGATGACAGCACATGAACATCATCCACAAACTGTCATCCCTTATCTCGTCCTCAAAAAACACGGAATCGTCGGCATTGCAAGATTCCGAGCCCTGTTCCATGAAATGGACGATCGCAATTTCCTTGCTGCGGAAGATCTTTTCCCGCCGGATGACGTCGAGCGCCAGGTTTTTCGACACCTGGGTGATCCAGGCTGCAGGATTCCGGGGAAGGCCGTAATATGGCCAGGTCTGAAGCGCCTTAACCAGAGCTTCCTGAACCACGTCTTCTGCCAGCTTAAGATGCCAGACGCCGAAAGTCCTGGTCAGGGTAGAGACCATCTTCCCCGCCTCATGACGGAAAAGATGCTCCACCACGCGGGTAATATCACTCTGTGGCTGCGCTTCACTGGGTAGTTCGGAGCCCGACATTGCTTGCTCACCTCGCAGTTGAGACGTCAAGCACTGGCCTGTGCTAGCTCTTCTTCAGCAGCTTTTTGCCCGAGAACCTGCTTCATAGAACACTCAGGAGCAACCGGTCTTACTTCCACGGTCGCGCCGTAGTTCAATGCCGGAAAATTCTTGGCGATCTCCACCGCCTCTTCCAGGCTATCCACGTAAAGCAAGAAGTAGCCGGCAATAGCTTCTTTGGACTCGGCAAACGGGCCGTCTGCCACACTACTGCCCTTTTTCTGCGAGACAATCTTGCCCTCGTTCTCGAGTGGCTGCCCCGCTTTGAGTATGCCCTGCTCGGTCAACCTGTCGAACCAGGCATACATTTGGGTAATCACCTGTTGTATCTCCTCCGGCGAGAGGCCCTTGTGCCAATCGGTGCCTCGGAATAAAAGCATGTATTCCGGTCTTGTTTGTGTGGTCATGATGCTTCCTCCTTACGATGATTTTGTTTCGTCTAATTAATACGACGAATGAGAGAGTGTTTTCAGGACACTTCCGTTAATTTCTCGGCCTGCGGTTAAATATTCCTCTTATATTATAAAGAGTTGAAAATGATGGGGCAACCGAAATATCTACTCACCAAGCCGAGCAACTCAATAACAACACACCCTGTCCCTTCGGGACACCCCTCTCAAGAGGGAACTTAATAAATGACTCAAAAGACTCGTGGTAAGCCGGCCTTGTTTTTACTAATTGACTGGATACTCTCAGAGAGAAAAAGCCAATAGAAACTAAAATCCCCTCTTGAGAGGGGACTCAAGGGTGTGTTCGGAAAGTTCCAAAATATCTATGCATTCCGGTGAACAGATACAACCGATTTCTTTGCGTGGTTCCAGGCTTCAGCCATCAAGAGGCAGAAGCTCTAGGCTTGAATTTCCTTTTCCCATGCTCTCATCGTGCCGTTCATTTGGTTGGCAACCTCAATGCGATGAAGCGACGTGCATGTTTCACGGCAAGGTAAGACAGCGATGCTCGCACACAATCACGAGTAGCATCCTCAATGAAGACGCAGTTGACAACGAAATACCGACCCCGGTTCCCACGGCAACGTAAGCCGCCAGACACATGGGACACTTGGGCAAAAGCACTAGCAATGCGCCTGGAACCATCCATCCGCCGATGCCGAAAAAAAGCCGAACGAACGTTGACGGCTCTGGAGTTGCATCCGTGGCCTGTACAGCCAACCTCTCATTCTCCGAGACGCTCGAACGGACTTCGCAGCACACACGCGCTCTCACGAATGCTCCTCATCAGAACGGCAGCACGAGTCTGAGGCCTTAGGATCGTTAACGTATCTATCGTGATGACGTACCCACGCCATTGTCCACGGTAGTCCCTCCTCGTCGCGGCCCTTCGGTGTGAGGTCGAGGAAGTGGTAAACGCCGAGCAGCATGTCGAGTCCACGCGCGTAACTGGAATAGGTGTGAAACACCTCGCCAGCCAAGTCTTTGTAGAACACGCTAATACCCGGCGCTTCTTCTCTAGGGAATTTGCCTATGTCGTAATTGTAGTACACCTTCTCTTTCACCATTTCGTCCGTGGTGAAAGAAACGTGATAGTCGTAATTGAAATCGCTTCCGTATGACGAAACCCATTTGAAGCGCCAGCCCATGCGCTTTTTGAACGTTTCGACTTTGGCCAGGGGGGCTCGTGAAACCACTATCAGCGTCACGTCGCGTTGCACAAGGTGCGTTACACTGCCGTCGAAATGATCGGCCAGTAAAGAACAGCTCGGGCAACCCTCCTCCCAACCCGGACCGAACATGAAATGATAGATGATCAATTGGCTCCTTCCCTCGAAGAGGTCGGCAAGGGTCTCTTTTCCGTGTGTCCCGTCAAAAACGTAATTCTTTTCGACCTTCACCCAGGGCAGCTTACGCCGCTCGGTGCTCAACTGATCGCGAAGACGAGTGAATTCCTTCTCCTTAACCAGTAGTTGCTTGCGCGCAGCAAGCCATTCATTTCCAGAAACTATTTTATGCTTTTCCATGTTTGGCCTCCTTTTAATCCATGATTGCTTGTTAATACGACGAATAAGGAGTTGATTTCAGGACACTTGCACCGACTTTTTTTTGCATTGATTCTTTGATTATCGCTGTTTCTCAATCCTCAATGCATCTAAAAGTAAAGCTTTGCTGTGTGCCTTAGCGCTTCGGCTGGCGTGCTTTGTAAGACATACAATGTCAGAACCCGCCGAGAAATCTTCAAAGATGCCGGGTCTCGGCCAGTGGCAATTAACTTCTCTCCTGTTCGAGGATGGACAGGGTAGTGGTACTCCACCAGCGCCCCCGAAACCATCTGTTTTCTCTTAACTCACCCTCAACCCGCATCCCGAGTTTTTTTGCTAGAGCGATGGCGGGCAGGTTCTCTGAATTTGTTTCGGCGTAGATTCTATGCAGATTCAGATCGGCAAAGCCAAAATTTATGACGGCGCGCGACGCTTCTAGAGCATAACCTTTGCCCCAGTGCGCTCGACCGAGTTCGCAACCGAACGTTCCCTGCTTTTCGTCAACCGAGGTAATTCGAACCCCGCAAGAACCTATCAATTCTTCTGACGGGATTTCCATCGCAAGCTGATACTTTGTTCTCGGTTGCTCTGTCGCCCAGACTACAAACATATTAAAGAGCTGTGCAACCTTTTCAGGCGCAGCGTCCTCTTCAGAATAGAACTGTTGAAAATCAGGGTGTGAGCATAAAGCTTTGTAAGCAGGCAAGTCTGTCTGTTTGAAATCTCGCAAAATAAGCCGCTCGGTTTGTATGATCAACTTGATTACTCCTTAGTTTTTACATGCCAATATCTATCATAATCACACAACAGCCACTCAATAATTAAACTGTAAATTACAGCATAGTATCAAAGAGAGATTCACTCCTGCCATAATTACACTGACAATATTGAACCCGTACTCATTAGGATGATTTAAATCCGGTCAGTGTCACTTGGTTAGGATCGCGCCCTTCGTATAACACACGTGTAAGTGCTTCAGCTAAAATCTCTGCCTCACTATCACTTAGATAACGGGCAAAATGTTCAACAATCGCCTCAGAATAAACAGGCCAAGTCTTTTGTAATTCTCTTTTTCCTTGCTGAGTAAGTACAGCAAACGTACCGCGCCGATCATTCTCGCAAGACTCGCGCCCGATTAACCCCTCCTTCTCCAACCTGTCGATAAACCTTGTAAGCCCGCTTCTGCTAAGCACAACTAATCTGGCAAGATCACTCATACGCAGCCTTTTACCCGGAGCTTTATCGAGCGTTAACAGCGCATCGTACCAATCCAAAGGTAAAAGTTCAGCTTCTATTAACCGTTGGTTGATCCGATCAATTGTAGCAGCGTGTGCCGAAATAAATGTGTGCCAAGCCTTATGGTGAGAATCCTTTAATTTAGAAGTCATATAAGAAATATATATGAAAATAGTTGCATCTGCAACTACCTTCATATATAATATAGTTGCATATACAACAATTGTATATGCAAATAAAACAAAAGGAGGTTCATGATAATGGTTGGAAAAATCAGCCGAGATGAACTTAAAGCAAAGCTGGATAATGGTAAGAAGGTAATTCTAATCGAGGCTCTGCCAGAGAGGTATTACAGGGAAGCACACCTTCCTGGAGCACTGAATATACCGCATGACCAGGTGGACAAGTTGGCCCCAAATTTTCTGCCTGATAAGTCAGCAGAAATTATCGTCTACTGCGCAAACGGTCCATGTAAAAACTCCGGTATTGCAGCCGCACGCTTAGCGGATTTGGGCTACACAAATGTGCTGGACTATGATGAAGGTAAGCAGGATTGGGTTGACGCAGGCCTTCCAACCGAAAGCGGTGTATAAAGTGTTAACCGAAAAATCCCTAGTGTTCGGGCTTAGGGAATCTAGTTTAGTGTAGCGGTTTAGAGAAAACTATTTGGTCTCCTAGCCGCTACGCTTAAAAAAAGGAGTATAAGAAATGTTTCAGAAACTAATAAGAACAAAAGATGATTTACTTCCCCTCGTGTTGCGTGTTACCTTGGGAATTGTCTTTTTTCCTCATGGCGCTCAAAAAATGCTCGGGTGGTTTGGTGGACCGGGGTTTCAAGGCGAGATTGCCGCTTTGCAAACTCACTTGGGGATTCCGCCCTTTCTGACTGTATTGGTAATAATTGCGGAGTTCTTCGGGGCGCTCGGACTAATTTCCGGCTTGTTGACCCGCCTATCTGCATTCGGTATCGGTGTGGTGATGGCAGTTGCTGTGTTTATAGCTCATATACAGCACGGGTTCTACATGAACTGGTTCGGAAATCAGCAAGGAGAGGGGTTCGAATATCATATTCTGGCTATCGGGATTGCACTGGTTTTGATGCTTCGAGGAGGCGGCTTGTGGTCGCTCGACGGTTTCATTTGGCAGAAGTTCAAAAGCAACAAGGTTAGATGAAAATAACAATAGCATTTTTTTCAGCAACTTTGACCTTGTTAAACTCATTTTGTTTAATTGATTCTGATAGGGCTTTAAAAGTGGGTGGTATTTCCCTTACCAAGATAGGTCTCCTGGGACATTAAGGACGCCTTGAGATTGAATCCTCTTTCGGTCTCACATTATAGTATAATGCTGACGATACGGTTGAATTTGATGTCGTGGAGCAGGAGCAGCCTGCCGGACAAAAGTCCGTCTCCAACGACTCGTTAGAGATAAGCATCCTGAAGGGCTACGGTATCTTCAAACATTTTGTATGATGTAGTGAGACCGTTTTCTACCTGACATACAAGCGCCCATTCACATTGGAAAACTCGTCCTGTTTTGCGGACCCGATGATGCAGAATCAACTGGAGTGATTAGATTTAATGTTGGCTTTTATCTTTGCGGGACTCTAAATCAAGCAACCATTTTTTTCTATAAACGCCCCCTCCATAGCCGGTTAATTGACCGTCAGAACCAATCACTCTATGACACGGAATAATAATGGCGACACGATTATAGCCATTAGCAGAAGCAACAGCTCTGACGCCATTTGGATTGCCCACAGCTATTGCCTGCTGTTTGTACGTTCTAGTCTCTCCGTAAGGTATTTCTTGCAAAGCTTTCCAAACCGATTGCTGAAAGTCTGTACCGGGAGTATGTAAAGCGACTGTAAAAAGCCGTCTTTCCCCCGCGAAATACTCTGACAACTCAGATTGAACGCGACCTAGATTATCATTTTCCCCAGGCAAAATGACGGCATTAAGCCTCTTACACAAGTCTTTGAATTCTGTTTCAAGCATTTTTCTGTCAGTAAACTCCAACAGACATATGCCTTCATCTGTAGCACAAGCAAACATGGGGCCTAAAGGGGTAGTAAAACGGGTTATATTGATTGTAATCTTGTGCTTGCTTTCAGAAGCGGAGCCACCAAATATAGATCGGCAACTATCACTAAAACCGCTTAGTGAACTATACCCATTATTAAATGCTGAATTTGTAATAGACTCACCCCTTTTAATGTCCTTGAACGCGCTATTGATTCGCAGCATTCGTTGATAAGCATGGAAAGTTATATTGTGATGTTTTTTAAACCATCGTCTAATTTGATCAGGTTCGATACCTCTTTTTTTCAAATCCATATCTTTGATTCTCAAGAAAGGGCTTTCATGAAGTTCTTTCATAATGGACTTGATATAGCCAGGGGTTTCGTACATTTTTTCCATAGGCTTACATATCTTGCATGGTCTGTATCCGTGCTGTATAGCCTCCTTAGCCGTATCAAAAAAGAGAACATTTTTGGGCTTCGGCTTTCTCGCCCTGCATGAAGGGCGGCAAAAAATTCCGGTTGTTTTAACAGCCGTAATGAATACACCTTCATACAAATTGCTTTGTTTGCCCATGGCATCATATTTATCTCGGAAAGTTAGTTTGTTTTTCATACGATAAGTATTAACTAAGCAACCTAATTTAGCTACCGATATATTGACAACTATATTTTGGATGGCATGTTGATCGACGGTTGGTGATGAATCTAACTATTAATTATCCGAACTTTTGTTCGTATATTCACCCTATTTAGAGTATTATGCGAACTTTTTTTATCTGCCTACTACTAAGCTATAATACCAATCTCACCACTTCTGGTCAACGAATTTCATTAACGGATTAGATTCATATAATCGAGTATCTGAAAGCATCACAAATGATTTCGGTGTGTCCAATGCAACTACACCCCTTGGTGGCGGGATCACCAAAGATTCCTACCATCAACTTGTCTTACCCGTACCGCCGCGAGATCGAAATCATCGAACAATCTTGCATTGACAGCAATTTGCGGCTTGGTGAAGTCCGGCTCAAATGTCTTATCGTCCCACGTGCAGAGCACTTCGTTATATGCGGTGCATCCGCAAACTGAGCAATGATGGTGCTTGTGTGTGGACTCGTCCCTCGTATAGATGGTTGTGCGGTCGTTCTTTGTAAAGATGACCTGTTCGAGCGAATAGTAAGCCCAAAGCGCACCTTGCTTGAAGCAAAAGGTGCAATTGCATTCCGTTACACTGGTCGGAGCCTTGCTCACCTCAAACTGCGTCACTCTACAATGGCAGCTTGCTTTGATAGACATGATCTAAAACCTCCTTTAGTTTAGATATCTAAATTAACGTGAGGTATATCTAAAAATGTGAGAACTGCAAATAGTTATAAAATTTTTCCTATCAACATTCTGTCATGCCCGAATGCAGTAATCGGGCATCCATAAAAGACGAAAACAACTGGATTCACGCTAGATATCCACTAAATACGTGTGGGTACAGACATGCGGGAATGACAACCTATTATCTCTTCCTTATCTCAAACCGAGGTTTAATGACACCTCATCAACTATAAATTCGATCCGATCTTTATCCTAAAACAGAAAATCACATGTGATTCATGACAAACCGTGATTATGATTAACTTTTCAAACGGTAACCGGTTTTAAATATCCATCTAACCAAAAAAATACAGACCGTCAGAAAAACAAAAATCATCAATACGCTCAGCCCCAAGCTTACGTCCGCCGATTCGTAAAAGCTCCACCGAAAACCACTGATTAGATAAACAACTGGATTGGCAAAAGATACATTCTGCCAAAAGGGAGGAAGCATGTCGATGCTGTAAAAACTGCCTCCCAAAAACGTAAGCGGGGTAACGATCAGCAATGGGATTATCTGTAACTTCTCAAAACCATCCGCCCAGATACCGATGATAAAACCGAACAGGCTGAAGGTCACTGCAGTCAGTACAAGAAAGAAAAGCATGACCACAGGATGCCGGATCTCAAGCGGTACAAAAAATTGGGCTGTCGCCAAGATTAAGACACCTAAAATAATTGATTTAGTGGCCGCCGCCCCGACATATCCTAATAGAATCTCTGTGTAAGCAACGGGTGCCGATAAGACTTCATAAATCGTACCGGTAAACCTTGGGAAATAAATACCGAAGGAGGCGTTAGAAATACTTTCAGTCAAGACAGCAAGCATAATCAGTCCTGGCACAATAAACGACCCGTAGCTAATGCCGTTAATCTCGGTGATGCGTGAACCGATGGCTGAACCAAAGACCACAAAATAAAGAGTAGTCGAGATCACCGGCGAGGCAATGCTCTGGGCAAGCGTGCGAAACCAACGGTGCATTTCAAAGGTGTATATTGCGTAAACAGCGTGCCAGTTCATTTTTCATCCACCAATTCGATAAATATCTCTTCGAGAGAACTTTGATCAGTATGAATATCTTTATACTCTAAGTCCGCAGAAGAAAGAGCTGCAAGGAGCTCAGCGATGCCGTTATCTTCCTTGTTGGAATTATAGGTGTAAATCAACTGTGTTCCTTGACTCTTCAATTCCAAATCCCAAGCCTTTAATTCAACGGGCAGTTCGCTTCGCGTATCCTTTAAATCCAGGATCAGTCGTTTCCGTCCCAGTTTTTTCATTAGATCGTTTTTGTTCTCGGTAACAATTATCTCACCGTGATTGATGACACCGATACGATCAGCCATCTCTTCGGCTTCATCGATATAATGTGTGGTCAGGATTATAGTTACCCCCGTTTTCTGAAGCCCGCGCACTTGTTCCCACATGTTTTTTCTTAAATTCACATCTACCCCCGCGGTCGGCTCATCAAGAAACAGCAATTGCGGCTCATGTGACAAAGCCTTGGCAATCAAGACACGGCGTTTCATCCCGCCTGAGAGGGTCACAATTTTACTATTCCTTTTGTCCCACAACGACAGCTGTTTAATAATACCTTCCACATAAGCATTGTCCGCAGCTTTACCAAACAACCTGCGGCTGAATTTAACAGTATCCATAACTGTTTCAAATGTATCTGTGGCTAACTCCTGCGGCACAAGCCCGATAAGAGAACGAGTCAGACGGGAATCCTCAATAACGTCATGACCGTCCACCAGAATCTTGCCTCCGGCGGGATTTACGATCCCGCAAACACAGTTGATAAGAGTGGTTTTCCCGGCGCCGTTAGGACCGAGCAAAGCAAAAATTTCTCCTTTACGGATCTCAAGATTAATGTCTTTGAGTGCCTGAAAGCCGTCAGCATAAACCTTATTTAAGTTGTTAATAGAAAGTATCGTACTCATTATTCGTAAACAAATATCCTTTACCGCGATTCATTCCTAGGTAAGTTACAGCAGTCTACCTCTCAAGCGCTCAACTGTTTTAAAGCCTTGTTGTACAGGGATTGATTTTTTGACCTCTGATTATTTTGGACAGCAGTGACGGCAAACATAAGACAAGACCTCTGAATGCCTTACTATCTCTTAACACAGATCCCATGTCGTCTTCACCGCTTGTCTCTTTTAGATTTTAGACTGTGTCGTTGTCTCAAGCCTCAAAGATGCCTGCTCTTGGCCGGCGGCGATTCCCACTTGTTGTTTCTCCCGTCTTCGTATGTGACCGGCGCTCCAGCCAACTCTTCATCCGTGGCGTTGTCTAGGCATGCAACGTTGACTGCGTAGAAGTCACCGCCGAGCTCATCCATATGGCCTCGCCCGAAGGGCTTTACACCGCAGTGGCTGCAGAAGTGATGGTGTATAGTGTTGCTGCCGAACTGGTAGTCCGTGAGAGCATCCTCTCCCTGAAGCAGTCGAAATGCATCGGCTTTGACAATTGCTTTCCAGTACCTCGTCTTCGAGCAGATCGAGCAGTTACACCTGCTCGTACCCTCGGCCAAGTCGACCTCACATTCGAAGCGGACGGCGCCGCAGTGGCAGCTTCCCGTATATATCTTCTTCATCAGTGAACCCCCTTTGTATATCAGCAGTGAGCTTACAGCTTGATCATTTTGTCAGCATCATGACGGCTAACGCCCAAGCTCAGCCGCCTGGCGAAAGGCCGATTCCTAACGTTTTACGAGGGCATCCGGAAAACGATCCGATACGAGATTCAAGATAATGTTGTGCTCAAGAAGCGCTTTTAGCCCAGCGAGTACCAGCGTAAATCCTTCCGTCGAATCTATTGCTTGTTTTACGACCTCATCCCCATCTCCGCTAAAGCCTGTCTCAGTAACACTGACGAAAGTCGTCTTATCCGCCCTAGGAGTAAAAACCCACTCCACCGTCGTGGGTGTGCCGTGTCCCGGCCATTCAATGAGTATGCGCTTATTTTCTTCGATTGCTTTCACGCTAACTTGTACGGAAAAATCGTACATCTCCCAATCCCATGTGATTTGTTTACCCACTTCTAACCTTCCACTGCCCTTGGTGAACCAGAACTTGGAAGTGACGGCGGGATCCACAAAAGCCTCAAATACCTCGGCAACCGGTTTGCGAATAAGCATTTCCGCCTTTGAAAATGGTGCATTCTTAATTCTCATAAATACCTCCATTGAACATTATTCTTAATCGCGTAGACCTGAAACAGAACATCATCTGATGAATACTGATAAGGGGATACCCTGATCATTTCGTATTGGATATTCGCGGCTGTTTTCTGGCCCTCTTTTTGCGGAGGAATCTCGGCGGCCGTTACAAGACAGTCCTCGGCAACCTCTATGAAGGTATCGCAATAGTTCGTGGTTTTCATAGTCTAAGTTGAAGTTTTTATCGTCAAACCCTTTAAAAACTCCTTCCAATATGACTTCCAATGCGCAACTGCTTTTGCATTGGGCAGTTTTTCATGATTGACGGCAAGATGCGCTTTGCCCGATCCTTTGTTGCCAAAGATGACTGTTATTTTCGTCCCGTCTGCAAGATCTACCCGCCAGTACCGCCATTTATCTGTTTTGCTCGCGTTTGGCTTCGTACTGAATTTTACTCCACATAAATCTTTTTTGCTTTTAACATATTTCTGCCACTTCTTAAGCGCATCATCCATAGTACCAGGAAGCGTTTTGCTGACTGAGGCTTGATAATCACCATCACACGTTTGACCAAGCTCTCTCCGACCGATCTTACGTTCAAACTCAACGGTAATAGTCTGCGCCCACCAACCTGGAACACCGTACTCATCGCATAATCTTTGAGCAATTTCCGTGTGACTTAGCTGCTGAGCTTTTATTTTCTTGAGCAGCACAAACCACTCACCCCAAGACTTGCCAGTGGATTTCCTGACTGTTTCATTTGATATGGTTGGGGATTTCATTCATTTTCCTTTATTTTTGACGGACTAGATCCATTGCCTCTTTATCGTCGTTTTTTAGCTCGTTACGTAACGCGTGCTTGATGATCCATTGTCTTTGCGGTGAAGCCCCTTTTCGCCACTCTTTGAGCAGTTTTATTGCTTCAGGCTTATTATCCTTCAAGTAATCATGGATGTTGTTTGCGACCGACTTTTGGACGAATTTTGACGGATCATCTTTTAAGACGGCAAGAATTTTAAAAACAGGTTTAGGATCGTCAATAAATAACGTAATTTTCTGAGACCACGGAAGACGAGGTCGGATGCCTTCGGAAGCAAGCCTTCTCACATGCACATTGTCTGAGCGCGCCCATCCAAGCATGACCTTTGTCATCTTACCAGGATATTTGTTGATAAAAGGACGCACGACGTATTCTCCCGTATGACGTTTGGTCATTTCTTCAATGGCATGGACAGATTCATCAAGATGGTCAAGCCCATGCATTTCTATAAATTTCGCAACAGGCCAGAGCCAGTATCCGGTTGTAAACATTCCGGTCTCCTTATCATTCTCGGGTCCGAATATCTTAAGAAGGAGAAATAATGCTTTAGGGTATTCATGTGGCAAATATTCTCTCAGTGTGTTTGAAATAACAGCCACCCTGTCCAAAAGTTCAAGATCGCTAATATCCAATCGTTTAATTTTTTTTATAAACGCGTCTTTTTCAAACGCGGGATATACCGCACAGATTTTATCAGCTAAAAGCACAGCCAGATCAATGCCAAAATATTTCTTGTAGCCTGTTTCGGCGGTGAGTCCCACTATGTTCTCCTTAATACCCGACTTCATCGGTGTGGCGAGCCGCTCCTATTGAACACATTCTTTGCTTTCACTCGAAAGGCGGCAATTCCGGATACCGAGGCAATTCATCTGAAAACTCCACCCACGAAAGATGATTCGAATACCAGTAGTGGAGTGTCGGTGTGACGGACTCCGGGTTGTCGAGGCTGCCTACTGTGATATCAATAAGACCGGGCAAAAAACTGGCTGTAAAACTAATTTGAGTTCCGCATGTGGAGCAGAAACCTCGTTGAGCTTCTTCGGATGACCTAAATATTTTGAGTTGATCCCCAGTGAAGCTTACCTGTGACTCTTGGAACATAGCCCAAGCCACAGCGGGCGCTGCATTAGCCCGACGGCACATAGAGCAATGGCAGATTGCCGCCAAGATCGGCTCGCCTGAGATTTCATACCTCACAGTACCGCACTGACAACCGCCCTTTAAATTATTGTTCGACATCTAACACCTCCATAAAAGGCTAACGCTGAGGCTCAGCAGTGGCGCGGTTGTAAGCAAGACTGACTTCAACTGGCGCGTATAGCTCGGTATGGGCAAAAAAGCCAAGCCATTTACTCTCTATTTCTTCTTGTCCTTTGTGACCGACCTTTCAAGGTTTTGTTTTACTCTAAGCTTCACAATTCTTCTGATCAAGTCGTAAGGAATGGGCTGATCGAGCGGAAATCTCAAATTACCCTTTTCTCCTGCATAGACCGATGTCTCGTTCCTGAGTCTTTCATCCCCCGTTACCGGAGGATAGAGCCCGATATGCTTCTTGAAGGCGGCAAAATAGACCACAATACCTCTCAGAGTGAAGGCTGGAATTTGATAGCTGATCTTTTCCTCTGCGTCAGGTGCTGCTTCTTTGATCGTCACCCTTATCTTTTCCAGAATCAACTGCACCTCTGGTGAAAACGCCGCGATATATTCGTCTATATTCTTGGGCGCCTTGTGGCCGGCTTTCATCACTTCTTCCCTTTGGATTTACGCTCTTCATCGTTTGCTCCCATCTTTACGATCGTTGAAAAGCCGCCGTAGAGCATCCTCTTCATGTCAAAGAGCGGCTTCTCCTCCATGAGCGCTTTCATTCTCGGGTCGTTCATCGCCTTTTTATTGACTTGATTGCGATGGGACTTGGAATGAAATTCAACCACGGAAGAAATCAGGACCTCGCCGGGTTTGAGCTTTATCTTGCTTGTGAAAGGAGTCATCCCCTTTGCTTTAAGGTCATCGGCGACCCATTCTCGATATTCTAAAGCGCCATGGTCCTCGATAATTTCCCCAAACTGCTGGGCTATCTTCCGATAGGCCGAGAGATTTTTTTTCGGAAGAGGCAAGACGTATAAATCAACATATCCTTTCATAGTTCAAACCTCCTTTTTTATATTGGTTTGTAGCAAAGTAAGCCGTGCCCCGACCGCAAAAATCCCTCAGGACTCTCTCAAAGGAGATTGCACCGTATTTTCGAGTGTAGATATGAACTATTTATCAAACATAAACGCCACGGAGTGGAGACGCAAAATTTTGCGTCTCTACCTTAGTTCCGCTTGATTAAAGCAGCACGTTTAGCAGTTACTAGATTTTCTCCTTATACACATAGCCATCATGGAGATTAACTGAAGACATCGAAGCGGGTGTTTATTTGACCTTCCCCTTTGGTCTATACCGTTTTATGTATAACCGCCTCACCAGCTATGATTTCCGGACCTACGACAATCCCCGCGGCATGCTGCTTTACCCATTCTGGGGCCATCCTGTTAGCTTCTTCCGCCCCGGCTTTATCCTTAAAAATGCTGACTGAAATCCACCCGTCTGCCGTTTCAATGGCGTAATATGATATGAAGCCTGGCACCTTGCTGATAAGGGGTATCCAGCTTTCCTTTACTCGTTTTGTAAACTCTTGGCTTGGTTTGTCTTATATTGCCGTATGCTAAGGTACATATCTTGTCTCCTTTCGTACTACGCACATAACACGTTAAATAATTTTGAGCGACCTGAGCTAGATATTGAAATTTGAATACAGGCTAAACCCATGTCCGATCTCCCAAATAAACCCCTCTTGAATTCCATTAAATCATGTTTACGGTTAAAGTCAATAGCCGTACCATCATGTGTAAAATTACTTTTCTCATGTTTTCCTTGGTCTGATTTCTCATAAGTAGTTTTTCTCATTGCGCTTTGTGCCGCTCACGTCATTCTTGGATGGTTTCACCCGACTGCAGGAGCAGGGAATCAACACTATATGCCATCGGTCCGGCTAAAAGAATAACCACAGCGCTAATCATGAGAGTAAATGGATACGCTGCCATGCCAAAGAAGAATCCATTGGGCAACGTGAATATAGTCGCGACGAGCATATTTATCATGACTGCGAATGCGGCGGGGCGAGTAAAAAGACCGCCGATAAGCAAGAAGCCGCCGATAAGCTCTGTGTAACAACTCAGGTACGCTAGCGGCGGAGCGATCCCCATATTGAAGAAGTTTTGAATGGTCAACACCATGCCTTGACCGCCAAACCAGCCGAACACCTTACCACAACCGACAACGAATAAGATGATGCCCACCGTACACCGAAGTAACAGCAGACAGATACTGAGCAGCTTGCTATGGGTTTCAGTCAACAGTTTAACTATCATGTTACTTTTTGCCATAAATTGTTCACCTTCTTCTGTTTGGTTTGGATTTATTACAGCTTATTCCCATTTCAATTTGTTTCTCACGCCTTAGGCATCTTAGTCATATCCATATGCAACACGTTCCACCGATGTCCATCCAAATCGGCAAAACCGCAGCCGTACATCCAGCCCTGGTGTTCTTCAGGCTCACTAAAGATTGTGCCTCCTGCTTTTGTTGCCTTCTTTGCCATTTCGTCCACTTCTTCTCTGGTCTCCGCGTCAATTGAAAGCAAGACTTCCGTAGCTTGCTTGGTGTCAGCAACGGCATGTCTGGTAAAATTTTTGAACGTGGATTCGGCAAAAAGGATCACGACGACACTCTTAGCTCCGACGAGGAAGCTGGCCGATTCAGCGCTGTTGCCATAATGCGGATTCAAAGTAAATCCCAGTTTGGTGAAAAACTCTTTTGATTTAGCGACGTTTTTCACCGGCAGATTGATCCAAAGTTCTTTAGTCATAATTATTTCTCCTTTTTGGTTAAGAGTCGTTCTAGAAGAATCGCGCCCGTCATTTTACTCAAGTGATCGCAGTGTTGCCTTCGTTATCCGAAAAGAGTTCCGGGTAGACGATCTTCTCTTTTCTCTGGCTACCCGCCTGCAATTGCTCCTATGATGAGAAAGGGCTCTGATCCGGACGCGACCGCCTCAGGCAATGGGGCGTCTGGAGGCTCATGGGAAAAATCCTGTTCGTTTGCATAGAACCTCAGGAACGGCCGTCGCTGCTGCGTCACGTGGTCGCGAATAGTACCGCGCAGCATCGGATAGTTCGCCTCGAGCGCATTGAGGACTGAGCGAAGCGTGACCGGGTCCCGGACGTCAAGAGTCACTTCGGCCCCGACGTTTGCCAGCTTCCGCAGGTGATGTGGGAGTATGACCCGGATCATGGCAATGTTTGAACCTCCACGGATAGCACGGCGGGAAGATCTTTAACAATTGGTGACCAACTGTCTCCAGCGTCGGCCGAGCAATACACCTGCCCCCCAGTGGTGCCGAAATATATCCCGCATGAATCGAGCGAATCTACAGACATCGCATCACGCAAGACGTTTACGTAGCAGTCGCGTTGCGGCAGGCCCTTCTTGAGCGCCTCCCACTCGTTACCTCCAGTGCGGCTGCGGTAGACGCGCAGTTTTCCATCGGGTGGAAAATGCTCCGAGTCGCTCTTGATGGGTACGACGTAGATGGTGTCCGGCTCGTGTGCGTGCACATCGATCACAAACCCGAAATCGCTCGGCAAGTTGCCGCTGATTTCATGCCACGACTCGCCTGCATCGTCGCTGCGCATAACGTCCCAATGTTTCTGCATGTACAACACACTAGGACGCGACGGGTGCATGGCGATGTGGTGAACGCAATGCCCGACCTCAGCAGTCGGGTCAGGAATGTATAGCGAATGCAGCCCGCGGTTGATAGGCTTCCAAGTTTTGCACCCGTCATCGGTACGGAAAGTTCCCGCAGCAGAAATGGCCACAAACATCCGACCATGATTGCTTGGGTCAACGATAATCGTGTGCAGACACATCCCCCCGGCACCCGGGGACCATTCTGGTCCTGAGCCGTGGCCGCGTAGTGCCGAGAGCTCTTGCCATGTTTGTCCACCGTCGGTCGTGCGAAACAAGGCGGCGTCTTCCACACCGGCGTAAACTGTGTCCGGGTCTGTCAACGATGGTTCCAAATGCCAGACACGCTTGAACTCCCACGGATGCTGCGTGCCGTCGTACCACTGGTGTGTGGTGAGGGGTTTGCCGCTTTCGGGAGAAGTGTCATAAACAAACTTGTTGCTCTCGCCCATGGGCATTCCATCCGGGGTCGTGGTCGGCTCGCCCGGTTTTGTACCTGGCTGCTCCCACGTCTCGCCGCCGTCGTTGGAGCGCTGAATGATCTGACCGAACCAGCCGCTAGTCTGCGATGTGTAAATCCGGCTCGGATCGACAGGCGAGCCTTTCATATGGTAAATCTCCCAGCCCGCAAAGTGAGGGCCGCTGACCTTCCATTTTTTGCGTTTGCCGTCCGATGTCAGGACAAACGCACCCTTGCGTGTACCCACTAAAACTCTTATTCCGCTCATCATTATTCCCTCCTTTCTGGGTTTTTGGAGATGCTCGCAGAGCAAGCATCTCGTCATTGTGGTTTATATATCTGCATCTGCCCTAATTCTCACTCGAGGTTTCCGCAATCGCCTTCATTTGCGACAGCCCCTTCTCGAATTGACCGCCGACCACTTTGTCCATGTCCATGACCAGGTGAGCCGCCTTTGCCATGAAATTGTTCTTGCCGGTCATGCTCCACGTCACTGCCGTTTGATCGCCCTCGGGTTTGAAAGTGAACTCTGCTGTGTTGGTTGCTGCGAAGGGCTTGAAGAACTCAAGTTTGATCCTGATGAGATCGCTCGGACGGCTTTCCGTGATCGTCATGCGTCCTTCACCCACCTCGTTGTTCCCGGTCCACGTGTAAATTGCGCCGGTTCCCGACGGCGCGCCCTGGTATGTTTGCTTCATCGCCGGGTCGATTTTAGCCCACGGATTCCACGCTTCCCATTTACGGAAATCATTCACCTGTGCGAATACCTCTGGCGCGGGAGCAGCAATGAGCGCCGTCCGCGTCACCAGGAAATCGGACGGCTGCATGGCAACGAAAACGACAAGCAAGACAATAATTACTGCAAGGGCAATGAGGATTTTTTTGAACATATTATCTCCTACTTCTTAATTATCTCAAACTTCAGCGAACTTGTCTAAGCCTTCGTTTCAACACTCCGCCACTTCGAACTCCCCGGTAAAATTCAATTCCCGATCAGGTCATTCCGCGAAACCATCAAGCGTCAGATGCATCTTCCAGAACAGTGTCCTCATGTTAACTTCCTCCGCCGCGGCTCGCCGCTTCTTCGCTTGGTAGTGACATTTGGGAAAGCACCGGCGCCGCCTGACCTTCTGACTCTGAATTCGGCCGTTGTTTTCGTAATAAAACCGTAACCAAGATGGCGACGGCAAACACAATGACGGCGCTCGTTATGGAGGTGAGCCGGAAACCTTGAGTAAAGGCTTCCCGAGCTGCTCCCAGCAACACGCCGTTGGTCTGTTCCGGTAATTGGGCTGCAGCCCACAGGGCGCCGCCAAGGGTGTCCCGGGCGGCAACTGCTGCCTCTAACGGAACGGTATCAGGAATGGAATCGGCCATTGCTCCGCGATAAATAGCAGTCCCGATACTCCCCGGGATTGCAATGCCGAGCGCTCCGCCGAATTCAGAACAGGTTTCCGAAATGGCAGATGCTGCCCCGGCGCGCTCTGGAGGGGCAACGCCGATAATCATATCATTTGCCAGTGTGAACACCGGAGAAAGGCCGAGAGACAAGATGATGGTACTCGTCACAATAACCGCAAGTCCAGAATGGGCGTTCACTTGGGTGAGCGCCGCAAAACCAATAGCCGAGATAATCAAACCACCCACCATCAAAGAAGCCGGGCGGATGCTGCGCGCGAGCAAAGGAGAAACTAGAGAGCCAACTACGAACCCACAGGCAAAAGGCATCGTCCACAGGCCTGCCTGCATCGGTGAGAGCCCGAGCACCAACTGCAGATACTGAGCGATGAATACATAGGGCCCGAATACCGCAAAGGTGGCAAACATGTATGTAGCAAGCGACGCACTGAACGCAGGCACCCGAAACAACCGCAGGTCAATAAGCGGGTCGGCAAATGTTTGCTGTCTCCGAATGAACATGATCCCTAAGACTAACCCTGCCGCGATGGATAATACAGGCAGCAATCCCAAACCATGCGCCGCTATCTGTTTCAGGCCATAAATGATTCCCAGCACCGCCATGAGCGACAATCCCGCGCTGAACAGATCCGGCTTTCCCGCATTTGGATCCCGGTACTCGGGCAGAAGGATCGGCCCAATCACCAGCAGCAATATCATGACCGGCACGCTCACCAGAAATACCGAACCCCACCAGAAGTACTGTAAAAGGAATCCGCCAAGCGGCGGACCGATCACGGCGCCGGCGGAAAAGCTGGCAATCCATACGCCTATGGCCACCGAACGTTGCCTGGAGTCAAGAAACATATTGCGGATAAGAGACATGGTGGATGGCGCGAGTGTCGCGCCGGCTAGACCAAGGATGGCGCGCGTCACAATCAGCATCTCTGCGCTGTTTGAGAACGCAGCCAGTACTGAGGCAATGCCGAAGGCGGCGGCTCCGATCAAGAGCATCTTGCGCCGGCCGATTCGATCGCCGAGCGTTCCCATCGTGATCAACGAGCCGGCGACCAAAAATCCGTAAATATCGATAATCCACAAAAGCTGAGTGCTGGTGGGCTTGAGGTCCGCACTGATGGACGGCACAGCTAGGTTGAGGACGGTCAAGTCCATGGAATAAAGCAGGCACGGAAGGGCGATGACGGCAAGCCCAATCCATTCGCGGCTCGTTGCTCTTTGAGTATTGATGCTACCGTTCATATTAGTTCTTTCTTTGGTTTCTCTATGAAGCCGTCCATCTACACTTTTACTGCCGCAATTATTTTTCTCATTTGTCTCTTCCTTTCATCTTTTCCTAAAGTGCGTGTAGACGATTATCGTTGCTCATACGCTTGCTTTAAAGTTTTAATGTCAATTTTCCTCATTTTTAGCAATGCTTCCATAACTCTTTCCGATTTCTTAGCATCTTTGTCTTGCAACAACTCGAACAAAACAGTGGGAACGACCTGCCAAGACAGACCGTATTTGTCTTTTAGCCAACCACATACCTGTGCCTTCTCATCACCGCCTTCGGAAAGTTTCCCCCAATAATAGTCCACTTCTTCTTGAGACTCGCAATTGACCTGGAATGATACGGCCTCGTTGAATTTGAACATCGGACCGCCGTTGAGTGCCGTAAATACCTGCCCATTTAGTTCAAACTCTATGGTCATCACTGTTCCCGGCGGCTTTCCGTGGATTTCATATCCCGCTTCCCCATATCGCGATATATTCCCGATCTTCGAGTTCTTAAAAATGGAGGTATAAAAATTTACTGCCTCTTCAGCATTACTATCGAACCACAAGCATGGGGTGATTTTTTGCATATCGTCTCTCCGCTTGTTTTTTATTTTTAGCCATGATGGATTCTCCTTAATCCAGAGGTAGAAACCATTTCTCAGGCGTTCGTCCCAAGATGCCGCCAAAATATTGGTCGTCCATGCTCTTGAGCTCCCACGATTTCCACGAATTTGGTTTTAAAGCAATGGTCACGTCGCCCGCCTCTTCCATAGCAGGACCCACCCTGGGGTCCTCTAGCCCTGCTTTTGTCAGATACCGCTGATGTATTTTCGCGTTGACCTCCTTCGACCGCCCTCCGCTGATGATCTCCGCAGCTCCCGACGCGCTCACCCAAATCTCCGACCCTATCCTGTTCCGTCTGTCAACAAGGATCGAAGCCTGTGAGCGGGCCAATATATTCCTAACTTTGCGGCTGGGGGAGCCTGTGGAGACAAAAAAACAGTCGTCCTCAAATAGGTACCACACCGGGGTCAGATGAATCGAGCCATCGTCATTTAGGGTAGCCAGAGTGGCATAGCGACGACCGTTCAAGAATGCTCTTATTGAATCGCTTGGCTTAGACATGTTTTACCCTCCCAAGGATTGATTCAAATCTAATCTCTACGGCTGAATCAAGTGTTCTTCAAAGACAGTAGTAGAGGTTGAAAAGGTGGATTATTGATGCTCTAATGCCGTAGGGAACGCATATCCTTCGACTACGCTCAGGACAAGCATGAGTTCCCTACATTGCCGATAAAAAATCCTCAAAAAAGTCGGTCCCACTTGGATTACTTCTTTCTTGCGTAAATAATTTCCATCGCGCGGAATTCCTTTCCGTCAGGGCCCGCCATAAACCACTCATAGGTAAAATTATTCGGGTCTATGAATTTGGTCACAGCGCGAAAAGATTTCTGCCCCTCGCCGGGACAAGTGAACGTCCCCTGATCGGTGATTGTCTTAGTCTTGGCGTCATAACTTCCGCTCGCCGTCATTATCCCCGTCCCCATATTATCAATCCATGTGGATTGGTATTGCTTTTTCTCGTTGTCGTAACCTGTTACTCCCAAACCCTCAAACGGCTGTCCCATCGACGTTCCCTCTACTTCGTGTTGAATGAAGCGTCCTCCCATTATCCACTCGACCTCACTTGTCCCCTTGGATATTTCCGGTTTCGCATCAGGAGACATCCACCACTTTATCGTATAATCCCAATCTCCAACTAGGGCACCTAGAACTTGATGGTTTTCATTGGGGGTTGCGAATTCCTTCCATTTCTCCATCATTGCGTCGTGGTCATGCCCTGATGCATTCTGCTTGACCGCTTCTTGTTTTTCTTTCGATTTTTCTTCGGCATAGCTTTTTGCACCAGTCGCAATAAAACCGAAGACTGTAAAAATCACCAAGAGCAAAAACGCTCCACGTAAATTTTTGGGATTCATAACTGTTCCCTCCTTTTATTAATGTTTTGCAAATTTATTAGACTTACATTGAACAACTCATCATTTTTCTTTCTACAGTAATACGACGAATAAACAGCAATCTTTAGGACACATACTTAGATTTTCTTGCCTGTCTTTAAGCCTTCTTGATGTCTTCCCACAAACCGACCACGTTGCCCTCAGAGTCAGCAACATATGCGTAAAACCCCATGTCCGGGACTTCCGCCTTCGGCATCACCGCCTTGCCACCTGCAGCTTGAACTTTTTTCACATATTCGTCTATTGAACCGACACTGATGGTAATGATAGGAGTAGGCACTTCTTTGCTTCGCTGCGTCATTCCGCCGTTAATCGCGCCCGGTTCTTTCGGTATAAAGGTTTTCTCGTCCACCGGTACGGTTTTCACACTCGTATACGTCACGCCTCCCGGCATCGGCCAGTCTATAACCTCCCAGCCGAAGATGGAGCTGTAGAATTTCTTGGCTCGCGCCAAATCATCAACCGGAATCTCGAAATGAACTACTTTGTCCATATTAATCACCTCGCTTCTAATTTAGTTTATGATGTTTTGACCCTGTGGCATCATTGTTTGATTACTCGCTTGTATGAGCCTTGGATAATCGCTCTGTTTTTCCTTCTCGTATCGCACTGAAAACCCCATCTCGATCACAGTCTTGACCTTACTGTCAAACGAACCCAAAAGTGTGAACGTGAATTTTGCGTCTCCGTACTGAGACATTTTTATGTCTTGTGTAGGCAAAGCGGTTACACGAATCCACAGCATGGACCCGGGCATGAGGGTTACACCATTAATGAGATTGGCACTCATGAATGGAGTGTCATTGCTTACAATTACCATACCTCCGACCTGCATATGTCTCAGCGGCGCATCTCCCATATCTACGGATAGTCTTAATTCGCAATCCCCGCCTACCATTCTACCCGTTTTATGGTCTACCCTGCCCAATGATATAGGCTTATTACCCAGATTGAGCAACGCAATCACTGTTTCTACAATACCGCCGTTCTCTATAGCAACTATCCTTGGATGGACAGCTACTAAAATTGGCGTGCCTCCATCCGGCTCTTCGCCAAAACCCTGTGCGGCGGTAGATGCTAAGATGAGAAAACTACTTAAAATCAGAACCGATTGAATTTTCTTCTTAATTAATTCCCTGAATGGCATCACGACGACTCATTCCTCATTATTTCATTTTTGGAGTTACCTAAATAGACGCAAATCCATGAAAGAGAGATACAAATCTTTTCTTCAATTCATCGGGAAATAGCCCGCAAGTTTATTCCTGAGAAAAAGTCTAGTCCTGTGAATCCGGGCCTTTGCATTTGGTAGAGAAACTCCTAACATCTTTGCAACCTCCGAGTTTGTCAGTCCATCTACGTCCCTTAAATTAAAAACTATTCTGTACGGCTCGGGAAGCTCATCCGCAACAGCTTCTATTATTTCCATAAGCTCTTTGCGTATCAACAGCTCATCTGGCCTACCGCTCCAGTCGCTTGCTTCAGTTTCCTTGAGTACCCCATCTTCGCCATAAGGGGCGTAATCCTCAAAGCTAAGGTTGTTTCTGTATTTGGCTTCAGCTCTCAGGTGAGTTAGGCTTGCGTTTGATGCAACGGCGTGCAGCCAGGTCGAAAATTTAGACTCTTCATTAAAAGTAGCAAGCTTCTCCACAAGGATCGTGAATACCTGTTGGAGGACATCTTCCGCATCATTGCGGTTACGGGTGATCCTCAGTGCAAGGCCGTAGACTTTGTTTGAGTACCGGCCTACAATCTCATTGAACGCCGCCTCATCATGAGTTCCCACGAAGCTCCTTACCAATTCCTCGTCAGACAACTCCTTGTGATTTGAGATTCCGATGCCATTTGAGTGTCTTCTCGCCGAGGGCTCTGGTCTGTCGGCTTCTTTATTTCTTGTTGAGAGTTGTGCTTCCTTTTTTATTGCCAATCCTTCAACGGTCATGTTATGGTCGTTCATTGTTTCCTCCATTATCCGCCACTTATCACATCACGCAATAGCGAACGAATAAATGGCGAGCAATTAATTATTTTTACTCTCTCATCTTTTATGACTTCTAACATCCTCACAGCGTTACGATCAATAAAACTCACGCCTCCAAAATCTAATACGACAAGTTTGTTCTTCTCACGCCTCCAGTGCAGACACGACCTTTCTAACTCTGATACGCTTGCACCCACCACTCTTCCATCCATTTTAAGACTCACTGTCCCGTCATCTTGCAAAATTTCTGTGATTCTGAACATGTCGATAATCTGCTCTCCTAAACTTGCTAAACTCATATTTCAAATGGCGTGCCAAAATAACAAGACCACTTGGACTAATGTCTAATTAACTTAAATCGTGACATTTTTATTGTCTTGCTCGTCTGTGCTTCATCAGACTATTCTGAGAAATATCACGATTGTCGTGAAATATCACGTGAAGATGTCTCGTATTCACTCATGCGGCGAGCTCAACTTACAGAATATTTAAAGAGTAAATTACAAGATTTAGGGCTGAGATATTCTTACGATCTGGCTAGTTAGGAAGGAACCGCCTTCGAGCAATACCAACAGAGAGAGGCTCGCTTCAAATAGTCTCGCCGTCCGCCACTAAAGCTGCGCTCTCCTCGTGCGCGGGCCTCGGCTGGTGTTGAGCAGCAATAAGAGAGTAGAACACAGGAACGACGAAAAGGGTGAACAGGGTGCCCACCGTCATGCCCGCGACAAGTATCGTGCCTATGCTGTTGCGGGCCTCGGCACCCGGCCCGGACACGAGCACCAGAGGGAGATGGCCGAAGACCGTAGCCGCGGAGGTCATCAGGACAGGACGCAGGCGGGTCAGCGATGCCTCTCGCAGCGCAGCCAGCTTGGTGAGGCCACGGGTCTGCAACGTGTTAGCGAACTCGACAATCAGGATGCCGTTTTTGGCAATCAGCCCCACCAGAGTGATAAGCCCGACCTGAGAGTAGATGTTGATCGTGGTCAGGTCCAGGAAGCTGAACAGCAACGCACCGGATATCGCCAGTGGCACAGAGCCCAGCAACACGATCAGCGGGTCGCGGAAGCTCTGGAACTGCGCAGCAAGTACCAGATATATGAGCACGAGCGCGAATCCAAGAGTGACGGTAAGTGCCCCGCCCTCTTTGCGGATCTGCCGGGACTCGCCAGCGTGGTCGAGGACAAGGCTCGGACCAGCTGCCGCAGCAGCCGCTTCGAGTACACGCAGACCTTCCTCCTTAGTGACCCCAGGATTGACACCCCCGAAAATGCGCACTGCGTTTCGCTGCTGGAAGCGGTTCAAAGTGCGCGGCGCCGTGCTTGTCTCGATGTGAGTAAACGTCGACACCGGTACGAGCTGGCCGGTCGGCGTCTTGATCTTTAGGTCGAGAAGCGGCCCGACGGTTGCGCGGTCCTTGTCGCCGATCTGCGGTATGACTTTATAGCTGCGGTCAAAGAAGTTAAACCGATTCACATAATCCCCGCCGAGCAGAGTGCCTAGCTCCTGGCCGACACTGGCCAGGTCGAGCCCTAGGTCGGCGACCTGCTCACGGTTGAGCACGACGCGCGCCTCAGGAAGGTCGATCTTAAGGTCTGTGTCGACGTACAAAAGCTTGCCGCTCTGCCACCCAGCACCCAGCACTGCTCCGACTGTATCCAGCATCTCCTCCGCTGGAGCATCGCTCTGCAACACAAGCTCGATGTCGTACTGGCCTGGGGTCGGTAGCGGCGGGTCCAAGCGCGGGAACACCCGCAGCCCGGGCACCTGCGACACAGCGCCGAACACCTCGGCAAACATTTCCTCAGTGGAGCGCGACCGTTCTTTCCAATACTTTGTGACCATGCCGCCGAACCCCCCCCATGCCGCAGTCAGCGACCACATGAACTCGGCCTCAGGAAACGAGGCGACCCTATCGACAACCTTCAACGACTCGCGGTTTGTCGCTTCGACCGTGGAGTCCGGCGACGCCTCGAAGAAAAAACTGATGTGGCTCTGGTCCTCGACCGGTGCGAGCTCTCGTCGAGAGAGTGAGTACAACGGCCATGCACCCGCCATGACCAGGACGGCGGCGGCGACAATAGCCCACCGAATCTCCAGCGCGGCATCGAGCATACGGGCGTACAGGCGCCGGACGGCTTCGAAGCAGCGATTGACAAGCGCCGTGAGCCAGCCTTCGCTTCCACTTGGGTGCACGAAGCGCGAACTCATGACAGGCGAGAGCGTGACTGCAACAAAGCCCGATACGACCACGGCAGCAGCCAACGTGACCGCGAACTCGAGGAACAGTGACCCGGTCAATCCGCCCTGAAAGCCGATCGGCACATACACAGCGGCAAGAGTGATCGTCATAGCAATGACCGGTCCGACCAGCTCTCGCACCGCAACCAACGCAGCATCGGTGCGCGACTTGCCCATACGCACGTGCCTCTCGACGTTCTCGACGACGACAATGGCGTCATCGACAACCAGCCCGACCGATAACACAATGGCGAGGATCGTCAGAAGGTTCAGGCTGAAGCCCAAGGCAACCATGAAGATCGCGGCGCCGACCAGCGACACAGGCATCGCCACCAGTGGCACAATGGCAGTGCGCACCGAGCCCAGAAAAAGGAACACCACAAGGCCAACGATCAGGATCGTCTCGCCCAGAGTCTTCGTGATCTCCTTTAACGCGTCGCGCATGAACATGGTCCCGTCCCACACCAGCCGCATCTCGATGTCCTTGGGCAGCGTCGGGCGGATGCGCTCCATCTCGTCGCGGAGGCGCTTAGCCACATCGATTTCGTTCGCACCGACTAGAGGCCACACACCAAGGTAGACGCTCTGCTCGCTGTTGTACTTCGCCACGAGGTCAGTCTCCTCGGCACCGAGTTCTACGCTAGCCACATCGCTTAAGCGCACGATCGCGCCGTCGCGCTCGGTGACTACTAACTTCTTGAACTCGTCTACTGTGCGCAGGTCGGTGTCAGCCAGCAGGTTCACTTGCACCTGGTTTCCCTTAGTCTGGCCGACAGCCGCCAGGTAGTTATTGCGTTGCAGAGCAACCTGAACGTCGCCTGGTGAAAGATTGAGTGCGGCCAGACGATCGGGGTCGAGCCAGACGCGCATGGCGATCTGACGGCCGCCCTCGTTGTTCGTCACGCGCTGAACGCCCTCCAGCGTTGCGAGCTGGGGCTGCACTGTGCGCGCCAGCCAGTCGGTGATTGCCGGCACGCTCCGCTCGCTCGAAGTGAAACTAAGATAAAAGGTCGCATACGGTCTGTCGGCACGCTGCACCTCAACAACCGGCGGTTCAGCTTCCGCCGGCAGTTCGGAGCGCACCTGCTGCAGGCGTGCAGTCACCTCGGCCAGTGCCGCCGTGCTGCTGTGGTTGAGCTTCATTCGTACCGTGACTGTGCTGAGGCCAGCGCGGCTGGTCGACTCGATATAATCAACGCCGCTGATGGCCGCCACCACTCGCTCGATCGGCGTGGTCAGGAAGCCGCGAACGGTCTCGGCACTGGCACCGTAGTAGACCGTTGTGATCACCACTGACGAACTCTCAATCCGCGGATACTGTTGCACCGGTAGGGTCGTTGCTCCCCTCCAACCGACGAGAACTATCACCAGGTTAACGACTACGGCAAGTACTGGGTGTTTAATGAAGACGTCGGTAAATGAGCGTCTACCGAAGTCCTTTTTCAGCTGTCCTGATTCCGTTTCACTGTTCACCGGACCACCCCTCAGTGCGTGAATCGGTCCGAGGGTCACTTACAATAGTGACAAGCGCCGCCTCGCGCAGCTTGAATGACCCGGAAGCCGCCACGCGCGCGCCGGGGGAGAGCCCCGTCAGTATCAACACCTCATCGCCGATTACAGTGCCGCTCTCCACACGCCTGGCGTGCGCGCGGGTGTTGCCATCTTTGTCGGACTCGAGCACGAACACGTGGTCGCCGTCGGGTCCCTTGCGCAGAGCACTCACGGGCACGGAGACGGCCTTGCGCTGTGCTCCGACCGGAACCAAGACGCGCACAGACGCACCCGGTACAACGGCGTTATTATTACCTTCGATTCTCGCACGGACCATGGCGTTGCGGGTGGTGGGGTCGATACGCGCGTCGATTGCAACAATCCTGGCATCGGTCGGAGATGAGTTGCTGGTGGCAAACACTTCGACGCTTTCGTCTACACGAAGCCCCTCGGCCACCCATTGAGCGACGGTAAAGTCCACATGGACAGCCTCATCGACGCCTTGTAGCGTTGTGAGATTAGTGCCCTCGTTCAGGTACTGGCCGAGATGCACATCCGCCAGCCCAACGCGTGCACGGAACGGGGCACGGATCGTCTTCTTGGCGATGATCGCCTTTGTCCGCGCTATCTGAGCTAGCGCGACGTCTCGCTCAGAACGCGCCCTGTCCAACTCTTCCTGTGAAGCAGCACCATTATTGGTCAACTGTCTCATGCGAGTCAGTGTAGTCTCGGCAAGCAATGCCTGTGCTTCCTGTGCCCTCAGCTCTGCCTCTTCGACTGAAACATCGAGCGCAACGAGCAACGTACCTGCGTCAACGACCTGCCCGGGAGTGAGCATGACCTGGCTGACAGTGCCGGCGAGTTCGTTGCGCAGGGTGATGGAGCGCAGCGCCAAGACTGTCCCGATCGACGTAGTCGCCTCACGGTGCTCGAGTTCTTTCGCGACGGCGACGGTGACCGTCTCCATCAGCTCAGGCTGGTTCGCGGATGAGGCAGCGGCTTGTCGCATGGATGACACCTTCCACGCTGCAATGCTACCCCCTATCGCTACTACCACCGTTAGCAACACAAAGGATCTCATCCAAGCACGACTACTCATGAGAAACATCCTCCCATGCGGTTGAACTTTACCTTGATATTTTTGTTTGAAGCGCTCTAGTTCTCAACAGCATCCAAACTCCCGACGACTCTGCAAACCTAAAGTCGTATTCTTTTTCCATTGTCCCTATCTATCTACTGAGAATCACTTATACGGTTTAGATACAAGAACCTCTCAAGTGATGCGACATTTTTTTTGCATTCCCGGTGAGATAATCTCAATGCTGACCTCGCAAATAAGCCCTTCCTCTTCGCAGCGCATGGCTTAAGTAGACGCAAATTATGTGCCGAGACGGTGGAGTCGAATAGACTTAAGTCTAATAGGTTCAAATTGCAGTACTTTGTGATTTTTTGCCCTTATCTTTTATTCCCCGTTCCAGTTTCACATACTGAGAAATATCAAGACTGCCGTGAAATATCACGAGAAGAATTTTTATTTCTTGACCCCACGGGCGAGACTGATACAATATTAAGGAAAATGAAACAAATTATTAATTCTTCTCTTCTTGCAAAAATGGCTCCTGACTTTGTCGAACAACTTGAGAACTCTCTCTCCCTTCTGAATGCAACCCTGGAATCGACCGCAGATGGAATTCTTGTGGTCAGCAATGAGGGCAAAATTGTCAGTTTTAATCGAAAATTTTTAGATATGTCGAATCTCCCCGATTCCATCATAGAATCACGCGACGACAATCAAGCGCTCGAGTTTGTCCTCGATAAAATAAAAAACCCCGAAGCCTTTCTAAAAAAAGTGAAAGAGTTGTACAGCCAACCAGATGCGGAAAGCTACGATGTGCTCGAATTTAAAGACGGCAGAATATTCGAGCGGTACTCCCAGCCTCAAAGAATCGGAGATACGATTATCGGTCGGGTGTGGAGTTTTCGCGATGTCACCGAGCGCAGGTGTGTGGAAGAGGCGCTGCGGGACAGCGAAGAAAGGTACCGTACACTCGTCGAAAATGCATATGACCTCATATCTGAAGCAAGTGGTGACGCACGATGGTTATACTTCAGTCCTAACTATAAGGACGTGTTGGGTTATGACCCTGATGAAATCATTGGCACATCAATATTTGAAAACAACAAGACCTGCCACCCTGATGACCATGCCGCTTTTAAGACTGAATTCGCAAGAATGGTGGACACCTTTTCCCCCATCCGTGGCATTTTTAGGCTGCTAGACAAAAAAGGAGAGTGGCGGTGGTTCGAGGGCGTGTGTACCCCATTTCGGAGGACGACGGGTGAGATTCGAGTGGTTTGTATTTCCCGTGACATTACCGATCGGAAGCGCGCTGAAGAGGCACTGGAGCACAGGGTTAAATTTGGGAATCTCATATCTTCATTGTCGACATACTTTATCGACCTCAATTCGAGTGAAATCAATGACGGAATTAATTATGCTCTTAAGAAAATAGGAGAATTTGCCGAGGTCGACCGCAGCTATATATTCCTATTTAGGGACCATCGGAAGGTAATGGATAACACTCACGAATGGTGCGCTCCCGGAATAGAACCCCAAATTCATAGGCTTAAGGGTATACCTGTCGATGACTTTCCTTGGATAGCCAGGGAGTTCCAAAAGGCAGGGGTAGTTCATATCCCGCGAGTTGCAGACCTGTCCCGTGAAGCCAGCGCCGAGAAAAGCGAATTTGAATTCCAGGGGATTCGCTCTTTGATCATCGTTTCTTTGGTCTTTGGCAGGGTCCCTATCGGATTTGTAGGATTTGATTCTGTTAGAACCGAGAAAACATGGAGCGAGGACACCATTGGGCTTTTGAGAATAGTAGGAGAAATGTTTGCGAACGCATTCGAGCGAAAGCGTGCCGAGGAACAGCTCAAGGAGAGTTTCGCCCAGTTGTCAAAGAAGAACCGCTACGAGACAATAGTGAGCGCCGTAGGTTGCAGTATCCACCGGACAATCAAACTACAGGATGTGCTGGAGAATGCTGTTGAAGCCATAAACAAAAATATGGACCAGGCCGATATCGTCGAAGTCTACATGATCAAAGGAGAAGAGGCGGTTCTCAAGGCATACAAGGGCTACGCTGAAGTGTATGTCGAGCGGGCGGGAAAAATTCCATATCCCAAGGGTTTCATCTGGAAGACAGCGATAGAGGGAAAGCCGCTATACTGCCCGGATGTGGACCTGGACAATGTAATTGGCCCTGCGGGAAGGGAAGCGGGGATAAAGAGCTATTTGTCTATGCCTATACGCTTTGATGGCAGGATATTCGGCGTCATAGGAATAAATTCCTTGAAAAAAAATTCATTCAATGAAGAAGAACAAAAACTCTTAGACATCGTATCGCATCAAATAGAGATAGCGATCAACAACGCAAAACAAGCGGAGGCTCTAGCCGATGCCCTATCTGAAGTCGAAAGACTTAAAAACCGGCTCCAGGCTGAGAACGTCTACCTTCGCGAAGAGATAAGAATCGAGCACAACTTTGAAGAGATGATAGGGGAGAGCGAAGCGCTCAAGAACGTCCTGCGCAAAGTGGAGCAGGTAGCGCCCACCGACGCCACCGTTCTGCTCCAGGGAGAAACGGGCACAGGTAAGGAACTCATGGCTCGTGCTATTCACAATCTCAGCTCTCGAAAGGAGCGGCCCCTGATCAAGGTTAACTGCGGAGCCATCGCGGCAGGACTCGTAGAGAGTGAGTTGTTCGGACATGAAAAGGGTGCTTTTACCGGTGCTATCCAGCGCAGGGTGGGGCGTTTTGAGCTGGCAAACGGGAGCACCATTTTCCTGGATGAGGTCGGGGAGTTGCCCCATGAGACTCAGGTTAAGCTGTTGCGTGTCCTGCAGGAAGGCAAATTTGAGCGAGTAGGCGGTTCTGAAACCATCAAGGTCAATGTCAGGGTCATAGCGGCCACAAACAGGGACTTAAAAAAGGCGGTTGAGGAGGCTAGTTTCCGGCCAGACCTTTACTACAGATTAAATGTATTTCCCATTCTAATTCCGGCGCTTCGAGAGCGAAAGGAAGACATCGAGCTTCTGGTAAATTACTTTACTGGAAATTACTCGGCCAAACTGGGAAAGAAGGTTGAGGCAATACCCAAGAAGACGATGGGTACCCTGCTGTCCTATCACTGGCCCGGAAATGTCAGGGAGCTCGAGAATGTGATCGAGCGGGCTATTATCCTGGCAAATGGAAAGATTTTGGAGGTCGATGACTTGCTCGACGCGATACCCTCCGAGTCAGCTTTGCACGGTTCCAGTCTTGAAACCATGGAAGATGCCGAACGCTCGCACATAGTTCGCGCCCTTGAGAAAACCAATTGGGTGGTCGACGGCAAGAGAGGCGCCGCCGTTGTTTTGGGTCTTAATCCTGGTACGCTCAGGTCTCGGATGCGGAAGCTGGGAATAAGAAGGCCGCAGCCGATCTTTTAGTAATCATGAAACTGTTCTTTCCACTCTAAAGACTCAGATGTTGACAGGATAGAGGCTCGGATAGCAAATTCCCCTGAAGTTGCAGTAGGCGCAAATCCTTTGGTCATCCACCAGCGGGAACTCCGCCTTATTAAGAGGTATGTTCTGTTCGATATCCCTGCAGTATTCGTACATCTCCTCGGTTTCAGCCCGGACCTCTATGGCGAAATTTTCCAGGTCGAAGACATTGAACGTTTCATGGACTTCCTGGTATTCAGGATGTAGGTACACGATCTGGGGTTTGACATTTGAGGGGTCGGTGTCGAAATGATAAGATGCCCATGTAGAATACCCTATTAGCTGCTTGCGATGTTTGTCGACGTCTTGCTTCCCGGTTTTCCAGTCTATGATGTGGTATTGGTCTCCGACGGGGAACAGGAAGTCCACCTTGCAATAGACCTTCAGGTGTCCGATTCGAGTTTCACCGTATCCGGGCGGGTCGATGATCCATTCATCCGAACTATCGCTCGCTTCATTAACAAGCCAGTCAAGACGATCACTCCCGAGCAGATTTTCTAGACTCTCTCTGACTTTCGGATATAGGTTGTCCGCTTCAATCTTAGCAATGCTTCCATAGGTGACTTCTTCAAACTTCTTGGTCCGAATGTGTTTCTCGGTCGTTCTCCGGGCGAAATCAAAAAATTTTTCTGCATCGATGTCCTTTGAAGTCTTCTTCAGTCTCGTGAGCAGTACCTCGATCACCTTGTGTACGATTCCACCTGTTTCGAGAGGGATTGAGACCAACTCCTTGAATTGGTTGATCCTCCGGGTCGGGACCTCTTGGTCGTACTTGGTGTAGTACTGGTAGAAATACCTTCTCTTACAAATAGAGAATAGGTCATATCGTGATGATGACCAGCCAAGAATTGGCGTGAAGGCGAATTTTTTAACTTCTTTCACATCAGTTTCTTCCATAGTCTCTTTTATCACTTTACAGGGCTAGCGTAATTAGTTGCCAGATAATACGTCGCATAATATCAGAAAGAAACATTATGCCGCAAATCATTGCTTAATCTAACCAATACCCAGAATACAAAAAACCTAATATCAGGTCAAGAAGTGGAAATGAAAAAAGGTCCAAAAAGAAACTTCTTGCCCCTACTCGCGAAGCTATCCGTGAAAAGGATTTTTCAACGAGAAAGAGCGCGCCTCTTTGTGGATTGAGTCAAGGGCAAAGAATTAGGAACTAGGTATTTACGTATTGCCGCGTTCCAAGGATTTACGATCCCAACCCGCCAAATTGGCCGCGGCTTCATACGTCGTCTGCAAAAACTCGATCAGCGTGTCATCGGGCGATTCGGCCGTTCTAACAGCATCATACGGCAGCAGGAACTCGCGAAAGTCATTGCTGTAGAAAGCGGCGTCCGGCTTGACGGCAGCTTCGGCGAAGCCGTGAGGTTC
>Ga0187893_10002097_pt1 | contig 45136 bp, 29 predicted proteins | sample MA1701074metaG_FD_139574 | JGI IMG/M metagenome (GOLD analysis project Ga0187893, IMG submission 139574) | White microbial mat communities from a basaltic lava cave in the Kipuka Kanohina Cave System on the Island of Hawaii, USA - MA170107-4 metaG ... | reverse complement strand
GCCGCGGCGCGCGGCGCGGTGGCCGCGGAGGCGGCCGCGGGCGCGCCCGAGCCGCGACGCTTGAGGTAGTCGAGCAGGTCGTCGCGCGTGATGCGGCCGGCGACACCCGAGCCCGCGATCGCCGAGAGCTCGGCCATGCTCACGCCCTGCTCGCGCATGATCTTCCGCACCGCGGGCGAGAGGTTCCGGCCCTCGCCCGATTCCATCACCTGGCCGCTCCCGTTGGAGCCGCGTCCGCCCGTCGCGGCGGCGCCGGGCGCGGCGACGGCCGTGGCCGCCGGCGCGGCGGGCGCGGCGGGCGGCGCGCTCGAGCCGGCCTTCGCGGTCGCGGCGCCCTTCGCGGCGGCCTCGCCCTTCGCGGGCGCCGCGGCGGGTGCCGCCGCCTCGCCGGCGCCCGAGAGCTGACCGATCTCGGTGCCCACGAGCACCGTGGTGCCCTCGGCGACGAGGATGTTCGAGAGCGTGCCGTCGGCCGGCGACGGGATCTCCACGTTGATCTTGTCGGTCTGGATCTCGACCAGCGGCTCCTCCTTGCGCACCTTGTCGCCCACGGCCTTCAACCAGCGGGCGACCGTGCCCTCGGCCACGCTCTCGCCCAGCTGGGGCACCACGATCGAGATCGCCATGACTTCCTCCTCCCTCTCCGCCGCCGGCATCCGTGGGCGGGGCCGTTCCGCAACCGTCGCCATCCACGAGCATCGCCGCCGCGGGCCGCCCGCGACGCGCAGGCCCGCGGCCGCACTATCTCTGCCTCGCCGCCTTCCGCCGCTCGACCCGCTCCCGCCGGCGCTCCAGGGCGAGCCCGTGCTCGGCCCGCTCGTCCTCGGTCTCGAGGATGAGCGGCGGCACCGGCGTGGGCCGGTGCGAAGCCGGGTCGAGGGCCACGAACGTCACGAACGCCGTCCCGGTGGCGCGCCGCTCGCCCGAAAGCATGTCCTCGGACTCGACGTCCACGCGGATCTCCATGCTGCTTCGGTCCACGAGCGTGAGCCGCGCCCGCAGCAGCGCCACCTGCCCCACCCGGATCGGCGCCAGGAACGACATCTCGTCGAACGCCGCGGTCACCACCGGGCGACGCGAGTGCCGGTTGGCCACGATCGCCGCTGCCAGGTCCACCCAGTGCATCACGGTCCCGCCCAGCACCGAGCCGTGGACGTTGGCGTGCTGGGGCAGGACGAGCTGCGTCATCTCGGTGGCCGAGTCCGCGACGCGGCGGCCGTCCGGAACGGTCAGCGTGCTCACGGGGCGTTCTCCGGGGCCTCGGGTCGTCCCCGCACCGCGGGGAGGGGAATCCGAGGCATCATAGGCAGGTGCCGGGAACCCGGCAAATCACTGGATTTTGCGTGGTTCTCCCGCGGGAGCCAGACGGAACTGCCAGACTCCAGACAGCGAACGGCCGGTCGCCCCGAGGGGCGACCGGCCGCCGTCGCGTGCGACCTCGTCAGCGACCGAGGTAGACCGTCCTCAGGGCGCGCTCGATGCCGCCCATCTTGAGGCGTGCGAAGTAGACGCCCGCGCCCACCTCGCGTCCGGCATCGTCGGCGCCGGCCCACTCGCGCGAGAACGAGCCCGCGGGCATGCGTGCCTTGACGAGCGAGGCCACCTGGCGACCGGCCACGTCGAAGATGCCGATCTCGATGTCGGCCGCCTGCGGCAGCGTCACCGAGAACGTGGCGCGGCGCGCCGGGTTCGGCGCGACGCTGAACGCGAGCTTCGCCCCGCCGCCGCCCACGCCGGCCAGGCCGTGGTCCACGATGTCGGAGTAGCTGCGCGGGCAGACGCGGAAGCTGGCGCCCTCGTAGTGCAGCACACCCGTCACCGTCACCATGTTGCCGAGCGGTGGCGGCACGAGCGGGCTCAGGACTCCGCTCAGGTTCTGGACGAAGATCGTGTCGCCGTCCGAGAACGCCTGCGCCGCGACGTGGAAGCCGTTCGTCGGCGGCGTCGGGAAGCGCTGGACCACCTTGACGTTCTGCAGCGTGACGAACCGGCCCTCGAAGTCCTCGCCGTCCGCGAGCACGTCCCCGGCGTCGCACGTGTCCGCGCGCGCCTGGCCGACCGTGCGCACCGTGGGCGAGGGGATGGTGCCGGCGCCGAGGGCCTCCACCTCGATGATGTTGGAGAACTCGGTCTCGCCGAAGAACTCCTGGATGCCGCCGGTGAGGCGGTAGCGCGTGCCCGTGTTGAGCACGGACGGGGGCGCGAACGCCGCGATGCCGCCGCGGTTCACGTCGCCCTCGTCCATCATGTAGTAGAGCGCGCCGTAGCGGGCGCCCATCACGCCCGCCATCGAGGCGCGCGTGCCGACCGGGCCCTGCGTGAGCTGCCCGCCGGGGCCCGCGAAGCGCGAGCGGTCCACGCACGGCGTGCCGGCGAGCGAGTCCGCGTCCGCGCGCTGGATCTCCTCCGCGGTGAGGATGCCGTTGATGAACGTGCGCGACTGCGGCGTGGTCATGGTCTGGTTCGCGGCCTGGCCGGTGACGCCGTTCACCGTGAGGACCTCGATGTCGCCGTGGGCGAGCCCGTTGGTGATGGTCACGAGCACGGCGTCGTTGCCCGAGGTGACCACGTTGTCGATCGAGCCGAACGAGGCGAGCGAGTAGTTGCTCGGGTTCGTGGCCGAAGCGGCGGTCACGTCGCGGTCGAACCGGACCTTGATGATGTTGTCCGTGACCGGGTAGGCGTCCGAGACGTTCGGCGGCGTATTGACGACGATGTCGTTGCCGTTCCGCAGCATGATGCGGTAGCCGCGGTTCGCCTGGTTCAGGATGCCCTGCACGCTCAGGATGGGCGTGTTGAGCGCCGGCGGCGCGTAGGTCGTGAGCTTGTTGCCGTCGATGAACACCGAGTCGCTCGGCGCCGACGAGTCGACGATCAGGAACGCGTTGTTCTGGCCCAGGCCGCCGGTGAGCGACGTGCGCTTCACGGTGAGGTTCGGACCGCCATTGATCTTAACGAGGCAGCCCTCGTACTGCTCGGCGAACGTGTTCGTGGGCAGCTCGTTCAACTGCGTCGTCGTGCCCTCGAAGAACGGCGGCAGCGGATTGCCGGACGAGACCTTGCGCACGATGCCGTTCGGCGCCGTGAAGTTGTTGTTGGGCGCGAGTACCTGGCTTGCGAACTGGAACTCGCCGGTGCGCATCCACTCCACGACGATCGAGTCGCCGATCGCGAAGTTGTAGGGCGCGGCCTGAGGATTCACGCTGTGGAAGAACACGTCGAGCCCCGAGAACGGGCCGCCCGGCGAGTTCTGGATGTAGGTGTCGAAGCCGGTGGCGATCGGGTCGAAGCCGATGATGATGCCGCCGAGGCCGGCGCCGAAGGGATTGTCGTAGGGCGGCGTGCGGCCCGGGATGTTCGTGCGCGTCTCGCCGACCGTGTCGCCCACGGCGGGGTGGCAGGTGGCGAGCACGTCCTGGATCTGCTTGATCGTCACGGAGTCCGGGCAGGCCGCGTTCGGATAGTTGGCCGCGAGCGCGGCGCCGGCCGTGCACAGGAGTGCGAGCGTGGCCAGGAGACGGGTGAACGACTTGTGCATGTGGTAACCCCTCGTTGCGGGTGGACGGGACGAATGGTGGAACGCGTTCAGGGGGTCGGTGCGGACCTTCTGCTGGCGGTGCCTCCTTGCGCGGGCGCGACTGGCCTCACGGGGCGCCTGGTCGTCTGCGGATGTCTGGAGTCGTGACCATGCCTTGACTGGCCGGATGATAGCAGCGGAGCCGCCCAAGTCGAAGGAATTTCAGCGTTTCGGGCGGGTTTCGGGCACTCTCCGGCAAGCTCGCCCGCCCGCGTTGTAGCCTTCGCGCCAACGCGTTCGCCCACCGCACTCCCGCGGGAGACGACGAGGTCGAGCAGCCGTGTTCACCGCATGGAGATAGGCAGCCCGATCCACCGCCTCCACGCGAGGCCGGCCGCTACTGGTCCAGCCCTAGATGCCGGTAGATGTTGGTCACGAACCGGGCTGCGGATCCGGCCGACGTGCCGGCCCCCACCGGGGGAACGGCGCCGCCCGGAGGCTCGCAGACCACGATCGCCCGGCCGCCACCCGGCTGGGGCACGCTCATCCCCACCGCGGTGCTGTCCCCCGAGGCGGGTGTGAGCGTGCCGGGGGCCCCCCACAGCACCACCTGGTCGCGATCCAGGAAGTCGAAGTGCCGGAGCCCGCCGCTCTGGAACTCGTCGATCCGTACCTGGAACACCTGCCGCACGTAAAGCGAGTCGCGGGCGGTAACGCCGCGCACGTCCACGTGCGGCAGGAACACACTGGTCCCCGTGTTCCCGAAACCGATGGACGTTCCCGTGTAGACGGGCGTCACGATCGAGGCGGTGCGCATGCCGTTGCTGCCCAGGTGGCGGCGCACGAAGGCCTCGGAGAGCGGCCCGGTTCCGCCCGGACCGCCTATCAGGTAGAGCCCGTCCAGGTAGAACCGGCCGCCCGCGTCGAGGTATGCGGAGATCCCGGGCTCGGCCGTCCGCAGCACGGTCGAGAACGAGGTCTCGATGCCGCGATACCAGACCACGTTCTGGAACAACTTGAACGTCTGCTCCACGTCCCGGGCGGTGCGGAACGGCTGGTTCGCGTCGAGCCGGAGGATGGCGTAGTCGCTCGCCGTGAGCCCCACGCGCGCGACGCTGTTCGAGTAGAGCGTGTCGAAGCGCAGGTTGTTGGGGGCGGTGCGCGGGACCTCGTCCACGATCAGCAGCCGGGGGTTGGGCGGCACCGCCTTCACGTTCCAGGTGATGCTCGACGGCGGGCCCGCCCGGCCGCCGTCGTCGATGGCGCGCACGAAGATCGTGCGCGGGCCCGGGATCGCCCCGCCCGTCGCGAACCGGCTCGAGGGCATCGTGAGCGCCCGCTCGGTCGTCATCTCCGGGCTCGCCTCGTTGCCGTCGAGCCAGACGAGGTAGCGGAGCTTGGAGATGTCGCCGTCGGGATCGTCGCCCGTCCAGGTGACGCTCACGGTCGTGAACGTCGTGTCGCTCGGGCCCGGCCCGGTGAGGGACCGGATGGTGGGCGCCTGGTTGTTGAACTGGAGCGTCTGGACCGGAGGGTTCGGATCGCGAGCGCCGGCGTCGTCCACGGCGCGCACCGAGAACTGCGTGCTCACGTAGCCGCTGGGCGTCCGCACGGTGAAGGTGGAGTCCGTCTGCCGCGTGAAGTGCCAGGCCGCGAGCGCGGGGTCGTCCGGATTGTCGAGGCGCCACTCGAAGCCCTCGACCGTGCCGTCCGGGTCGGTGCCGAACCAGTACAGGTGGACGATGTGGTTGACCGTGTCCACCGCGCCGTCCACGAACAGCACCGTGTGCGGCGGCCGGTTCTCGCGGACGGTCCCGGTGAGCTTGCCCGTGAGCCGGCCGCAGCCCGCGGCGGTGGCGAGCAGGGCCGCGACCGCGGCCACGCCGGCGAGCGCGAGCGGGCGCCTCACTGGAGTCCTTCGCGGTCGGACTTCACGATCAGCACCTTGCCGACCTGCGTCTTCCCGTTCGCGAGGTCCTCCACCGACCACAGGTAGAGCCCGGTGGCCGCGGCCTGGCCGCGGCGGGTGACCAGGTCCCAGCCGAACGTGGCGCCGGAGAACGTGCCGGGCAGGTCGGTGGCCGGGTTGTAGATGCCGCGCGCGTTCCTGCCGTCGTAGGTCGCGCCGTCGAACGCGGCCTCGTAGACGAGGTCGCCGGCCAGCGTGTAGATGCGCAGGTTGCAGCGGGCGGGCAGGTTCGCGAACCACAGGTAGTGCTCGCGCACGTTGCGGCCGGCGTCCCAGCGCGCCTCCACCCGGTAGGGGTTCGGGAACACCACGACGCCGCCGGAGCGCTCGCCCACGCGCGGCGCGGGCACCACCATGACCTCGTTCTGCCCCTTGCCGCTCTCGAGCGACTCGATCTCGGAGTTGCCGAGGTCGTAGGCGGTGACCGCCGCGAAGTACTTGAAGCCGTCGCGCAGGTGATCGAGCGTGTACTTGTATTGGTAGGTCACGCCGTCGATGACGACCGGCGTGGCGAGCCGGGGGCCGGCCAGCCCTGTGTTGAACCCGGTCGTGTCGTGCGGCGCGGCCGCAAGGTCGAACTGGGCGATCAGGCGCAGATCGTCGCGGCCCTCGCCGACGTAGACGCGGTAGCCCTCGAAGTCGAGCGGCTGCGGGCTGGTCGGGTCGCGGAACGATTCCGGCGACTCGTCCCAGTAGAAGTCGATGGCCCCGGTGCGGGCGATGGCGCGGAAACGGGGCGAGGGCGGCGGCACCGGCACGATGTAGTCGAGGTCGTAGGCGCGCTGGGCGGTCCGCGCGCGCTTGTGGAGCTCCGCCTCGGTGAGCCCGGCGAGGTAGACGAAGTCCACCTCGATGCTGTCGCCGGGGTTCACCTGCGGGAACGGCCCGATGGCGATCAGCTCCGCGGGGTCCCCGTCCCGGGGCGAGAGCTCGGTGGGCAGCGGGTTCAGCACGGTCTTCGTGCCGGAGCTCATGAGCGCGTAGCGCTCGACGTCCTCGTCGCGAGACGACTGCCCCGGCTGCCAGTCCCAGCAGTGCATCGAGATCTGCTTGTCGAGCGGGTCGAACGCGCGCCCCGGCCGCACGCCCAGGAGCTTCACGCCGACGATCTCGGGCGCGGTGGAGAAGTTGCAGTTGTTCGGGATCGGGGGCGCCACGCAGTAGCGCTCGGTGAACATGGTGAGCGAGTCCACCCAGCCCACGAGCTTGCGGTTGAACCACGAGCCGATGCCGGCCGGGAAGTTGTTGTAGTTCTTCCGGCTCCCGCTCGCCAGCTCGTTGTAGAGCCCGAGATGCACGTTGCGCAGCGGCGCGCCGGTGTTCTTGATGACCCAGTGGAAGAACACCATGTGCTGGTAGTCGGAGAACGACCACGAGTAGTTCTCCTGTCGCACGAGCACGCCGAGCGGGCGATGGTCCTCGATGTTGTTGAGCGTCCGCCGGGGCGTGAGGTCGTCGAAACGCGAGATCAGGTCGCGCTCGCTCACCGCGTCCCGCGAGAAGCGCACGCTGTTCTCGAGCGAGGAGCGCACCTGGATCGCGTCGCCGATGGGCGTGAACTCGGTCGAGCTGGTGGCGCCGTCGTTGATCGAGCCGTCGATCGCGCCGGTGGTCACGCCGGTGAACGCGCCGTTCTGGTCCGCGGCGATGGCGCCGATCCACAGGCCGCCGCGGACGAGGTGCTCGTGCTCGGTCCCGATCGGGTACTCGAGCGAGGGCGTGCGGGCGCTGAAGTTGTTGCCGATGAATCCGTAATTCGTGACGTTGATCTCCATCAGGTTCAGGTCGCCGCCCTGCTCGAGCCGGCCCGAGAGCAGCGACACGTAGCGCCGGGTCGCGGAGTCCGCCTGCGCGGCCAGCGGCCCGGGCGAGCGCGAGGCGCCCCGGCCCGCGAGCTTCGCCGTGCGCGGGTCCGGGTCCGCGGCGGCCGGGGCCGGCGCGAGCAGCAGCAGCGCGAGCAGCGCGGGCCAGCCGAGGCGGGCGGAGCGGGCGCACCGGCTCATGGGCGCCTCTTAAAGCGGATGATCTGCCCGCGGCCGCGATCGGCGATGTAGGCGAGCGAATCGTCCACCGCGATCGAGGTGGGGTCGAGGAGCGGCAGGCCCTCGGCGTTCGGCTCCACGTCCACGCGCTGGATGTACTCGCCCGCGGTCGTGAACCGGAGCACGCGGCGGTTCTCGCGGTCCACCACGTAGAAGAACCCCGCCAGGTCGGCGGTCACGCCCTCGGGGTGGTTGAACGCCGCGCCGGTCACCGAGCCGTCCACGCGGGCGATCGGGACCGCCACCTGCGCCGTCGAGACCGACTTCGCCTGGTTGTTGCCGCGGTCGGCGATGTAGAGCGGGTCGGTGCCGACCGGCGACCAGTGGAGGCCGCGCGGGTCACTCACGGACGAGGCGCCGGTGCCGTCGAACACGAGCCACGTGGTGTCCCGGTGCCAGGACGCGGTGCCGGGCATGTTCACGTCGAGCACTCCCGGGTAGCGGAGCCCGCGCTTGTAGCGGTACACGCGGCTCACCGCCTTGCGGGTGCGGATGCGCTGGTCGATCTGGTTGGTGTCCAGCACGACCACGAGGCCGGCCACGTAGACGCGGCCCTGGTTGTCGGCGGCGATCCCGAACGGCTGCGCGATGGTCGTGTCGGTGAACGTGGACACCGTGTCGCCCCCGCCGAGGCCGTACTCGCGCACCCGCCACGTGGAGGAGTAGTCGTAGATCTGGTTGCGGAACGGGTGGCCCGTCGCGCGGGTCGTGTCGGGGTCGGGCTCACAGGAGTTCCGCCGCACGTCGAACTTGGCGCGGCAGGAGTCCCCCTGGTCGAGCACGAACAGTCGCACCGGGCTCGACCCGGCCGAGAGCGCGACGGGATTGAACAGCGAGCGAAGGGCCTCGAAATAGGGCGGGCCGATGGCCTCGGGCCGCGTGAGCGGGTACAGGCGCACCTCGCCGCGCGGGACCGCGGGCCCGCCGGTGCCGCCCTGGTTGAACAGCGCGAAGAGCTGGTTGCCGAGGCCCTGCGTGAGCAGCAGGTCCTGCACGCCCGGCTGGTTGCTCCAGGTGGCGAGCATGGCGTAGCTCTGGTCGGTGGGCACGAAGTTGTCCGGCCGCTCGGTGGGCAGGTCGAAGCGGCCGCCGCAGCCGGCCGGCACCAGCGCGAACGCCGCGAGCGTCGCGAGCGCGGCGAGCGCCGCCCGGACCCGGGGGCGGGCCATCAGAACCGCACCCCCAGCGAGACGCGGTGCACCGCGCCCAGGAAGCCGCCGTCGGTGTAGGCGTAGTCGAGCGCACCGCGGTAGCCGCCGAACTCGCCCAGGTAGCCGGCGCCGGCCGACAGCTTGAGCGCGTCGGCGCGGAAGTTGTAGCCGCCGCGCAGCGCGAACGTGCCGCGGAACAGCCACTCGACGCCGGCCTTGAAGAGCTGCTCGTTGTCGGCGGGCTGGTTCACCTCGAACGCGGTGGTCAGGCGCTGGACGTCGTTCTCGATCGGTTCGAACGCGAGCCCGTAGCGGAACACGAGCGGCGGGTCGAACGCGTCGTACTGGGCGGTGGAACCGTCGTAGGGCGAGAGGTAGGTGCCGGTGGGCCGCAGCGCGGGCCCGAAGTTCGTGAGCGAGGTCGCGATGCGCACGCTGCCGAGGCCCAGGTAGTAGATCGAGCCGACGTCGAACAGCACCGCGTTCGTGGTGGGCCCGCCGACCTGCGAGCCGAGGTCCTCGCGCACCCACTTGATGCCGGTGCCCACGAGCAGCTTGTCGGTCCAGCGGCGCGCGAACGCGACGCCGGCCACCACGTCGGAGTACGAGAACGTGCGCCCGGTCCCGTAGGGCTGGAGCTCCGTGGTCTCCACGATCTCGGTGGCCAGCACGCCGAGCTGGACCGCGACCGAGCCGCCGAACCGCCGCGACGGCACGATGAGCACCGCGTGCTCGTAGGTGACGTCCGCCGGCCACTCGACGTGGTGGAGCGCGACCTCGCGCCGCTGCAGCGAGGCGAGCCCGGCGGGGTTCCAGAAGATGGCGCTCGGGTCGTTCGCCACCGCCACGAACGTCTCGCCCATCCCGACCGCGCGCGCACCGACGCCGATGCGCAGGAACGTGGCGGACGCCGTGCCGGCGCGCTGGCCGCCGAGCGAGCCCTGCGCGTGCGCCGGGGCCGCCGCGGCGAGGAGCGCGACGGCCGCGAGCGACGCCGCGAGAACCCTAGAGGTCCACATCGAGCTGCAGCCTCCACTGGGCGCCGGGGCCGTAGTTGGACGGGTCCTCGACCTGGCTCACGCGGACGAAGTCGTTCAGACCCGCGACGTTGGCGGGATCGTACTGGCCCACGCCCCAGACCCGGCCGCGGCCGGAGACCGGGTCGATGCGGTTGTAGAGGTGGTTCCCGAACACGTTCGTGGCCTGAACACTCAGGTCCACGCGCCGGGTTCCGAGCTGGAACCAGCGGTTGACCTTCATGTCGCAGGTGTACTGCACCGGCGCGTTCTCGGAGTTCGGCAGGCCGATGGGTTCGCGGTTGTTGATGTCCATGGGCGTGTACGCCCGGCCCGACTGGCCCTGCACGTAGACGTTGAGACCGGCGCGCTTCGCCCACCCGAGCCAGCCCGGCGTCCTGTCGTCGAACCGCACGTCGAAGCTCGCGGTGAGCTTGCTCGGCCGGTTCCAGCGCACGAACTCCTCGGACAGCCGCGTCTCGTCGCTTCCGCCCACCTCCTGCAGCGCCCGCTGCTCGTTCGGGTCGCTGCTCTTGCCGCGCGTCTGCTGGTAGGAGTAGGTGATCTTGCCCGCCCAGTGGTTCGAGCGCCGCTTCTCGAGCTCGATCTCGAAGCCCTTCGAGCGCGCGTAGTGGCCGTTCAGGTAGATGAAGTACGACTCGAGATTCGTGCCGGCGAGCGGGTCCACGCGGGTCGCGTTCGGGTAGTCGTACACGTCGCGCACGAAGAACGTGACGTTGGCCGCGGCCGTGGGCAGGAACTGGTGCTTGCCGCCCACCTCGTAGTTCACCGAGACCTGGGGATTCAGGTTCGGGTTCCCCTGCAGCGGGAACGACTCGCTCGAGATGGAGTTGAGCTTGGAATAGACGTAGCGGTAGGACGGGTTCTGCGTGAACTGCCCGTAGTTGAAGAAGAAGCTGCTGTTCTCGGTGATCGGGTGGGCCACGATCACGCGCGGCGAGAGGTGCGCCTTGACGCGGCGCCCGAAGAACGAGCGCGTGTCCTGGAAGAAGCTGGTGCGGGTGGTCGGGGCGATGTTGCGGCGCGTCGTGTCGCCCATGGCCTGCTCGGCCTCGCGACCCAGGAACCAGTAGTCCAGGCGCAGGCCGACGTTCGCGACGAAGCCCTCGAATTCGAGGCGGTCGCGCGCGTACAGGGCACCGACCAGGGGGTGCACGTTCCACAGGTCGTGCGACTGGCCGAGCCCGTCGGTGTCGAACACCCAGGGGTTCTCGATGGTCAGGTACTGCACCGACTGCCACTGGTGCTCGAAGCCCGCTTCGAGCTCGTTGTGGCCCACGCGCTGGGTGAGCGAGCCCTGCAGGCCCCAGCTGTTCGTGCGCCGGTCGGCCCACTGGTTGTCGTCGCCCGTGTCCCAGAAGAAGTCGTCGCGTCGCGGGTCGCCCACCGGGAACGCCGAGCGGTCGTCGGGCTCCACGTACTGGCTCCAGTGCTTGCCGCCCACGTCCTGGCGCTGCGCGAAAAAGTAGCGCGAGAGCTGGAGCGTGGTGAACCCGCGCGTGGACAGCGTCCGCCGCCACTCGACCGAGGTCTGCACGTTGTCCTCGAAGAACGTCTGCGCGTTGCCGATGCGGTGGTCCCAGCGCCACGGGTAGGCCGGATCGCCGAGGTCGCCCTGCGCGGTGAGGAACGTGCGGCTGAAGCCCTGGTCGATGGCGATCCGCTTGGAGTAGTTGAACGAGACCTTGTTCGCGTTGTCCGGCTTCCAGGTGAGCCCGTAGCGGCCGGCCCAGCGGTTGTCCTGCGCCGGGCCCCACTCGTCGCCGTAGCGGAACGTGTGGCCGAGGATGCGGTCCTCGTAGCTCGAGACGAGCCGCGGATGCAGCCCCTTGGGCGCCACGGTCCGCTCGAGCAGCGTGAGCCCGTCGCGGCCGAGGTAGCTGAAGCGGGTCTCGAACAGGCTCCCCGAGAGGTCGAGCACGCTGGTGACGGTGCCGGGGAGCTTCACGCCGACCGCGCGCAGCCCCGGCGCCCACACCGGGTCGGGCCCCGTGATCACCGCGTGCCAGGCCCGCCCGCCGTAGCTTCCGGCCGAGGTCGTGAGCCCGTACTGCGCCTTGTCGGTGCCCTCCTTGAGCCGGATCTCGACCACCCCCGAGAGCGCGTTGCCGTAGCGCACGTCGAACGCGCCCGTGGCCACGTTCACCTCCGACACCGAGCGCGCATTGAGCTGGCCGGCGGTGGACTGCCCCGTGACGAGGTCACGGTTCGCCACGCCGTTCACCACGAACATGGTCTCGTCGGCGCGTCCGCCGCGGACGTGGATCTGGTCGGCGTCGGTGCTGATGCCGGCCTGCTGCTGCAGCACGTCGGCCACCGTGGCCACCGGCAGGTTGCGGATCTCGTTCGCGTTCACGCTGCGCACGGTTGCGCCCTGCTTCGTCTCGACCAGGCGGCGCTCGGCGGTGACCTCGACCACCTTCTCCTGGCGGACGATGACCTCCTCGAGCTTGAAGTCCACCGCCACGCTCCTGCCCGCGGTCACCACCACGTCCCCCCGGGTCTCCGGCCGGAAGCCGAGGAACTGCACCCGCAGCTCGTAGGTGCCGACCGGGACGCCCGGGATGGTGAAGCGGCCCTCGGAGTCGGTCAGGCCACCCTTCGGCACGCCCACCAGCGACACGTTCGCGAACGGGATCGCGTGACCCGTCCGCTTGTCGGTGACCTTTCCCGTGATGGTGCCCTTGTCCTGCGCGAGCGCCGGGGAGGCGACGGCGAGGCAGACGAGGCCGGGCAGGAGGATCCGAGTGAGTAGTCTCATGGTGAGGAGAAAGGTGGGGCGGAAACTTAGGCGGGCCGTCAGAACCGCGTCAAGCATTCGGATCCCTAACGAGTTGCCATCACGACGAGCGCTCCTGCGCTCTCCATATAGTGAACATCATCAGGGCCAGGTTCTCCAGTGGGCGACCGGAGGTCTCCTGCTAGCTCTCTCGCCGGAGATGCCAGGCCGGCTCAGTAGCTACCCCGCAGATCGTACTCGCTCGGGAACGCGTCCATGAACACGCGGTCGATCTCCAGGTTCACCTCGCGCAGCAGCCGCGCTTTCTGCGGGTAGGGCAGGAACGCGCTCTTGAAGCCGTTGAGGATGATGCGTTTGACCTCGTAGGGCGAGAACCGGAACGCGCGCGCGGCGAGCGCGATCTCCTCCGTGAGCGTGGTGGCCGACATGAGCCGATTGTCGGTGTTGAGCGTCACCCGCAGCCCCTGCCGGAAGTACTCGCCGCAGGGGTGGTCCTGGATGCGCCGGACCGCGCGGGTCTGGATGTTGGACGACAGGCACATCTCGAGCGGGATGCGGTGATCGCGCACGTAGCGGAGCAGGTCCGGGTCCTCGCGCAGCCGTGTGCCGTGCCCGATCCGGTGTGCGCCGCAGTAGTGGAGCGCCTGCGAGATGCTCGGCGCCCCGAACGCCTCGCCGCCGTGCACGGTGCTGTTGATGTTGTTCTCGAGGATGAGCTGGAACGCCTGGCGGTGCGCCTTGGCCGGGTAGTCGCGCTCCTGGCCCGCCAGGTCGAACGCGAGCACGCCGCGGCCCTTGTACGCCACCGCGAGCTTCGCGAGCGCCATGGAGACCCGCGGCGCCATGCTGCGGATGCCGCAGATGATGACGCCGGTGGACACGTCGTGTCGGGCGCCGGCATCGCGCAGGCCGGCGATGACCGGGTCCACGATGTCCTCCCAGCCGAGCCGCTTCCGCCGGTGCAGGATCGGCGAGTAGCGCACCTCCAGGTGGCGCACGTTCTCGGCCGCGCAGTCCTCGACCAGCTCGAACGCGATGCGGTAGAGAGCCTCCTTGCGCTGCATCACCGCGAGCGTGAGGTCGAAGATGCGCAGGTAGTCGCCGAGGTTGCGCGTGCGCTTGCCGGCCCGCAGCAGCCGCGTGAGGTCGGACAGACGAGCCGTGGGCAGGGCCACGCCCTGCTCGCTCGCCAGCTCGAGCACGGTGCGCGGCCGCACGCTGCCGTCCAGGTGGCAGTGGAGTTCCGCCTTGGGCAGCCGGCGGAGAACCTCACGCGTGAGCCTCACCGGCGGCTCTCGAGCGCCATGATCTTCTTCACCCGCCGCTCGTGCCGGCCGCCCGCGAACTCGGTGGCGAGGAAGAGCCGCACGAGCCGCACCGCCGCACCCCGGCTCACCACGCGTGCGCCCAGCGACAGCACGTTCGCATCGTTGTGCTCGCGAGCGTTGCGCACGGTGACGTCGTCGTGGCAGAGCGCGCAGCGCACGCCCGGCACCTTGTTCGCCGCCATCGCCGAGCCGATCCCGGCGGCGTCCACGACGATCCCGCGCGCCGCCCGTCCGTCCGCCACCTCGCGCGCGACCGCCGCGGCCACGTCGGGGTAGTCCACCGCCTCGGTCGAGTGCGTGCCGCAGTCGTGGACCTCCCAGCCCAGGTCCTCGACGATCGCGCGGCGCAGCACCTCCTTGAGCTCGAAGCCGCCGTGATCGGCGCCGATCGCCACCCGGCGCGGCGCGGGCCCCGGCGCGCGTCGCGCCGCCTCGCCGGGCGCGGCGGCCGGCGCGGGCTCGCTCCCGAGCGCGCGGTCCACCGCCTCGCGCACGAGCCGGCGCACCTCGTCCTCGCTGGGGGTCCGCATGGACCGGGCAGTCTAGCCCGGCCACGGGGCCGTTGCCATCGCGCCTGACGCGCGCGGGACACGCACGGCGCGGCCGTGGGCTATGATTCGCGGCCGTGCCCGCCGCCACGTCCCCCCGGAGGAGACCCGTGCCCCGGTCGTCGCCGCTCCTCGCCATGCTCGCCTGCCTCGCGGCGGCAGGGCCCGCCCGCGCCCAGGAGCCGGCCGAGAGCACGGTGCGCGAGGCGTGGCGGCTCGCGAACGGCCTCGAGGTGCGCACGCTCGACCTGCCCGGCGCCTCCGGCGTCGCGGTGACGCTCGCCTTCCGCTCCGGCTCGGGCTACGAGCCCGCGGGGCTCGAGGGGCTCTCGGAGCTCCTCGCCGAGGTCCAGTTCACGGCCCCGGCCGGCGACATCCCCGAGCGGACGCGCGAGGAGATGGCGAGTCTCCGCCCGCTCGGCTGGGAGTCCCGGCCCGGCACGCGCCTCGTGCGCTTCACCGAGGTCGCCGCCCGGGCCCAGCTCCCGGGCGTGCTCCAGCAGGTGGCTCGCCGGCTCGCGGGCGTCGCCCCCGCCGACGCCGACGTCCGCCGCGCGCTCAACGAGGTGCGCCGTGACTTCGGCAGCCGGCTCTTCGGCGAGCCGGCCGACGTCCTCTACTGGCGGACCGAAGCCCTGGCGCGCGGGCTCGACGACCAGCGGCTCGTCCGCCTGGCCGGGCTCGCTGCGATCGAGCGGCACGGCCCCGCCGACCTCGTGCCGTGGCTCCGCCGCTGGTATCACGCGGGCAACGCCTCGCTCGGGATCGCCGGAGACCTCTCCGGCCTCGACGTGCGGGCGCTGGTCGAGTCGCTCTTCGGCCCGCTGCCGGGCGGGGCCGCGAATCCGGACACGGTCACGCTCCGGCTCCACGGCGTGCGCCGGAGCGTGCCCTGGAAGGGCCTCGAGTCGCCGGTCGGGTCCATCGCCGTCATCGCGCCGCCGCTCACCGACAGCCTCCACCCCGGGTTCTACGCGAGCATGCTGTTCACCGGCCCGGCGCTCTCGCAGAGCTGGGGCGGCCCCAAGCCGCCGCTCCGCTCCCGCTTCCAGTACTCGCTCCTGGACGAGCCCGAGCTGGTGCGCTTCTACCCGCCGGCGCCGGAGGGCAGCCGCGATCCCGAGGCCGTCGTGGGCGCGCTCCGCGACATGCTCGCGCTGATGGACGGCAAGCTCGTGACCGGCCCCATGCTCAGCCGCGTCAAGCGGAGCGTGCGCTGGCTCGTGGGCGGGGAGCTGCCGCCCGAGGTGCGCGCCCGGCTGCGCACCGACCCCGCCGGCCTGGCGACGGTCGCGAACGGCATGGCCACGCGCGCGCTGTGGATGGGCGATGCCTTCTGGGAGGGATACCTGGCGCGCTTCGACCGCACGCTGCTCGGGCACAACTACTTCTACTCGCTCATCAACCGGCCCGAGCGTCAGAGCACGCTGCTCCTGTTCCCCGAGCGCTGAAGCCGGCGCCGCGGACGTCCCCCCTGCTCGCGCCGGGAGGGCCCGGCGGGCTACCCTGCCCCCGACCATGTCCCGCCGCATCCTGATCGGCCTCGCCGGCGGCTCCGGCTCCGGCAAGACGCTCGTGGCGCGCACCATCGTGCGCGACCTGGGCTCCGAGCGCGTCGTCATCATCGACCAGGACAGCTATTACAGGGACCTCGAGCACATCCCGTTCCGGGACCGCGAGGCGCGCAACTTCGACCACCCCGACGCGTTCGACACCGAGCTGCTGCGGCGGCACCTGGGCGAGCTGCTCGAAGGCCGGCCGATCGAGCAGCCCATCTACGACTACGCGCTCCACCGGCGCACGAACGACACGCGCCGCATCAGCGACCACGTGGTCGTGGTGCTCGAGGGCATCCTCATCTTCCACGACCCCGAGCTGCGCGCGCTCATGGACATCAAGCTGTTCGTGGACGCCGACTCCGACGTGCGGCTCACCCGCCGCCTGCGCCGCGACATGATCGAGCGCGGGCGCTCGGTGGACTCCATCCTGCGCCAGTACGAGGAGAGCGTGCGGCCGATGCACCTGCAGTTCGTGGAGCCCACCAAGCGCTTCGCCGACGTCATCATCCCCGGCGGCGGCCACAACAAGGTGGCGATCGACCTGGTGAAGACCAAGATCCGCGAGCTGCTGCGCGAGCGCGGAGTGGACGTGGCCGCGGCGGCGCGGCCGTGAGGCGGAACGGGGCGCGGGTTCGCGCGGCGGCTCCCGGCGCGGACGGCGCGCGCCGCCGGCGGCGGCGACACCCGGGCGCCGGAGGGTCCGCTTGAGCGAGCCCTCCCGCACCCTGCCCGGCACCGGCTCCATCGAGGTCATCGTCGGCAGCATGTACAGCGGCAAGACCGAGGAGCTCATCCGGCGGTTGCGGCGGGCGCAGATCGCACGCCAGCGGGTGGAGATCTTCAAGCCGGCGCTCGACGACCGCTACGCGCGCGACGCCATCGTCTCGCACAGCGAGCTCCGCATCCCGTCGCGGTCGGTGAAGCGGGCGCGCGACGTGCTTCGGCACGCGCACGAGGCGCAGGTCATCGGCATCGACGAGGGCCAGTTCCTGGGACGCGAGCTGGTGCCGGTGTGCGAGCGGCTGGCGAGCATGGGCAAGCGCGTGATCGTGGCCGGCCTCGACCAGGACTACCGCGGCCGGCCGTTCGAGCCCATGCCCGAGCTGCTCGCGGTCGCGGAGTACATCACCAAGACGCTGGCGATCTGCGTCGTGTGCGGCGCGCCGGCGAACCGCACGTATCGCAAGGTGCAACGGGCCGGCCGCGTGGTGGTGGGCGGCTCCGAGATCTACGAGGCGCGCTGCCGCCGCTGCTTCGAGCTGGGTCGCCGGGCTCGCCCCGCGGCCGCTTCCCCGGGGGTCACGCATGTCGAGAGGACCGCTCGCCCGCGCGCTCGCAGCGCTGCTGCTCGCCGCCGCCGGGTGCGCTGAAGCACCGAAGAAGTCCACCGATGCGGGCGCGTTCCCGGTCGGGCTCGTGTTCGACATCGGCGGCCGCGGCGACAAGAGCTTCAACGACGCCGCCTACGCCGGGCTCGAACGCGCCCAGCGCGAGCTGGGCATCACGTTCACGACGCTCGAGACGAACGAGGGCTCCGACCGCGAGGCGCAGCTCCGCCAGCTCGCGGCCGGCGAGGCGAAGCTCGTGTTCGGCGTGGGCTTCCTGTTCACCGACGACATCAAGGGGCTCGCGCGCGAGTTCCCCGACAAGAAGTTCGCGTGCGTGGACTACACCGTGACGCCGGGCGAGACGCTCCCGCCCAACCTGGTGGCGCTCAAGTTCCGCGAGGAGGAGGGGAGCTTCCTCGTGGGCGCGCTGGCGGGCCAGCTCACGAAGACCGGCAAGGTGGGCTTCGTGGGCGGCATGGAGATCCCGCTCATCCGCAAGTTCCAGGCCGGCTACGCGGCCGGGGTGAAGGCGGTGAACCCGCGCGCGCAGGTGCTGGTCAAGTACGCCGGCACCACCGGCAACGCGTTCCGCGACCCGACCAAGGGCAAGGAGCTGGCACTCGCCGAGTACCAAGCCGGCGCCGACCTCATCTTCCACGCCTCGGGCTCCACCGGGCTCGGCGTGTTCGAGGCGGCGCGGGAGCTGGGCCGGCTCGCGATCGGCGTGGATTCCGACCAGTACGACGAGGCGCCGGGCGCGATCCTGACGTCCATGGTGAAGCGCGTGGACACGGCGGTGTTCGAGACCGTCCGCGAGCTGCAGGCCGGAGCCTGGACCGGCGGCGTGCGCGACTTCGGCCTCGCCGAGAAGGGCGTGTCGTGGGTCTACGACGACCGCAACCGGTCGCTCGTCCCCGACGCGGTCAAGGCGCGCGTGGACTCGCTCGAGGCGGCGATCATGGCCGGCTCGCTGCGGGTGCCGACCGAGCCGTGACGCGCGTGGCCCGCCGCACCCGCCCCGCGTCCGGACGGACGCGCGCATGAGCGCGTGGACCGAGCTGGGCGCCGGCGCGGCGGCGCGCACGAGCCGCGTCGAGGCCATGAACTCGCTCGTGCTCTTCCAGGACGGCACCGCGCTGCTCGTGGACCCGGGCGTGCTCCCCGGCGAGCTGGACGAGATCGCGGCCCGCGTCGCGGCGGCGGCGCCTCGGTTCGAGGACGTGGCCGTCGCGTTCACGCACCCACACTGGGACCACGTGCTGGGGCTGCCCTGGTTCCCGGGCGCGACCACGTTCGCGCACGCGGGCTTCGGCGACGAGCTCGAGCGCGAATCGGCCGGCGTGGCCGCCGAGGCCGAGCGCGGGCTGGCGGCCTTCGGTGAGCGCCTGCCCCACCCGTTCCGGCCGTTCCGCCCGCAGCTCGCGGCGCGCGGCACGACGGCGGTCCGGCTCGGGCCTTTCGAAGCGGTCTCGCTGGACACGCCGGGCCACTCCGGCACACACGTGTCGCTCTGGTTCCCCGGACCCGGCATCCTCGCCGCGGGCGACCTGCTCTCCGAGATCGAGATCCCGTGGCTCGACGCGGCCCCCTGGGTCTACCGCTCGAGCCTCATGGCGCTCCACTGGCTCTACGAGCAGGAGGACGTGCGGCTCCTGGTCCCGGGGCACGGACCGGTCGCGCGCGGGCGCGCCAACGGCTACCGTCGCCTGCTGCGCGATCTGAACTACCTGATCCAGCTCGAGCAGGAGGTGGCCGGGGCCCGGCAGGCGGGTCTCACGCTCGAGGAGACGCGGGCCGCCCTGGCGCGCATGGAGTACGTGGGCAGGGACGCGGAGCACGCGATGAACGAGGTGCACGGCGAGAACGTCCGGCACGCCTGGGAGGCGTTGGCGGACTCGACCACACCGGGGAGGACGTGATGTCCGTCGAGAGCCTCAAGACCGAGGACCTGAATCCGTTTTCGATCGCGCAGCACTACTTCGATCAGGCCGCCGACCGGCTCCAGATGGACCCGGGCATGCGCGCCGTGCTCCGCACGCCGAAGCGCTGCCTCACCGTGAGCATCCCCGTGCGCATGGACGACGGCCACTACGAGGTGTTCATCGGGCATCGCGTGGCGCACAACATGGCGCGCGGTCCGGCCAAGGGCGGCATCCGCTTCCACCCCGACGTGAGTCTGGACGAGGTGAAGGCCCTGGCCTCGTGGATGACCTGGAAGTGCGCCTGCCTCGACCTGCCGTTCGGCGGCGGCAAGGGCGGCGTGCAGGTGGACCCGCACAAGCTCTCGAAGCTCGAGCTCGAGCGCCTCACGCGCCGCTACACGAGCGAGATCCTGCCGATGATCGGGCCGGACCAGGACATCCCGGCGCCGGACGTCTACACCGACTCACAGGTGATGGCGTGGATCATGGACACGTACAGCATGACCAAGGGGGCGACCACGCTCGGCGTGGTGACCGGCAAGCCGCTCGCGCTCGGCGGCTCACGCGGCCGCGACCGCGCCACCGCGCGCGGCGTGCAGTTCACGCTGCGGCAGGCGTGCGCGAAGCTCAAGCTGCCGCTCCAGGACGCGAGAGTGGCGATCCAGGGCTACGGCAACGCGGGCAGCAACCTCGCGACCCTGCTGCACGCCGAGGGCGCGCGGATCGTGGCCGCGTCCGACTCGAAGGGCGGCGTGCACGACCCGAAGGGGCTCGACCCCGCGGCGCTCGCCGCGCACAAGGAGCTCGGCGCGAGTCTGCACACGTTCAACGCCGGCCGGCCGATCACGAACGATCAGCTCCTCGAGCTGCCGGTGGACATCCTCGTACCGGCCGCGCTCGAGAACCAGATCACCGGCGCGAACGCCGAGCGCATCCAGGCCCGCATCGTGGCCGAGGCGGCGAACGGCCCGACCACGCCGCTCGCCGACGACATCCTGTTCAGCCGCGGCATCACCGTGGTGCCCGACATCCTCGCCAACGCCGGCGGCGTGACGGTGAGCTACTTCGAGTGGGTCCAGGACTTCTACACGTTCTTCTGGGACGACGACGAGGTGGACCGGCGGCTCGAGATCTACATGCGCCGCGCGTTCGACACGGTGGCGGACAAGGCCGCGGAGCACTACTGCAGCCTGCGCGGCGGCGCCTACGTGCTCGCCGTGAGCCGCGTGCTCGAGGCCACGCAGGTGCGCGGGATCTTCCCCTAGGGGACGACGACCGTCCGGGCGGTCGCGGTCCGCACCCGGGTCGTCACGCGGACGAAGTAGACGCCGGGCGGCACGGCGTCGAGGCTCCACAGCGGCTGGGCGCCATGAGCGGTCGCGCCCTCGGCGGACGCGATGATGCGGCCGCGCACGTCGAAGAGCTGCGCCCGCCAGCCGCCCGCGCCGGGGGCGGCGCCGAAGTCCGCGGCCATCACGCGCTCGGCCCGCGAGCAGAGCGCGCGCACGATCCGCGTCGGGGCGGTGGGCCACTCGGGCACGGGGTCCGGGCCGAGCGCCGACGTCGGGAGCGTCTCCACGAACGCCGGCTCACGGGGCACGGTCACGCGCAGCGAGGCGTTCGCCTGGCCGCCCGTCACGCCGCTCACCGCGACCCGCAGCGTGAAGCTCCCGTAGCTCCCGGCGATCTCGACCGCGTCGGCCAGGAAGCCGCGGCTCGGCCCCACGTCCGGCACGAACGACCACGCCGCGGGCGAGCGGACCGCGGAGTTCGCCGAGAGCGTGTAGCGGGCCGGCGTCCCCGGAGGCAGCGTCGTGGGCCCGACGATGCCCACGGACGTGACCGGCGGCGGGACCTCGCCCTGGAACACCGTGATCGGGAGCGCGAGCGACGAGGACACGCCGCCGACCTGGTCCGTCGCGTCGCAGCGGAGCAGGCAGGTCTGGGCGAACGCCAGCCGGGCCAGGTCACCGCGGCCCACCGTCTGCCAGGTGGCCCCGCCGTCCGTGCTCGCCCGCCACGTGATCGTGAACGGGCCGTAGCCGCCGAAGACGTCCGCGGCGTAGGTCCCGGCCATGCCGGCGCTCACGAACCAGGGCCCGTCGTAGGTGACGTTCGCACGGCTCCCCGGCGCGAGCCCATGGCGAGCGAACGCGGCCTCGATCGCCCCGAGGTGGAGTCCGCCGTGGCGCTCGAGGTCGGCGCGCCGGATGGCGTCCGCGAAGCCATCGAGGCTCGCGGGCGCCGCCTGGTACGTCGCGTCCACGACCAGCTCGTCGAGCCGCTCGCCGAGCGTCCGCCGGATCTCGATCAGTGCTCCGGACAGGATCCGGCCCGCCTCGTAGGGATTCGCCTTGAGGAGCGGGAAGCGGCTCATGTGGTAGCTCCCCGCGTCCGTCGTGGTGAGGTCGCGGAGCCCGCCGGGGACGAGCCATTCACCCAGGCGCGGGTCGGGGCCGGCGATCGCGGCGTAGTAGTCCGCCATGCCCTCGTGGAAGGCGTGGTAGTGGTCGGGGTCGCCGGCCGGGTTCATGGGAAGGCTCGGGATCAGGACCGCGTGCGCGACCTCGTGCCGCACCAGGTCCGCGTCCTTCGCGGTGTGCCTCACCACCCCGTTGACGAGCGCCGGATGGAGCGCCGCGTAGCCTCCCTCGTACTGACCGATGATCAGCGAACTGGGCGTCGAGTAGATCCGCAGCCCGATGAACGCGAGCCCGTGGTCCCAGCCGTGGCGGCAGAACCAGTCGTTCACGAAGTCGTGCGCGAGCGAGTAGGCGTTCACCTGGTTGAACGCCATGTCCTGCGGCCCGAACGGCTCGTAGGCGTAGCTGCCGTCCGGGAGCGGCGGGAGCCTCGTCGCGGTGGCCTCGGCCTGGACATCGGCGACCATGGCGCCCGAGAGCTGGAGCCCCGGGCTGCGGAGCGCCAGTAGACGGTCGGAAAGGGGCGCCAGCGGATCGGTGCGGAACACCCGCGCCTCGCGCAGCGTGAGCTCATCGAGCACGACCGTGCGCGGCGCGAGCTGCGCGTCGCCGGAAAGCCCCGCCGACCGAGCCTTCCCGAACGGGCGCTCGATCACCTCGACGCCATCGGGGCGCACCACCAGGCGCACGCGGCGCGGGGGCTGACCGCCCGGGCCGGGGTCCACGTCCGCGGCCGCGACGCGCGTCGAAGCCAGCAGCGCGCCGCCGAGGAGAAGTGAACGCACGAGACGGAGCATGCCGGGGCCTCCCACACCACCGGGCGGATCGTCCGCCCAACGCCCCGGCCGACTTCCCCGTCGCGTCCCCTCGCGCTTAGTCTCCCGCGCCCGGGGGCGTCACTCATGATCGAGTCGAGGCATTCTACCAGAGGATGGGGCCGGCGATCGCGGGTCACGGACGCTCTCCCGCCCGCGAGCGCTTCGCCGCCCGGGGAGGTAGTCCCGCTCCCCCGGGTGCGCGGGACGTGAGCGGCCGGGGCGCGCGCCGCCGGCGGGCGGCGGGTCCCGCGGCCCCCGCGCGTGTCGGGGCGGGCTCCGGCAGCGCCCCGGGCGGCCGGCGCCGGCTCCCCCGCGAGCGGCTGTGGGTGGCGTTGCTGCTCGCCGCGCACGCGCTCCTCGCCGGCTGGGGCGCGGTGCGCCACAGTGTCACGTTCGACGAGAACTTCCACCTGCCCTCCGGGATCCTCGCCGCCGCGCGCGGCGAGATGCGCGTCTCGGCCGTGAACCCGCCGCTCGTCAAGGCCATGGCCGGCGCCGCCGCGCTCGCCGCCGGCGCGCGCGTGCCGCCCGACTCGGCGCTCGGGTCCGGCGAGCAGGGCGAGGTGGGCATCGCGTTCATGCGCGCGAACGCCGACCGCTACCACCGCATCTTCGTCGCCGGCCGCCTGGTGGTGGTGCTGCTCTCGGTGCTGCTCGGACTCGCGACCTGGGCCTGGGCGCGCAGGCTCTGGGGCGCGCACGGCGCGCTCGTCTCGCTCGGCTTCCTCGCGTTCGCACCCGAGGCGCTCGCCCATGGCGGGCTCGTCACGCTGGACGTGGCCACCGCGCTCGGCTTCGTGGCGTCGCTCCTCTTCTGGCAGGCGTTCGTGACGCGTGGCCGCTGGCGGGACTGGACGCTGGTGGCGCTGGCCGTGGGCTTCACGTTCAACGCGCGCTTGAGCGCGGTGTTCCTGCCGCCGCTCCTCGTGGCGCTGCTCCTCGCGCGCCTGCTCGCCCGCCGCGTGCGCGCGCCGCGGCGCGCCTGGCTCGGGCTCGCGCTCCTCGCTCCGGCGGCCCTGCTCGCGCTCCAGGTCGGCTATCTCGGCCGCACGTCGTTCGCGCCGCTCCGGGACTGGACGTTCGTGTCGCAGGCGTTCCAGCGGTTCCAGCGCGCGCTGCCCGGGCTGCGGCTCCCGCTCCCGGACGCGTACGTGGGCGGCTTCGACCGGCAGGCGGTCGAGTCGCAGGCCGGCCGCACGCCCAGCTTCCTGCTCGGGCGCGAGCACCGGGAGGCGCCGCTCGCCTACTTCCCCGTGGCGCTCGCCGCCAAGTGGCCGCTCGGCTTCCTCGCCGCGCTCGCGCTGCTCGCGGCGTACGTGGCGCGCCGCCGGCCGCCGTGGCGGCGGCTCGCCGGGCCGCTCGCGCTCGCCGCGCTCTTCCTCGGCGTGGGCATGTTCGTGGGCCGGCTCGGGATCGGCATCCGCTACGTCTTCCCGGTGCTCCCCGCGCTCGCCGTGTGCATGGGCGCGGCCGCCTCGGGGCGGCGCGGGGACGGCGCCGGCTGGCGGAGGGCGGTCGCGGCGCTCGCCGCCCTCCAGGCGCTCGAGGCCGGCGTGCACGCGCCGTGGCACCTGTCGTTCTACAACGCGCTCGCGGGCGGCCCGGCGCGCGGGCAGTGGATCGTGAACGACTCCAACGTGGACTGGGGCCAGGGCCTGATCGCGCTCCGCGAGGAGCTCGCACGGCGCGGCGTCACGCGCGTCCACCTCGCCTACCACGGCACCGCCGAGCCCTCGCTCTACGGGCTCGACCCTGTGCCCTACCGCGGCGGCGTGCCCGGGCCGGAGAGCGACTGGCTGGCGGTGAGCAGCTACTACTTCGTCGGGCTCTCGCAGCGGATGATGCTGCGCGAGGGCCGCACGCCGGAGTTCCTCAAGCTCGATTTCCGGCCGCTCTGGCCGCGCCGGCCGGACGCCATGCCGGCCGGCTGCATGCTGCTGTTCCGGCTCCGCTGACGCGTGGCCGCGCGCACGCGGCTCAGTGCCGGAATCCCGCCTTGAACCACTGCAGGCCCCAGGCGCCGACCACGATGCCCCACAGGGTCAGGAACGCGACCAGAGGCAGCGGCGCGCGCCGCGCCCCGAACGAGGCCGCGAGCAGCGCGAGCGCGATGCCGTCGAGCGCGAAGCGCTGGCCGAAGTGGACCCAGCCGTCGTTGTAATAGAGGAGCGACGGCAGCGAGACGAGCGCGAAACTCGCGAGCGCGAGCCACTCGAACCGGCTCACGTGGCGCGGCCACAGCGCGAGCAGCAGGTAGGGGGTGCTGAGCAGCAGGCTCATGCCGTGCGGGTCGGGGACGAGCGCGCTGCCGTTCCAGTGGGGCGGCCGCAGCAGCCAGCCGAACAGGTTCCCGGGCAGGAAGTGGAGCGAGAACCGGCCGTACCGCTCGACGAGTGCGGCGAAGTCCGGACCCATGAGGATGTAGTGGTAGCCGGCGTCGGTCGGGCTCCCGAAGCGCGCCTGGTTGTAGAGCGCCTGGAGCGCCACGGCGGCCAAGCCCGGGAGCACGAGCGCCGCCCACGCGCGCATTCCCATGGCGGGCGCGGGCGGCGCGTCCGCGCCGGCGCGTGAGGCGCGGCGCGAGAGGAGCCAGGCGCAGAACGGCGCCGCGAGCGTCACGGTCGGGCGCGTGAGCACGGTGAGCCCGAGCAGGACGCCCGTCGCGAGCGCGCGCCCGCTCGCCGCCGCGAGGAGCGCGAACACCTGGAGCACGGTGGCCGTGATCTGCGCGTGCAGCCAGACGTTCCCCATGGCGGCGCCGTAGTGCATGGCCGTGCCGAGCGCGAACGTGAGCGTGGCGCAGGCGAGCCGCGCCCGGTCGCCCGGCCCGTGCAGCCGCACGAGCAGCGAGTGGAACGCCCACACGCCGGCGAGCGCGGTGAGCGCCAGCACGAGCACGTCCGGTGTCCCGCGCGCGAGGAGTGGCACGAGGGGCATGAGCAGCAGCGCCGGGAACGGCCCGAACACCACGTAGAGCTTCCCGCCCACCACCGCCATGTCGCCCGCGTCGTTCGGCACGCGGGCCAGGTGGAGCTGGCCGTTCAGGAACGCGTCCGCCAGGTAGGTGTGGTGCGCCCAGTGGGACGAGCGCCAGAGCGTGCCCGCGCCGAACCACCAGAACGCGAACACCACCACGAGCAGGAGCCAGACGAGCAGCGAGCGGTCGCGACCGGCGAAGGGGCGCGCGCGGGAGCGGGGCATGGTGGCCGACGATAGCAAGCGGGTGGGGTGGCGTGTACCCTCCGCGGCCCATGCCCGCCCCCGTCGTCTCGCTGCGTGACATCACCCGGCGCTTCGGCCCGGTCGTCGCGAACGACCGCGTCTCGCTCGAACTCCACGCGGGCGAGGTGCACGCCCTGGTGGGCGAGAACGGTGCCGGCAAGAGCACGCTGATGAAGGTGCTCTACGGGCTCCACCCGCCGCATGCCGGCACGATCGAGGTGGACGGGAAGCCGGTCCGGATCGCCTCGCCGGCCGAGGCCATGCGCCTCGGGCTCGGCATGGTGCACCAGCACTTCCTGCTCGTGGACACGCTCACGGTGGCGGAGAACGTGGTGCTCGGGCGCGAGCCGCGCGGCGCGTTCGGCGCCTGCGACCTGCGTGCGGCGGAGCGCGAGGTGGGCGCGCTCGCCGCGCGCCACGGGCTCGCGGCCGAGCCGCAGGCGCGCGTGGCAGGGCTCTCGGTGGGCGAGCAGCAGCGCGTCGAGATCCTCAAGGTGCTTCACCGCGGAGCGCGCGTGCTGATCCTCGACGAGCCCACCGCCGTGCTCACGCCGCAGGAGGTGGACGAGCTGTTCGGAGTGCTGCGGGGCTTGCGCGCGGCGGGCACGGCGATCGTGCTCATCACCCACAAGCTGGCCGAGGTGAAGGCGCTCGCCGACCGCGTCACGGTGATGCGCGCGGGGCGCGTGGCGGGCGGCGGCGGCGCCGCGGACTTCCCGCCCGGGCGGCTCGCGGAGCTGATGGTGGGCCACGTGCCGGCGCTGATCGAGGCGCGGGCGAGGGGCCGCGCGGGCGATCCCGTGCTCGAGGCCGAGGCGCTCGCGGTGCACGACGACCGGGAGCTGCCCGCGGTGCGCGGAGTCTCGCTCGTGGTGGCCGCGGGCGAGGTCGTGGGCCTCGCCGGGGTCGAGGGGAACGGCCAGCACGAGCTGGTGGAATGCCTGGCCGGCCTGCGGCCCGCGCGCGCGGGCCGCGTCCGCGTGGCCGGCCGGGACGTGACCGGCCGCGGCGCGCGCGAGCACGCCGAGGCGGGGCTCTCGCACATCCCCGCCGACCGGCTGCGGCGGGGGCTCGTGCGCGAGCTGAGCGTGGCCGAGAACCTCGTGCTCGGCCGCCAGCGCGAGGCGGCGCGCGGGCCGTGGCTCGGCGGCGCGTCGCTGCACGAGCGCGCCCGCGCGCCGCTCGAGGCGTTCGACGTGCGGCCGCGCGACCCCGGCCTCGCGGCCGGACGGCTCTCGGGCGGGAACCAGCAGAAGCTGGTGGCCGCCCGCGAGCTCACCCGCGCCGCGCGCGCGCTGCTCGCCGCGCACCCGACGCGCGGCGTGGATCTGGGCGCGGTGGACGCGATCCACCGCCGGCTGCTCGCGGCGCGCGAGCAGGGGCTCGGCGTGCTGCTCGTCTCGAGCGAGCTCACCGAGATCCTCGCGCTCGCCGACCGCATCCTCGTCATGACCGGCGGCCGGTTGGTGCACGAGACGACGCCCGCGGCCACCGACGAGCGGACGCTCGGCCTGTGGATGACCGGACGCGCCACGCTCGGGGATGCGCCGCTGCCGCCGCCCGCGCCCGGCGCCCCCGGCGGCGGGGGCCCGGGGCTCGCCCGCGACGCCCGCGACGCGGAGCCGCGCGCGTGAGCGCGGCACCCGGAGCCGCCCCCGCCGCGCCGGCGCGCCTGCGCCTCCCGCTCGGGGTACTCGCCCCCCTCCTCGCGGTTCTGCTCGCGCTCGCGGCCGGCGGCGTGCTGATCGCGGCGGTGGGGCAGTCGCCGTTCGAGGTGTACGCGCTCCTCGTGAGCCAGGCGCTCGGCACCGGCTACGGTGTGGGCCAGACGCTCTTCAAGGCCACGCCGCTCCTCTTCGCCGGGCTCTCGGTGGCGCTCGCGTTCCGGGCCGGGCTCTTCAACGTGGGCGCCGAGGGGCAGATGTACCTGGGCGGCTTCGCCGCCGCGCTCGTGGCGGCGTACGCGCCGCTCCCCGCACCGCTCCTGCTGCCGGCCGCGGTGCTCGCGGCGGCGCTCGCGGGTGCCGCCTGGGGCGCGGTCCCGGGTGCGCTCAAGGCGCGCTTCGGCGCGCACGAGGTCATCAACACCATCATGCTCAACTTCATCGCGTTCGCTCTCGTCTCGTGGTGGGGGCGCGCGCTGTTCGTGCCGGCCACGGTGCGCACGCGCGAGGCCCCCGAGGCGGCGTGGATCCCGCGGCTCGACGTGCTGCTCCCGTGGCTGAAGGGTTCGCCCGCGAACCTCGCGCTGCTGCTCGGGGTCGCGCTCGCCGCCCTGGTCGGCGTGCTCCTGTTCCGCACCCGAGCCGGCTACGAGCTGCGGGTGCTGGGGCTCTCGCCGGGGGCGGCCGAGTACGCCGGCGTGCGCACCGGCCGCGCGCAGGTGCTGGCGTTCGCGCTCGCCGGCGCGCTCGCCGGGCTCGGCGGCACGAGCTTCGTGCTCGGCTACAAGCACTGGTTCGAGCAGGACTTCACCGCCGGCGCCGGCTTCATGGGCATCGCCGTCGCGCTCATCGGCCGCAACCACCCGGGGGGCGTGCTCGTGGCGGCGCTCTTCTTCGGCATGCTCGCCTACGGCGGGCTGGTCGTGAACCAGCGCGTGCCCGCCGACCTCGTGAACGTGCTGCGCGCGCTCGTCATCCTGTTCGCGATCAGCGCCCACGCGCTCGTCGAGCGCTGGGCGCGGAGCCGGGAGGCGTGACGGTGGAGGGCGCGCTGCTCTTCGCCGCGGCCACGCTGCGCATCAGCGTGCCCTACGCGCTCGCCGCCATGGGCGGGGCGATGAGCGAGCGCGGCGGCGTGGTGTGCCTGGCGCTCGAGGGCATCATGCTGCACGGCGCGCTCGCCTACGTGCTCGGGGCATGGGCCACCGGCGACCCCTGGCTCGGGCTCCTCGCCGCGGTGCTCGCGGGCGTGGCCACGGCGGCGCTGCACGCGCTCGTCACCGTGGCGTTCCGCGCCGACCAGATCACGAGCGGCATCGGCCTGAACCTGCTCGCCGCAGGGCTCACCCGGTTCGTGCTCGTGACCGTGTTCCACTCGTCGTCCAACTCGCCGCGCGTGGCGGGGCTCCCCGACCTGCCGCTCGGGCCCATCGCCCAGGTCCCGGCGCTGGGCCCGCTACTCGCCACGCCGCTCGTCCCGCTCACGCTCGCGCTCGTACCGGCCACCGTGTGGCTCGTGTTCCGCACGCCGTTCGGGCTCCGCCTCCGCGCCACGGGCGAGCGGCCGGACGCGAGCGCGGCGCTCGGGCTCTCCGTGGCCCGGCTCCGCACCACCGGCGTGCTCCTGTGTGGCGCGCTCACCGGGCTCGCCGGCGCCTGGCTCGCGAGCGAGCAGCACTCGTTCACCGACGGCATGACGGCCGGCCGCGGCTACATCGCGCTCGCCGCGATGATCGTCGGCAAGTGGCACCCGGCCGGCGCCGCGGCGGCGTGCCTGCTGTTCGGCGCCACCGAGGCGGCGCAGATCGCGCTCCAGGGGAGCGGCTTCCCGAGCGCGCTCTTGCAGGCCCTCCCCTACGCGGTCACGATGCTCGCCCTGGCCGGATTCATCGGGCGCGCCACGCCGCCGCGCGCGCTCGGCACCCCCTACGACCCCGAGGCCGTATGAGCCGCGAGACGCCGCTCCTGCCCACGCACGACCTCGAGCGCCGCGTCGCCGAGGCGGTGGCCGCGATCCGCGCCCGCACCGCGCTCGTGCCGCGCGTAGGGCTCACGCTCGGCTCCGGTCTCGGAGGCGTGGTGGACGCGATCCCCGGCGCGCAGGTGTTCGCGACCCGCGAGCTGCCGCACTGGCCGGTCTCCACGGTCCAGGGCCACGCCGGCCGCCTCGCGCTCGGCGGGTGGTGCGGCGTGCCGGTGGCGGCGCTGTCCGGCCGCAGCCACCGCTACGAGGGCTACCCGCTCGACCGGGTGACGTTCTCGGTGCGCGTCATGCACGCGCTCGGCGCGCGCACGCTCCTGTTCACGAACGCGGTGGGCGCGATCCACCCGGAGCTGCGCCCCGGCGACCTCGTGCTCGCGAGCGGCCACCTGAACTTCATCGGCAAGCGCGGGCTCCTGACACCGGCCGAGCTGGCCGAGCGCCGCGCCGGCCGGCGCGTGGCGGAGCCCTACTCGCCGCGGCTCCGCGCGGCGCTGCTCGCGGCCGCCGCCGAGGCCGGCGTCGCGCTCCGCCAGGGCGTGTTGATGGGCGGGCACGGGCCCACCTACGAGACCGCGGCCGAGGTGCGCATGGCGCGCGCGCTCGGCGCCGACGTGGCGTGCATGAGCACGGTGCACGAGGTCACGCTCGCCGCACAGATCGGCTGCGAGGCGGCGAGCCTCTCGTGCGTGACCAACCGGGCCACCGGGCTCTCCGAGACGCCGCTCACGCACGCCGAGGTGACCGAGGTGGCCGACCGCGTGGCGGGCCGGCTGCGCGCCGTGCTCGAGCGCTTCCTCGCCGCCGAGGCGGCCGCGGACTGACGCCGGCGGCTCCGGCCGGGGCGCGCCGCGGGCCCCCGGGAGCGACGCGAGCGCCCGATCGGGCTCCTCGCGAACGATGTTCGCCGGCGCTCGCGGCCCCGGGGCGGGCTCCGGTGCCGATTTCCTGACAATCCCGGAACAGATTGGCGGGCAAAGCGCTCCGTCCGGGCGCCTCGGGACCCCGGTCGAGGGAAATCGCGTGGGACTTCATCCTTCCGCATGTATAGTCGGTCTATTAGGGGCACCGGGAAGCACACCCCTGGAGGCAGACGTGATGCGCACTCGGCCACACCTTCTGCTCGCCGCGCTCGGCGCGCTCGCGCTCGCGGCCACCACCGCGGACGCGGGCACGCGCTGCCCGGACGACCCCGAGCGCTGCGTGAAGAGCACCGCGACGCTCTCGCGCCCCGTGAACCGCGTGGTCGCGGGCTCGGCCTCGACGCCGGTGCTGGCGCCCCTGCCGGCGCCGGAGGCCAGCGCCCAGCTCTCGCGCAAGGCGACGACGCCCGCGCGCAAGGCCGCGGCCAAGCCGCAGCGCACGACGCCGGCCCCCACGCCCGGGATGGGCATGCTGCTCAAGCTCTCCACCGGCGGCGGCGACATCTCGTGGCTCCAGGGCCGCTCGAGCGAGGCCTCCGCGGGCCAGAGCTGGGTCCTCTAGAGCTTCAGCCCCACGCGCGGCTCGTACCGCACGCCGCGTCGCCCGGGAGGCGGCGCGGCGTACTCGTCTCCGGCGGCGGGGCGGCCGCGCCCGTCGCCCGATGAGCGCCGCCGCGGCCGGCGCGATCCGCGGTCAGCGTCCTCCCCAGCGATCGAGCGAGTCGCGCGCCTCCCGCACCTCGGGATGCCGCTCGAGCGAGCGCCGCGCGAGCCGCAGCGCCTGCTCGCGCCGGCCGAGCGCCATGAGCGCCTGCGCCTCGCGCAGGTCGGCCTCCGGCCAGTCCGGGCGCAGCCGGCGCATGCGCCGGAACGACTCGAGCGCGGCCGCGGGATCGCCCGCGTGGAGCCGCGCGAGACCCTGCCGCGGCAGCAGCTCCGGCTCGTGCGGCTGCTGCCGGAGCGCCTCGTCGTAGTGCGCGCGCGCCGCGGCGAAGTCGCCCTCGATCATGTCCAGGTTCCCCTGGAGCGTGTGCGCGCGGGCGTTCCACGGGGACTCCCGCATGGCGCGTGCGAACTCCGCCGCCGCCTCCGCCCGCACAAGGGAGTCGCGCCCGGCCGCGGCCCCGAGCGCGCCGAGCGCGACCGTGCCGCCCGGCATGCGGCGGTACGCATGCTCCCGCGCCTGCGCGGCGCAGGAGCCGTCGCGCCGGAGCCACAGCGCCGCCGCGTCGTCGGCGAAGACGAGCGCCCAGGTGGTGTCGGCGTCCAGGAAGTCGGCGAGGTCGGGCTCGCCCGCGAGCACGCGCGGCAGCAGCACCCAGTCGGGGCGGTGGCGGCGGTCCAGCTCGCGCCATGCGGCCGGGTCCTGGAGCGCCCACGCGTAGAGGTGGCGGATCTCCTTCGTGCCGGCCTGGTGGATGTCCATGAACGGGAGCCGGCCCGGGTCCGGGTGGAAGCGGTGGAGCAGGTAGCCGCCGAACGAGAACACGTTGAACGCGCGCCCGCGGACGTCGTGGGCGGCGATCCAGTCACTCGCCCGCTCGGGGTAGAGCGTGCGCACCCAGCCGTAGCCGAGCCCGCTGTAGGGCTGGATGAGCGTGGGCACGACGAGGACCACGCCGGCCGCGGCCGCTAGCGCCGCGCGGCGCGCGGGCGGATGAAGAACGGCCGGCCAGCGCCGGCGCGCGAGCCAGTCGGCCGCATCGCGCGCGGCGAACGGCGCGAGCAGCAGCGCCGCGTAGCCGAGGAAGCGCTGCGTGGTGAGCGCCTGCGGCAGGCAGACGAGCAGCAGGACCGCCTGTGCCGCGTCGAAGCCGCGCGCGCGCCAGCGGGCGAGTGCGCCCAGCACCACCGCGGCGAGCCACAGCGGCAGCGCGTCGCGCACGTGCACGTCCCAGTAGATGGGCGCCAGCTCGCCGATCGTCCGGTAGACCGGCTCGTGCCGCCACACGGTCCAGTACTCGAGCGGCTGCGCCAGCGAGCGCCAGCCGAACGGGTTCGCGAAGCTCGCCGCCGCCGCGAGCAGGATGGCGAGCGCGAGCCCCCACGGCCGCCGCGCGTGCGGGCCCGCCGGGCGCCAGCGCCGCCAGAGGTCGTCCGCCAGATAGGCCCCGCTCACGACGAAGCCCAGGTACCAGGAGATGTGCGCGTTCGCCCACACGAGCGCGATGGGCACGATCGCGAGCGCGCGGTCGCGCCAGAGCGACGGACCCGCCTCCGGCGGGTGCCCCGGCGGCCCCAGGCGGCGCGCCTCGAGCAGGAACACCTGTGCCGCGAGCAACACCCCGGCGAGCGTCTCGGGCCGCACCTGCGCACGCTGCCGCCAGAAGAGCACGCACCAGAGGAGCATCACGAGCGGCGCCACGCCCGTGGCCCCCATGCGGCGCGCGGCGAGGAGCGCGAATCCGAACGCGGCGAGCGTGGTGAGCCAGCGCCACAGGTAGAGCCCGTGCAGGCCCGCCCATTCCCAGACCGGCCACAGCAGCGCGCGGAAGAGCCACGACGGCAGCACGTCCGGCGCGCCGTACGTGGGCCAGGTCCAGATCTGCGTGGCCGGGATGGCGCGCGTCTGCCAGATGGTCTTGCCCACGACCAGGTGCTGCCAGATGTCCGGGTCGTGCATGGCGTACGTGACCGCGGCGAGCGCGGCGAGCGCCACGACGACCAGCGCGCCCGCGTACGCGCCGCGCGTCATGGGCGGGAGTGCGGGGGCGGCCGGGGCCGCCTCGCGGCGGCGCGCGGCGCGGCCGGGCTTCCGCGCGGCGTCGGGTCCCCGCCTCGGACCGCGCCGCGACCTCGTCAAGGCGCCAGCGAGACCCGGTACACCCGCGCGCCCTGCGTGACCCGCTTCGCCACGTCGAGGCCGCGGGTGACGCGGGCGAAGATGGTGTAGCGGCCGTTCAGGTGCGGCTGGGGCGAGAGCGTCACGAACCACTGGCTGCCGCCGGTATCCTTGCCGGAGAGCGCCATGCCCACCATGCCCGCCTCGTAGCGGTGCTGGTTGTACTCGCAGCGGATCGTGTGGCCCGGCCCGCCCGAGCCGGTGCCGGTGGGGTCCCCGTCCTGGATCACGAAGTCGGGCACCACGCGGTGCACCCACAGGCTGTCGAAGTAGCCGCGCCGCGCCAGTGTCACGAAGTTGCGCACCGTCTGCGGCGCCTCGCGGGCGAGGAACTCCCACTCCATCGTCCCGGCCGAGGTGTGGAGCACGGCGCGGCGCGCGCCGGGCGGGGCGAAGAACGCCGCGTCGGGCGTGGCGGGCGGTGCGGGCTGCGGGTGCGCGCGCTCGACGCTGTCGGCGAACGCGCGCCCGGCGAGCGCGCGCAGCGCGTCGCGGATGGCGATGCGGGCGTCCGCGTCGGCGTCGTGGCCGCGCGCGGCGTAGGCGGCGGCGAGCCGCGGCACGCTCAGCGTGTCGCCGGCGTCGCCGAGCGCCCCGGCGCAGGCGGCGGCGAGCAGCATCTCGCGCGAGTCCACGCCCTCGCGGAGCGCGCCGAGGAGCGGCTGGAACGCCGTGTGGCGGGTGCGCCCGATGAGCGCGCCCGCCACCTCGGCGGCGGTCATCCTCACGAGCAGGTGGCCGGCGGTGTGGAACTGGCCGGAGAGCGCGTTCACGACGCGCGGCGGTGTCCCGCCCAGGTCCTCGGCGCGCATCGCGCGCAGGCCCTCGAGCACCGCGGCGCGCACGTAGGCGACCGAGTCCGCGAACAGCCCGCGCGCGGCCTCCAACCCGCGCAGCCGCTCGCGCACGATGAGCGCCCGGCCGCAGGCGCCGCGCGTGGCGAAGTCGGCGTCGGTCATGCCGTTCCGGAGCACCGCCCGGAGCGCGGCGGTGTCGGCGGGGGTACCCACCCAGGCGAAGCTGTCGGCGAGCGCGGTGGCAGCGGTCACGCGCACGTAGGGGTCGCGGTGCGCGAGCAGCTTCATGATCCGGCGGCTCGCGCCGTGACTCGTGTCGGCCACCTGCTGGAGCGCGCGCAGGGCGTTCACGACCACGGCGGGGTCGGGGTCGTCGAGCGCGGCGACCAGCGCGCCGGTGGCGAGCGGCGAGCGCTCGCGGCCGAGCGTCCGCGCCGCGTGCGCGCGCACGAGCGCGTCCGGGTCGCGGAGCGCCGGGCTCACCGCGGGCACGACCCGCACGGGCGCGACCAGCTTCTCGAGCGCGTACACCACGCGCCAGCGCACCGCCGTGTCGCGCTCGCCGAGCGCGGCGAGCAGCGGTTCGAGGCCGGTCGAGTCCGCGAGCCGCCACAGCGACTCGCAGGCGCGCATGCGCTGGGCCGGCGTGCCGCGCCCGAGGAACGGCGCGAGCGCCGGTGTCACCGAGCCGTCGCCGAGCTTGCCGAGCGCCTCGATGGCGAGCGCCACCACCTCGGGGTCGCGGTCGCGGAGCGCGCGCTCGAGCGTGGAGCGGGCCGAGCGGTGGCCCACCTGGCCGAGCGCGAACACCGCCTCGCGGCGCACCGCGGCGACCGGGTCGGCGGCGAGCGGCGCGAGCGCGGGCACGCTGGTCGAGTCCTGGAGCCGGCCGATGGCGAGCGTGGCGCGCGCGCGCACGGCCGGGTCCGCGTGGCGGAGCGCGCCCGCGAGCACGCCGTCCGCCCACTCGCGCCGGTCCTCGGCGACGGCGATCGCGCGCAGGAGCGCGTCAGCCGCGGGCGGCGGGGCGGCCGCGGCGCGCGCGGCACCCGCCGCGAGCCCGCCCGCGAGCAGCGCGCACGAGATGATCCAGCGACCCAGCATCGTCCGCCTCCCGCGCGTCCGCCGGTGCCAGGCCCGGCGGTCGGCCGTCACGAGGGGTCGGCCCGGCCCGGCCGGGCTCAAGGCACCACGGGCTCCTCGACGCGGCGGGGCTTCCGCAGCTTCACGAGCCGCCCGAGCTGCTGGGTGGCGGCCCCGCTCGGCGTCGTGGCGCTCAAGCGGAAGAAGTACACGCCGTTCGCCAGCTCGTCACCTTCGGCATCGCGCCCGTCCCAGGCGAGCTGGTGGTAGCCGGGGACGAGGTCGTCGAACGTCGTCCGGTAGATGGACCGGCCGCTCTGCGAGTAGATGTGCAGCTTCACGTCGGCCGGCTCGCCCCCGAGAAGGACGAACGAGAACCGGGTGCCCCTGTTGTCGAACGGGTTCGGGAACGGGATCAGGTCCCGGAGGCCGAGCCGTCCCGAGGCGGCGGTCACGCGGAAGCGGTGCGTCACGCTCCCACCGCCCACGACCGCCGCACCCACGGTGTACTGGTCGATGGGGTAATCCCCGTGCGGCCAGGACAGGATCCACTCGCGGAACGAGGCGTCGCCGGACGCCTGCGTGGCGGTGAACTCCTGCGTTGCGCCGTTCACGGTGAGCATGATCTGGTTGCGCGGGTCGGGGATGGGGGCCGGCGAAAGCAGCAGCAGCGACAGATCCGCGTTAGGCGCCACCTCGTCATTGTCGGCGATCGGGGCGCCGCTCACCCGCAGCACGCCCTCCAGCCGCAGCACGAGGTCCGTGCGCTGGACGAGCCCCTTGCGGTCGCGCACGACCACCGCGTACTCCGTCGTGCGCGGGGCGGGCTGCACGCGGTGGACAAGCTTGAAACGCCGCCCGCCGTAGAGGCTCCCGGCCGCGGTGTCGGGGAACGCGGGCGTGATCGTCACCCCGGGCACCTCCACGTCGCCGGCGCCCGTGTTCTCGTAGAGCACGAGGCTGTCGAGCCGCACGTTGCTCACGAGGTCCGCCTCGATGCGCAGCGTGTCGCCCGGCGTGCGCAGCCGCAGTGGCTGCCCGCTCGTGACCGGCGTGCCGTTCGCGAGCACGCGCGAGAGCGGCCGGCCGATGGAGAGCCGCGTGGCGGGGTCGCCGAGCAGCGTGTAGGTGATGGCGAGCCCGCGCTCCGAGGCGAAGCTCCGAGCCGTGCCCAGGTAACGGAACAGCGCGCTCAGGATGGCCTCGCCCAGCACCACGCGCGAGCCGCGGTCGTCCGCACCCAGGGATTCGTCGCGCGGCGGGTTCACGAACAGGCTGCGGATGAGCTCGATGTTGATGTGGTTCACCGTGTTGCGCGGCACCACCTCGTAGCAGACCGAGGCCCAGCTCGCGACCGCGCCGCGGCCGTTCGGGAGCGCCAGCAGGTCCTCGCCGATGGACGGGCCGACCGCGGTGTTCAGCGGCTGGTCCGGGCGCGCGAACATGTTCACGTGGCACGAGAACGCGGTGAAGAAGAACGGCTTCCCCACGTTGTTGAGCCGGTTCGAGTCGTCGCCAAGGCCGGTGCCGCTGTTGATGTAGAGGTCCTCGTGCGTCATCAGGTGCTCGTTGCCGTGCCCCTGGTAGTTCCACAGGAAGGCGCCGGCGCTCAACTTGCCGAGCAGCACCGGCGTGACCCCGGCGTGGCAGGTGGAGCGCGTGGCGTCGCGGCTCACGCGGCAGGTGTCGCGGAGCACGGGGTCGATGAACGTCTGCTCGTTCGTCAGGTAGGAGCGCAGGTTGAATTGCTCGACGTCCATGCCGGCCAGCCCCGAGTCGCTGGCGATGAAGCCCTGCATCGTATCGTTGATGCCGATGAAGAACTCCTCGTAGTCGCGGTGGCAGTAGCCCGTGGGCGAACCGCCGCCGCCGAACGTGGTCTCGCCGGAGAAGGCGTCGTCGGTCATGAGCAGCACCTTCCGGCGCCAGAGATCGTCGGGTTGGACGTTCTCGTAGTTCACGATCTTCGCGATCACCGTGTTCGCCTCGGCCACCGAGTTCACCGTGAGGCGTCCGACCATCAGCTCGGGCACGACGCGGCCGGTGTCGGCGGTGAAGAGCGGGTCCTCGTTGCCGCTGATGAACGCGTAGCGGTTGTCGCTCGGCACGATCTCGTAGCCCTCGCTCGTGCTCACCGGGCCGATCGAGGGGATGACGGGGATCCAGTCGCGCCCCGAGAACGGCCGCACCCGGTTGGCGTCCAGCGAGCCGTCGCCCACGAGCATCAGGAAGCGCGAGTCCCAGCGCTGGTAGGCGTAGCGCGCGAGGCGCTGGATGGCCGCCGGCGAGCGCCGGCCGTCTCCGAACTCGTCGTAGACGCTCTCGAGCGGCGCCTCGAGCACGGTCAGGCCCTGGGATCGCCGCAGGTCCGCGAGCAGCGTGACGGTGGCCGCGAACCCCTCGGGCACGACCAGCAGGTAGTCCCCGGTGCCGGCCGCGTGCAGGCTCCGGCGCGTGACCGCCGTGTAGGCGCTCGCCGGCGGCGTGCGCGGGCCGAAGGCCGGGTCGGGCGGGTCCTGGATGGCCGCGGCCACGTATTCGCGGCGCGGCCCTGGGACCACGTCCTGGATCTCGAAGCGCACGTCGGTGGGCCCGGCGATCACGCGCGCGGGATCGAGCACGACCCGCACCGGCTGCGCGGGGTTCGTGACGTCGTAGACGCGGATCGAGTCGCTCAGGAAGCCGGACACGCTCAACTGCACGTCGCCGGTCACGTCCGAGCTGTTGAAGCGCAGGTAGTCCTGGAGCGCCCGGTAGCGGCGCCAGTAGGCGAGGTCGAACCAGTCGAGCCCGGCGTCCACCGCGCCGTTCGTCACCGGGTGCGGGTCGGCGAACTGGAACTTGCCCCACTGGCGCAGGAAGTTGTTGTTGCCGTCGGTGAGCGCCGTGCCGGGGAGCGTGACCGAGCGCACGATGGGGAACTTCCCGAACCAGATGAGCGAGTCCACGAGCGGGGTCACGAGGCCCGAGCCGTTGCGGACCGCGGCCCACATGAAGTGGAAGTTGCTGCGCCGGCCCATCCAGCGCGCGGTCAGCGTCACGTCGCGTGAGTCGTCGAGCCCGTGCGCGGCGATGCGGATGGTGTCGGGCCGGTTGTAGTAGCTCGAGGCCTCGGTCCAGTGCCAGAGGCCCACGTTGCTGTCCGCCGCCGAGACGACGAACGGCATGATGGGCGCCGCGTCGCGCTCGTGGTGCTGCGTGAACGGATAGGACGCGGGCGGCGTGAGCCCGGCCACGCCGTTCCAGCCCGCACGGTGCGGCACGCGCAGGCCGCCGCCCGTGCGCCGCGTCACGAACACCACCTCGCCGTCGCCCCAGTAGCGGCGGCTCGAGCTCGCGTTCGTGCGCTCGGCCCAGTTCCGCGACCACAACCAGACCGCGTCGCCCGAGTCGAACGTGCCGTTCCCGTTCGCGTCCTGGATCTCGCACGGCAGCTCGAACGTGCCGTAGGGCGGGCTCGCGCCCTCCAGGTACTCGTGGCGGTGGACGCTCACTTCGGCCACCGGGACGAGCGCGGGGTAGCCCTTCCCGGCCAGGTCGTCGTACGGGATCCGGTAGAGCGCCGTCTCGTCGAGGCGCACGCGCACCTCGGGGTGGTCCTCCTCGAACGCGAGCGCGGCCGCCGCCCCGGCGGGGCGGGCGCCAAAGCGCGAGCGCGCGTCGGCGAGCGGTGCCGGCGGCGTGCGCCAGCCGCTCGCCTGCTCCCAGTTGAGCACGCTCGTCTCGAGCGCCGGGTCCACGTTCCGGTCGGGCGGGCCCGCGCCGGCGGGCAGCGCCGCGGCCCCGCCCGGGAGGTTCCAGTCCACGCGCACGGTGAGCGCGAGCGGCGACCAGACGCGCGCCGAGGCCTCGTCGTAGCGGAACGGGCGGATCTCGAGCAGCACCAGGCGGCGGCCGCGGAACGCGAACGGCGGGCCCATGTCGAACGAGGCCTCGGGCCAGGGTCCGTCGGCGATCGCCGGGACGGCCTCGACGGCGGGCTGAGGGCCCAGGCGGTCGCCGGCCTCGCCGCGGAAGACCGGCCGGCCCGCGATCATGATGCGGGTCTCGCCCCGCGACTGCTCGCCGCTCGACGCGAGCACGCGGACGGTGGGTCGCGCGCCGGGCGGGAGCGCGAGTGTGGCCGCCCACGCCGGGAGCATCGGCCGGCCCGGGATGGCCATCTCGTGCGAGCCGGGCACGCCCATGATGCGCACGCGCCCGTCGGGCCCCGGGCGCGAGAGCGTCCAGGCGCCGACCGTGACCTCGAGCGTCACCCCGCGCGCGTCGCCCGCCGCCACGCGCACGGTGGCGGCCGCGGGCGCAGCAAGGCCGGACGCCGCGGCGAGGACGAGGAGCGCGAGCAAGCAGCCGGAGCGGGGCATGAGAGGTGAAAGTCTAGGCACCCCTCCGGAGGTCGGCAAGCGCGCCCCTCCCTTGCTGCGCGGACGCCCGGGACGCGATAGGATGTCCCCCCTTCCCGTCACCACCCTCACCCCGCCGTCCCCAAGCGCATGCGCACGCCCCCCGTTGTCCCGCTGCTCCTGCTCGTCCTGACCTGCCCGCCCGCTGCGGCGCTCGCGGCGGCGGCTCCCGCGGCCGGGCCAGCCGCCGCTGCGAAGCCCGCGCGGAGCGCGCCCGAAGCCCGCCCGGCGCGCGCGCTCCCGGACTCGGTCCTGCTCCGCCTCGACGGCAGCGAGGACGTGACCCGGCGCCGCTTCGCCCGGGCCGTCCGGCTCCTCGGCGGGAACCCCGACTCCCTTACCCCGGCACGCCGCGACGAGTTTCTGGAGCTGGTGCTCGAGCAGCGCCTGCTCGCCGCCGCCACGCTCTCCGACCCGGGGCCCTGGACCCTCCGCGACTCGGCCCAGTTCCGGAACGAGCGCGACAACATCCTGGTCCGGGCCGCGCTCGCCGACGAGTTCACCCGCATCGAGGCGCTCCGGCGCCGGGCCGGCCAGCCGGACCTGGACGAGCAGGGCATGGGGGTGGCGGCGCGCGAGAGCCTGATGGCCGCGATCCGGCCGGAGTGGGACGCGGACGCGCTGCGGAGGCTGGCGGGCGCGTTCGCGGTGATGCCGCAGCCCACGCCCGAGATGAGCATCCGCGAGCAGCTCCAGCTCTCGGGCCAGACGCCGGTCGTCTCCGCCGCCGACTCGCAGCGCGTGCTCGTGCGCACCACGCTCGGGCCGCTCACCGTGGCCGACCTGCTCGCCGACTGGCGCCGGCTGGCGCCGCTCTACCGCCCGCGCGTCACCGACGACGAGGGCGTGCGCGCGCTCGTCCAGAACAGCCTGTTCGAGCGCCACCTGCGCCGGGCCGCTGCGGTCCCCGAGCTGGCCGGGCGCCACGAGGTGGCCTCGGTGATCGCCGACCGGCACGAGTACCACGCCGTCTCGAGCTACCTGCAGCGCGAGCTCGTGGCCGGCATCCCCACCGACTCGCTGACCATGCTCCGCCACTACGAGGCGCACGCGCGCGAGTTCGACCGGCCGGCGCAGGCCGTGCTCATCGTGATGACGCTCGCCGACGAGCGGAGCGCCGACAGTCTGGCGCGCGTGTTCGCCCTCCCCGGCGAGGCCGACAGCATCGCGTTCCGCGCCCAGCGCGGCGGGGTCAATTACACGCACCTCGCCACCGAGGTAGGCGACCCGGAGCTCTACCAGCTCGCCCTCGGCACCGGCGAGGGCGGCGTGCACGGCCCGCACCCGGTCGAGGGCGGCTGGCGCGTGTTCAAGGTGCGCTCGCTCGAGCCGCGCGCCCCCCAGCCGTTCGACGCCGTGCGTGCCGCGGTCGAGCGCTCGTGGTACGAGGTCGAGAGCGAGCGGCGCATCCGGGCTCGGCTCGAGGAGCTCAAGCGCGCGGCCCGCATCGAGCGGAACGAGCGCGCGCTGCGCGCGCTGGCGCTGCCCGGGCCGGCCACGCGCTGATGCGGCACGCCGGCCGGCTCCTGGCGGGCGCGCTCGCGCTCGCCGCCTGGCTGCCCGTGCCGCAGGCCGCGGCCGGGCCCGCGCCCGCCGGTCCGGCACCGGGCGGCCGCGCCGAGGCGCCGGCCGCAGCCCCGCGTCTCCGGCTCGAGCCCGACACGCTGGTCGCGGACGCCGACGGCGTCTGGCGCGCGAGCCTCGTCGTGGAGAACCCGCTCGGCTGGGGGCTCTACGCCGACAGCCTGTTCCTGGAGTGGGAGCGCCGCGACGACGAGCCGGGCGCCGGCCCGGCCCGGGGCGTGAGCCCGCTCACGGCGCTCGTTTCGGCGATCGAGCCGGCGAGCGCGGGCGGGACCACCGGGCTCATGTGGTCGGCGCCCGCCGACTTCGACCGGGGCTCGCTCACGTTCCGGCTCCACCTGCACGACGGGCGCCACAAGCCGTACGTCGTGAACGCCTCGGCCGTGGCGACGGGCAACGAGCTCTCTGCCGCGCACCCTTCCGAGCTCCTGCGCCCGGGCGCCGAGCCCGTCGAGTTCGTGCTCGTCCTGCCCGGGGCCGGCGCGGCCCGGTCCCCGGGGCTCGTCTACGTGCCGCCGCAGGGCGTGGGCGCGCGGAGCCTGCTCCGCTGGGGCCGTCAGCTCGCCGCCCGCGGCCACGCCGTGGCGCTCGTGAGCCTGCCGGGCGCGGGGCGTTCCGGAGGGCAGCCCGACCGCGCGGGGCCTGCGAGCGTGGCGGCGGTCGGGGCCGCGCTCGTCCGGCTCGCGGCCGAGCCGGGCGTGGACGCGCAGCGGGTCGCGGTCTGGGGCCTGGGTGAGGGTGCCACGGCCGCGCTCCTCGCCGCGGCCGGGCGGCCCGGGCTCCGCGCGGTGGTGGCGCAGGACGCGAGCCATGACGCCTGGGCCACGTTCCGCGCGCTCCCCGAGGGTGCGCGAGCGGCGTTCCTGCGCGAGGCCGGGCGCGACAGCGCCGGCTGGCGCGCGCGTTCGCCGCTCGTGTCGGCCGCCGGCATCCCTGCGGCCGTGCTCGTGCTCCAGACCTCGGAGCCGGGCGCACCGCCGGCGGAAGCGGCCGAAGCCTACGCCGCCGCGCGCGCCGTGCGCGGGCTGCCGGTCGAGTCCCGCATCGGGGCGCGCGAGCCGAGACCGCTGCTGCGCCGCGATGCCCTGCGGCTCGCACAGGAGTTCCTCAAGCGCCAGCTCCAGCAGCCGTGAGCCCGGGGAGTCGGGCCCGGAGTCGTGCGCGGTCGGTCAACCCCCGGTCAACTCGCGCGGACGCACGCGGCCCCATGCCCGCGATTCTTGACGCCCGTCCAAGGCCACTCCTACGCTCGATGCCGCTCGTCCCCGAACTCCGACACCCCCCGAGGAAGCTCATGAAGCGACTCCCCCGAGCGCTCCGCCTGGCGGCGCTCCTGGCCCTGCTCGCGCCGTTCGCCGCGTTCGACGCCGCGGCGCAGCCGAGCCGCCCGCCGTCGCGGCCGGCCCGGGGCACCGCGGCGCCCGTGGACCCGGGCAAGCCCGTCCCGGGCAAGTTCACGCACCCCAAGCTCCGCGGCTGGATCAACGACGTGCCCGACACCGGGCAGTTCCTGCCGGACTCGGTCTGGCTCCTGCGCGTGGGCCCGCGCGTCACCACCGTCGGCGGCTACATCCGGGAGTGGTACGACTCCTACCCCGAGTACCGGCCGGCCCAGGACAGCGCCGGGCGCGTGCAGTTCCTCAGGAACCTCACGAACCGGGACGTGCTCGGGCTCACCGCGCTCAAGCTCGACCTGCCGCTGCGCTTCGAGGAGCGCCACGCGCTGCAGGAGACGCGGCAGCGCGCGCTGGCGAACGCCGTCTACCAGCGCTTCGTGCGCGACTCCATCCAGGTGAGCGAGGCCGAGGTGCGGGCGCTGTGGGAGACGTTCAAGTACCTGCAGCGCTTCCGCCACATCCTGGTGGCCGACCGCAACGCCGCCGAGCGCGTGCGGCGCGAGCTGGTCTCGGGCCGGATCGCGTGGTCCGCGGCGGTGAAGAAGTACTCGCTCGCCACGAACGACAAGGGCCCCGATGGCGAGCTGGGCTGGACCAAGCGGGACAAGCTCGAGCCGGCGGTCGCGCAGGTGATCTACGGGCTCAAGCCGGGCGAATACTCGCAGCCCGTCCGCGACCGCGAGGGCTGGCACATCGTCCAGTCCATGGAGCGCAAGGCCGAGCCGCCGCCCTCCTACGAAGCGCTGCGGAACCTGCTCCGGCGTCAGCTCGGGGACTTCAGGGCCACCGAGCGCACGGACGCGATGCTCGCGCTGCTTCGCAGGCGCATCGGCATGGAGTTCGACAGCGCGAACGTGCAGTTCGCCTCCAGCCGGTTCGGGGAGACGGTCAAGCTCCGGCAGGAGGCCATGTCGGCCACGTTCGAGATCGACGCCTCGGTGCCGGAGTTCACACCCGAGGAGAACGAGCGCGTGATCGCGCGCTGGCAGGAGGGCGGCCGCTACACGATCGGCGACCTCGTGCACGCCTACCACGAGGTCCCGGCGCTGCTCCGGCCGGCGCTCAACCAGCCCGAGGCGGTGCTCGGCATGGTCGAGACCACGGTGCTCGAGCCGACCATCGCCGAGTACGGTGCCGAGCGCGGGCTCGAGAACGACCCCCTGGTGGTCGCGCGCGTCCAGCGGAAGAAGGAGCAGCTCCTGGTGGAGCGCATGTACCAGGACTCGGTGGGCTCGCGGGTGTGGGTGAGCAAGGAGGAGCGTCAGGCCTACTACCAGAAGCACCTGCCGCAGTTCTTCACCTACCCGAGCGTGCGGTTCGCGGCGCTCGTCCGCGAGAGCAAGGCGGGCGCGGACTCGGTCGAGAAGGCGCTGCGCGCCGGCCGCTCGGTGGCCGAGATCCTCGCCGCCGACTCCGCCGCCGGGCGCATCTCGGGCTCGATCCAGTCCCGCCACCAGGGCGAGCAGGGCCCCTACCACCAGGCGTTGTTCGAGGAGATGCGTCCCGGCGACGTCCAGGTGCGCGGGCCCGACCGCGACGGCGAGTACGCGATCATCCAGCTCCTGTCGTACGACCCCGGCCGCCAGCTCTCCTACGAGGAGAGCCAGGGCATGATCGACGAATCGCTCCAGAACCAGAAGTCGGACGCGGCGCTGCAGGCGCTGATCGAGCGCCTGCGCAAGCGCTACGAGATCGCCTGGCGGCCGGAGCTGGTGATGCTCATCCGGCTCGTGGACCCGACCACCGAATAGCGGCCGGGCCGGCTCAACGCCGGTCGGGGGTGGCGGACGGGGGTGGCGCCGGCGCGCCGCCGGCCGGCTTCGCCCCGGGCTTCCACGCCTCGACGCGCGGACCCCGGAACGGATCGCACAGCGTGGCCGGCCCGCCGAAGCCCACGAAGCGCTCGCCGCGCTGGACGCGCGGCTCGTCCCTGGGGCCGAACGCGAGCGTGCCGGAGGTCCACTCGACGCACACGGGCTGCCCGCAGCCCGCGAGCCGGCGCTCGGGCCGGTGCGTGAAGATGATCCGGCACAGCGCATAGACCGAATCGGCCGCAATCGGGCCGGCCTGGTCCGCCGCCACCGCGAACACCAGCCGCAGTCGGACCGCCTCCGGTGTTCGCTCCATGAGCGTGAAGCCCTGCCCGCTCACCGGGAACGGCTGCCGCCAGCCGAAGCCCGGTGCGGCGGCCCACTCGGCGCGCAGGCTGCCCGGGTTCGCGCCGCCCTTGCTCTCCATGTGCCACCAGGCGCCGAGCGTGTCGCCGCCCGTGGCGCGGATCGCGAGCTGCGCCGTGAAGCCGGTGAAGCGCGCCGCCTTCCGCCCGGGCAGGAACGACAGGTAGAGCGTGTCCTCGCGGCTCGAGTCGGCGCAGGCCGGCGTGCGCGCGCGCTGCGCCCGCCGCGAGCCCCACGGGGCGTTCCACGACAGGAAGAGCTGCGCGTCCCCTCCGCCGCGCGGCCCGCCCCGGACGCGCATGGCGCTGTCGGCCTCGTCGAGCACGCGGCGGATGGGATTGGCCGCGGCGCGCGCCCGCGCGGCGCTGTCGGCGGCGGCACTCGCCGGCGTGGGCAGCGGGGGCACGGGTTCGTGGAGCGCACCCTGCGCGAGTGCCGCGGCCGGGAGCAGCGCGAGCGTGGCGGCCAGCGTGGCGCAGGTGAGGCGCGCGCGGGGCCGCAGCGTGAAGACCGTGGCGGGCGGCATCTCACGGGAGACCCGCGACCGCGCGCGCCGTCTCAGACGATATGGAGTGACCGGCTCCCGGTCGTAACGTCGCCACCAGGTGGTGCCGGAGGCGACCGGGTGGGTCGAGCCCACGCTCAGTCGCGGGTTAGGGCCTTGCGGCCCCAGAGCCGCAT
>Ga0187893_10002096_pt1 | contig 45142 bp, 43 predicted proteins | sample MA1701074metaG_FD_139574 | JGI IMG/M metagenome (GOLD analysis project Ga0187893, IMG submission 139574) | White microbial mat communities from a basaltic lava cave in the Kipuka Kanohina Cave System on the Island of Hawaii, USA - MA170107-4 metaG ... | reverse complement strand
CGGCTGCGCGAACATACTCGCGAAATTTCTCGACCAGCTCTCGCTGGTTAGTCAGGGTCGTGCGCGTGTACGGATCCCGCAGGCCGCCGCCAAAAAACCAGCCGTCGGCCAGGCGTGCCATGCGTTTCAACACCGCGTCGGCCGAGCCGCCCATCCACACCGGGATCGGCCGCTGCACGGGCATGGGATTGATCCCCGCCGCAACGATATCGTGCCAACGCCCATGGAACGTCACGGACTCCTGCGTCCACAGCGCGCGCAAGACCTTGACCTGCTCAGTGATCCGGGATCCACGCGTGCGAAAATCCACGCCGAGCGCCTCGTACTCGATGGAGTTCCAGCCGACGCCGACGCCCAGACGCAGGCGGCCACCAGTGAGGACGTCCACTTCCGCAGCCTGTTTCGCGACCAGCGCGGTCTGCCGCTGCGGAAGAATCAATATGCCGGTGGCCAGCTCGAGCCGGCGTGTATGAGCAGCCAGGAAGCCGAACAGCACGAAGACCTCGTGAAACGCGTCTTCGAGTCGGTACGCACCTACCCACTCGCCCCGTGCCTGCGCGCGCGGAGCCGCGGGATCGGCGCCGAGCACGTGGTCGTAGGCTACCAGGTGGTCGTAGCCCATGCCTTCAACGGCCTGCGCAAAATCCCGAATCACGGCGGAATCGTTGCCGATCTCGGTCTGTGGGAAGATGACACCGACTCTCACCCTATGGACGCCTCTTTCCAGAAGCCCGCGCGGTATACATGACCCAGAAGAAGTTCCAGGCAACAAGCGCCATACCCGCCAGGATTACGCGGGTCACATCGACGATCGGCCGCAGGCGCGCCTCCTGCTCGGTGATCTCAAGAAACGCCACAGGCCTGATCGAGAGTCCGCCCCCGCCCCCGCCGCCCACCGAGGCTTCTTCTTCATCACGCTCGCGCTCGCTGTTGCGTCCCATTCCAAACCCGAAGCCGTACCGCACCCTCGCGATCGGGATGATCGTGCGGCCCGCCACGTGCACGGGGTCGCCGAAAACGGTTCTCGCGGTGGCCTTGTCGTGAACCTGGCTGATCCGGCCGATCAGCTCCTCAACCGTGGTCCTTCCTGCGTCAGACATGTGTGTATCCTCCTCCAACACAACCTCACAATTGGAATCTGGGATTGATGCTATTATCCATCATATGCCCTGCCGTGGGTGAAGCACGATGAGCGCCGATCTGAAAGAGATCGCCTACGCGCTGGCGCGGCAGCATTGGAACGAGGGGTACACGACGGAGGCCGTGCGCGCGATCATCGCCTTTGGGTACCGTACAATGCGACTGAACAGAATTGAGGCACGCTGTGACATTCCCAACATTGCCTCGGCGCGGGTAATGGAGAAGGCGGGCATGAAGTTCGAGTGCGTCCTCCGGCAGCACATGTTCGTCAAGAACGTGGACGTCGACTTGAAGATGTACTCCATTCTCAGGGACGAATGGGCTTCATAACCTCGCCGCGAGTGGATGAGGTATGGTCGACAAGCCAGACCATTCGCTGTGGCGTCAATCGCGATTACTCGGCGTCTATTTGAAGGGGCAGGCCTACAACGCGGCGGTCGTGATCACAGAAGATCCGCTTCGCGTCTGGCGCGCCAAAATCGATGAGGTCACCCCGCTGCTCGACCCGATTGGCTCGCCGGCGATTGCAGGCTTCTTCTCAGGGGCTGCAGGCGATGAACGACCTGAAGGCCTGGTGGACCGCCGCAAAGACGAGGTGATCGTAATGCCATACTGCTTCTGTCAACTCGGCCCGGGCCGAGTTGGGTCAGGAACACCCAACCAGAACACAAAATATTTCTCTGTACGGTATTGACAAGTTCCGGCAAGGCATTTCAGGGTCGGCGACTTAATTAACGCTCGTAGAAGGCCACCACATGCGACCGCTTCGCCTAAGCGAGGCGTTGTGACGGTACGGGCGGCGCACGAACGAATGCTGACGCGTACGCCGCGCTGTGGCCGTCCTGAGGGCTTCGAAATCGTCATGCTATATAAGTTGGCAGCATCAACTATCGCCTGGCACACCGCCTTTGGCGAGCGACTCGACCTTCTGCGGGGGCGCCGCGGTGAGGATTGCCGCGGTCACGGCTGAGATCAACACGACCCCGGTTGTCACGACGAAGGCCGCGTCGAACCCATAGCGATCGATCACGAACCCTGAGAGAAGCGGCGCGACCAGGCCGCCGGCGTCGCCCATCGATCGGTTCATTCCCAGCGCGGTCCCCCAGTGGGCTTCCGGGATGCGGTCCGTGAGCATCGCGATAACGAAGCTGCCGCCCAGGTTGGCCCACGAGATGAGCGAGACCGCAACGATCAACCCAATCGGCTCGGTCACCGCGAGAAAGCTCAGGGCCGACAGCGCCAGCGCAGCCAGACCGCCCACCACGACGCGCCGCGTCCCAAACCGGGTGACCAGCCGGCCGCCGACCATCGCCGCGGCGAAGCGCTGCACCGTGCCCAGCATGAGGATACCGCCGATCGCCGCGGGTCCCATGTGCAGGGTACGAGCCGCGAACAGCGGGACAACGGTCGCCGTCACCGCGCCGTAGAAAAAGATGAACCCCAGCATTGCCATCCCGGCGCTCGCGACTTCACGGTACGACACCCGGCCCCCGCCGGCGGGAAGTGCAGTCCCGGGGTCCGTCAGACGAGCCGCGGGATACGGCAGCCGCCTGCCGGCAATCAACGTTGCCACACCCGCAATGACGGCCAGGGCTTGCGCGTGCCGCCACGAGAACCAGCCTGCCACTATCCCACCCAATGCCGGCCCGAGGGCGCTGCCGGCGATCCCCACAATCTGGTGATAGCTGAACAACCGCACCTTCGTTTCCGGCGTGGCGACGCGCGCGAGCCAGAAGTGGACGGCGAGGATGAAGGTAGCCGAGCCTAGACCCATGATTGCCCGCCCGACGAGCACGAACGCAAACGTTGGCGCGAAGGCCACGACCAGGCCACCAAGCCCCAGAATCCCCCCGCCAATCGCGAGGACCGACGGGAGCGCGGCCCGCGCCACGTACCGGCTGAGCGGCATGTTGAAGAGCAGGCGGATGCCGTTGTAGATAGCCAGGACCAGTGCCACCTTGCCGGCCGACACGCGGAACTCTTCCTGCACCTGGGGCAGCAAGGGGCTGAAAAAGGAGATACCGATCTCCAGCACCAGCAAAAGCATCAGGAGCGGCACCACACCCGCCGCTCCTGAGATTCCGGTCGAAGTTGTTGGCGGGGTGCGGATCAGAGCACCGCGACACTCACGGAGTAGATTGGTGGTAGAAAGTCCGCGATCATCTTCCAGGAGTCCCCGCGGTCGCGACTCGCGAAGAGCTGCCCCGTGTTCGTCCCGACATAGACGCCGGACGGTTTGAGCGGATCGGTCGCCAGCCCATGCCGCAGCACGCCCAGCTTGACGTTCGGCCCCTTGGGGAGACCTTTGGTCAAGCGTTCCCACCGGTGTCCGGCGTTCTCGGAGCGGTACACGGTGAACTGATCGGTGATGTTCGTGCGACCGCCCTCCTGGGTTTCTACCACTGTGTAGAGCGTCTCAGGATGGTGCGGATCGATCGCGAGCGGAAAGCCGAAGTCCGACGGCAGGTTGTTGCGGATCTCTGTCCACGCCTCGCCCGCATTCGCTGTCGAGTACGTGCTGCAGTGGTTCTGTTGAAAGAGAATATCGGGATTGGCGGGATGTCCAAGCAGCCGGTGCACGCATTGGCCAAACTCGGGGTACTTGTCCGGCAGGAAATCCGCCCGCGTGCCCTTGTTGCAGAATGTCCAGCTCTGGCCGCCGTCGTCCGTGCGCATGACGCCGACCGCAGAGATGGCGACCCACATTCGGCGCGGATTCGCCGGATCGGTGACGATTGAGTGCAGACAGAGGCCGCCCAGGCCAGGTTGCCACCGCTGGCGCGTGGGGTGACCTTCGAGACCCTGATTCAGGGTCCACCTCTGCCCGCGGTCGTGGCTGACAAACAACGCCGCGGGATCGACGCCGCAGTACACCGTCTCGGGTTCGGAGGCGCGGCCAGGCTCGACAATCCAGATATTCTTGAGGCTGAGTCCGCTGCCCTCGGGGAAGGCAATGCCGGCCTCGGGATCCTTCCAAGTCTGGCCTAAATCGTCACTGTATCGGACCGCCGACCCGAAGAAATCTCCGTTGGCTCCCGCATACAGCCGCGCGCCGTTTCGCTGATCGAGGGTGGCATGGTACACGCGCTGCCCGACGAGAGACGGTCCCTCTGTTTTCCAGGTTCGTCGGTCGCGGGACGTCATGAGGAACAAGCCACGCTTCGTTCCCGCTGCAAGCATCACGGTGCCTTTCGGATATCTGCGCCTTGTCGCCACGCCTAACCTCCTTGAATCTCATCGCCCCCGGCAACCGAGAGGAGGACATGAATCGCCGCGTCCCGCGGCACCGGAGTCTCAAGCCCGTGCAGATCACGGATGTTGTCGTTGCCAAGGAAGATGTTGACGAACGGCCGGATATTTCCTGTCTCTTCACACAGGGCGGCACGCATCCCGGGATACTGCCGATCGAGGTCGTGGATGATCGCACGCACGGTTGCGCCGTCCGCGTGCACCGACGCGCGTTTTCCCACGCGGTCGCGTAAGGACGATGGCAAATAGACTATCGCGCCCGCCCGCGGCGACGGCCTCATGGCTTTGGGGCGCCGCTACGAACGCGGGTTGAGCGGTGTGAACCCTGGGCCGCGGTCCTGCCGGGGCAGGGGCAGACCCGGAATTGCAGGCCCCTGATACGGCTGGAGATTGTAGAATTCCGGCGGCACACCCGGCCGGTTCCCATCCGGACCGGGGCCGGGCCCGGGGCGGAGCTGGTAGAGCTGTCCGTTGTGATAGAAGAGGATGATCGGTTCGCACTCGCCCTGTTGCTGACCCGGGCGCTGTCCCGGAGTCTGATCGCCCGGCATGGGGAGCGGAACGAACTCACGCATCGGAGGAGCCTGCCCGGGCTGCGGCGCCTGTCCGGGGAGCGGAAGCTGTGGCGCGCCCAGATCGGGTTGAGGGGCCTGGACAGGTTGAGTCACGGGTCGCTGTGCAGGCGCGAGATCTGTCGAGGCGCGACCGGCCGCGTGGCCGGCGGCATAGGCTACTCCCCCGACGATGATAACGGCCAACGCTGCGATGAGAATGCCTGCGGTTTTGGACATGACCCTCGCCTCCCGCTCATGCTCCGGACTCTCTCAAGCGTAGCACACTAGGCTATGCGATTCGAGACCCGATATGCTCCGCCACTGCTCAACGAGTCTTCGGTTGAGGGTATGACACCGGGGTTGAATGGGCAGGTGGTGTACGGGTTGATACGAAGATGGCGGCCGACGTGATCATCGCGAAGCGCGAACGTACCATACCGTGGGAACTGCTTGCGGCCGCCGCGGTCCTGTTCCTGGCCGTCCTGGTGCGCTGGGAACGCCTGGGTACCCGCAATCTGTGGCCCGATGAAGCCTTCAGCCTCGACCTGGCGCGTCAGAGCTTCCCCGAGCTGCTCAACCAGCTACGGGGTAACGACGCGCATCCGCTGGGCTACTACGTGCTACTGTCGCACTGGATCCGCGCCGTGGGAGAGGATCTCGCGTTGATGCGAGCGCCATCGGCGGCCTTCGGGGTGGGGGCGGTGGTGCTCACCTGGCTTCTGGGGCGGCGTCTCTTTTCGGCCGCGGTCGGGATCGGCGCCGCGGCGCTGGTCGCGCTGAACCCCTTTCAAATCTTTGCGTCCAACGAGCTCCGCATGTACACGGCTCTGGAGTTTCTGGCGCTTGGCTCAACGCTGCTCCTGTGGCACGCCCACACGGTTGTGCCGCGCACACACGACTTCGCGCGACGTTATGGATGGTGGATGGCCTACGGGGCATCGCTGGCCGCGATGGCGTACTTCAGTTACTATGCGTTCCTGCTCATCCCCGCGCACCTTGTCTGGATCCTCCGCCATCAAAGCACGGGTGTCGTGGTGCGCCGCTTGGGCGTGGCCCTGGCGACCGCCGCGGTGCTCTACGCGCCATGGATCCCGTATGTGGCGTCGCTGGCCGCGTTCCTGCGCGGCAATCCGCTCTTGTGGAGAGGTCAGGCGATCTGGCCGACCTATGTGCCGGAACTGATTGCCGCCCAGACTTTCGGTGGGTACCTGTTCAACACCGTGTCCTACCACAGCGCTCAAGCGCTGCCGCTGAAAGCTTACGCTCTCCTGCTCTTTCCGTTTGTGGCGTTAACCTCGATCGGATACGCGGCGCTTGGGAAACTCAACAAGCCTGCGCGGAGCCTGATTGCGTTGTCCTGGGTCATCCCCGTGGCGCTGGTCGTACTCATCTCACTGGCTGTTGGAAAGGTGTTTGCGTACCACTATCACGTGAGCTTCCTCACACCCTTCCTGGCCCTCTTTTTGGCAGCCGGTGTGGTCCATTTACGCGATCGGGTTGCCGGGATCCCCGGTCCTCTGGTCACCCTCGGTGCCGCCATCGTCGTGCTGGCATTCGTGGCGCCGGCGATCGAGAATCTGCAGGGCAACCCGGCGTATCAGTTCTACCGCTACGATCTGGCTGGGCAGTTGGTGAAGAAGCTCTATCAACCAGGCGACGTCGTTGTGTTTTTGCCGCGCGGGGTGAGCCGCGGGTTTCACTTCTACTTTGATCCTCCGGGGCGCGAGTTTGGGATCCCGCTCGACCGCGAGCGGTACTCGCGCCAGGCCCTTAGGGACGCGATCAATGACGTGGCGCAGTCGCTCACGCGTGAAGACAAGAAGCTCTGGCTCGTGTACAGCCCGCCGATCCCCCAGGGCACCCTCGAGGACCTCCTGCAGGCGCTCGAGCGGCAGGGCTACCAACGCGTCGCGGTCAACGACTTCAAAGGTCTGCGCGTCGGCCTGCTGGTGCGGCGCGTCAGGTAAGACCTGCGATTCAGAAACTGATGAGGTACAATGGAATCATGAACAGAGGAGAGCGATGCGGAGGATGCTCCGCGTGTGGGACGCCCGTATGCACGTGCGCCGCGGAATAACCTAGCATGGCCCTCGTCTTCACGTTCCCCTGCGGAGGCTGCGGGCGGCGGTATACTATCTACTATCCCAAGGCCTTGATGTACGAGCTTTCTGGACGGGGCACGCGTGAGATGGGGCGTGCCGAGGATGAAGCCGAGCAGACCTCTGGGGCAATCGACGATGCGAGGAAACGCGCCGAAGCGCAGGGCAATATCTGGGTCGACGCCTCCGACACCCTGGCCATGGTCTGCGTCTGCGGCAAGAAGCTCAACCTGAACATTCAGGAGCATCCACGCGTGCCGCAGACCAAGCAGTCCGCGCAGAAACGGCAGACGGGGTTGATCTCCTTCCCCGAGGTGGATAAGCCCCGCCACGGACCCAAGGGCCAGCCCTAGACCCGCCTGTCGCGACAGACTTCCAGCCTAGTCGCCTTGATCCCCGCCGGCGTGGTCTCCGCCTCGTAGCAGACGCGCACGCCGGGGTCGATCCGCCGGAGGCCTGCGTCCTGGAGAATCCGGCGGTGAAGGAAGACATCGCGGCCTCCCGCAACGGGAATAATGAAACCGTAACCGCGGCGTGCGTCGAACCAGCGAATGGTGCCACAGGAGAGCTCCACACCGCCTCCGAACTCTGTTGTCATGAGCGCTGCTGGTGAACTTCGCGCCCGACACAGGGTTTCCGGCGACCAGGTCCGTTGGACTTGTCCGCCCGATGCCTTGCCGTTTGCGACCACCGATGAGCTGTCCGAGGATGAGAATATCGTCGGCCAGGAGCGGGCTGTCCGGGCCCTAGACTTCGCCCTCAACGTACCCCAGGCTGGCTACAACATTTTCGTCTCGGGTCCCGTGGGCACCGGCCGGAACACCTATTCGATGAGCAAAGTGACGAAAAATGCGGCGACGCGACCGGCCCCGGCCGATTGGATCTACGTACACAACTTCCAGCAGCCCGACCAGCCGATCGCGATCCCCCTGCCGGCCGGCGGAGGCCAGGGTTTTCGCCGCGAGCTCGAGCGCCTGGTCAACGAGTTGAAAGACGCAATCCGCAAACTCTTCGCCAGCGAGACATTTGATGTCAAGCGCAGCGGCGTCGTGTCTCAGTTCGAACAACGGGGTAACGCGATCTGGCGCGAACTCGAGAATGAGGCCCGCCGGCAGGGCTTCGCGCTGCAGCGGACGCCGATCGGGATCATGACGGTTCCCGTGACGCCCTCCGGTGAGCCGATGAGCGATGAGCAGTTGGCTCAGCTCACGCCGGAGCAGCGGCAGGAACTCGAGCGGCGCCACCGCGCGTTGCAGGAGATCGTCGCCGATGCCACCCGAAGGGTCCGTGTGATCGAGCGCGAGGCCAAGGACGCGCTGCAGGAACTCGAGCGGTCCGCCGTGCTGTCGGTCGCCAGCCACGCGGTCGAGAGCTTGAAGCAGCGATACGCCGATCACCCACGTATTGCGGCATGGCTCGACCGGTTCCTGGCCGACGTGGTCGAGCGGCACGACGACTTCAAGGAGGAGGGCGAGCAGCCGACGCCGGCCTTGCCCTTTCTGGCCCAGCGCCGGGCCTCGGAATTCACGCGTTATCGTGTCAACTTGCTCATCGATAACAGTGAGACCAAGGGGGCACCGGTTGTCGTCGAACCCAACCCGACGTACTACAATCTGTTGGGCAAAGCGGAGTATCGAGGCGAGTTCGGCGCCCTGGTCACAGACTTCATGATGATCAAGCCTGGCGCGCTCCATCGGGCGAATGGCGGGTATCTTATTTTGCAGGCCCGCGATGTGCTGAGCTCGCCGCTGTCGTGGGAAGGTCTCAAACGGGCGCTGAAGAGCCGCGAGATCCGCATCGAGAATATCGCCGAGCAGTACGGGGTGGTCCCCACCGCGACGCTGCGTCCGGAGCCTATTCCGCTGGACATCAAGGTCGTCGTGATCGGCGCAACGCTGGTGTACCATCTGCTGTATCAGTTTGATGATGACTTCTCCAAACTCTTCAAGATCAAGGCCGACTTCGACATCGACGTCGAGCGGACTGATCCTGTCGTGAGGGAGTACGCGCAGGCGCTCGGAGCCATCTGCCGCAGCCGCGGGTTGCTGCCGTTTGACCGGGGGGCGGTGGCGCGAACACTCGAGCAGAGCGCGCGTATCGCCGGCGACCAGCACCGCCTGTCGATGCGCTTCAACGAGATCATCGACGTCCTTTATGAATCGTCCGCCTGGGCGAAGAGCGAAGGCGCCTCCGTCGTCACCGCGCTGCATGTCCGGCGGGCGATCGACGAGCACATCCACCGCAGCAACCGCATCGAGGAGCGCATCCGCGAGTTGATCAAGGATGGACAGCTCTTGGTGACGGTCGACGGTGAGGCCTCCGGCCAGCTCAACGGGCTTTCGGTGTTGATGCTGGGGGATTACGCGTTTGGCCGGCCGGCTCGAATCACGGCGAGGGCATACGTGGGCGGCCGCGGTGTGATCAACATCGAGCGCGAGACTCAGATGTCCGGGCGCATCCACAGCAAGGGCGTCTTGACGCTGGGCGCCTATCTGGGTGGAAAGTTCGCCCAACACCGACCGCTCTCGCTCAACGCGTCGTTGACATTCGAGCAGACCTACGAGGAGGTGGAGGGCGACTCCGCATCCTCCACGGAGTTGTACGCGCTACTCAGCGACCTGGCAGGTGTGCCGATCGATCAAGGGATTGCCGTCACCGGTTCGGTTAACCAGAAGGGCGAGATCCAGCCGATCGGGGGGGTGAACGAAAAGATCGAAGGGTACTACTACGTGTGCAAGGCCCTCGGCCTCACCGGCCGGCAAGGCGTGATGATCCCGCATCAAAATCTGCGCAACCTCATGCTCGATGACGAAGTGACCGCTGCGGTGCGCGACGGACGCTTCCATATCTGGTCGGCGCGGACAATCGACGAGGGCCTCGAGGTGTTGACCGGAATACCAGCCGGACAGGCCGATGACGAGGGCTCCTTCCCCGAAGGTACGGTGAACTTCAAGGTGAGTCAGCGTCTGGGCGAACTGGCCGACCGCCTGCGGCGATTTATCCCACCGCGCGCACGCGAGGATGGAGCGCGGGAAGAAGTCCGCGACGAGGTGCCTGCGCGCGAGCCCGTGACCGATGCTCCGCCACCTTCGCCCGATCCGTCCAAGAAGCCCGATCAAGAGCGCGAGTAATCCGCGTATGCTCAGGTATGCTGCTGGACTGCTCGCCGTGCTGCTGGCTGTCGTCGGCGCCGTGGCGCAGTCCAATATTACGGTCACAGGTGACCTCCAGGCCGGAGCCGAAGTCACCGCCGCCTGGGAGCGTCAGGAGAAGCTGCGGTCGTACCGCATGAAGTTTACGACGACGGGGAGTGTCATTTTCGAGGAGGCGGTCAGGCCGGACCGGTGGCGGATTCTCTATACGGCTGGCGGGCGCACCGAGGAAACAATCGTCGTAGGCAAAGAGTATCGTGTCCTGCTTCACGAGACCGAGGCCGACCGCCGCAAGCGGGAGGAAGAGCGCCGCAGGGAGCAGCAAGAGCGCATCAGCAGCCTGGTCAGCGGGCTGATCAGCATCTTTTCCGGCGGTGGAATCTTCGCGGTGGCCGACCTCATCCGCTCGCAGATCCGGTCCGCGGCACAGGAACGGCCGGGAGACGCCATTGGCGTCTGGCTCTGCCCGAAGGGCGCATGGCCCTATGATCCTGCGGCGCTGGCGGCTCAAGCAGGACCCCCGCCGCCTTCAGAGGAGATCTACGCCCGCCTAGGTGAGATCATGATCGACGGAGTGCGGACGAACGGTTACACCATGGAGATCAAGTCAGGCGGACCGAATCCCTCGACCCTCAGATATCGTGTGTACGTGCTGGTGGATTCCGGGCTGCTCAAGAGGTTAGAGATGCTGGACGCGCTGACCGGCATCGTGACCGCACCGGCCGATTGGAGCAAGAAGGCGGATTCGACGTGGGATTACTACGATCATGACGCGGCGATGACGATCGAACTGCCCTCCTGCGGCCAGCGCCAGAGGTAACCACCTCGTGCACATTACGGTCATGGGCGCCGGCGGGCTCGGAGGGTATTTCGGCGGGCTGCTGGCTAAGGCGGGACATCAAGTAACATTTGTCGCGCGGGGCGCCCACCTCGACGCCCTGCGTCGCCAGGGCGGCGTGCGGCTGCGGACCATGCACGGCGAGTTCTTTGCCCCGGCGCAGGCCACGGGCGACCCGGCCCAGGCGCCGGTGCCCGATCTCGTGTTTTTCAGCGTGAAATCATTCGACACCGAAGGGGCCGCGGCCGCGATGCGCACAGCCGTCGGGCCTCACACAGCGATCCTCTCCGTGCAAAACGGCGTCGAAAATGAGGAAGTCCTCGCGCGGCTATTCGGCCTTGACCACGTGCTGGGCGGCACCGTGTATCTCTTGGCCACGATTCAAGCGCCGGGGATCATCGAACAGTCGGGCGGGCCGCGTCTGGTGAACTTTGGAGAGTGGCGGGGAGGGACGAGCGACCGCGTGCAGCGGCTGGAGGCGCAGTTGCGCGACGCGGGCATCAACGTCACGGCATCGAACGACATCGTCCGCGAGAAATGGGTGAAGTTCTCGCTGATCTGCGCACAAGCCGGCATGACGGCGTTGACGCGTCTGGGCATCGGTGAGATCCGCGAATGCCCCCCGACCTGGGCGATGTACCGCCAGATCCTGGAGGAGGTCGTGGCGGTCGGCCGTGCCCGCGGTGTCGCGCTCGACGGTGGGATCGTGCAAGATCACCTGGGTCTGGTGTCCCGGCTGGAGCCGCACTACACGTCCTCGATGCACTATGATCTCACGCACGCGAAGCGGTTGGAAGTCGAAGCGCTGCACGGCACCGCGGTGCGCTACGGGAAGGAGCTCGGCGTGCCGACTCCGGCGTGCGAAGCGATCTACGCCGCGCTGCTGCCTCATGATCGGCGAGCAGCCCAACCCGCTGGAGTTTGACAGCCGTAGGGGTAGGGTTCTGGCCGTGCACCCGTCTTCGACGCACATCCCCCGAGCGGTTTCCGCGCCGCTGGCTCCGGTCAGGTGTCCCTGCGGCACACGGGGAGGCTGACGTACCGTTGCTCCCTCCCGGGCCTGGCGGGGTTGGTCAGTTCCCGTTGCACAGGACCCGGCCCTCCTCGCTGCGCGCGCGGGCCTGGCCCCACGGAATGGCGCCTCTAGACGGGAGTTCAGCCCCGCTGTAGCGGATTGCGGGTACAGGGAACCGCTAGCTCCCCACCTAGCACGGCCAAGGGGCATCATACCACGGTCGGCCCCCAAGCCCTAGCGGCGCGCGGGTACGATGCTGGGGGGGTGTACGCTTCTTGTTTAGAGGAAAGACGTCGTGGTGGGCTGAGCCCTCGCAGGAAGACCAATCTGCTGGAGGGCGGTCGCAAAAATCTCGGCCTGCGCGCGGGTGCGATAGGTCCGGGTCACGACATAGAACGAGTCCCCTACCTCCGCGACAAAGACGAGGTAACCCTTTGCGCGGATCAGGTGCATGCGCGTTTCGGCTGATGCCCGGCTGGCAAACTCGCCGACGCCGACGACGTAGCCGCTGATCGCCGAGAGGCCGATGGCTCCTCCGGCCACCCGTGCAGGTTTGATGGGGCGCGACACGATGCTCGGTCGGCGCAGGCGCGGCCGCCGTCCAGCGTCGGTCGCACGCCTCCCGGTAGCCGAATCGGGCGCGGCGTCCTTGGTCGATGGAATGGTGACATCTGGTCGAACGGCGATGTTGGGCGCCGGGGCGACCGGCTCGGGCCCCACCGCCACGGGGACGGGTTCCGTACTCAGGATGACACCCGCGAAGAACGCGGCCGCCGCGGTGGCGGCAAAGGCCAAGGCCGTCACAAGCCGGGGCCTGCGCGCGGGTTGCTCGACTTCGACAGGCGCGTGAGAGGTAGCGTCCAGCATGCGCATGTACTGGCGGAGCCGGTGCAGCTCGTGGAGTGGACGGCTCCCTTGGCGCAGTTCGCGCAGCTCTTCTCGCAGCTCGCGCTCGACCTGCTCCCAGGCGTCCTGCCAGGCCCGGATTTCGATCGCTGATGCGGCGTCGGGACCCGCGGGGATTTCTTGGATCAGAGTCCCCTGCGGATTGATCAGCCGCAGCGACCCCTCGGCTTCTGTCACCTGATAGCCGTCCGGAAGCGCAAAACTCTCTCGCAACGCCCCTGGCCCCCCCTTGTTGCGATTTCAACGAGGATATTCCCAGAGAGCCCGCGGACCAGTCCGCCCAGGACGCCAAAAGGCGGTCCCGGCGAAGGCTCGCCAAGGGGAGGATTGCCTTGTAGGCCGCTGAACCCCCCGGTACATCTTCATACCGGAGGGCCGCCGTGGCGAGTTCGGAATCACCGGGCGACCGGCCCTGGTTCGCGTTTTACGAGCCAGGGGTCCCGCGGACGCTGGAGTTTCCGACCCACCCGGTGTATGGATTCCTGGACCAAAGCGTCAGGGCGTATCCTTGCAAAGGACGCCCTCATCCTCGTCGGGCCCAACTTCGATCGGCGCATCAGCTACGCTCAACTCGATGACCTCTCTGATCGGTTCGCCCGGTCGTTGATTCGGCATGGTCTCGAGCGGGGCGACCGTGTTGCGATCATGCTGCCCAACAGCATTCAGTTCGTGGTCGCAGCGTGGGTGGATGCCGACGGCTATTTCTTCATCGAAGACCGAAAGAAAGACATGGTCGTGGGCGTCCAGCATCGCATACGCGGCGAGATGCTCGTCGCGCGCGTCGTCCTCAAAGACGGCGCCGATGGCAAGGCACTCAAGCGCGATCTACATGCGTTCTGCACACAGCGCCTGTCCGCGTACAAAGTGCCGCGACGCATCGAGATCGTCGCCGAGATTCCCAAGACCATCATCGGAAAGGCCCTGCGCCGGGCAATCCGTGATAGCGAGCAGCAGAGAGGCCAAACCACCGACGAGGACCGAGGCGGCCGTACCCTCCCGCCCGGTGGCCCGGGCCGGGGTTATTTCGTGCGCAGCATCCGGACGCGGTGGGGAGGCCAGTAGATGAGGATGGCTTGGCCGACGACCTGATCACGCCGGAGGAACCCGAAGGCGCGGCTGTCCTCACTGTTGTTGCGATTGTCGCCAAGCACGAAGAGCGAATCGCCCGGGACGGCCTCCGGCCCATAGTCGCCGGTCGGCGAGCCGTTCAGATACACTTCCTGCACTTGCACGCCGTTGATCAAGAGATGGCCGTTCTTGATCTCCACTCGATCGCCGGGAAGCGCGACGATGCGCTTGATATAGTTTCGCCCGGGATCGCGCGGATAGCGGAGCACGATCACATCGCCGCGGTGCGGTGGGCGAAACCGGTAGATAAACTTGTTGACGAGCACCCGGTCGTGGGGCAGGAGCGTCGGCTCCATCGAGTACTGCTCGACCTGGAACGCCTGGGCCACGGAGACCATGACGAGCTGGGCGAGCAAGAACGCGATGACAAGGGTCTTCGCGAAATCGAATGTGCTGCGCCCTGTGCGCCGCCAGTCGATCGGAATGCGTCCCAAGAGGTCACGCAGTCGCATTTCGGTCGATCCTCACCACGGGCGTGTGGAGTTGCCAGCTGGAAGCTGTGGCGGAGGGGGTGGGATTTGAACCCACGAGGCAGGTTTGTAGCCCACCTACACGCTCTCCAGGCGTGCCGATTAAGCCGCTCTCGCACCCCTCCGCGGCCCGTCGCACACCAGTATACCCAGTTTTTCCGGAGATGGCGCGGCGATACAGCTCAGGAAAGACCCGGCGGTCCGGGGAGCCGGGCCGCGAAGCGATAGCCGAAACCTCTGACCGTCACGATGATTCTGGGATCGGCAGGATCGCGCTCGATCTTGTTTCGCAGCATGTGTACGTACTTTTTGACGTCCTCTGCCGCGGCGGCGTCACGGTCGGGCCAGACCGCCGCCACGATTTCGTCGGTGGAGAATACCTTGCCGGGCCTGGAACACAAGAGGCGCAGGAGCTCGAACTCCTTGGGCGACAGCGTCACGGGTTGTCCGCGGACCACGACCTGCTTGCGCTCGTTGTCGAGCTCGAGCTCCGCCGTCCGGATGACCGCCGGAGATGTAGCCTGGTAGCGGCGCATGACCGCCTGAATGCGGGCATCCAACTCGCGGAGGTCAAACGGCTTCGTGATGTAGTCATCGGCGCCCAAGTCGAGCCCGGCAACCTTGTCATGCGCCGAGTTGTGGACGGTGACCATGATGACCGGGACCGGTGAGAATTTGCGCACGGCATCGAGAACCCCCCATCCGTCGATGTGGGGCAGGTTGACGTCCAGCAGCAGGAGGTCGGGCTGGATGGCCACCACCGCTGTCAGCGCCACGCTCCCGTCCTCGGCGGCGATAACATCATGGCCCTTGGCGGCCAGATACTTCACCAGCAGGTCACGCGACCGCGGGTCATCTTCTACGACGAGGATCTTCATGCGCCGTCGCCCCTCGGCAGCGTGAAGTAGAATGTGGTTCCCCGGCGGGCGGCGCTTTCAAACCAGATCCGGCCGCCCTGCAGCTCAACGTAGCGCTTTACGACCGCCAACCCCAGGCCGATGCCGTCGACCTCGCGCCGGGCGGGATCCCCAGCACGGCGGAACGGGTCGAAGACCTCGTGCTGGTCTTCGGGTGGAATCCCGGGCCCCGTGTCGCTCACCGCAAAGAGTACTTGCCCATCTTGGGCTGATGTGATCACCGTTATCTGCCCCTGCGTCGTGTACTTGATGGCGTTGTGGAGCAGGTTGATGAGGATCTGGCGCAGCATCGTTTCATCCGCGCGGACGGTGGCGACCCCGTCCCCACGCGTGGTAATCGGCAGGCCTTTGGAGCGGGCGAGATGGGCGACGTTCTGGCGCGCCTGCTCCACCACGTCGGTCGCGCGCACATCCTGCACCAGCGGTGGGGTCCCACCGGCTTCGAGCGATGAATACCGCAGAATCCCCTCTATGAGGTGCAAGAGATGATCGCCGGCCGCCAGGACAGACTCGAGATCCTTGCGCTGGGCGTCGGTGAGCGGTCCGTCGATTTCCTCGAGAAGCAGCTGCGCGTAGGCTCTGATCGCGTGCAGGGGCGTTTTAAGCTCGTGGCTCATCGCCGCGGAGAACTCATCCTTGGCCTTGTTGGCTTTTTGCAGCGCTTCGTTCACGCGGGCCACTTCGCGATCACGCCACTGGATCGCATCCGCCATGGCGTTGAACTCGTCGGCCAGCACCTCCAGCTCATCGCCGGTAGCCGCGCTCATCCGGGCGGAATAGTCACCCTGCCGCAGATGACGGATCGCGGCGGTCATCCGGTCCAGCGGCCCGAGAATCGCCCGCTGCAGCATGAGCGCCGACAGCGTGCCGGCCCCCAGCAGCAGGAGACTTGCACCGAGGATCCTGTTGCGCTCGCGGCGGATGCGGTCCTGGATGCCGCCCAAGGGAAATCCAATGCGCACGTACGTTTGACCGTCGAGCGGAAAATCGGGAATGGCGCGGATAAGATCCAGGTACGGGATGCCCGCGGGTGTGGTGCGTTCCGCGACTACAAACGGATGGACGAGCTGGCCAATGGGGACAATCAGGCTCGCCTGTCCGTCGGCGAACCTCACCCGCCCGTCTCTGACCATCTGCGCATAGAGCACGGTGCCCGCGACCAAACGGCGGGTCGGGCGGCTCGTCGTCGTCGTATCGGACTGGCCCTCGGGGCTGGTGAGAAACCGTGAGGCCTCGCGGGCGAACTCTTCAACGACGAGCTTGGCGCGGATCCGGGCCTGTTCGGTCAGCACCAGGCGCAGCCGGTTCGTGGCGAGGACCCCAAAGGTGGTGACGAAGAGCACCGTGAGCCCGACGAACGCGAGGAAGAATTTGCCTTTGAGGCCCAGCCGCATCACGCCATCAGTATAATACCGGAGGCCCAGGTCACCCCAAAATCCACAGAACGGATTTTGGGGGGCCCGACGCCCGACACTGGTTCCCGGACGTGCACTTGGCGCGCGCCAAAAGGGAGGAGGCGCGCTGCCGGAAGCGCGCCTCCCGTAGGGCCGCGGTGCCGAGTGACTTAGCGATCGATAGCGATCTGCAGAATCTTCTTGGCGGTGTCGAGGGTCTTGATCACCGACTCCATCATCTGGAGGGCGTCGTTGTTCGAGGTGAAACCAGCGCCCATGTCCTGGTCGCCCACAGACCCTGCCTGCGGCTTAATGCCCGCAAGCCTCTTGGCCTCGGTGGAGTGCTTGATCGCCCGGGCCACGAGCTCGTGCGCCTGCTCCTCGGGCCGGACGCCGCGCGTGCCGAGCACGCCGGTCGGTCCCAGCGATGCGCTCAGATCGACCGAAGCGGGCGGCTGCTGGACGGACGTGCCGTCGCCAGCCTGGGCCAGTTCGGCCAGGCGCTTCGCCTTGGCCTCAACCTGCTGCTGGACAGCCGCGATCCACTGAACTTCGGCGGCCTCGCGATTCACGCGGGCCTCGACCAGCAGCTCGCGCACACCCTTGTAGGTGTCCGCGGTGCCGGCCATGAGACGGAAGTTAGGATCCGCCGACCCCGCCAGGAAGTTGACGCTCTCCTGGATGTAGCGAGTCTGGGACTCGGCGTCGAGCGCCGTGATCGCCAGCTTTGCCTGCTTGATGGCCTCATCGAGATCCGCCATCGCCTGGTTGAGTGGGGTCTTGTCGACGACGAGCGTTGGCAGGGGCTCCTCAGGCTCTTCCGTTACCTGAACGACCTGCTCCTGCTGCTGCGGCGCAGGCGGCGGAGCGGACTGCTCGGTCTGCGGTGTCTGAGGCTGTGTGGTCGTCTTGTCCTCCGTCGTCGTCACGGCAGGCGGCGGCGTGTATGGGGCCTGAGCCGGCTGGGCGGCGTCGCTGGCAGGCGGGGGAGCCTGAGCGATCGTCCAGGGCTCGTCATAGATTCCGGTGATGGCCAGCGATGCGCTCGCCAGCAGCGCCACCGGAACCAGGGCAAGCAGGACTCGCTTCATTCAGTTCACCTCCAAGGGGATATGGGAGTTCGTCTAGGGTAGAGTGTGCCATGCGCGGTAATCGAGAGGCCATACAAGGGGGGTGGCGGTTAGGTTGAAATCTGGTCAAGAAGGCTTGCCCGGCCGAAATCTAGGGCATTCTGGCCTGGCTGAGGGCCACCATCCGGTTCATGGCCTGGTAGGTGTCCTCTGAGAGCAACTCCCGCCGAATTTCGCGCCCACTACTCGAGAAACTCCGGTAGGTGCGGGTCCGGTAGCCAATAGCCCCGGGGCTGCGGAGGTAGCGGCGGCCGCCCAGGCCAGCCGGTCCCTCGATCAGGTAGGTGACCCGCCCGGGAGCCGCGGCGGACAAGACATCTGTTGAGACCTCGACCGCCCCCGGCGGTCTCTCCCTCCCGAACACGCGCACCTCCAGCCGGTCTCCAACGATGCCGGCCTGAAGGCGTACCGCCCAGGGATACGGGTTGCGAAGGCGCAGGTCAATGTCGTACTGGGCCACGGCCGCATCGCGGCCTGGCGCCACATAGGAGGGGGCGAACACGTGAGCATGCCGTTCGGCGATCGCCAGGCCGGCGAGCAGCGCCGCGTTGTAGAGCGTCGTGGACGTCTGACACACGCCCCCGCCGAACGCGCGCACCAGTTCGCCCTCATAACTGACCGGTGCCTTGACGTAGCCACGATCGAAGGTCCACGAGCGCACCGTGCTATTGAATGAAAACGTTTCGCCCGGCCCAATGATGGTTCCATGAAGGGCCTTGGCGGAGAGTCGCGCGTTGTGACGCTGGCTCGGCGATCGTCCGGCCAGGCTCGTAGCATAGCCGGCCAGCTCAACCTCCTGAGGAGGACCTTCCAATCCCGCAATCAGCACCGCTGCGGCGAGCAGGCTGAACGCAATCACGAGCGCGGTGATCACATGTGCATCCCTACCGTGGGGCTTCACTTGATTACCACCCTGGCCCCGGCCGATTCCCCGCGGGTTTGTGGCGCATACATCCCCTGCAACACGGTGGGCAGAGCGTGGAAGGTGCCGGGCGTCTGCGCGCGCAGGTTGTACTCGATCACGTGCTTGCCTTTCGGCATCGATCGAACAAAGAACGCGATGCGGTCGTCCCGGATGTCGGTATTAGCCCACCACGCCGACCATTCGTCTATCTCGGCCGTGCCGCGCTCCGTGACTTCCATTCCGGAGGGGAACGGATCCTCGATCAGCGCGTACGCCACGTCCTCGGGCGCGGTGATGGTGAGCCGAACCAGGACGCGGTCCCCCTGCGCGAGCCGGTTGCCCGTCGGCGCGGTTTCTGACGCCTGCGTGTTGTCACCCACACGCCGGGGAAGAATTCGCAGGTACTCGCGTTCGACCGTGATGTTGGACGGAGCGATTGCAGGAATCTCTTCCATCCCCACGACCTGCCGCAGCTGCATCGAGTAGAACACCCGGCTGGTCCCGCCCACACGCTCGAGTGTCAGCTCATTCCTTCCGGAACGCAGCAATGCGGCCGGCACATTCAGGACAAGCGGGCAGCGCGAGGGCTGCCGCGACCGCCAATGTCAGGCGGACGATCTGCCGTCCCGCCGGCGGACGCGCATCGCGATCGGTGCGCCGCAGCAGGTCGGCCAGCAGCACGGGGATGAGGGCGCCGAGCATGATGCTAAAGATAGCGAAATGGTCTGTCAGGAGAGCGCCAGCCAGCTCGTCTTCGAAACGCTGGATGAATACCCGGTAGAGCAGCAGGATCACCCCAAAGAGGAGCAACTGCGCGACGTGCCGGCCCACCGGAACCCTCTCGACCTCGGGCGCGCGCGACTCCCCGCCCGAGCGATTCGCGGCTTCTGCAGCCAGAAGGATCCCTGCCGGCAACCAGGCAGCGAGTAGTACGAGACCGGTTCCGTACCCGGCGAGAAGGTAGAACCCCACGATGAGAGCGCCGAAGATGGGGAGAACCGCGAGCACGCTGTGCCCTGGGATGCTGCTGCGCCAGGCAGCCTGTGCGTCCTGCGTGGCTCTCCCCTCGCCCTCGGCGAGCAGCCACCACTGAAGGCAGGAGGCTGCCACGCCGATCGCCGCCGCGGAGAGGAGGCGTGGTTCCGGAAGCACCCGAGCAAACACGAGATAGCCCAGACCGGCTACAACCGCCGCCGGAAGCGCCGCGCGCCCCAATTGGATCAACGATCGCGCCGACGGCTCATTGCTGCCGGCAAGCGCGCCGGAGAAGAGTATACCCGTCGGCACGCCCGCGGCTAGACCCACGGCCGCGATGGTCCAGCGAGCCGCCTGGTGTGCATGGCCCCCCGATAATCCTACATAAAGGAGAAGCGTCACGAGGAACCATCCGGTTGCCAGGCCCAGAAGGGTCTCAACCGGTGACGTCGGTATCCAGAGGAGGGCGCCTGCGGCCGCTGCAACCGCGGCAAAGCAGGGCGTCGCCACCGCGGCCGCCCAGCGTAGGGGGCTTCCGCCGGACGCGCGAAGCGCAACGTATCCCGCAAGTAGGGCCGCGATGCCTCCGACGGCTACACCTTCCCCCCAGGGTCCAGTGCCGGGCCACGGCGCGCGACGAGGGACCGTGACCGCCGCGAGGGCTACCACCGCGCCGACGGCGGCGATGACGTAGGCGGCGGGCCCCATCGCGCGGCGCTCGCCGCTTGGCCTGCCGGTGAGCAGGAGCCCACACAGCCAGCCGGCCGCGCCCCATACCACCGCACCGATCAGGAAAGGTTGCGCCATAGCGAAAATGCCCGGGCCTGCAGGTCGCAGTCACCGGGCGTCACAGGTTCCCGCTCAGACTCCCTCAAGCCTGAGGGGACATCATGCGTGTTCTTGTGCCGATAACGTGAGGTCAGGATTGGCGGAGGAGGTGGGATTTGAACCCACGAGGCGAATGAACGCCCAATGGTTTTCGAGACCATCCGGGTACCGGGCTCCCGAACTCCTCCAAAAGTTAATGTTACCACGGGGGCCGATAGGCGAACAACGACGGTGCGCTATAATCGGTGCCGTGCCGCCCGAGGTACTCGCCAACCTGCTGATACTTGTCGTTGTCCTGATTGGGCCTTTCGTTTCGCACCACGTCGAACGAAATCTGGAAGCCTTCCTGTTCATCATGGGTGTTCTGTCCGCCCTCGCGTCGCGAGTGCTCACTCTGCATCTGATCGGGGAGGCGGCGCGGCAGCCGGTGCCGATTACCATCGCCGTGTTCATTTCGGGCATGATCTTCACCTGGGGCCGGGAACGCTTCGTCCGAGGCGTGAGCCGGCTGCTGGCGCATGTGGCGCCGGTTATCCTGGCGGCGGCGGCCACCGCGGTCCTCGGTCTGGCGTCAAGCGTTATTACGGCGATCATCGCCGCCCTGGTTCTGGTCGAGTTCATTACGGCGTTGCGCCTCCCCCGATCGGAAGAGATACGCGTGGTGGTCATCGCCTGCTACAGCATCGGGCTTGGCGCCGCGCTGACGCCGATCGGTGAACCGCTCAGCACCATCGCGACGGCCACACTCGACAAGGATTTCTGGTACCTGGCGCGCCTGCTGGCAACGTACATCGTCCCGGGTATTCTCGCGCTCGGCGCGTGGGCGGCGGTCCGCCGGGGAAAGCGGGTGTCGCAAGACGGCGATCTGGCCCGGGTGGGTCCGAGCGAATCTTATGCCGATGTCGCGTTGCGCGCGGCCAGGGTCTATCTCTTTGTCATGGCCCTCACGCTGCTGGGCGAGGGGTTTCGCCCGGTCATCGACCGCTTCGTCATCGGGCTGGACGCCCGCCTGCTCTACTGGATCAACATGGTCTCCGCGGTCCTGGACAACGCCACCCTGACGGCCGCCGAGATCAGCCCCCGCATGACCGAGGACCAGGTCCGCGCGATCCTCATGGGGCTACTGGTCAGCGGCGGGATGCTCATTCCTGGCAACATCCCGAATATCATTGCCGCAGGCAAGCTAGGAATCCGAAGCCGCGAGTGGGCCGTCGCCGCGGTCCCCCTCGGTCTGGTACTGATGGTCGTGTATTTCGTCGTGCTCTTCTTCCTCTAAAAGCGAACCAGGAGGTGCGCCATGGCGACCCGGATCGCCCTCACGCTCGCCGGAGGCGTCTCACTCGGCGCGTATCAGGCTGGGGCTACGTACGAGATTTTGTGGGCGCTGGCGCATCGGATCGATCCGCGCGAGCCGGTCCTGATCGACGTGCTTACCGGGGCGTCGGCGGGGGCGATGAACGCGGCCGTCCTGGCCCGTGCGCTGCTGTATGACCGCGCCGCCGCCGGGGAACTCCACCGCGCCTGGGTCACCGGGATCAGCGCCGCCGATCTCCTGGAAGACCAGCCGGCGGCCAGCCTCTTCTCGGACCGACCCATTCGTAGACTGGCCCGGCGCCTACTCGAGGTACCGCCCGTAACGGTCGATCCGCACCCCTCGGCGCCGGAAGACCTCCGCATGGCCCTGACGTTGTCCAATCTCAACGGGGTCAACTACGTGCTTGGGTATGCGAACGTGCCGGGTGGCTTCGACACGACGATCTTCTCCGACTGGATCGTCTTCAGATTGGGGAAGACGGCGCCGCAGGAGGGGCCGGCGCGGGATCTGTGGCGGTCTATCGCGCGGGCGGCGATAGCCTCCGGGGCATTCCCCTTCGCGTTCCCGTCGGTCAAGCTCGAGCGGCGCCTGTCCGACTATGCGCGCTCGGAAATCTACGATCCGATTGCGACGCGCGAGTTCACGTACGTGGATGGCGGCTTGTTCAACAACGAACCCGTGGGGCTCGCCAGGGAGATGGTCGAGGCCCTGGAAGGCGTCGATCCGAGGATCGAGCGCGATCGCCGCATTCATATCCTGGTCGATCCCTACGTCGGGTCGAATATGACGATGCAAGATTTTCCGGAATCACCGCTGGGATACCGGTTGCTTTCCGACCGGCTGCTGAATGCCATTCTCGGCGAAGCCGCGAAGCGCGATTGGGTCCGCGCGACACGCATCAACACACGCCTTCGGTGGCAGGACGACCTGCTCGTCCGGCTTGCCGAGGCGATCGCAGATATTCCGTCGACCCAACGCGGCGGATATGCGGCGCGCGTGGGTGCGCTCGCCCGCGAGATCGCGGCGCTAAAGGTCGCGTACGATCAGCCCACGGGCACGCTGTCGAAAGCCGCCGCACAGGAGCATCTCGACCGGAACATGGTTCGGCTCGGTCCCATGCTCTGCCGCGAGGAATATGCGGAGGTCCGCGCCGACCCGGCGGGGGCGGAGGCATTTCTCAACCTCGCGTATGTCCTCGAGAATGTGGCGGCTCTGCGCAAGAAGGTCGAGCTCGATCTCCAACTGATCGCACCGGCCCCCGGCTCGCTGGCGGGCGACTTCTTCTATAATTTCGGAGGATTCTTCGTGGAGGAGTGGCGGGAGCACGACTGGCGGCGGGGGCGCGCCGATGCGCGGCGCGTAATCGAGCTGCTCAGCCGCGAAGAACGAGGGCTCGCGTATACGCCCGACGTGCCCGCCGCCTATGCCCCTGAACGGAACTTGAGTGAAGTCAGCGGAGCAGAAATTCCGAGCGAGGCGGTCGAGGCGCTGCGAGGGAGGATGAAAGAAGAAGTGATGCGGATGGTACTGCCGCGGCCGGCGGGCTTCATCACGCGCTGGCTGGTGGCCCTTCTCAGCGGGTACGTGGCAAACAAGGCGCTCGACGCGCTGACCAGGCGGGCCGCCTGATGCGTGTCGCCTTCCACGGCGCCGTGCGTTCGGTCACGGGATCGCTTCATCAGGTGGAGGTCAACGGCGCGCGCGTCTTCCTCGAGTGCGGGCTCTTCCAGGGCCACAGAGACGAGTTCTATGAACGCAACCGCCGGTTTCCCTCACCGCCCAAAGACGTGGCGGCCGTGATCCTCTCGCATGCGCACCTCGATCACTGTGGGAATCTGCCCACACTCGTCACGCAGGGATTCCGCGGTCCGATCTACTGCACGCCGGCCACGCGGGACCTGACCGCGCTCGTGCTCCGCGACAGCGCCAAGGTGCAGGCGCAGGACATTCGGCTCGTCAACAAGATCAGGCACGAACAGGGGCTACCCAATGCCGAGCCGCTGTATGATGTCCGCGCCGCCGAGCAGGCCATCGCGCAGATCATGACGGTGCCCTACGGGCGGCCCTTCTCCGTGGCGGCGACGACGGTGACGTTTCACGATGCGGGCCATATCCTGGGATCGGCCATCGTGATCGTGGAGGCCGGCGGTCGCCGGCTCGGCTTCACCGGCGACCTGGGGCGCCCGAGCAGCCCCATCGTACGAGACCCTGAGGCGGTGCCTCCGGTGGACTGCCTACTCATCGAGTCCACCTATGGTGATCGCACACACGCGCCCCTCAGTCAGGCGGAGGTGCAGCTGGCCGAGGTCGTGACTCAGACGGCCGCGCGAGGAGGCAAGGTGTTGATTCCCGCCTTCGCACTCGGGCGCACCCAGGACGTCGTCTATGGCCTGCACCGGAAGCGCGGTGAGGGCCGCGTGCCGCCCATTCCCATCTACGTCGACAGCCCGATGGCGACCGACGCGACCGAGATCTTTCGTGTGCACGCGGACTCCTTTGATGAGGAGCTCACCGCGCAGCTCGAACAGCACGACCCGTTTGGATTTAAGGGGTTGACGTACGTGCGATCGGTGGACGAATCACGCGCGCTCAACCACAAACGCGAGCCGTTTGTCGTCATCGCCACATCGGGAATGATGGAGGCGGGCCGCATCCTTCACCACCTGCGTCAACACGCCGGAGACGAACGGTCGACGCTCTTGTTCGTTGGCTATCAGGCCAAGGGAACGCTTGGACGCCGGCTCGTCGATGGCGCCAGGGAGGTGCGGATCTTCGGGGAGCCACACCAGGTGAAGCTCCAGGTCCAGCGCATCGAGGCCTACAGCGCGCACGCCGACCGAAATGAGCTACTCGGGTGGGCGAGCCGTACCGGCCGTATCGGACGCGCGTTCTGCGTGCACGGTGAGGAAGGACCCGCCGCCGCCCTGGCGCAGGCCCTGACGGTCCAGGGGATCCATACCTCGGTACCGCACGCGGGGGAATCCGTCGACGTGCGATAGATTGATCGTCTAGTCTCGCTATGGTTCCCCCGAACGTCCCGCAGGAGCCGCCCCCAGCCATCGCGAACATCTGCACACCAGTTCACCGGTGAACATTTGTTCATGAGGCTTATCGAGCGCCTGCAGGCGTTGGAGCGAGAGGGCGACCCCATCCGCGTCGCCATCATCGGCGCCGGACAGATGGGGAGTGGGGTGGCGCGCGGCGTCGCGCGTCTGGACGGCATGCGCCTGGCCGGGGTATGCGACCTGTTGCTGGAACGAGCGGCCGCCGCGGCCGGCGGGGCGGGCGTGGCCGCGGCGGAGGGTGAGACCGCGCAAGCCGTACGGCGCCTTGTCGTCGACGGCCGCGCCGCGCTCACCCGTCAGGCGCGGTGGCTCATCGACACTCCTGAAGTCGATGCGGTCGTGGACGCGACCGGCGATCCGGAGACCGGTGCGCGGGTAGCCCTGGCCGCCCTGGCCCACCGTAAGGCGTTTGTCACGATGAACGTCGAGGCCGATGTGACGGTCGGTCCCGTGCTGGCCTGGATGGCCCGCAGTTCCGGCGCGGTGTACACCGTGGCGGCGGGCGATGAGCCCTCGGCGCTCTCCGAGCTTGTCGACTTTGCGCGAATTGCGGGTTTCGAGGTGATCTGCGCCGGCAAAGGCAAGAATAACCGGCTCGACCGCAGCGTGACATGGCGATCGGTCAGCGCCGAGGCCGCGCAGCGCGGCATGAGCGCCCGCATGCTGGCTTCGTTCGTCGACGGAACCAAGACAATGATCGAGCTGGCGGCGCTGGCCAATGCCACGGGCCTGCAGCCGGATTGCCCGGGACTGCACGGCCCGCGGGCCGATGTGAAGGATCTGCTTCGGGTATTCATCCCCGTTGTCGACGGCGGAATTCTACGGAATCGCGGTGTGGTGGACTTTGCAATCGGCGACGTCGCGCCCGGCGTCTTCCTGATTGTGTCGGCAACGGACCGCGCGGCCCGAAAAGACTTGGCCTACCTGCGGGCGGGGGACGGTCCATATTATCTGCTCTACCGGCCGTACCATCTTGCGAGCCTGGAGGCGCCGCTTTCCGTGGCGCGCGCCGTGCTCTTCGGGGAGGTCACGATGGCCGCGGCGGGCGCCCCGGTGGCGGCCTGTGTGGCGGTGGCCAAACGGGATCTCCACGCCGGCGAGGCACTCGACGGTATCGGAGGCGAGACGGTCTATGGGATCACCGACACCGCGGCCCGGGCGTCAACCGCAGGCGCGGTACCGGTTGGGCTCATCGCCGGGGCAACCGTGCTCCGGGAGGTGCCGCGCGGAGCGATGCTGACGCGTGAGAATGTGTTGGTCGATGAGTCCTTGACGGTTGTGAATCTCTCGCGACTTCAAGACGCGATGGTTGCGCGGGGAACGCTGTCCGGAAGCGAGCGCGCGCAGACGATGCGCGCGCCCGCGGCCACCGCCTCGGGCGCCTTGGAAGGCGCACCATGCTGACGGCCAAAGTCGCGGAGCTCTACTACCTGCGCGACCTCACACAGCAGCAAATCGCCGATCGCCTGGGTGTCTCGCGTCCGACGGTCTCCCGGCTGCTGCGCCGCTCACGGGCCGAGGGTATCGTTCGCATCGAGGTCGTCCCGCCCGACGGCGCGCACGTCGGTCTCGAGCGGCAACTCGAAGAGCAGTTTAGCCTCCGCCAGGCGATCGTCATCCCCAGGCACGACGGTGCGGCCGCGCTGCGAAGCGCGCTCGGCGCGGAGGCCGCGCGGTTCCTCGAGCGGAGCCTGAAGCCCGGCGCCGCGATCGGTGTATCCTGGGGGACGACGTTGAGGGCCGTTGCCGACCGGCTGCGTCCACGATCGTTGCGACCTGTTGTCGTGCCTCTGGTCGGAGGACTGGGACAGATCAGCCCTGGCATTCATGCAAACGACCTTGCGCACACGATCGCGGAGGCATTTGAGGGCCGCGTGCACCTTCTTCATGCGCCGGCAATCCTGGCCAGCCGCGGCGTCCGGCAAGCGCTGCTGGGCGATGCGCGCGTCGCTCACGCCCTCGCACTGGCGCGTCGGGTCGAGGTTGCGCTGGTCGGCATCGGAGCGCTGATCCCGTCCTCCACACTCGTTCAGAGTGGGTACTTCACCCCAAAAGATCTGACGGCGCTTCGACGCAGGGGTGCGGTGGGCGACATCTGCACGCGGCCTTTCGCGGCTGATGGCACACCGGTGGACGGCGAACTCGGCAGCCGAATTCTCGCCGTCGATCTGCGCGATCTGCGGAGGATTCCGACCGTCATCGCGGTCGCCGGCGGGGTGGAGAAGGCAGAGGCGATTCGCGGCGCGCTCGCAGGCAGGCTCGTTGACGTTCTCGTGACCGATCAACCGGCGGCCCAGCAGATCCTCAAAGGCGCGCCAGTACGCGCACGAATTCAAAACGGCATGCGCCGTGGTGTCCCTTCATGATGTCCTCGACGCTCTCCGCGGGGCGGCCGGTCGCGATGCTGCGAACGATGATGCTGATCCGCGCCTTCGAGGAGAAGGCCGACGAGCTCTTCGCGCTCGGCAAGGTACACGGCACGATGCATCTCAGCATGGGCCAAGAGGCCGTGGCCGTCGGGGTGTGTTCGGCGCTGCAACCGGACGATTACATCCTCAGCACCCACCGAGGGCATGGGCATTGCCTGGCGAAAGGCGCCGACGTCGCACGGATGATGGCCGAGTTCCTCGGGAAAGAGACCGGGTACTGCCGGGGGCGCGGCGGGAGCATGCACATCGCCGACGTTTCAAGCGGCAACCTAGGCGCCAATGGGATCGTCGCCGGCGGGCTGCCCATTGCGACGGGCGTCGGCCTGTCGATCAAGGTGCGCCGCACCGGAGCGGTCTGCGTGGCGTTCTTCGGCGACGGGGCGGCCAACGAAGGCGCCTTTCACGAGTCGCTCAACCTCGCCTCTCTTTGGACCCTCCCGGTGGTCTTCGTGTGCGAGAACAATCAGTATGCGATGTCAATGCCTGCCCAGAAAGCGATGAACATCGAGCGGATCAGCCAGCGGGCATGCGCATACGGCATCCCAGGGCTGACGGTCGATGGGATGGACGCGCTCGCCGTATTCGAGGCCAGCCGGGAAGCGGTCGGTCGCGTGCGCGCCGGGGGCGGCCCGGTGTTGATCGAGTGCCTGACGTATCGGTACAAGGGGCACAGCAAGAGCGACGTGGCCCAGCGGTATCGAACCCGTGCGGAGATCGACGCCTGGCGCGCGCGCGATCCCATCCTGCGCTTGAGAGAGGCACTGCAGGCACAAGGGCTGCTAGAGCCGAGTGAGGCCGACCGTATGGAGGCCGAGGCCCGCGCCGAGATCGACGAAGCGCTTCGCCGTGCCGAAGCCGGTCCGGAGCCCGACCCCGCTACGCTGCTCGACGGAGTCTACGCTGACTGAGCTGACCTATGCGGAGGCTATCCGCGAGGCGCTGCGAGAGGAGATGCGGCGCGACGAGCGAGTGGTGCTCCTCGGGGAGGACATTGCCGCCTACGGCGGGGCGTTCGCGGTGACCAGCGGATTAATCGATGAGTTCGGGCCCGATCGCGTGCGCGATACGCCGATCTCCGAAGCCGCGATTACCGGTTGTGCCATCGGCGCGGCGCTCACCGGGCTGCGTCCGGTGCTGGAGATCCAGTTCATGGACTTCATAACGCTGTGTATGGAGCAACTCGTGCTGCAGGCCGCCAAGATTCGGTACATGTTCGGAGGGACGGCGCGGGTGCCCATGGTGGTGCGAACGCCCGGCGGATCCGGCACGGGCGCCGCCGCGCAGCATTCCCAGAGTCTGGAAGCCTGGTTTGCACACGTTCCCGGACTCAAGGTGGTCGCGCCCTCTACGCCGGCGGATGCCAAAGGCCTGCTGCTCTCCAGCATCCGCGACGACAACCCCGTCATCTTTGTGGAGCACAAGCTCCTCTACCGCACCCGTGGGGCGGTTGCGGCGGAAGACGGTGTCGTGCCCCTTGGAGTGGCCGAAGTCAAACGCCCGGGCAGCGACGTGACGATCATCGCCACTTCAGCGATGGTCCCTCGCGCGCTGGCGGCGGCCGACCACCTGGCGCGGGAGGGGATCAGCGTGGAGGTGATTGACCCGCGGACCCTCCGCCCGCTCGATGGGGAGACTCTCGGGGCGTCGGCACGGAAGACCGGGCGCGTCATCATCGTCTATGAAGGCACGAAAACGTTGGGAATAGGCGCCGAGATCGCCGCGCGGCTGGCCGAGAGCGACGCGTTCTTCCACCTGGATGCCCCGATCATCCGGTTGGGTGGGCAGGAATGCCCCCTGCCGTACAACCGGACGCTCGAGCGGGCCGCGGTGCCCCAGCAGGAGGACATCGTCGCCGCGGCGCGTGACATCATGGGGCATCGCGGATAGGATCATGGCCGAGCGTCGGTATGAGGTCGACCTCTACTGCGGCCGCTGCCGCCGGCCCACCGCGCATTTGGTCACCGCCGGAACCACTGGGCTCTCTCGGGTGCTCTGCATTGTCTGCGGCCGCGCCGTGGCCGTGGATACCCTGCGGTTCATGGAACAGTACATGGACGGCGTCGTGCGCCGCCTGCTCTCGAAGCCCTTCGAGATCACGACAGAGTTCCGGCGGAGCCCCCTGGAGTTCTTTACCTCGTTGCCCGGACGGGCCTTCACGAAGCCATTTCGCGTCGCGGCGGAACTGCGCGCGACCATGGATATCGTGCGCCCGCGCCGGCCCCGTCTTCGCCGCCCGGCCCCCGTGCTGCCATCCGCTCCCGGGGAGCTCCCGTCCGTCGCACGGCACTGTCAGGTGCTCCTGAGTGCGCCGCTGCTTTGGGCACACGATTCGAGTGAGATCGTGGAAGTCGCGCGCGACCTCGGGTATGACGGCGTCGAACTCTGGGCCTACCAACTCGAACGGGACCGCAGCGATCCCGCGGCGGTGGGGGCGAAGGCGAAAGACTCAGGCCTTGCGCTGACACTGCATGCGCTCAGTTGGGATCTGAATCTCGCCTCACGTATAGACTCGATCCGGGAGGCTTCGCTCGCCGCGCTCCATCGGTCTGTCGACCTGGCCTCGAAGCTCGGAGCGGCTATGGTCGTGATGCACCCGGGGCACACGACCGATCCCTACGATGATGCAGAACCCTACTGGCCCAGGCAGGTCGCGGCGATCCAGGGACTCGCCGACCACGCGGCACGGTACGGCCAGCAGGTTGCGGTCGAGCACATGGAGCCCCGCCAGGGGGAATGCATCATCACCCCTGAGGACATCAACAGGCTGATGCGCGAGGTCAATCGTCCCAACGTCGGGACGGTGCTCGATGTCGCTCATATCCCGTGGGGAGAAGACGAGATCGCGTTCATTGCGCGCCTGGAACGCATAACCCACGTACACCTTTCCGACGCCGATGAGAGCCGGCTGCACCTGCCGCTAGGGCAAGGCGGGAGGGACGTCAGCCGCGTGCTGGGTAACTTGAGAGGTTATCGTGGGGCGATCGTTTTAGAGGGCTTTTCGCTCGGCGCGGGGAGCGATCTGGCGCGCTGGAACAAAGCGCAATTCGAAGAGCTCTGGCGGGAGTCGGCTGCCGAGCCCCGCGGGGCCGCCACTGGATAGTTTATACTGAACGTGCATACAGCCACGCAGTGCCGGAGGGACGCGTATGAAGACCGCGCTACTGATAGTCGGGCTGGCGCTTGCCTCAATCAGCGTGTCACTGCCCTTGGGCGCCGGCCCCGCCCCCAGCGGGACGATCACGTTGTACACGTCCGAATCTGATGACGACGTCAATCTACTCACGCAGGACTTCATGCGCCGGCATCCCGGAATGGAAGTGAAGGTCTTCCGCGCGGGCTCCGGGCCGGTTGTCGCCAAGATTCAGGCCGAGATGCAGGCGGGCAAGATCCAGGCCGATGTCATCTGGTTCGCGGACATTGCGTTCTTCCAGGATCTGGCGCGCAAAGACCTTCTGGCCGCCTTCGCGCCGCCGGCGGGAGGGCGGGTGCCGCGGCAGTTTCACTACGAAGGGAATCGCTTTCATGAAGTGCGGCTGATCTTCAACGTGGTCGCGTACAACACGGCCCGTCTGCGCGGCGTCCGGCCGTCGAGCTGGTGGGACCTGACGCGGGCCGAATACCGAGGCCGGGTTGGGATGCCGAGCCCCTTTGTCTCAGGAGCGGCGTTCTCCCATGTCGGGACCTTTGCGAGCATGCGCGAGTTCGGCTGGGAGTTTTACAAGAAGCTGAAGGAGAACAATACGGTCATTCTCCGCAGCAATGGCGATGTAATTCAAAAGCTCGCCTCGGGCGAGATCGTCCTCGCGCAGGTTGTCGACTTCTTCGTCCGGGCCCTGCGAGCCCAAGGCTCGCCCGTGTCACACGTCTGGCCGTCCGAGGGCGCGGTGCTCGTGCCCACCCCCGTGGCCATCATCAAGGGGACACCTAACGAGGAGGCGGCGCGCACCTGGGTCAACTACCTGTATTCGCCCGAGGCGCAGCGCCTGTTTGTGCAGCGCTCATACATTCCGGTGGTCCCGGACATTCCGACCCCGCCCGGGACGCCGGATGTGAGCGAGCTCAAGGTGATCCAGACGAATCTTCCCTACATCGAGCGCAACCGGGAAGTGATCAAGAAGAATTTCGGTGATATCTTCGGAGTGCAGTAGCACACGCCCCTGATGTTTCTGGCTCCCTGACCCGCTGACGATGGGTCAGGCGGCTATCGCGCGCCCCCGCATTAGCTGGCCGCAGGCGACGCTGCGGACGGGGCTGGCACTCGCCGCTGTTGCACTCGCCGGACTTGTGCTGATGCTCGTGCTCTATCCCTCAGGCGTGCTCGTCCTCCAGTCGTTCCTCGTGGAGGGGCGTCTGTCTGCCGGTCACTATCTGCGCATCGCCCGCGACCCCTCGACCTACGAGGTCCTGGCCAACAGTCTGGTGGTATCTCTCTGGTCGACCCTTGGAGGGAGTCTGCTCGGAGTGGCGCTGGCATGGTTGGTGGGCCGCACCGATCTGCCAGGGCGCCGCCTGTGGCGCACGCTGATCTTGCTGCCCTACATGATTCCGCCGTTTATCGGCGCCATGGCCTGGGTGTACCTGCTCGGCCCGGTCGGGTACTTGAATCAGGTCTGGATGGCCCTCACCGGGGCGGCCGAGCCATTCTTTGTGATCTACGGACAAGCCGGGATCATCTTCGTGCTCATGCTCTATGGATATCCCATCGTATACCTCGCGGCCTTGGGTGTGTTGGAGCGTATGGACCCTTCGCTGGAGGAAGCGGCGCGGTTGTCGCGCGCGGGGCCGGCGCGCGTGCTGTGGGATATCACCATCCCGCTCATGCTGCCGGGGATTCTCGCGGGTGCGCTGCTGCTCATGATGTCCTCGCTGGCGAACTTCGGGATCCCGGCCATCGTGGGCTTTCCGGCTCGTTACTTCGTGCTGACCACCAAGATCTACGCGACGATTCTGAACTTCGACCTCCGCGACAACTTGCGCATCGCCGCCGCGTTGTCGATGTGGCTTGTCATCATTGCCGCGGTGCTGCTCCGCCTGCAGCGGCTGATCTTGGGCCGGCGCCGGTTCACGGTTGTCAGCGGTCAGGCAGGTCCGCGACGTTTGGTCTCGCTCGGCGTGTGGAGGTATCCAGCGGCCGTCGCGCTGGCGGGATTCATCGTGATTAGCGTGGTCCTGCCCGTCGCCGCGATAGTCCTGACATCGCTCATTCGCGCCTATGGCCTCCCGCCCACGCTCGCGAACCTAACGCTCCAGCATTACGCGACGGCGTTTCTTGGCGTGCCGAAAGTCCAGCGCGCCATCGTCAACAGCCTCATCCTGGCCGCAGTGGCGTCCGCGTGCATCGTGGTGCTTGCCGCGGGTATCGGGTACCTCGTGGCCAGGGTGCGGATACGGGGCGCCGCCGCGCTCGAGCTCTTGCTCACAATTCCGTACGCCGTGCCTGGAACGGTCGTGGCGCTGGCCATGATCCTCGCCTGGGTGCGTCCCGTGCCGCTCCTTGGACTCCGGCTCTATGACACGATCTGGATCCTGCTGCTGGCCTACGTGGCGCGCTTTCTCGTCTTCGGCGTGCGGACCGTCATGGCAGGCTTGAGTCAGGTTCATGCCTCCCTGGAGGAAGCGGCACGCATTAGTGGCGCCTCGCGTGTGGCGGCCTTCCGGGACATCGTGCTCCCCATCATCCGTCCGAGCTTGCTGGCCGGGTGGTTCCTGGCGTTCATCCCGGCGGTGGCCGAGCTCACACTCTCCATTTTGTTGTTCTCTGTGGGCAACGAAACGATTGGTGTGGTTATCTTCGGTCTGCACGACGAAGGGAAGATCGCGCTTTCAGCGGCAGTGGCGTCGGTTGTGACGGCGCTGCTGCTGGCCATCAACGTCTTGACGCGGATCGTGCTCAGGGAGGAACGGAGCCTGTAATCAGTCCTCGAACGATCGCACCAGTTTCGCAATCTCGTGGGGCGAGTGAGCGGCATGAGGTGCTCCGACCAGGGATGCCGCATCCTGCGCGCCCCACAACGCCGCCACCCCAATCACCCCCGCGGCACGCGCAGCCCGCAGATCGACAACGCTGTCGCCGACCATCATCGCGCGGGCCGGCGGTACATTGAGGCGCCGCAGCGCCGCGAGAATAGGTTCGCCCGCCGGTTTGACCGCGCCCACATCCTCCTCTGTCAGCACAGCGTCGAAGTACCGTCCGAGGTCGAAACGGTGAAGGGCGAGCGCGGTCGTCTCGCGCCGTTTGGACGTGACGATGGCGAGCCGGCATCCCCAGCCCCGCAGCGCCTGGAGCAGGTCGGGGACTCCGCGGAACGGCGCGGCTAGCCTGTCATGGTTGGCTTCATAGAATGCGAGATAAGCGCGTACTAAGTCGTCAACCTGTTGCGGATCGACCTGGTCGAACCGAGCGCGCAGCGGCAGCCCCCAGCGGGCGAGCACCTGCACCTCGGTGAGGTCGCGGCCCAACACCTGGCGGGCGGCATGGCGGAATGATTCAAAGATCAGGGTATAGGTATCGACCAGGGTGCCATCGAGATCGAAGAGGACCGCGGCGATCCTCAACGCAGCCAGACTGGTGCGCTCTTAGACGTCCTCGACGAGGGCGCGCTGTGGTTTGCGCCGCACGCGCGAGATGATATACGGTGCCGCTAGCGAGAGCGCCGCCAACACCAGGATGACCGCGGAGATGGGGCGAGTGACAAACGTCGTTGGGTCGCCGTTGCTGATAATGAGCGCCTGGCGCATCGTCTGCTCCATCCGATCCCCGAGGACCAGGCCGAGGATGGCTGGGCCGAGCGGGTAATCGTTCTGTCGCATGTAGTAGCCGAGCGCGCCGAGCAGGATCATGATCGTGAGATCCACCTCGCTTCGCCCCACCGCGTAGACGCCGATCACGCAGACGCTGACAATCAAGGGGTACAGATAGCGCTCCGGAGTCTTGAGGATCTGCACGAACAACCCAACGAGCGGCAGGTTCAGCACCAACAGCACGGCGTTGCTAACGTACATACTTGCGATCAGGCCCCACACGACGTCCGGATGCTTGGTAAATAGCAGGGGTCCCGGCAGGACGTTGAGAATCAACAGTGCCCCCATCATCACCGCGGTTGTCGACGACCCCGGGATGCCCAGGGTCAACATCGGGATCATATTCCCGACGGCGGCCGCGTTGTTGGCGGACTCCGGCGCGGCCACGCCGCGGATGTCGCCCTTGCCGAACGTTGAGGGGTCGCGCGCCAACCGCTTCTCCAATCCGTACGAGAGGAACGACGCGATCGTGGCCCCCGCGGCCGGCAGGATGCCAATGTAGAATCCCAGGACCGTGCCGCGGATGATCGCCCAGAAGCTCTCGGCAAAATCCCGCAAAGACAGCCAGACCCGCTGCAGAGCCAGGAAGCGGCGCGGGCCACCAATCGCGTTGACCACGAGCAGGACTTCGGAGATGGCGAACAGACCCACGGCTACGGTGACCAGATCGATCCCGTCCAACAATTGGGGCACGCCGAATGTGTACCGGGTGATCCCTGTCACGAGATCGGTCCCGACGGTCGCCAGCATCAAGCCAAAGAGCGTGGAGAGCAGCGCCTTCACCAGGTGCTCGCCGGCCAGCGTAGAGACGCTGGACAGTCCGAGCACCATCAGCGCAAAGTTCTCCGCGGGCCCAAACGCGAGCGCGTAGCGTGCCAGGGGGAGAGCGAAAAACATCAGCGCCACGATGCTTATGGTGCCCGCGATAAATGATCCGATCGCCGAGATGGCCAGCGCGGCTCCCGCGCGGCCTTGCAACGCCATCTGATACCCGTCGAATGTCGTGGCGACAGACGACGCCTCCCCGGGGACGTTGACCAGGATCGAGGTGGTCGAGCCACCGTACATCGTGCCGTAATACACCGCGGTCAGCATGATCAGCGCGGAGGCCGGGTGCAGCCCGATGATCAGCGGAATCAGGAGCGCCACCCCACTGACCGGGCCAATACCGGGGAGGACGCCGATCAGCGTCCCGACGAACGCGCCGACAAATGCCAGCAGCAGATTCAGCGGCTGCAGCGCGACGCCGAAACCCAAGAACAGATTCGCCAGGATCTCGTTCATCGCGGAAAGCCAAAGATGCCGGCCGGTAAACGGAGATCAAGCGTGCGATCAAAGAGGAACCACAAGCCGAGGGTCACCCCAAGTGCGATTCCGACCGCGCGGAGCCAAGAGCGTTCGCCGAGCCACACGTGCGACAGGCTGAGGTACACGAATGTCGAGATCAGAAAGCCTATCGGTTCGAGTAGTCGTGTGTAGGCGATCAGCGCACCGATCAGCAGAAGCGCGCGTCCGTGGCGGGTCCAAAACGATGGGCCGGCTGCCGACGCCGGAGGCCGGCTCCGGATGAACTGCACCACCGCGAGTGCGGCCATCAGCCCGCCGATTAGCATCGGGTAGGCCGATGGTCCGACAACGTCGGCAACGGTCACGCCGCGAAAACTGCTCGACTCCCGGATGTACAGGACAGCCACCACGAAGATGACGATCGCCGCCAGCCGGTCGGCGGTCACGGCAGGTTGTGGCCGAGTGCGATCAGAACGCTGCGGCCCGTTAGCGGATGAATCCGAGCTCCTTGAGCGTGTTCTCTTGTGTCGAAAGATCGTTGGTTAAGAACCTCTTTAACCGGTCGCCGGTGAGCACGAAGGGCGCCCAACCGGTCTCCTGCATGATCTTCGCCCACGAGCGGCTGTTGACCAACTTCGTAATCGTGTCCTCCCAGAACTTCACGACGTCCGCGGGCATGTCGGGCGGCATGTAGAAGCCGCGCCAATTGAGAAACACGAAATCAATGCCCTGCTCGCGGGCCGTGGGGACGTTTCGGTACTGACCGGTCAACCGGTCCGGTGCCAAGATCGCGAGCACCCGGACCGTTCCGGCTTCGAGCTGGCCGGCCATCTCGGAGAGGCTGCTCGAGAGAGCAGTCGTTTGTCCGCCAAGGATTGAGGCCATGGCCGCGGCGCCATCGCCGAATGGCACGTAACGAATCTTGGTGGCATCGACACCCTGCTGTTTGGCCAGCACCGCGAGCGCCAGGTGGTCGAGGCTGCCTGGGGCGGAACCGCCGCCCACGGTGATCCCACCGGGATCCCGCTTCAACACATCAACGAGAGTGCGCAGGTTGTTGAACGTTGAATCCTTGCGAACGGCGATCGCATTGTAGTCTCCGGTGATCGCCGCGATGGGCGTGACGTCGTTGAAGGTGTACGGTACCGCCTTTCGCGCCAGCGTCCCCGTGAGCGCCGACCCCATGACCGCGATGACGTGCGTGTCACCCTTGCGACGGGTAATCATATGGGCGATGCCGACGGCGCCGCTGCCGCCAGCCATGTTGGTCACCGCGATCGGCACGGTCACGAGCTTCTCTTCACCCAATGCACGGGCCGTCATGCGGGCGGTCAGGTCCCATCCCCCGCCGGCGCCGGCAGGCGCGATGAGATCGAGCGCCTTATTGGGATAGGCCGGCCCGGCGACACCGGACGCCAGGCCAAACACCAACAGGGCCGCAATAAGCAAGCCCAGCGTGCGTATCATATGTCCACCTCCGCTACGGATCGGAAAGAGGCCTTCGCCTCGCCGCGCATCTCCTCCTTGTGACAGCGCGCAGTGACAGCCCGCAGCCCCTCCTGACATCCCCGGGTTACCGCGCTTACCTCCCGCTCTTATTGATCAGCAGTGGCAGCAGCTCGCGCGCGTCGGCGTATGCCTCGAGGGCCCACAAGGCTCCGAGCGCGGGCTCGACGCCTGCACCGAGAGCCGGGGCGGCCAGCGCGCGGAACTTGGCACTGATCTGCTCATCGGACAGCGGGTTGCGGCTGTGGCCCGGCGGGAAGTCCATGCGCGCCGAGTGGACGCGGCCTCCGGCCTCATGGATTTCCAGGATCGTGGGAATCCCTACCGGGTACGCGGCGGTGAGTTCGCCGTGCTCGACCACCTCCGTCCGCGCCATCAACGCACGGATGTCTGCCCGCGCGATGCGATCGGCTTGGAACTGCCGCTCGGTGATCTCACCGTCGAGCAGAGCGGCCGCCACCAGGTACGGCAGGCTGTGGTCGGCCGTTTCACGTGTCGTTGGAGCCCATTTCTCGGGTTCACCCCCGATGATATCGACGGCTACCTTGAAGGTTCGTACCGTGATGCGTTCGATGGCGTCGGCCTTCAAGCCACCGCCCCGAAGGTCGAGCGCGAGGGCCACCGCTGTCTGCGAGTGATATTCGGCCGGCCAATACTTGATGTCGGATTCGAGCAGCCTAAATGGCACGGATACGACTGGCGTGTCGTCTGATGGGGGAGCGACGCCGGTGGGATCGCCTTCGCCCGCCATCGGCGGAATGACAAGGGGTCCCGAGACCTGCGCCATGAATCCCCGCAAGCCCTCGAACGCCGGCGCCGGCCCCGTGATGCCTTGACGGGCCAGATAGGCCGCGAATAGGCCGTTTCGTCCCACGCCGCCGTAGGCCGCGCCTTTCCACATGGAGAGCTCGCCCACACGGGTCTGTCTTAAGTTCACGCCGGTGGTGGCGGCGATGTTGATCGCCTGTTCGATGCGGTCGGGATCGCATCCGAGCAACCGCGCGGCGGCTGCGGCCACGGCGATACCTCCGTAGGTGACGTGGTCCCATCCCCGGTCCCGGATGCTGCTGGCGTCGGCCAGGCGGCACACTATCTCGTAGGCGCCGACGAGTGCCACGAGCAGATCTGGGCCGCTCGCGCCCTGGTCTTCGGCAACCGCCAGCAGCCCCGCCAGGTTGTCCGAAGGGTGAAGCGCTTCCTTAGAGAGATACGTGTCGTTGTAGTCAAGGTAGCGAATGAGGTAACCGTTGACGAAAGCGGCAAGATCGGGTGCGGTGCGCTCCCCTGTGCCGAGGATCGTCGCGCTGCCGGACGGCGCGAGATGGCGCATCGCGCGGCGCGCCTTCGCCGCCGGCTCCTCATCGACCGCGGCCAGACCGCACGCCAGGGCATCGATGATCCTGCGCTTCGCCTCGTGGATGACATCGTGAGGGATGCGGTCGTACGTCAGGCCGTGCGCGTAGCGCGCAAACCGGCGGGCGAGCGGCAATCGTGTGGCTATCACCGTGCGTCGCGCTGCCCCCCGCGGCTCCCGCGGCGGGCCCCGCCGTTTCCATCATCCGCTGCCGCATATCGGTCCTCGCGGCCTTGCCACGCCTCCAGATCTACCAGAGCGTCGCGCTCATCGAAGCCGGCCAGGCGCGCCCCCAGGCCCGCGGCGGTTCCGGTGGCTTTTATGGCTGCCGCCGCTTCCTGCAGCGCCCGGATCGCGGCCCGCTGTAAATCCGAGGGGACGATCATCACCCGGTATCCCATCTCGGCCAGCGCCGCCGGACCAACCAGCGGTGTGCGGCCGCCCTGGAACATGTTGACCAGCAACGGCGCTCGTACCTGACGCGCCACGGTGCGCAGCTCCTCCTCAGACTCGGGTGCCTCCACGAAGATGAGGTCGGCCCCGGCCTCGGCGTAGCGATTGGCCCTTCGGATCGCGGCCTCGAGGCCTTCGACCGCCCGCGCGTCGGTGCGCGCGATCAACACGAGGTCGGGGTCTTTGCGCGCGTCTTGCGCTGCGCGCAACTTTCCCAGCATTTCGTCCTCTGAGACGAGATGCTTCCCTGCGTAATGCCCGCATTTCTTGGGGCTCATCTGATCCTCTAGATGGAGCGCGGCGACCCCCAGACGCTCGAACTCCCGGACGGTGCGAAACACGTTGAGGGCGTTCCCATGGCCCGCATCGCCATCGGCAATCACCGGCAGGTCGGTGGCATCGACGATCTCACGGGTCTGGATGAGCATCTCCGTCAGGCTCAACAGCCCAAGGTCTGGGAGTCCGGCGCTCCGCGCGATGGCGCCCCCGCTCGCGTACAAGGCCTCGAAGCCGGCGGCGCCGGCAATCCGGGCCGAAAGGCCATCGTAGACGCCGGGCGCGACCACCAAGACCTTGGAGGCGAGGCGCTCTCGAAGCTTGCGGGCACGGCTAGCATTGAGCGATCGTGTCATGAACGCGTCCTCCTGCGGGTGGAGTTCGGGATCGTCAGGTCACGATCATTGTTCTTTGGCGCGCTGCACGAGCATGACGCCGCCGAGCAGGAGCAACCCGCCGGCGATGGTGGTCGGGCGCACCGGCTCGTTCAGCAGCACCGCCGCGCCGATGACCGTGACCAGCGGCTCAAGATAGAGGAACGCCGCTACCCGAGACGTTTCCAGGCGCGCCAGGGCACTGTACCACAGAAGGTATGCCAGCCCCGAGCATGCGATTCCGAGAAACAGTACGGCCGCCCAGCCGGAAGCGCTCAATGCCGCGTAGCTTTTCCATCCGGCATCCGCGAGAAAGAACGGCACCAGCATGATCCATCCGAGGAACATCGCGCCGGTCGTGGCTACCAGAGGGTCGAGGCGCTCCAGCACCGGGCGGCCCATCACCGTGTAAATGGCCCAGTTCAGCGTGCTGGCCACGACCAGCAGATCGCCGCGTGCGGCCGGCAGCAGGTTCAACGCACTAAGGCGGCCTTGGGTGACCACGAGAGCCGCGCCGACGAATCCCGTGGCGAGCCCCGCAATCTTGGCCGGCCCAAAGCGCTCATGCAGGAGCAGGGCGGCGAGGATCGCCGACCAGATGGGGATCAGGCCGATTAGCCAGCCGGTGTTGACGGCGCTTGTCATCGTCAGGCCATGGGCCTGCAGCATTTGATGTACGAAGACGCCCACGAATCCCATTCCAAGCAAGATACCCCATGCGCGGCGCGGCGGTACCAGCGGGAGGCCCCGCGCCGCCACGATCGCCGCAAGGAGCAGAACGCCCATTGCGAAGCGCGTGAAGATCAGTGTGACCGGGGTGAGCTCGCGAAGGGCGGCTTTTGTTGCGATGAACGAAAGACCCCAGAATATCGTGGCTGTTGCCGCGGCCAGGCGGGGAGACACGATGAGTGGTTCTCCGCCTGGCGTCCGCCTGACCTTTCGTACTGTATGGACGGCCGCGTTAGCGTCGGGTATCGTGAGGCCTACGATGCGCTCGGCCGCCGCTCGCGCCCCAGCGGCGCAGGGTCCTTTCCTTTCGGCTAGCGGACGGGCCTGGCGCACCCTGGCCCGGGACCGGTTCGCGCTCGCCGGCGGCGTTGGGGTCTTGCTCTTCGTGATCCTTGCTGTGCTGGCCCCGGTGCTCGCCCCGTACGATCCGAACTATCAGCATCCGCAAGGCCTCTCGTCGGTCGGCGCCCCTCGCAGCCCCGACGAGGAGTTTGTGTTAGGCACCGATCTCCTGGGACGGGACCTGCTGAGCCGCGTCATCTGGGGAACCCGCGTGTCGCTGGCGGTGGGCGTAATCTCCACCATCATCGCGGTCGCGGTGGCGTTGGGGATTGGTCTCGTCGCCGGATATTTTCCGGGAGCGGCACGCACCGTCCTAATCTGGATCGTCAACGCGGTGCTGAGCTTTCCGAGCCTGCTGCTGATGCTCGCCCTCGTCAGTGTGCTGCCACGCGGGATCTGGGTAGTCGTGTTCGTGCTCTCGGTCTTCGCCTGGGCGTATCCTGCCCGGGTGATCTACAGCGAGGTGCTCTCGGTCGCCCAGCGTGAATTCATCGACGCCGCGCGAGCGATCGGCGCGAGCAATGCGCGCATCCTCCTGCAGCACATCCTGCCTCAGCTCATTCCGCTCGTCGTGGTGTACTTCACCCTGCGTGTGCCGGCAACAATTCTGGCGGAAGCCTCGTTGAGCTTTTTGGGCCTGGGAGTGCAGCCACCGACGTCGTCGTGGGGGACGATCATTTACGAAGGGGCGCGGGCCTACCGCAGTGCGCCCTGGATCTTCTTCTTTCCGGGCGCCATTATCGCGTGCGCGGTTGTGAGCTTCAACCTGCTCGGCGACGGTCTACGCGACGCGTTTGATCCGACCAGCGGCGCGCGCCGGCGGGGCACGGCATGATGCGGCTGGACATGCTACCGCTGGACATGCTACGGGGGAAGCCATGACGCGCCGCACCATCCCTGCCCGCCTGGTGGGGATCCTCCTGCTGCTCTGGGTGGTCTCGACAATCACGTTCCTGCTGATGTTTGCGGTTCCGCAGGATCCCGGCGCCGCCATCGCGGGGCCGCAGGCCACGCCGCAGGTGACCGAAAATATCCGGAACGTGCTCGGATTGGACCAGCCGCTGTATGTCCAGTACGGCCGGTATCTGTGGCGGCTGCTGCACGGTGATCTCGGCCGCTCCTACGTGTTCGGGCGACCGGTCATCGAGTTGCTCACCTCGCACTTGGGCCCCTCATTCCAGCTGGCGCTGGCATGCATCATTGCGGAGGCGGCCATCGGCCTTCCGGTTGGGATTATCTCCGCCGTGCGCCCCGGTACCAGGTTTGACCGCATCGCCATGGTCGGCACGCTGATCACGCTGGGTCTCCCCCACTTCTGGATCGGTCTGTTTTTGCTGTATCTAGTGGGGGCGCGCCTGGGATGGCTGCCCCTTGGCGGCTACGGCGGACTCCGACATCTGATCCTCCCCGCGCTCGCGGTAGGTATTGCCTATGCCGGCTGGTATGCTCGCGTGATCCGGTCCACGCTGCTCGACGTGCTTACCCGCGACTATGTGCGCACGGCCCGCAGCAAGGGCCTGTCTGAGCGCCTGGTCATCGTCAAGCACGCCCTGCGCAACGCGCTGATTCCGGTCGTCACGATGTGGGGGCTTGACTTCGCCAACTTTGTGAGCGGTTTGGTCGTCGTGGAGGCCGTCTTTGGATGGCCCGGGATTGGCGCGCAGATGGTCGAAGCGGTACTTCGATTCGATGTGCCGCTGGCGATGGGGACCGTGCTCCTCGCCGCCATTGTCGTGGGTGTGGTAAACCTCGTACTCGACCTGATCTATCCGCTCCTGGATCCGCGACTCAGGGTACAGAACTAGCGAGTCGACCGATGGCGTTCGCGATGATGCGCCAGGGCGGATGCCTGCAGGCATGTCGTCATTTTTCATGGTAAAATGACGGCATGGTTGTAGACCGCGTATATCAGCGCCTGACCGTGCCACCGAAAGGCAGTTTTTTTCTGTTCGGCATCCGCGGTGTCGGCAAAAGCACCTGGGCGCGGGACCAATTCCCTGATGCTTACTTGGTCGACCTTCTGGAGGAGTCACGCTACCAGACGCTGCTGGCCAATCCCGGGCTCATGGCCCTGGAGCTCCGAGACCTCCCACCCCGTCGCGTCGTCGTTCTGGACGAGGTCCAGCGTGTGCCGGCGTTGCTAAACGAGGTTCACCGGGCGATCGAAGCCCACAGCCGCCAGTTCGCTCTGCTCGGGTCTAGCGCGCGACGTCTCAAGACCGCGACCACCAATCTGCTCGCGGGGCGCGCGACCGTTCGGACGATGTATCCACTGGTGCCGGCGGAGCTAGGCCGCGACTTTGACCTCGCGCGCGTGCTCCGTTTCGGGAGCATTCCGTTGGTCTGGCAGGCTGCCGACCCCCGCGCGACGCTGGAAGCCTACGTGCAACTGTACGTGCGGGAGGAGATCCGAGCCGAGGCACTCGTCCGAAACCTTCCAGCCTTCCTGCGATTTCTGCCTGTGGCGGCTCTCTTTCACGGGCAGGTTATCAATGTGGCCGGGCTCGCGCGTGATGCTGAAAGCGCGCGCACCACCGTAGAAGGGTACGTCGGCATCCTTCAAGACACGTTGTTGGCGACGCAGCTGCCGGCGTTTGAACCACGGTTGCGAGTGCGTGAACGAAGGCATCCTAAGCTCTATTGGATAGACCCCGGGGTGGTCCGAGCCGCCAAGCGGCAGCTTGGGCCGGTGGGAGCGGAAGAGCGCGGGGCCTTGCTCGAAGGGTGGGTCTTCACAGTGCTTCGGGCGCACAATGAAGAATCGCATTTCTTTGAGGAGATCTCGTATTGGGCGCCTGTTCAGGCGCGCCAGACCGAGGTCGATTTCCTACTGCGGCGAGGTCGGGAGTATTTGGCCCTAGAGATCAAAGCTCAGTCTCGATTTTCACGTACGGAGCTTTCCGGGTTGCAGGCCATCGCCGATCTCCCCCATGTCGCGCGACGCGTACTAGTCTACCTGGGAGATCGACGTCTGCGGACGGAAGACGGAATCGAGGTGTGGCCGCTCGGGGCATTGCTTGATGCGGTTGCCGGTGACAGGCTCTGGCCGTAGGAGAGCCGAGCGGCCTCCTAGCGCAACGGGCTCGCCTCGACCGCGTCAAGGATCTCCCCCGAACGCACCCGTAGCTCCAGCGTCTCGACGAGCGGCGCAAGTGGCGCGTCTTCGACCAGGAACGGGATATCGCGGCGGACAGCCCCGTAGACTCGACGCGTGCCCGCGCCCAGCCGCACCTTTCCGAGCAGGTCCACAGCCTGCGCCGCGACCAACAGAATGATGGCCCGCACGATGTCTGCCGGCAGCGTACGGCCGAACCCGACAACATGGCCGAGCACGATCCGCTGCTGGAATGCTTCCACCTCGGCCGGGTCCACGCGCATGCCTTTGTGATCGGCCAGGCCTGTCGTCACGCCGTAGATGACCTCACCACGGTTGATCATCTCCTGTACGAGGCGCTGCGACCGCTCGACCCGGGCGGCGGCGTCCTCCGTCAACGCGACCTTCGCGCCGTCGCGAGCGACCGCCACCACATCCTCGATGGTGAAATCGCCGCCTGTGAGCGCGACCGCGGAGGTGTTCACAAGAGCCTCCGAGGGATGCTTCGAGTCCACCGGTCGTGCCAGTGCGGCGATCCGTTCAGGGTCACTTCGAGCGTGAGCTCGAGCTGAAAATCCGAGGCCGTGCTCGACAGGTCCGCGACCGCCGTGCTCTCCACCTCGAGACCCGGCCGGCGGAGGGTTTTCCGATCCCATCCTCTCGCCCGGGTATCGGCAGGGTCCAAGGCTGAGACCGTCATCTCCGTTTGGTGCTCGCTGGTCACATGCGTCACGCCGTCAGGATGGCGCACCGTCTCAGCCAGGGTGCGTCGGGCGGTCATCGTACGACGCGAGATACCGTAGGTGATCGTCCGTTCAGGTTGTTGCGAGCTGTGTCCGAACCGCGATCGTCGCGGGGGCGGAGGCAGGAATTCGGGCGTTGGACGCCCTCCGGAAGCCACCGGCGCCACCGGTAGCGTCAGACTGCTCGGGCGCGATGATCCCGCATACACACGTAGCGTTGCGGGGGCGGGTGATGGCCAGACCTCCGGGAAGTCGGCGCCGGAAATCGCCACGCGGATGCGATGGCCTTTGGGAAAGACCCAAGACGTTGCGTCGAGCTCGATGTGGAGTTCATAGATCTGATCCGGGAGGAGTGGCGTGGCGCGATCCATCCCCTCCCGACGGGTACCGTTGAGGAGGCCTTTCGTCACCAGCGTTGAGGCGCCATCGGGCGCCACATCGCACAATCTGGCCGCGAAGAACGCGACCTCGGCCGTCGTGGACGCGAACAGCCGCACGTGCGGGAAGCCCAGGATCTCGAGGGCAGAGGCCAGTGGCTTGGAGGTGTATGTGATCGAGAAGGCTTCGTTGGCGCCCTGCTCGCCCCAACCGACGCCCCCTCCTGCGAACCCCTGGTCAGCGAAGCCGACGAATGGCACATACGCCCGCTCGGCAGTGAAATCGGCGACCGGCGGG
>Ga0187893_10002095_pt1 | contig 45158 bp, 52 predicted proteins | sample MA1701074metaG_FD_139574 | JGI IMG/M metagenome (GOLD analysis project Ga0187893, IMG submission 139574) | White microbial mat communities from a basaltic lava cave in the Kipuka Kanohina Cave System on the Island of Hawaii, USA - MA170107-4 metaG ... | reverse complement strand
GCCACTCGCCCCCGGCCTCGAAGGCGGCGGTGGCCCGGGTGGTCAGGGCCTCCAGCCGGGCCAGGCTCCGGTGCAGGGCCACGATGGTCTCGCCGTCGGCCAGGGCCGCCGGGTCGGCCCCCATCAGCTCGTCCAGTGCCTCGGTCAGACCCTCCAACACCGTCCCAGCGTACAGGCGTTCGTACCGCGAAGGCAAGGCTATCGGCAAAAACATCCGAGACGAAACCCAAGTGGGACAAGGGTTTGCCAGTGGTTAACGGCACTCCTTCGGGCAGGGGCCACCACCGGTGCATCGGTGCAACCGCCGGTTTCGTCTTGGTGCCCGGAGCCCGTACATCAGTGTGATCGCATCAGCGCCGTGGGCGGGCGTCCACCCGCGAACGATGAAACTATTGCGGGGCCGCCTGCTGCGAGGACGCCGACGTGAAGCTGGCCACGGTGGCCAGCGACGTGATGGGCGTCTCGGGTAGGGGGATCAGCGACGGGTGAGGGATATCAGCGTGGCCTCGGCTGGTTCCTCGCCGAGGCCGTCCGTCACTCCGCCGATGAGCGTCAGCTCCCAGCCGTCAGCGGGTGACCGCTGGTAGTAATCGCCGATGTCCTGCACGACATCACCGACGCTGACGGCCGGTAGCTCGCTCGGGCCGAGCCGCTCGACGTAGAACGCGGCCACCTCGTCGAAAGGGGCGGGTGTGGACAATTGCACGGTCCGCCCGTCGGTAGCGAAGTCCACCGTCGCGCCGTCCAGTAGGGGCACGCCCGGTGCCCAATCGGGGTAGTCGCCGCCCAGGTAGCTATCCGTGTCGCCGATGCGGCCTTCGCGGTCGAGGCTCGGCAGGTCAGGACGATCGTCCGAGCCCGATGAGCAGGCCTCCAGCACCAGGGCCAGCCCGGCCAATAGACGCACCGATCGCAGGATGCCGGAGACGGTACAGACGTTCGACCGTGCCGTCAAGCGCAGCGCTGCTTGGCCCGCAACGGCCGCCGGGCGTAGCGCGCTTCGGCCGCCACCGTGATGCGCTGGCCGGCGTGGTGGGCTCTCAGGATGGGCATGGTGGGGATGCGACCCTTGTGGCTGGCCCGCCAGTCGCCGCACCAGCGGCACAGGCCGAGGCGGCGGTAGCGGGCCACGGCCGGTACGCACGCCTGGTCGTCGCGCCAGCAGGAGCGGCACAGTCCGTCGCCGGGGCCGTGCTTGAGCTGGTCCGGCGTTTCGCACAGGGACCAGCGGTCGACGATGGAGGCCGCCACCCGGATCGCCTCGGCGCCGGCATCGAGGGCTGAGCGCAGCGTTCGGCGATCCCGCTCGAGCTAGTCGGCGTGGACCGGGCTGGGGCCGTCGGTCTCGTCCTGCGCCACGTAAGGCACGGCCAGGCGCTGCGCTGTGGCTTGTCCAATGGCCGCTCTGCGCTCTCGACGGGCACCGTGGCCTGTCCAGTCTGACGGGGGTCTCCGGCTGTGCCCGCCTCTCCAGCGCTGCGCTGGTCGCCGGCTGGGCCGTCCTGGCCTGCAGGGCGCGGGTCACCGATGGGGGCGGTCTTGACCATGTGGGGCTACCTCCGCGGTCGAGAGATGATGCAGGTCCTCATCGGCGGACAGGCCGACCCCGAGGTCCTGGCCGAGCTGGCCCGAGGCAAACTGCGGGCCAAGTTGCCGGCCTTGCGCAAGGCTCACGGCGCGCTTCCGTGACCACCATGGCTTCCTGTTGGAGCGCATGCTGGCCCACGTCGACGACATCGAAGCCGACACCATCGCCCTGAGCCGCCGCATCCGGCGCTGCGTCGCCCGACACCGTGGATGGTGCCCAACAGCTCGGTCTCAACGGTGAAAGGGGTGGTGGCCGCCTCGCCCTCCGCAACCTCAGCGTCGAGCACGTCAAGCGCCGCGCCATCGCCCAACTCCGCGCCCTCGGATACGACGTCGCCGTTCACCAGCCGGTGCCTGACCACCCGCCTCCGAAAGTCGGGCTGCCGCCCCGAGCGGGGCTCCGCCCCGCACCCCGACGTCCCGCCTCCCCTTCCCCACGAGTCATTTCCGCCCAGCGGTGAGGGGGCGGGCCCTGGCCACCGCTGGATCTCGGAGACATGGACGGCGGCGAGGCTCGGTTCGTGCCGTGCGGGGTGCCTGCCTGGTGGACTGCCGCGGGCCACGGCCTCGCGCTACGAGGCCATCTCGAAGCCGGCTTCCTCGACGGCGGCCCGCACGGCGTCGTCGTCGATCGAACCCTCGGTCGTCACCGTGACGAGGCCGCCGTCGAGCTCGACATCGACCGCGGTAACGCCCGCCACCTGACCGACCTCGTTCTTCACCGACCGGACGCAGTGGTCACACGTCATGCCCCTCACCGTGTAGGTCGTCTCGCTCATCGCAGCATTCCTCCTTTTCGGCCGACCCGGCCGGCGTCGTGCTGGCCGGGGCGTCAGGTACGGGGGGCCCGGGTCGGAATACCCCACCCCCGCAGGGTAGCGTCTGGCGCCATGGACGAGCACGCCGTGCCGGCCTCGGCCGGTCCCAATGCCGAGCAGGCCGAGTACTGGAGCGGGCGGCGCGGGGAACATTGGGTAGCTCATCAGGACCGTTACGACGCGATGGTGGCACCGTTGAGTGCCCACCTGTTGGCCGGCGCGTCCGTCGGGCGCACCGACCGTGTGCTCGACGTGGGTTGCGGGTGCGGCCAGACGACCCGCGCCGCGGGCCGGGCGGCGTCGGCGGGCAGTGCCCTGGGCATCGACCTCGCCGCCCCCATGGTCGAGGCCGCGCGCCGACGCGCCGCGGCTGAGTCGCTGGACAACGTCGTGTTCCGGGTCGGCGACGTGCAGGTCGAGCCGCTCGGCTCGGCTGGTTTCGACGTCGCCATGAGCCGTTTCGGGGTGATGTTCTTCGCCGACCCTGTCGCCGCCTTCGCCAACATCGCCGCCGCGCTGGTGCCGGGGGGACGGTTGTGCTTCCTGTGCTGGCAGGCGGTGTCGCGGGTCGAATGGGTCTGGGCCCCCATGTCGGCTGCGTTGGCGCACCTGCCCCGGCCCCATCCCGGGCCGCCCGCCGACGGGCCCGGCCCGTTCTCGCTGGCCGATCCGGACCACGTCGTCGAGTTGCTGGGCTCCAGCGGCTTCTCCGATGTGCACATCGACCCGGTCGAGGAGCAGCTCGAGCTTGGTTCGGACGTCGAGGAGACGGCTGACTTCCTGCTGGCGACCGGCATGGGCCAGACGGTGCTCGGTGGTGATGACCCCGCCGCCGTGGCCGCGGCCGTCTCCGCCCTGCGCGACGTCGTGGAGGCGCACTCGTCGCCTCGAGGGGTGCATTTCGGCTCGGCCGCCTGGCTGGTGACGGCCGCGCGCTGACCGGCTCAGCTCGGAGCGCCGGCCTCGGTGCCGATCCGACAACGACGGCACCGGCCGAGCAGGGCGAAGTGGTCGAGGCGCAGCTCGAAGCCGAAACGCTCGTCGACGCGGTGCACGGCCTCGGAGAACAGGCTCTCGGGCGCGTCGATCACCTCGCCGCAGCGCTCGCACACCAGCCGCCGGCTCCTGTCCGCGGCGAGGTGGTAGAGCGCGGGACCATGGCCGAGGTGCACGTGGGCGACCAGGCCCATGTTCGAGAGCCGTTCCAGGGTCCGGTACACCGTGGCCTGGTGTACGTCGGGCCGGCGTCGGTGGACGTGCGCGGCCAAGCGCTCGGCGGTGACCGGTGCACCCAGCGTGAGCAGTGATTCGAGGATCGCCCGCCGGGCGCTGGTCACCCGCGCCCCCCCGGCCCGCAGGGCTGCGAGGAGCCGTTCGACCGGCTGCTCCACCATCGACGCAGCGTACTCGCCGCTCCATCCACATTTCTTGCGTCCAGATAGCATCTGCGAGCTGTACGCCGATACTTTGGCATCTGTGCGACGTGGCGAACGCGCGGGAACGCGCCTGGCGGTGGTCCTGGCGGTGGTCCTGGCGATGGTCCTGGCGGCGTGTCGATCCGACCGCGACGGACAAGGCGTGCCGGCCGGCGGCGATGACATCGCCGGCGGCGATGACACGGCCGGGGGCGAGGAGGACGGCCGGCTGCGGGTCGCCACCACCGTGGCGCCGATCACCAGCATCGTGGCCAACATCGGCGGTGACCGGGTCGCGATCACCGGGGTCGTGCCCGAGGGCACCAACTCGCACACGTTCGAGCCGCGACCGAGCGTGGCCGAGCTTCTCGCCCGCGCCGACATCGTTTTCCTCAACGGCCTGGTGCTCGAGGAGCCGACGAAGGCGCTGGCCGAGCAGAACCTGGCCGGGCGCGCCGAGATCGTGGAGCTGGGCACGCTCGCCCTGCCCGAGGAGGACTACCTCTACGACGTCTCCTTCCCCCGGGACGCGGGCAGGCCCAACCCGCACCTCTGGACGAACCCGCGGCTGGCCCTCGAGTACGCCGAGATCGTGCACGACGCCCTCTCGGCGCGTGATCCGGCCAACTTGGAGTACTACGCCGAGAACCTCGCAGCATTCGGCGCCCTGGTCGACGACTTCGACGCCGCCATGCGCCAGGCCTTCGCCACCATTCCCGACGGCCAGCGCAAGCTGCTCACCTACCACGACGCCTACGCCTACTTCGCGCAGGACTACGACTGGGAGGTCATCGGGGCCATCCAGGTCTCCGATTTCGAGGACCCGACCCCGCGGGAGGTGGCCGAGCTCATCGAACAGGTCCGCGCCGAGGGGGTGCCCGCCATCTTCGGGTCCGAGGTCTTCCCCAGCCCCGTGCTCGAGCAGATCGGCCGCGAGGCCGGCGTGGGGTATGTCGACGTGCTGCGCGACGACGACCTGCCCGGTGAGCCCGGCGATCCCGAGCACTCCTGGCTCGGCCTGATGCGCTTCGACTTCGTGACGATGACCGAAGCGCTCGGCGGCGATGCCGCGGCGCTGGAGGGGTTCGAGGTCCGCAACGTCGCCCCCGACGAGGCGTCGTACCCCCAGTGACCAGCGTCGGGCGCCTGGGTCAACCGCTGGTGGCGTTCGACGCGGTCACCTGTCGCTATCGCGACGATGCGGTGCTGGTCGATGTCGACCTCGTGGTCGGGCCCGGCGAGTTCACCGGCATCGTGGGCCCGTCGGGGTCGGGCAAGACGACGGTGCTGCGGGTGATCCTGGGCACGGTCGTACCGGTCGCCGGTCGGCTGCGGCGCCGTGCCGCCATGCGGGTCGCCTACGTCCCCCAGGTCGAGACCGTCAACTGGTCCTTCCCGATCACCGTCGCCGAGTGCGTGCTGATGGCGCGCCGGCAGGGGAGGCGTCCCCCGTGGGCGAGCCGGGCCGAACGGGCGGACGTGACCGATGTGCTCGATCGGCTCGGCCTCGGCGGCCTTGGCGCTCGTCACATCCGTGCGCTCTCCGGCGGCCAGCAGCAGCGGGTGTTCCTGGCCCGAGCCCTGCTCGGCCGGCCCGATCTCCTGCTGCTCGACGAGCCAACCTCGGGCGTGGACGTGCGCACCCGCCACGAGATCCTCCATCTCCTGGGCGACCTCCATCGCGACGGCCTGGCCATCGTGTTGACCACGCACGACCTGAACGGCGTCGCCGCCCACCTTCCCAACCTCGTGTGCCTCAACCGGGTGGTGGTGGCCGCGGGACGGCCGGCGGAGGTGTTGACGTCGGCCGTGCTCGAGGCGACCTACGGCGCGCCCATGGAGGTTCTCGACCACGGCGGCATGCGCGTCGTGGTCGACGGTCGTCGGCCGGCCGACGTCGCTCCGCTCGACGACAGGCTTCGACGGGCGGCCGGCCAGTGACGGAGCGTCGCGACGCGGTAGCGCGGGCTGAGTCGTGGCGCTGATGAAGGACCTGCTGGCGCCGTTCGAGTTCGAGTTCTTCCGCAACGGTCTGGCGGTCGCGGTACTGGCCGGCGCGTTGTGCGGCCTGATCGGTGTGTACGTGGTGCTCAAGGGGATGAGCTACATCGGCCACGGTCTGTCCCATGCCATCTTCGGCGGTTTCGCAGCCAGCTCGTTGCTGGGGGTCAACGTCCTGCTCGGCGCCGGGCTGTGGGGCGTGGTGTCGGGGCTGATGATCAGCGGTGTGACCCGTCGCCGGCTGATCGGCTCGGACGCTGCTATCGGTGTGATCACAACGGCGTCGTTCGCATTGGGCCTCGCCCTTTTCGCCCGCTTCGGCGCCTCGGGGGCAAGCTTCGACGCCGCCCTCTTCGGCAGCATCCTCGGGGTGTCGAGGGGTGACGTCGTGGCCGTGGCCGCCGTGTTGGTGCTGGCCCTGGCCGTGGTGGTCATCGGTTACCGCTCGCTGCTGTTCACCACGTTCGACCCTGAGGTGGCCGAGGCGTCGGGGGTGCGGACCGGTCGGGTGGACGCCCTGCTGATGCTGGTGCTGTCCTTGTCGATCCTGGCCACGATGCAGGTGCTCGGGGTCACCCTTGTCGCCGCCACGCTGGTGATCCCCGCCACCGTGGCCCGGATGCTCACCGACTCCTTCGCCCGGATGCTGGTGCTGGCCACCGCCGTCGGCGCGCTGTGCGGGTTCGTCGGGATGAACCTCAGCTACCACCTCGACGTGCAGTCGGGCCCCACGATCGTGCTGGTCGGCGCGACGCTGTTCGCGGTCGTGTTCGTGGCCACCGGATCGCGCCGGGCCCCGCGCCGGCAGGGATTCGACGGTCATGGTTCGTCGGTGGCCGCGCCGGCCGCCCCGCGCTAGGAAGCTGGAGGCGAGGATGCCCGGACCGCCGGGGCAGGTGTGTTACGGTCCTGCGTCGTTCGTGTCGGTCGAGTGACGGGACCGGCCGCCGCGTATCGCTCTGGGGAGGAACGACCACGCCTGTAGCAGTAGCAACCATCGCCCGCCGCATCCTCCCCGCTCTCGCCGTACTGGCTCTGGTGGCGACGGTGAGCCCGGGTGCGGCCACCGCGGTGCCTCGTGACGACTCCCGCACCGAACGCGAGCGCGTCCGCCGGGAACAGGCCGAGCTGGCGGCACAGGTCGACGTGCTCCAGGCCGACGAGGCCGAGGTGTCGGCCGCGTTGGACGCACTGCAGGCCAACGTGGCGGCTCGCGAAGCTCAGCTTGCCGACGCCCAGCGGGTCGCCGAGGAAGCAGCCGCGGCGGCCGCGCAAGCCAAGGCCGAGGTCGAGGCGAAGGCGGCCGAGCTGGCCGAGCTGGAGCAGGCCGTGCGCGACCTGGCGGTGCGGGCCTACACGTCCTTCGGCACCGATGACGCGGCGTCCATGCTCGAGGCCGGCGACATCAGCACCGCCGTTCAGCGCCAGGCCATGCTCGACTACAAGGCCGGCACCGATGCCGATGCCGTCGACCAGTTGCGGGCGGCGCGTGAAGACCTCGAGCTTCGGCGCCAGGCCGCCGACGAGGCCGTGGCCCGAGCCGAGGAGCAGCGGGCGGCCGTGGATTCGAGCCTGCGCGAAGTGGAGGCGGCTCGGGACCAGCAGTCCCAGGTCGTCGACGAGGTCGAGACCCGGCTGGACGCGGCGTTGGCCGAGGCGGCGTCACTGGCGTCGCTCGACCAGGCGCTGTCCAACCGGATCACCCAGGAACAGGCGGCCCTGGCTGCGCAGGCCCGAGCGGCCGGTAGCGGCAGCGGGGGGAGTAGCGGTGGCTCCGTATCGGTCGGCAACATCGACCTCACCACCGTGCGGGGAATCACCGTGAACGTCCAGATCGCCGACGAGCTCGGCGCCCTGATGGCAGCGGCCGAGGCCGACGGCATGAACTTCGCCGGCGGCGGGTACCGGAACCCGGCAGCCCAGATCCGCCTTCGAGCCCAGAACTGTCCGAGCGCCAGCTCACCCCCGTCGGCCTGCAGCCCGCCTACCGCCCGGCCCGGCCAGTCGATGCACGAGCAGGGCCTGGCCGTCGACTTCACCTACAACGGCTCGCTCATCCAGTCGCGCAGCAACCCCGGCTTCCAATGGCTCGCCGCCAACGCCGGCAGCTTCGGTTTCAAGAACCTGCCCAGCGAACCCTGGCACTGGAGCATCAACGGGAACTAGGAAGCTGGCCCCTCGAGGAAGCTGCCATTCAGCGCCGGTTCCGGTTGCGGGGGCGACGGGCTCGATCGCAGGATGGCGGATTGGCCGGCGGTGCTAGACGCGCTGCGGGCCTGGTGGGGACCGGTGGAGGCCCGGTCGACACTGCCTTGCTCGCCGGGCGAGGTGTTCGCGGTCCTGGCCGATCCCGGCACCTATCCGCACTGGCTCGTCGGTGCCCAGCGCATCGAGCGCGTCGATCCTGACTTCCCCCGGCCCGGGGCGAGCTTCGACCACGCGGTCGGTGCCGGTGGCCCCGCGGTGGTCGAGGACTCCACCGACGCCGTGGCGGTGGAACCGCCGCACTACCTGGCGCTCGACGCGCACGTCGGCCCGGCCCGGGCGCGGGTGGAGTTCTTTGTCGAGGACGCCCCGACGGGCTCCGAGATCCGTTTTCGAGAGGCCCTGGTCGGCCGTCTCGCCCTGGTCACACCCGCAGTGCGCGTGCTGCTCCACGTCCGGTGCGCGAGGTCGCTCCGACGGCTCGAGCGGTTCATGGCTGCCGGTCGCGGGGCAGGTCCGCGCCCGACCACGGGCTCGCGTTGATGCACGAGGTCGTCGACGCCGTCGTCGTGGGCGGCGGCCACAACGGTCTGGTGGCGGCCAACCGGCTGGCCGATGCCGGCTGGGACGTGGTCGTGGTCGAGGGCGCACACGAGCCGGGGGGAGCGGTGCGCACGGCCCAGGTGACGGCGCCCGGGTACCTCGTCGACCTGTTCAGCGCCTTCTACCCGATGACCGCGGCGTCACCGGTCATGAACAGCCTCGATCTCGGCGCCCACGGCTTGGCCTGGTCCCATGCCCCTACCGTGCTGGCCCACGTGCGTCCCGACCAGCCGGCCGCGGTGTTGCACCGCGACCCGGAAGCTACCGCCGCGGCCCTCGACGCCGACCAACCCGGCGACGGCGACGAATGGCTCGAGCTTGCGCACCGCTGGAACAGCTACGGGCGTCCTGCCATGGACGCGCTGCTCTCGCCGTTCCCGCCCGTCCGGGCGGCCCTGCGAGTGGGCTGGCGAGCCCGCACCGACCTCCTCGAGCTCGCCCGCATGCTTGTCCTGCCCGTTCGCAGCCTGGCCGAGGAGCGCTTCGGCGGACCGCTTCCTGGCCTGCTCCTGGCTGGCAACGCGTTGCACGCCGACGTCCCCCCCGAGGCCGCGCCCAGCGCCATGCTTGGCTGGTTGCTCTGCGGGCTCGGCCAGACGGTCGGCTTTCCCGTCCCGGTCGGCGGCGCCGCCCGCATCACCGATGCCCTCGTCGGCCGGCTGAGCGCCGCCGGTGGTGGGTTGCGTTGCGGCGCACCGGTCGAGCGGGTCCGGGTCGAGGGTGGGCGCGCGGTCGGAGTCGACAGCGCCGACGGGTCGAGTCTTGTCGCCCGGCGGGCCGTCATCGCCGCTTGCGATGCCAAGATCCTCTACACCGAGTTGCTCCAGCCCGAGGACCTGCCGCCGGCGTTCGAGGTGGGCCTGCGTCGCTTCCATCGGGCCAGTTCCACGGTCAAGATCAACTGGGCCGTGCGGGCGCCGGTGCCGTGGCGCGATCGGGAGGCGACCGCCGCCGGCACCGTCCACGTGGCCGACTCGCTCGACGAGCTCACCCAATCGGCGGCCGAGCTGGCCATGGGCCTCGTGCCGGCTCGCCCGTTCCTGCTCGTGGGCCAGATGACCACCGCGGACATCACCCGCTCGCCGGAGGGGACCGAGTCGATGTGGGCCTACACCCACGTGCCCCAGCGGGTCCTCGGAGACGCCGGGGGCGAGTTCGGGCCGGTCGACACTTTGGCGGGGGCGGCGCTGGAGGTCGTCGCGGCGAGGATGCAAGCGCGCATCGAAGCGCACGCGCCGGGGTTCGGTGACCTCGTCGTGGGCACCACCGTGCAGGGCCCGGCCGATCTCGAAGCCGAGAACGCCAGCCTGGTGGGTGGCGACATCAGCGGCGGCACGTCCCAGCTCCACCAGCAGCTCGTCTTCCGCCCGATGCCGGGCCTGGCCCGCCCCGAGACTCCCGTCGCCGGCCTGTTCCTGGGGTCGGCCTCGGCCCATCCCGGTGGATCGGTGCACGGCGCCTGTGGCGCCAACGCGGCCCGGGCGGCCATCTGGCACGACCGCGCCCGGCGTGCCCGGCGGCTGTGGGGACGGGCCCGCACCCGCCGGTGATGGGACGGCGGGCCGCATGCGCCGCCCGTTTCAGAATGGTGACCAACGGGCAGCAGGGGCAGGTGGAACTTCCGTCACCGCGTGGCCCTCTCTCGGCGCACGTCTTCGCCGTGCTGCAAGGACCACCCGACGGCCTGCGGAGGCTGCCGGAGATCCACCACGTGGCCGGGGCGCTCGACGAGGACGAGCAGCTGTGCCTGTACCTCCTTCAGGAGCTCTCGTTCCGCTCGGTGGACGGTGTCGACCCCGGTTGGGAGGATGCTCCGTCGTTCCTGGTGCTACGGGCCGCGCTCGAAAGGGCTATGGAGCACGCCCTACGGCTGGAGGTTGGTCATGGTCGCTGTCCTCCCGAGGACATCGCTGGCGCTCTGCGAGAGCTGATCAGCGCAGCCGAGGGACCTTCGCTGTCGACTTGGATGGTCGAGCAGGGGACGATCGACCACGTTCGCGAGTTCGTCGCCCATCGCGCCGCCTACCAGCTCAAGGAAGCCGACCCGCACAGCTTTGCCATCCCCCGTCTGGCGCCGGGGCGGGCCAAGGCGGCCCTGCTGACCATCCAGCTCGACGAGTACGGCGGCTCGGTGCCATCGGAGAGCCACGCCTCGTTGTTCGCGGTCACCATGGAGACGTTGGGTCTCGACGGTACCGCCCCCGACCTCGATCGCATTCCCGTCACGACCTTGGCGACGAACACGTTTCTCAACCGCCTGGGACGAAGCCGGCGCCTGCTGGGGGCCTGCCTCGGTCACCTGGCCGTGTTCGAGATGACCTCGGTCGAGCCGATGGCTCGCTACGCAGCGACACTGCGCCGGGCCCTTGCCGGGGCCGACGGCACGCGCGCGGCCCGCTTCTTCGACGTCCATGTCGCCGCCGACGGCTACCACGAGCGCATCGCGATCGACGAGATGGTCGGCGGCCTGGTCGAACAGCACCCCGAGTTGGCACCCGAGGTGCTGTTCGGTGCCGCCGGGCTCATGCAGGTCGAGCAAGCCTTCACCGACCACCTCCTGAGCTGCTGGGACCAGGGCTGCTCGTCCTTGCGCCGACCCCTGCCGGGTAGCGACCTCCGGCCCGTCCCCGCGGGTTTCTACGCCCGAGCCAGCTGATCCCCGAACCAGCCTGATCCCGAACCAGCCTGGACAGGGCGCGCGACCGCCTTGTGCCGGCGGGCGCTCGTGGCCGGCACAAGGTGCTGTTCCAGCGGACGAAGGGAACGTCAGCTCCTTGCCCCGGCCACCGGCTCGGGGGTCGGAGTAGCGCTGGTGCCGGTGGTCGAAGATGGCCCCGTGGGGGACGACGGTTGGGGTTCTGGCGCTCGGGGTGACACGTCGGTGCGGCGGAGGAGCTGGGCGTTGAGCGCGACCACGACGGTGGAGCCGCTCATCAAGATGGCAGCCACGGCCGGCGCCAGGTTCACGCCGGCCCAGGCCAGGGCGCCGGCCGCGACGGGGATGGCCACGATGTTGTACCCGGCCGCCCAGGCCAGGTTCTGGATCATCTTGCGGTAGCTCGCCTTGGACAGCCGGATCACGCCGGCCACGGCCCTCGGGTCGCTGGAGGCGAGCACGACACCCGCCGACTCGATGGCCACGTCGGTGCCGGCGCCGATGGCGATGCCGACATCGGCCCGAGCCAGCGCCGGGGCGTCGTTCACCCCGTCGCCCACCATGGCCACGGTGAGCCCGCGATCCTGGAGCTCGGCGACCGCGGAGTCCTTGTCTTCGGGGAGGACCTCGGCGAACACCTCGTCGACGCCGACATCGGTGCCGACCGCGTCGGCCACCTGGCGAGCGTCGCCGGTGATCATCACGATGTGGCCGATCCCCATGGCCCGCAGCTCGGCGACGGCGTGGCGCGCCTCGGGCCGCACCTCGTCTTCGAGGGCCAGCGAGCCGACGACGCGGTCGTCGCGTACGAGGTGCAGCACCGCGGCCCCTCGAGCCTGCCAGCCATCGACGGGCTCGGCCAGCTCGTCCGGGACCCGCAGGCCGCGCTCGCGCAGCAGGACGGGGCCACCGACCGCGTGGGCGGCCCCGTCGATGCTGGCCTCGACCCCTCGACCGGTCAGCGAGCGGAAACCGGTAGCCGCGGCCAGCGGTCCCCGAGCCTTGGCCGCGGTGACGATGGCCCGGGCGAGCGGGTGCTCGCTGTCGGACTCCACGCCGCCGGCGAGTCGCAGCACGTCGTCGTCGGAGAGCCCGTCAGCGCCAGCAACGCCGGTCACCACGTGGGCCCCCTTGGTCAGCGTGCCGGTCTTGTCGAAGAGCACGGTGTCGACCGTGCGCATGCGTTCCAGCGCCAGGCGGTCCTTGACCAGGATGCCGGCCTTGGCCGCCACCGCGGTCGACAGCGAGATGACCAGCGGGATGGCCAGCCCCAGTGCGTGGGGGCAGGCGATGACCAGTACGGTCACGGCCCGGACGACCGCGTCGTCGAGGTCGCCGAAGGCCCACCATGCCCCGAAGGTGACCAACCCCGCGGCGGTGGCCACGTAGAAGAGCATGGCCGCGAAGCGGTCGGCCAACACCTGGGCCCGGCTCTGGCTGAGCTGGGCCTCGGCCACGAGGCGTTGGATGCCGGCCAGTGCGGTGTCATCACCGACCGCGGTGACCCGCACGCGCACCGAGGAGTCGGTCGAGATGGTGCCGGCGACGACCCGGTCGCCCGCGCCCTTGGGCACCGCTCGGGATTCGCCGGTGATCATCGACTCGTCGAGCTCGGCCTCGCCCTCGACGATCTCGCCGTCGGCCGGGACGCGCCCCCCCGATCGAACGAGCACCACGTCGCCCGGCGCCAGATCGGCGATCAACACCGTCACGATCTCACCCGAGCCCTCGACCCGCTCGGCCTCGTCGGGCAACAGCTCGGCGAGGGCGGCCAGAGCCCCCCGGGCCTGGCCGATGGCCTTCATCTCCTGCCAGTGGCCGAGCAGCATGATCGTGATCAGCGCGCCCAGCTCCCACCAGAAGTCGAGGTCGAAGGCCTCGAGGCTGGTGGCCATGGAGGCCACGTAGGCCACCACGATGGCCATGGAGATCAGCAGCATCATCCCGGGCTGGCGATCGCGGACCTCGTTCAGGCCGCCGGCGAGGAACGGGTGGCCTCCGTAGACGAACACGATCGTGCCCAGGACGGGCCCGACGAGCGACATGCCGGTGAAGTCGAGCGAGTACCCGAACCAGTCCATCACCATGTGGCTGGTGACCACGATCGGCAAGGTCAGGACGAAGCTCAGCCAGAACCGCCGGCGGAACATCTCCGGATCGTGGCCGGCGTGCTTGTCGTGGTCCTGGTGTGCGCCGTGTCCGCCATGGGCGGCCTGGTCGCCGGTCGACGAGGTTTCCCGACCGGTCCGGTGGCCCGAGGCGTCGTCGGTGTCAGCGACGGTGTGGCTGACGGCGTGCGTGGGCATCGGCTCGCTCCTCTGCGGTGGCTTTTCTGCAGTATACCCCCCTAGGGTATGTTGTCAACCGGCTTCTCACCGGTGGCGTGGTAGTCCGCGGCGCTGAAGAGCACGCCCAGCCCGGTCACGTCCAATAGTCGTTCCACGGCCGGGGGTACCTCGGTCAGCCGCAACTCGATGCCGGCGCGTTGAAGTTGGCGCTGTACCAGGACCAAGGCCCTCAGCCCGGCCGAGTCGACGAACGACAGGCCGGCCAGCCGGAGCTCGACGAGGTGCAGGGGTCGCTTCGCCAATCCGTCGACTCGGCGCAGCAACAGCCAGGCCGAGGCCACGTCGAGGTCGCCGCCGACGGCCAGGCAGGCCCGATCATCGTCGACCGACCCCTCGATGCTGAAGTTTTCGAGCTCGTCCCTGTTCGTCGTCGGATCACCTCTCCTGTCGACAAAGCAGATGGCCCCGGTTACCCCGTTCGCAGCCTTCAGAAACCGGGCGCTCGGCGTTCGCGACACCGCCCGTCCCGGGGGGGAGGTAGCCCAGACGGGGCGGGCGGTGTCGGGACGCAGACCGGAGGCTCTCGGCCTACGGCGCGGCCGAAAGCGTGGTCTGGACGAACACGTCGGGCACCGGGTACATGCCGAGCACGAAGAGCAGGATCGCGGCGTGCTGCTGGGCGATCGGGTAGATCGAGCCAGCCAACGCCCTGGCTGCCTCACCCTGGATCTGCGGGATCACGTCGAGGTAGGTCGCCCCCGCGGTCTGCTCGAGCAGCAGGGCCAGCTCGGCCGCCCCGGTGACGTCGGAGACCTCGGCGAACTGGGCGTTGACCGTGGCGGCCAGCTCGGCCGGCGGTTCGGTGACCTCGGCACCCCCGCCGCTCACGATCGCGTCGTTCCAGGCGTCGAGCGCAGCCTGGTGCTGGTCGCGCGCCGTGGTGACGAACTCGGCCACGGCGTCGGGCACCTCGCCCAGCGCGCCCGACCCGGCGGCGTCGAGGGCAGCCTGGTAGGTGCTGACGGCGAGCAGCTCGAGGCTGGCGGCGAACATGGCGATGCCCTGGTCAGCGCTGGCATCGCCGCCGCCGTCGGCGGCCGTGGTGGGGGTGGTGCCATCGTCGTCGGCGCCACCGGCCGCGGTCGTGGTGGCGGGTTCGTCGTCGTCGTCGTCCCCGCAGGCAGCGAGGATCGCACCGGCGGCGAGCGCGCCGCCGCCGAAGAGGAAGCGACGCCGGTTGGCGACCGCGGACGTCGGCTGGGCCGTGGGCTCGGTGGCGAGTTGGTCGTCGGTGTGGGTGCTCACTGGACGGCCCCTTCCTGCGCGTCACGCGCCATATCGTCCGCTTCGAAGGGTTCGGGGAAGGCCACGCTCCCGGCTGCGGCCGGCAGGGCGGCGACGTCGGTGGGGATGGCGATGAGCTCGGGGGCGCCGCCGGCCAGCAGGGCGCCCACGGCGCGCAGGACGGCGAGGTGCTGCACCTCGACGCCTTGCACGCTGGCCATGAGCGAGACCGACTCGCTGTCGCTGAGCATGGTGAGGTTGGCCAGGTAGGTATCGCCGGCCACCTCTTCGAGCATGGCCGCCAGCTCGACGATGGCGGCGTAGTCGGCGTTGCCGTCGGCGCCGACGAGGCTGGCCTTGGCCGCCTCGACGGTCGGGGCCAGCACCGGGTTGGGCTCGTTCTGGGCCATGCCGCCCAGCGCCTCGGCCTGGGCGTTGAAGGCCCCGCTGTGCTCGTCGTGCTGCATCATCGTGGTCTCGGCGAACGCCACCACGACGGCGTTGGCGTCGAAGCCGGGCAGGCTCAGAGCGGCGCCGTAGGTGGCCACGGCCAGGTTCTCGAGGGACGCCGCGGTCTGGAGGATGGAGACGTCGAGATCTTCCTGGGCCCCGGCCGGGCGGGCCACGATGGCGGTGACCGCGGCCCCGATCCCGGTGGCCAGCATGCCCCGGGCGGCCAGGGCCCCCATGCCGTAGCCGCCGTTGCGCAGCAGCCGGCGCCGGTCGGAGTTGAACCGGCGGGCCCGGTCGAGGTCGATGGGCTGGCCCCGCCGGCTGGCCCCGATGTCGCGCAGGGTGCCGAGCGACGTCTTGGTGTCGCGCAGCGCGTCTGCCTGCAGATCCTGGGACTCGACAATGAGGTCCCGCAGGCGTGCGTCGTCTAGTCGCAAGGCGGTTCTATCCTTTCAATCGAGACTGATGATCGTCGTTTTCTACGCTGCGGCGACCGCGGGTGGATGAGGAGAAAGTCGCAAATCTTTGGCGGCCCATGACCAGTGCCCCGGACACCAAGAAGCCGACAAAGGCGCGCCGAACTGCACCGCTCGCCCAAGACGACCAGCCTGCGAGCCGTAACCCGATGCGGCGCACTTCAAACGTGGCGAATCTGTCACGATGCGCCCGCTCGGGGCCCGGAGCCCCCAATCGTTCAGAGATCGGTCACCATGGAGGCAACATGGAGGAGTCGTATCCCGGCGCGCCGAAGGTACGCACCGATGGGTGAGCCCCAGGTGACCGGTGCCGGCTCGACCGTGCCGGCCCGATGACGCCCCGGTGAGCCCGTCCCGGCCGACGCCGGCCTCGAGCACGCGCCGACCGGCCGAGCCGATGCGACCGTCGCCGGCGCGCCGCCTCGGCGCCAGCCTCCTCGCCCTTCGGGCACGCCGACGGCGGTGGCGCGGCGTGTTCCCGCCCCGCGAGCGCTGATTCAGCTTCAGATTCGATTCAGGTTCAGATTCGACGATGGTCAGTATTCGATGACGGAGCGGGCGACCTCGCCGGCCTCCATGGCCGCGAACGCCTCGTTCACCGCGTCGAGCCCGATCGTGCGGGTGACGAGCCGGTCGAGCTCGAGCCTTCCGTGGCGATAGTGCTCGATCAGTTCCGGCAGGTCGCGTCGTACATCGGACGACCCGTACCAGCAGCCCTTCACCGTCTTCGAGGCCAGGACGAGACCGAAGAAGGCCGCCACCTCGACGAGCACGTCCATTCGGGGGACGCCGACCAGCACCGCCTCACCGCCACGACGGGTCATGGTGATGGCCTGGTCGATCGTCGACCGTAGGCCGATGACCTCGAAGGCCACATCGGCGCCTCGTTGGCGGGTGAGGGCCATGACAGCCGACACCGGGTCACCGCGGCTGGCGTCGACGATGTCGGTCGCGCCGAAGTCCCGGGCCATCGCCAGCTTGGCGGCGACGGTATCGACGGCGATGATCCGTCCGGCACGGGCGATCCGGGACCCCTGGATGACGTTGAGGCCGACGCCGCCACAGCCGAGGACCGCGACCGTGTCGCCGACGCGGATGGTGGCCGTGTTCAGCGCGGCGCCCACGCCCGTCAGCACTCCGCACCCGAGCAGCGCGGCGACGGGCAGGGGGATGTCCTCGGGGATCTTCACGAGCGCGATGGCCGGGATCACCGATTCCTCCGAGAACGTCCCGGAGCAGGCGAGCTGACGGACCGGGTTGCCATCCAGGCTGAACCGCGTGGTGCCGTCGAGCAGCCCGCCCGTGGCCATGGGCAGGTTGCCGGCCTCGCAAAGGTGCCTCTGGTCGCGCCGGCAGAAGAAGCACGCCCCGCATTGCGGCACCCATGAGACCGCGACATGGTCGCCGACCTCGAGGTCGGCGACGTTGGCACCGAGCGCCTCGACCACACCGGCTCCTTCGTGGCCCAGCACGATGGGGAACGCGCCGAGCAGCGTGCCGTTCTGCACGGACCGGTCGGAATGACAGACGCCCGATGCCCCCATTCGTACGCTGACCTCTCCGGATCGAGGCGCCTCGAGGTCGAGCTCGGTGATCACCAACGGTTCGTTCAGGCCGCTGCATACCGCTGCCTTGGGCACGGTCCGGGTTCCTTTCCACTCGAAAGGTCAATCATCTCGTCCGCGACGGTCCTCGCGGTCGGCTGCCTTCACCCCGTAGCCGAAGACGATGGCCGGCGCGAGCACGATCGAACCGACGACGAGGCCGGCGACGATGGCGCTGACCATCCAGTCGGTGTAGTTGGTCACGAAACCTACGACGAAGACAACCATGGCGAACCCGAAGAGCGTGTAGCCCAGGCGCTGGCCCACCGCGACCCAGCTCGCGATGCGAGCCCGCCTCGCCAACACGGGGTCCTCGCCTTCGCCGTGCGTCACGGCAGCCAGCCTGCCTCACCGAGCAGCCCGGTGATGTCCGCCGCCATGCGGGCGTGGGAGAAGTCGGCCAGGGCAATGCGCTCGTTGTCGTCGAGCAGGACCTCGTCGGGACGATCGAGGAAGGCCGCCAGCGTTTCGGGGCGGTCGGAGTCGAACCAGCGGAACCCGAACGCCCGCAGCTCCGCCGCCACGGGGTAGGGCCCCACCGCGACCGGCCGTCGGTACAAGGCGGCCTCGACCGGCGGGTTGCCGAAGCCCTCCCATCGCGAAGGGAACGCCACCGCATCGCAGGCCGCGTAGGCGTCGGCCATCCCGCTGGGCGGCCGGCGGTGCAGGACGCGGCACCGGCCGGCGCGGAGCACACGATCGAGCTCGGCCCCGTAGCCGTCCTCGGCCGGCCCGGCCAACCAGTAGGTCGCACCCAGGGCCGTCGTCAGGTCGAGCGCGGCGGCGACGTCCTTGCGCGGGATGGCCCGGACGGGGTGCAGGACGAGACGGGCCCCCGGTGCCACGCCCAGGGCCTCGCGGGTGGCGTCACGACCGCGGGTGGGCCGGCCACGGTCGAAACCGTTGTAGATCGTCGTGGCGGCGATGCCTCGGCGGGCAAGCTGGCGGCGGGTCAGCGCGTTGATGGCCACGTGGCGCCAGGCGCGGTCGCGAGGCGGGAGCTCGGTGCTCTGCGCGAGGTGTGGGCGCTGCCACGGGGGGTCGTGGTGGTGGAGCACCGCCGGCCGGCCGCGCAGGACGGAGGCCACCAGGCGCGACGCCGGTAGGTTCAGCGGGATCGTGCACAGGTTCTCGACGACGGTGAGGTCCGCGTCGGCCAGCGCCGCCTCGATCTCGGCCTTGGCCGGCGGTGCGGCGGCCGTCGTGGCCAGCCCCGGCACGAGCCTGTCGACCGGGCCCTCGCCGGCCACCGTGGCTACCTCGAAGCCGAGCCCACGAAGGGCGCGCGCCCAGCCGGCCGCCACCACCGAGACACCGTCGGTGAGCCCCAGCCGGAACGAGACGACGACGGCGGTGGGCACCGGAAGGTGACGCTAACGGCCGAGCCCGGCGGCGGGGTCATCGACCGGGTGCGTACCGTGCTGGACGCGCACTGGCGCGCCGAGGGCCGGACCGTTCCCAATGCCGGGACCTACCCGTTCGGCTGGCTCTGGGACTCCTGCTTCCACGCCCTCGTCTGGGCGGCGCTGGGGGTGCCCGAACGCGCGGTGGCCGAGCTCAGGGCCGTGTTCCGGTGCCAGCAGGGCGACGGCTTCGTACCCCACCTCGACTACGGGCGGGCGGGCTCGGCCCCGGAGCCCCACGCCGCGCTCTGGGGGCGGTCGGACTGTTCCTCCATCACCCAGCCACCCATGTACGGCCACGCCGTGGCCGCGCTGGTGCGCGGCGGCATCGCGGTGCCGGGTGACATCATCGAGGCGGCCGCGAAAGGGTTGCGCTTCCTCACCCGGGCCCGGCCCCGCCACCGGTCTGGGCTCGTCGCGGTGTGCCACCCTTGGGAGACGGGTTGCGACGACAGCCCGCGCTGGGATTGGTGGTACACCGCACCCGACGACGCCGCGTCGCGTTACCGGGTCAAAGGCGCGCTGGTGGCGACGATCGAGCGGTCCGGGGGCGGTTCGCCGCTGCACAACCCGGCGTTCGACTGCGCGCCGGCGGGGTTCAGCGCGCTGGTGGCGTTCAACCTCAGGGAGCTGGCCTTCGTGACCGGCGACGGCACCGACGAGGCCGACGAGCTCGTCGAGGCGCTCGACGCCCGCTGGGACCACGGGCTCGGTACGTGGGTGGATGCCGGCGCGGCTCAGGCAACGTCGGGCCGCATCCGCACGCTCGACGGCCTGCTCCCCGCCCTGGTCACGGCCAGGCGCGACGCCCGGGCCCTCGCCGGCCGAGCGGCGGCCGATCCCGCAGCGTTCGGGGGACGGTTCGGGCCCGGCTTCGTGCACCGCCACGAGCCGTGTCGCGAGCCCCGCCGGTACTGGCGCGGCGGGGTATGGCCCCCCCTGGCCTACCTGCTGGCCCTGACGGGTGCGGGAGTGGGACCGGCGACGGTGTCGGGTGCGCTCGCATCGGGCTTCGCCGAGTACTGGGACCCCGACGATGGCACGGCGATGGGGGCCTCGCCCCAGTCCTGGGCCGGTCTGGCGCTGCTGCTCGACCACGACGCCGCCCGTGCCGGTGGCGTGCCGGGAGCGTGATCGGAGCCACGAGCATCGTCGGTCGAGCGGGAGCGGCGTCGGCGGCGGGTGAGCTGGGCCACGGCGTCGCCGACACCGACCACCAGGACCAGGTCTCCGAACGACACCACCCGGTCTGCCACCGGCACGGGCACGACGTCGCCCAGCCCGGCGAGGATGTCGTCGTCGTCGGCGACATGACGGCTGCCCCGGAGCTCGACCGTGTCGACGTCGACGGCGTCGATGATCCCGGCGTCCACCAGCGCCGAGGCCCGGACCGGCATGCCGCCGTTGAGAGCGAGGGGAACGACGTTGCAGGCCAACCCGACGGCGATGACGCCGGTGCCGGTGAGATGGAGATTGGCCGCGGCGAAGCCCAGGAGGCAGGCGTAGCCGACGAGCAGGGTCGCCAGCGCCGCGGCGTCGTCCAGGCGCCCGGCGCCGACCTGGGCCGCGAGCCCGGCGGGGAGCAGGGGCCACCAGGTCAGGGTCACGCGAGCCCGGCGCCGCACCGGCGCCAGAACGCGCCCGGCGGCCAGACCCACGAGCGCGGCTGCCGCGATGAGCACCCGGCGACCGTAGCGCCGGGCGGTCCCGTCGACCGCGGACCCGCAAGCACGGCCGGGCGACGGTGCCGCCGCTACCGTCGCGTTACCATGACCGCGGCCACCGTGCGCTACGACGTCGAGGCGGGCATCGCCACCGTCACCATCGACCGGCCCGATCGGCGCAACGCCCTGACGCGGGAGGTGCTGGGAGCGCTGCGCGACAAGCTGCGGGCGGCAGGAGGAGACGACGACGTGCGCGTCGTCGTGCTCACCGGCGCCGGGACGGAGGCCTTCAGTGCCGGTGCCGATCTCACCGATCCTCTGATGGAGGCGGGCGTAGCCGATCGCCACGACGCCCGGGGGGAGCTGGCTCGGCTGTTCGAGGACCTCTGGACGTTGGGCAAGCCGACGATCGCCCGGGTGCGGGGCTACGCGCTGGCCGGTGGGTTCGGCCTCTGCCTGGCCTGTGACCTGGTGGTGGCGGCCGACGACGCCGTCTTCGGTGCGCCCGAGATCGGCGTCGGGCTCTGGCCGTACATGATCACGGTGCCCCTCGTTCGCTCGATGCCACCGCGCAAGGCCCTCGAGCTCATGCTGACCGGGCGACGAGTGGACGCCGCCGAGGCGGAGCGCATCGGGTTCGTGACCCGGGTGGTCCCTGTCGCGGAGCTCGACGGCGCGGTGGCCGAGCTGGCAGCCTCGATCGCCGCCCGATCGCCGGCGGTGGTGAGGCTCGGCCGCGACTCCTTCTACGCCGTGTGGGACCAATCGGCGCCCGACGCGTTGCGCCACCTCCAGGCCATGTTGTCGGTCACCCTGGCCACCGAGGACGCCGCCGAGGGGGCCCGCGCCTTCATCGACAAGCGCGCCCCGGTGTGGAAGGGCCGCTGAGAGATTGCTCCGCCAACCGGTGCTTCTCGCGACAAGACGTGGGGTGCTGACCCCACGTCCTGTCGCGAAAACGGGTTGTGGTCAGTAGTTGGCGGGAAGGAGGCGGGAGAAGTTCTCGAAGAAGGCGTAGAGCGCCACGACGAATACGGGGAAGCCGAGGACGTAGGCGGGCCAGCGCCGCCAGCGGCGGCCCACGACGTATGCCGCCAACCAGATCGCCGCGCAGGCCAGCCCCCACAGGACCGCCGGTGCCTTGCCCACCGCCTCGCCGCTGACGTCGAAGGTCTGAGGCTCGGCCGGAGAGACCGGCCCGTTCGACGAGCCCGGGCGACTGGGCGGTGGGGGAGCAGCGATCGGCTCGCCCTGTAACGCGCCCACCACGATGATGCGCTGGCGAGCGCTGTACTTCGGGTGGCACGCCGAGAGCGTGATCCGGTCGTCGCCGAAGTCGTCGAGGACCTCGACGGCCGAAGGCGACACCACGAGCTGCTCGGTCATGACGTAGGTGAAGCGGCCCTGCACCGTGGTGAGGACGATCTCGTCGCCGGGGGCCAGCTCGTCGATGCGGTTGAACGGTGCCCCGTAGGTCGTTCGATGGCCGGCGATGGCGGCGTTGCCGGCCTGGCCGGGGAAGGGGGTGGTCGGGTAGTGCCCCGGGCCCTGCTTGAGGTCGCCGACGCTGACGCCCTCGACGAAGATCCAGTCCACGCCGATCTCGGGGATCTCGATGCGCCCGCCAGCCTCCCCGGCGGGTGGCGCGACCGCTGTCGACGGGGCCGGCGACGGCGGCGTCGTGCCTGACGTCATCGGGATCGCCGAGGGGTCAGTCGGCGGGACCGTCGTGGTCGAGGGCTGGCGCGCCTGGTCGGCTTCGGCGAGGCGCTCGGCGAATGACTCCTCGAGGCGGTCCTGGGCGCGCGCCGCGGCGATGTTGGTGCCCCAGAGCTGGTAGGCCACGAACGCCAGGATCAGCACCCCGCCCGTGACGAGGGTGCGCCCGATCACGGACAAGAGCCTTGCCAGGCGCACGACTGCGCAGGGTAGCGCCGGCCCCGGCGCCATCGCGGCCGCCTTGGTCGCCAAACCCGCGCAGCGGTAGCCTTGCGTCGTCGCCATGGAGCTCGCCGTCCACCTCCGCGCTGCGGTGTCTCTGCTTGGCCGCTTTCCCGCTCTCGCCGGTGTCGACCTCGACGTGGCCCCGGGCGAGATCGTGCTCATCCAAGGTCCCAACGGCGCCGGAAAGACCACCCTGTTGCGGGCCTGCGCCGGCCTGGTCCCCGTGGTCAGGGGCGTGGCGGTCGTTCTCGGTCACGATCTGCGCGTCGATGCTCGCCTCGTGCGCAGGCGCGTCGGCCTCCTCGGGCACGCGACGTTCCTCTATGACGACCTCACCGTGGCCGACAACGTGCGCTTCTGGTCCCGCGCCTGCGGCGCCAGCCGGGCCGACGCCGACGCCGCCATGGCTCGCCTCGGCCTCGAGGGCCGGTTGGCCGACGTGGTGGTGGCGCGGTTGTCGGCGGGCCAGCGACGTCGGGCTTCGATCGCCGCCATGATCGCCCGCCGACCCGAGCTGTGGTTGCTCGACGAGCCCCACGCCGGCCTCGACCAGGCGGGCCGGGACGTTGTCGACACGTTGGTGCGCGACGCCGCCGCAGCCGGCGCGACGGTCCTGGTGGCCTCCCACGAGCTCGACCGGGCCCGTGCCCTGGCCGGTCGCACCGTGACCATCGCCGGCGGGACCATCCCCTCCGGCGGGACCACCCCCCCCGTTCTGGCGTCCGGATCGCCCGTATACGGGCCAAGGGGACGCCAGAACGACGGGTGGGTCGACGCGGGGGCCCCGGGGGCCCCGGGGGAGGTCGTCGGTGTTCCGTGACGCCTGGCTGGTGGCCGGCAAGGACCTCCGCCTGGAGGCCCGTAGCCGGGTCACCACCAACCAGGTCGCTCCGTTCGCGGTGACCGTCCTGATCCTGTTCGCCTTCGCGCTCGACCCGGACAGCGACGTCCTCGAGCGGGCCACTGCCGGGCTGTTCTGGGTCGCGGTGCTCCTCTCGTCGCTCCTGGCCCTGCAGCGCGCCTTCACCGTCGAGTCGGTCGACGGCAACCGCGACGCATTGCGGCTCTCCGGGCTCGAGCCGGCCGGCATCTTCCTGGGCAAGGCCTGTGCGGTCGCGGCCCAGCTCATCGTGCTCGAGGTCGTGCTCGGCATCGGCGTCGTCGTGCTCTACGACGCCACGCTCGCCGGCCCGCTCCTGCTGGGCGCGACCTGCCTGGCCGCGACGGCCGGGCTGGCGGCGGCCGGTACGCTCTACGGCGTGCTCGCCGCCGGGTTGCGGGTGCGCGACACCCTGCTCCCTCTGCTGCTCTTTCCGGTGGTCGCGCCGGTGCTCATCGGGGGCACCCGCGCCTTCGAGGCCGCGCTGGGCGACGTCCCCGGCGAGGGTTGGCCCTGGGTCGGGCTGCTGTGTGTGTTCGCCGCCGTCTACACCGCCTTCGGGGTCCTCGCCTTCGGGCCCATCTTGGAGGAGTCGTGACCAGCCCGGCCCCGTCCGGCACCGAACCCAGCGGGACCGCCGCGGGCGCCGGCGCGCCGGCGCACACCGGTTCGCAGGGCACGCGGGTGCTCGGCTCCGTCACCGCCGCCGGGCTGGTCATGTTGAGCCTGTTCGCGCTGGTGTTCAGCCCGGCCGAAGCGGACCAGGGCGATGCCGTGCGGCTCATGTACATCCATGTGCCCACCGCGGTGGTCGCTTTCCTGGCCTTCTTCGTCACCGCCGCGGGCAGCGCGCTGTGGCTGTGGAAGAAGTCACGGTGGTGGGACCTGGTCGCCGCATCGTCGGCCGAGATCGGGGTCATCTTCACCGCGCTCACCCTTGTCACCGGCATGGTGTGGGGACGGCCCATCTGGGGCGTCTACTGGACCTGGGACGCGCGGTTGACCTCGACCGCGCTGCTTCTGTTGTTGTTCCTGGGTTACCTGGCCATCCGGCGAGTGCCGGCTGAACCCGACGTGCGCAACCGGCGCGCCGCGTTTGCGGGTCTGATCGCGGTGGTCGACGTGCCGATCGTGCACTACTCCGTGAACTGGTGGAACAGCCTGCACCAGGAGCCCACGATCACCCGCCTCGACCCCTCCATCGACGGGCTCATGTTGTTCACGCTCATGCTGGGCATCGTCGTGTTCCTCCTGCTCTACCTGTGGCTCCTGGTGCACCGGTTCCGGCTGGCCTGGCTGGAGGAGCAGCTGGCCAGCTCGGACCTCGCCGCCGCCCTCGTGGAGCGACGGGCCGAGGCCGACGAGGCGACCATCTCCGCGCCGCCGGCCCCATCATCGGCAGCCAAGGCATCCGGCACCATCGCGGAGGCCAGCCGATGAGCCACGGCGGCTACGTCCTCGCGGGCTACGCGGCCAGCGCGGTCGCCATCGGCGCCTACGCGCTGCGGGTCCTGGGGCGAGGTCGGGCGTTGAGCCGGCGGGTGCCGCCGAAGGACCGCCGATGGACGTGACACCGCGGCCAGCCGCGCCGCCGGCACCAAGCGGGCCTCGTCGGCGCCGGCGCCCCCTGGCGGTGGCCAGCGTGCTCCTGGTCATGGCCCTGATCGGCGGCGTGCTGGTGCGCCAGCTCTTCGATTCGACCAGCTACTACTACAACGCGGACATCGCCGTAGCGGAGCGCGACCAGCTCGGCGAGCGCAACTTTCGCATCCAGGGCGCGGTTCAGGACGGCGTGCGCCAGTCCGGTGACGGCGTGGTCATCTTCGCCATCGCCTTCAACGACGTGGTGGTCGACGTGCGCCACGTGGGTGACCCGCCCGACCTCTTCCGGCCTGGCATCCCGGTGGTGCTCGAAGGCCGCTGGGAGGGTGAGACCTTCGCCAGCGAGCGCATCATGGTCAAGCACTCCAGCGAGTACAGGGCGGAGAACCCCGACCGTGTCTCCCCCGGCGCGCCGTGACCGCGCCCCGGCTTCACGTCGAGAACACCGACCGGGTCTCCGGTGACGAGCCGTGAACGCCTCGCTGGGGTACGCGGGCGTCGTCCTCGGGTTCGTCAGCGCCGTGGCCGGGGTGATCACGCTCACCGTGGCCCTGGCCGGCAAGCGCCCGAAGCTCCTGCGGGTGGGGCGCAACTACGCGTGGATGATCCTCGCCGGGGGAGTGGTGGCGTTCGTGTTCATGGAGCGCGGGCTCATCACCCGCGACTTCACCATGGAGTACGTGGCCACCAACGGGTCGAGCCGCACTCCGGCGCTGTACAACTTCGCCAGCCTGTGGTCGGCCCTCGAAGGCTCGATCATCCTGTGGAGCCTGGTGCTGGGCGGCTACATCGCCGTTACGGCCCGCAAGTTCCGCCACCGCCTCGACGATGCCCTCGTCGGGTGGGCGCTGCTCACCATGTTCGTGGTGGCCGCCTTCTTCTTCGGGCTGATGCTCGGTCCCGCCAACCCGTTCCGGTCCTTCAACCCGCCGCCCGGCTTCGACGGGCCCGGCCCCAACCCGCTCCTGCAGAACCACCCGCTCATGGCCTTTCACCCGCCCATGCTCTACCTGGGCTATGTCGGGTTCACGGTGCCGTTCGCCTTTGCCGTGGCCGCGCTGGCCACCGGCCGCCTGGGCGAGGGCTGGTTGGTCGAGACCCGTCGATGGACCTTGTTGGCCTGGGGGTTCCTGAGCGCCGGGGTCATCCTCGGTGCCTGGTGGAGCTACGAGGTGTTGGGGTGGGGCGGCTACTGGGCCTGGGACCCGGTCGAGAACGCCTCGTTCCTGCCCTGGCTCACCGGGACGGCCTACCTGCACTCGGTGATGGTGCAGGAGCGGCGGGGGATGTTGCGGGTGTGGAACCTGTCCCTGTTGTGCGCCACCTTCGCGTTGACCATCCTGGGCACGTTCCTGACCCGTTCGGGCGTGCTCGACTCCGTGCACGCCTTCAGCGATTCCACCATCGGGCCGCTCCTGCTCGGCTTCTTCGCGTTGATCGTGGTGGTCACCGTCGGCCTCATCGGCTGGCGCGGCGACCGGCTGCGGTCACCCGGGCGGATCGACTCGCCCCTGTCGCGTGAGGGGGCGTTCCTGGCCAACAACCTGTTGTTCGCCGCCTTCGCATTCATCGTGCTGCTGGGCACGGTGTTCCCGCTCATCGTCGAGGCGGTGAACGGCGACCGGATCTCGGTCGGCGCGCCCTACTTCGACCGGATGACCATGCCGGTCGGTCTGCTCCTGCTGTTCTTGATGTCGGTGGCGCCGGTGCTGCCATGGCGCAAGGCCTCGACCGAGACGCTGCGCCAGCGCCTGCACTGGCCGGCGTGGTCGGGCACCGCCGCGGTGGTGCTGGCGGTTGCCCTCGGCGCCCGGGGCCTGGCCCCCTTGCTGGCCTTCGGTCTGGGCGGGTTCGCCGGGGGAGCGGCCATGCGCCAGATCGTGCTGGCCACCCGGCGCCAGGGCTGGCGCGGCCTGGTCGGGCGCGCCAACGGGGGGATGATCGTGCACCTCGGCGTGGTCATCATCGCCGTGGCCTACGCCGCATCGGCGAGCTACTCGACCGAGCGCGAGCTCACCCTGGCTCCGGGCGAATCCGCCCGGGTGGCCGGCCACACGCTCACCTACCTCGGGGCCGAGACCGAGGAGCTCCCGGAGAAGACGGTGGAGCGGGCCCGCGTGCGGGTCGACGGCGACCGGGTGTACGCGCCCGCCCTGAACACCTTCGTCACCGGGGCCGAGCGGGTCTCGGGCCAGGCCATCGGTACGCCGTCGGTGCGGCCGGGGCTCGACGAGGACGTGTACCTGTCGGTGCTGGCCTTCACCGACGGCGGAGACAGCGTCCGGCTGCGCGTCGTGATCGAACCGCTCGTCACCTGGCTCTGGATCGGAGGCTCGGTGCTGGTGTTCGGTGCCGTGCTGGCGGCGTGGCCCGGCCGGCGGCGGGTTCCCACCGAGGCGGTGTCCGCGCCGGTGCCGGGACCGCCGAGGGTGACGGCGGAGCCGGCGGGCACGACCGGTCCCGCCGCCGCGCCGGTGCCGGGCCAGCCTGAGTCGCAACCGGCTCCGGTGGGCTGAGCACCCATGGAAGGCATGCTCGACGATCTCGACCGGCCGGCTCGACGCCGGGTCGCGCCCTGGGTGGCCGGGGGGATCGGGTTGGTCCTCGTCCTGTTCGTGGGCGTGCTGGCTACCAGGGAGCCGGCGCAGAACCGGCTCACCGACAGCAACCTGTTGGGCGACGTGGCGCCGCCTATTGTCGGCACCACGCTCGATGAGGACCGCTTCGACCTCGACCGCCTACGAGGTCGCTGGGTGCTGGTCAACTTCTTCGCCACCTGGTGCGCCCCGTGCCGCAAGGAGCACCCCGAGCTGGTGTCGTTCAGTCGCCGGCACGAGCAAGCCGGCGATGCGGTCGTGGTCAGCGTCGCCTACGGCGACGAGGCCGACGACGTACGGGCCTACTTCGACGACAACGGCGGCGACTGGCCCGTTCTCGTCGGCGATGTGGACGGTGTCTCGCTCGACTACGGCGTTGCCGGAGTCCCCGAGTCGTACCTGGTCGACCCCGCCGGGTTCGTCCGGGCCAAGGTGACGGGCGGGGTCACCAGCAGCGGTCTCGACGGCATCCTGGCCGAGCTCCGGGGCGCAGGCCCGTGACCGACGTGGTGGCCGCCTCCAAGCCCGCTGCCCGTCGGGACCGGCGCCGCCGCGGGAGCCGGCCGGCGCGGGCGTCCTGGCTGGCGATGGCCTTGGTCCTGCTCGTCGCCCTCGGCATCGGCACCTTCGACACGGGCGGCCCCAGCTCGCCCGAAGACCGGGCGCAGGCCCTGGCCTCCACCATCAGGTGCCCCACTTGTCGCAGCCAGTCGGCCGCCGACTCCGATTCGCCCGCGTCGCGCGAGATCCGGGGCGAGATCCGGGCGCGCATCGACGCCGGGCAGAGCGACGGTGAGATCCGGCGATATTTCTCCTCCCGCTACGGCGAGGCCATCCTGCTGACGCCCTCGTCTTCGGGCATTGCCGGCGCGGTGTGGGTGCTGCCGGTCGTGGCGTTGGTGCTTGGAGGGGCCGGCCTGGGCGCCGCCTTCTGGCGGTGGCGGCGCTGGGCATCGTGACCGGGTCACCCCGCTCGCCTCGCCGCCCCCACCCGCCCACGGCCCCCTCCCCCGTTCTGGGGGCGCCAGGTTCGCCATGAAGCGTTCAACTGCCCCCCCGAGGGAGGGGCCTGTAACTGGCACCGCCGGGACGGGCACGGGCGCCACGACGCGGCGGCTCGATCCCGACGCGCTGGCGGCGATGGAGGAACAGCACGACTTCCTCCGCCGGTCCCTGGTCGACCTCGACCGCGAGCACGCGGCCGGCGACCTCGATGACGACGACTATCGCACCCTCGCCGCCGACTACCGGGCCCGCGCCGGTCGGGTGGCCGCGGCCATCGCGGACGGCAAGGCGAGTTTCGCCGCAACCCGTCGACCGAGGTCGTCGCGGCGGGGGGCCGTTGTGGCGGCGGCCGTGGCCGTCTTTGCCGTCCTGGCGGGGGTGCTGGTGGCTCAGGCCGTGGGGCGCCGTGATCCCGGCCTGGCCAGCAGCGGCGCCGATCCGCGTTCGCAGACGCGGCGGGCGCTCGCCGACTGTCTCGAGTTCGGCACCAGCCAGCAGGTGCTCGAGGCGCTGCGCTGCTACGACGACGTGTTGGACGATCAGCCCGACAACGCCGAGGCCCTCACCTACCGGGGATGGTTCCTCGTCCTGGCCGGGCTGCCCGACGAGGGTCTGCCCTACCTCGCGCTCGCGGTAGAGGCCGATCCCGGTTTTGCCGACGCCCGGGCGTTCCGGGCCGTCGTCTTCAACGGGTTGTGCCGCCCGGCCGATGCCCTCGCGGAGCTCGACGTGCTCGAGGCCGGCGACCCTGCGCCGGCGATGCTGGAGCTCACCACCGGCGTGCGTCGCGATGCCGAGGAACAGCTCGCCGGTACCGGCCCGCCCTGCATGCCGCCCCCACCCCCGCCCCGTTAGTCAGGGGTCGTACGGGACCTGCTGCGACGGGCGACGGCCGACCCCGAGCGGCCTGGCCGGCCGCGTGCCGCCGTCTGGCACCGCGCCGCTGTGGCTGGAGGATCAGCTTGGAGGATCAGCTTGGAGGATCAGACGTCGGGAGGCGGGAGATAGCGAGCTTCGTCGAAGCGGTCGCCGTCGCCGGCGATGGCCCACGTCGACGCCTTGGCCCATCGCTGTGAGCCCACGAGGTGCAGGCCGCGCGTGCGCAGCCCGCCCAGGACGCCAGCAATGACATCGCCGTGGCTGCAAAGGACCGTGGGCCCCGACCGCCGAGCCTGGCGGCGCACGATCTCGACCGCGGCTGCCGCGGGGGCCCCCTCGAGCAGCTCCGGCGCGATCTCGACGTCGACGCCGTAGGCCTCGGCCAGAGGCTCGACGGTCTGGATGCAGCGCAGGGAGGGGCTCGACAACACCCGTCCGAAGGGCGCTCGGTCGAGCAGCAGGACCAGCCCGGTGGCTTGGCGCCGGCCCTTCTTAGTGAGTGGCCGGAGCGAGTCGTCGCCGCCCCACGCCTTGCGGCTCTCCGCCGCGCCGTGGCGGACCAGGTAGATCACGGGCGGTGACGCTACCGGTCCGCCGACCCGAGGCCGGTCACGGCTCCGGCGCTCGCGTCGGGGCCCCACCGAGGGCACGCAAACCGGCGATGACCCGAGGCAGAGCTTCGAGCAGGGCGTCGATGTCGGCGTCGGTGCTGTCCCAGCCCACCGACACCCGTAGCGAGCGGTGCGCGTCGAGGCCCATGGCCGCGAGCACGGGTGACGGCTCCCACGCCTCGGAGGAACAGGCGCTGCCGGAATGGGCGGCGATGCCGGCGTGGTCGAGGCCGAGCAGCACCGCCTGCGGTTCGATGCCCTCGATGCCCAGGCACACCAGGTGCGGCGCCCGCTCGACCGGGTCGCCGTAGACCATGACCCCGTCGAGGCCGGGAGCGGCGGCGAGCACACGGTCGGTGAGCCGCCGCTGCTCGGCGGCCTCGCTCCTCAGCCGGGCGTCGCCGTCGCCCGCGAGTGTCGCGCTCGCCGCGCCGAAACCCACGATGGCGGGCACGTTCTCGAACCCGGCCCGGCGGGCCCGCTCCTGGTCGCCGCCGAGCAGCAGAGGGCGCAACCGCAGGCCCCGGCGTACCAGCAGCGCCCCGACGCCGGGCGGCCCACCGAGCTTGTGCGCGCTGAGGGAGACCAGGTCGGCGCCGAGCGCCCGGAAGTCGAGCGCGACGTGGCCGACGGACTGGGCGGCATCCACGTGTACCAGAACCCCGCGCGCCCGGCACCGCGCCACGATCTCCTCGACCGGCTGGAGGGTGCCGACTTCGTGGTTGGCCGTCTGGATGTGCACCATCACCGTGGACCGGCCGATGGCCGCGGCCACCTCGTCGGGATCGACCCGCCCGAGGCGGTCGACGCCGACGACGCCCACGCCTCCCGCCGCGGCCGCGCTGGCTCGCACCGCGGAGTGCTCGACCGCGTTGACCACCTGGTGTGGCCCGCGTTCGGCGGCGCCCCAGACGGCCGCGGCGATCGACTCGGTGGCGCCGCTGGTGAAGATCACCTCGCGAGGCCGGGCGCCGACGAGCACCGCGACCGCCTCGCGGGCCTCCTCCACCGCCACCCGGGCGGTGAGGCCCTCGCGGTGGGCCCGGCCCGGGTCGCCGGCGGTTCGCCCCAGCCAGTCGACCACCGCCGCCAACGCCTCGGGGCGGACGGGCGACGTCGACGCATGGTCGAGGTAGTGCCGCGGTGCGGGCGCGCTCGCGCCGCGGCTCACTCGGAGGGGACGGCGGTGACGCAGCGGTCGTCGCCCATGGGCAGTGACGACGACGTCTCCGGCGAGGTCTCGCCGTACAGCGAGGCGAGCATGCCCTTCACCATCCCCCGGTCGACGGCACAGATCACCGGGTGCTCGATGGCGACATCGCCGAACGGGCAGTTCTCCGACACGATGCGCAGCTCATCCCCGGCCTTTTCGGCATGCGCCGAGAACCCGTGGGCGGTGAGGGCATCGGCGACCGCGTGCAGGGCCGAGCGGAACGAGCGGGTGCCGTCGCCGTTGGCGTCGATGGCACGGGCCATGGCCCGGCCGTACTCGACGCCGACTGCCTCGGCCATGGCCTCGGCCTCGTGGCGGGGGAGCAACGACAGTGCCCGCCCCAGCAGGGTCACCAACACGTCGTCGTGGCGTACGGCGAACTCGAGGTGCATGGCCCCCTCGGTGGCCCGGTAGCGCTTGGATGGCCGTCCGGCCCTGGTCGCCCCCCCGGCGTCGGCGCGCTCGATGCCAACCTCGAGGTAGCTCCCGCCGGCGAGCTTGTCGAGGTGGTGCCGGGCGACGTTGGGGTGCAGGTCGAAGCGTTCGGCGACCTCGGAAGCGGTTACGCCGGCATCGGCCGCGGTACCGTCGCCTCGGGCGAAGAGGTAGATGGCGCGGCGGGTGGGATCACCGAACGCGGAGGTGATCGCCGTCACGGCCGAGGCGAACTCCGTCGGGGTCAGAGGAGGCCGCTCCACAGATGGCTAGCCTACCGTCGATGCCTGCTCGCGAAGCCCTCACCACCGAAGGCGTGCTCGACGCACTCCGGCCGGTGCAGGACCCGGAGCTGCATCGCAGCATCGTAGACCTCGGCATGGTGAAGAACATCGACATCGCCGACGGCGCGGTGAGGGTGCACGTGGCGCTGACCATCGCAGGGTGCCCGTTGCGAGCCGAGATCACCGATCGGGTGACGGCCGCCATCCGGTCGCTCGACGGGGTGAGCAGCGTCGACATCTCCTTCGGCGTGATGACCGACGACGAGCGCGCCGCCCTGCGCCAGCGGCTGCACGGCGATCCGGCCGCCACTGCCGGCAGCCAGGCCGCCCACGGCCACGCCGAGGGCCGGGCCATCCCCTTCGCGGATCCGGGCTCGCGTACCAGGGTGCTGTTGATCGCCTCGGGCAAGGGCGGCGTGGGCAAGTCCTCGGTCACCACCAACCTCGCGGTCGCCCTGGGCCAACGGGGCCACTCGGTGGCCATCGTCGACGCCGACGTATGGGGTTTCTCCATCCCGCGCATGCTCGGCGTCGACCGCTCGCCGGTGGTCATCGACCAGATGCTGGTCCCGCCCGAGGCGCACGGCGTGCGCTGTATCTCGATGGGGTTCTTCGCCGAGGAGGACCAGCCGGTCATCTGGCGCGGCCCCATGCTGCACAAGGCACTGGAGCAGTTCCTCACCGATGTCTACTGGGACGATCCCGACTTTCTCGTCGTCGACCTGCCGCCGGGTACGGGCGACATCTCCATCTCGTTGGCGCAGTTCCTTCCTCGCTCCGAGGTCTACATCGTCACCACGCCCCAGCCCGCCGCGCAGAAGGTCGCCCAGCGGGCTGCGTTCATGGCCCGCAAGGTGAACCTCGAGATCAAAGGGGTCATCGAGAACATGTCGTGGTTCACCGCGGACGACGGCGCTCGCTACGAGCTGTTCGGGGCCGGCGGGGGCTCGGCCTTGGCCGAGCGGCTCGACGTGCCGCTGTTGGGGCAGGTGCCGCTCGTGCCGGCCCTGCGCCAGGGTTGCGACACCGGCCACCCCATCGTGGTCGAGGACCGGGACGGAGAGGCCGGCAAGGCGTTCGCCATGCTGGCCGAGCGCATCGACACCGAGCTTGCCCCCACCCGCCGCTACCGCTCCGAGCTCAAGGTCATCTGAGGCTCGTCTCGACCGCGGGCAGTACCGGCAGGACCCCTCACTTCAAGGAGCAAGCCAGCGTGGATGTGCGGATCGGTGTGACCTACAGCGCCAAGGAGCTCGAGCTGGAGCTGCCCGACGACGCCGACCCCGAGGACCTGGTGGGCTCGGTCGAAGCAGCGTTGGCCCGGGGTACCGGCCTGCTCTGGCTGGTCGACCGCCGGGGTCGTCGCACCGGTGTGGTGGTCGAGAAGCTGGCCTGGATCGAAGTCGGCTCCGACTCCGACCTCCGCCACATCGGCTTCGGCGGGTAAGCCCCGAGTGCCTTCGGGGCTACTCGACCGCCAGCTCCTCTTCGTCACGGGCAAGGGTGGGGTCGGCAAGTCGACCATCGCCGCCGGCCTGGCCCTGCTGGGCTCGCAGCAGGGCAAGCGCACGCTGGTCGGCGAGGTCGATGCCAAGGGCAACCTGGCCGACTTCTTCGAGGTGGCGCCGACCACCTTCACCGCTCGCCGGATCGCTCCGAACCTGTTCGCCATGTCGATGAACACCGAGGAGTCGCTGAAGGAGTACCTGCGACTGCAGCTCAAGGTGCCCCTCATCGCCCGCATCGGCCCCCTGGCCCGCACCTTCGACTTCGTGGCCAACGCCGCGCCCGGCGTCAAGGAGGTGCTCACCGTCGGCAAGTTCCTCTGGGAGGTGCGCGAGCGCCACTACGACCTGGTGGTCGTGGACGCCGCCGCCACCGGCCATGTCATCGGCCAGCTCTCGGCACCCCAGAGCATCCGCGAGCTGGTGAAGGTCGGCCTCGTGCGCGAACAGACCGGTTGGATGCTCGAGATCCTGGGCGATGCCTCTCGCACCGGCGCGGTCATCGTGGCCACCCCCGAGGAGATGCCGGTCAACGAGACGATCGAGCTGGCGGAGCGGATCGGCACCGAGACGAACGTCGATCTGGCCGCGATTGTGGTGAACCGGGTGCTGCCCGAGCTTTTCGGCCGAGGCGAGGAGGAGGTGTTCGACCAGCTCCGCCCGCGCGAGGCTTCGGCCTCGCTCGCGGGCGCGGTGGGCGCCAACGTCGGCGCCGTCCTCGACGCGGCCCAGCTCGCGGTGACGCTGCGGCGCACCAAGGCCCAGCACCTGGCCGAGCTCCGGTCCGGTGTCCCCGCCGGTGCCCCGTTGCTGTACGTGCCCGAGCTGTTCACCCGCCATCACGGCGTCCGGGCCACCCGGCTGGTGGCGGCCTCGCTCGGCGAGGAGATCGGGTGACGGTGCCGGCGCGAGGCAGCACCGCGATGGCGTCGTCGTTCGAGCAGCTCCTGGCGGCGAAGGAGATCGTGATCCATTGCGGCTCCGGCGGCGTCGGCAAGACGACCACCGCGGCGGCCGCCGCGGCCATGGCCGCAGTGCACCTGGGGGGCAAGGTGCTCGTGCTCACCGTCGACCCGGCCCGGCGCCTGGCCAACGCGCTCGGGCTCGAGCAGTTCGGCAACGTCGAGACCCGGGTCCCGGGGTCGGCCTTCGCCGCCGCCGGCGCGGTCCCCCGCGGTGAGCTGTGGGCGGCGATGCTGGACACCAAGCAGTCCTGGGACGACCTCATCCGGCGCCATGCCCCCGACGCCCGCACCCGCGACGCGGTGCTGGCCAACCCGCTCTACCAGAACGTCACCGGCAAGTTCGTACAGAGCCATGACTACATCGCCATGGAGCGCCTCTACGAGATCCATACCTCGGGCCGCTACGACCTGATCGTCGTGGACACGCCCCCGACGCGCAACGCCATCGACTTTCTCGAGGCGCCCGGTCGCATGGCCGATTTCTTCAGCAGCCGCTTCCTGCGCTGGCTCACTGCTCCCTACCGCTCGAGGGTGCTCAACGTCGCCTCGAAACCGTTCTACGTGATGGCCGACCGCATCCTCGGTTCGCAGTTCCTGGAGGACATCGCCGAGTTCTTCCTCCTGTTCCAGACCATGTACGACGGGTTCGTCGAGCGGGCCGAGGCGGTCGCCAGGACGCTCGCCGACCGGCGCACCACCTTCGTGGTGGTGAGCACCTTGGAGTCGGCGCCGGTGCGCGAGACGGAGTTCTTTGTGCGGGCGCTGGCCGAGCGACGGCTGCACCTCGGCGCGCTGGTGCTCAACCGGGTGCTGCCCGGCTACCTCCTCGACCACGAGGCCACGGCCGCGGCCGAACGGCTGTGCGCCGACCCGGCCGGTATCGCCGCGGCGCTCGGCCGCGGCTCGGGGGCACCCGACGACCAGGTCGAGCGGGTGCTGCGGGAGGTCGGTGAGAGCTTCTTGAACTATCAGGTGGTGGCCAAGCGCGAGGCCGAACAGCGAGCCGAGCTGGCCGTCACCGCCGACGTGGTCGTCACCGTCCCCTATTTCGACACCGACCTCTACGACCTCGAAGGCCTGCTGCGCCTCGGTGATCAGATCTGGCGGTAGGCCCGCCGGGCGTACACGGCCCCGGCCGACACCACCCGGTCGAGGAAGACGTAGCCGTCGAGGTGGTCGATCTCGTGCAGAACGGCACGGGCCTCGAAGGCGTCCACCACGAGCGAGCGTGACGAGCCGTCGGGGCTGAGCCCGCGCACCTCGAGACGCGTGGCCCGGGCCACGTCGCCGGTCAGGTCGGGCACGCTCATGCAGCCCTCCCGAGCGGTGACGGGCCCCTCGGCCCAGACCACCTCCGGGTCGAAGAGCACGAAGGTCCCGTGGCAGGAGCCGGCCCTGGGGTGGCCGGTGACATCGACGGCGAAGGCGCGTCGGTTCACCCCGATCTGGGGGGCCGCCAGGCCCACGCAGGCCGGGGACGCCCGCATCGTGTCGACGAGGTCGACGGCCAGGGCCCGGGCGTCGTCGTCCACCGAGAGAACGTCGGCCGAGCGCGTGGTGAGGCGACGGTCCGGCAGCCGGACCACTGGGCGAACCGCCACCACTCAGAGGATGTCGGGCTCGTCAGGGTGCAGGGTGGCCGACACGCCCAGCTCGGCGGCGGCGGCGTCGAGCTGAAGGGCCAGCTCGTCGTGATCGAGGTTCGGCGGCACCGACAGGTCGAGGACCATCACGTAGACCGGCGCGTCGGGCTCACCGACCACCCTGGTGCTGAGATCGACGATGTTCACCTCGTGGCCGGCCAGCAGGGCGGTCACCCGGTGCACGATGCCGGGGCGATCGGCCCCCTGCACCGTCGCCCGCCACGGTTCCCCGGCCGGCGACACCGGCATCGTGTCGTCGATGGTGCGCGCCGTGACCGCGAGGTTCAGCGGGGAGGCCGCCGCGACCAGTTTCGCCTCCAGCGCCCCGGCATCGAGACCCTCGGGACCGCTGAGCACGAGCATCATGGCGAAGTGACCGCGCAGGATCGTCATCGACGTGTCCTCGAGGTTGCACCCGGCATCGACGAGAACGCCGGTCACCACGGCGACAATGCCGGGGCGATCGGCACCCACGGCGGTAACGGCGAAGTGCGCCACGGCGCACCGTACCCCTTGACCGGCAGGACATCGTTCCGGCGTGCGTTACTGCGGCTGGACAGCGCCGACGCACGCCGGTTGGGGTAAGGACGGCGGCGACGCACGCCCGTTGGGGTCAGGACGGCGGCGAGCCCTCCCCCCGTAGGATCCGGCGGTGGCGTCACTGTCGGAGCTGGCTCGGCTGCACACCGATCTCGACGTGGCCGAGGTGGGCCACCTGCAACGGCTGGTGGCCTCGTGGGGCCTGCTGGCCGACTTCTGCTTCTCCGATCTGCTGCTCTTCGTCCCCGAGCGCGACACCGACGGCTCCCGGTTCGTCGTCCTCGGCCAGATTCGTCCGACGACCGGCCAGACCGTGCATCGGCGCGACTGGGTGGGCTCGGTGCTCGACGAGGCCGATCGCGAGGTCGTCGGGCGGACGTTCCGCCTGGGGGAGATCATCGAGGGCGAGGTCCGGCGGCCGCCCATGAAGGAGCGGGTGCGGGTGCTCGGCATCCCCGTCCGCTGGCAGGGCTCGATCCTCGGAGTTCTCACCCGCGAGTCGACGCGGTCGATCGGTCGCCAGCCCGGCGAGCTGGAACGTGCCTATGTCGAGGTCTTCAGTCGTTTCGCCCGGATGATCGCCGGGGGTGAGTTCCCCTTCGCCCGAGAGCAGGCAGACACCGATGAGCTTCCCCGGGTGGGCGACGGCGTCATCGTCCTCGATGCTCAGGGGCGGGTCGAGTACACCTCGCCCAACTCCGTCTCGGCCTTGCACCGACTGGGCGTGCATGCCAACGCGGAGGGCGCCCGCCTCGGGGAGCTCGGTTTCGACGACAGTCCCATCATTGCGGCCTTCGCCATGCCCGGGCCCGTCACCCGCGAGATCGAGCAGCGGGCCGACGTGACCGTGGTCGTGCGCTGCATACCTTTGCTCGAACAGGATGCGATCGCCGGCGCCGTCGTGCTCCTGCGCGACATCTCCGAGCTCCGGCGACGAGACCGGCTGCTGCTCTCCAAGGACGCCACCATCCGGGAGATCCATCATCGGGTCAAGAACAACCTCCAGACGATCTCGTCGCTGCTGCGTCTCCAGGGCCGCCGCCTCGAATCGCCGGAGGCGAAGGCGGCGATCGAGGAATCGGTCCGCCGGGTGCGCTCCATCGCGCTCGTGCACGAGATCCTCTCGCGAGAGGCGGGCGACGCGGTGCCCTTCATCGAGATCGTGCGGCCGCTGACCCGCATGATCGAGGAGGCGTTGCACACCTCGGAGCGCCCGGTGCGGGTCCTGGTGGAGGGCGAGGCCGAAAACCTGCCGGCCATCATCGCGACGCCGCTCGCGGTGGTGGTCAACGAGCTCCTCCAGAACGCCTACGACCACGCCTATCCGTTGGGGCGTTTCGACGGCGGGCGAGTGGTGCTGTCCATGGCCCGTCGCCTCGACGAGCTGTGGGTGCGACTCGTCGACGACGGGGTCGGCCTGCCACCCGACTTCGACCTCGAGCACTCGACCGGGCTCGGGCTGTCGATCGTGCGCACGCTCGTCCAGTCCGAGCTGAACGGTGAGATCGAGCTCAGTCTCGGTGACGGTCCCCCCGAGCGCCCCGGCACGGTGGTCACCCTGCGGGTGCCCACCAACGAACCCTCGGACTGACGCCGGGCCGTAAACGAACGGCGCGCCGTTCGTGCCATCGACCCCGGTGCGGGGCCCCGGACGTGAGTCGCCGAACGCCCGGGGCAGGGCGTCTTGGGGATCAGAGCCGGGTCAGGAGGCCTTGCGTTGGCGGGCCAGCCAGGCCCGCCGGAGCTTGCGGCGCTCCTCTTCGGATGTGCCGCCCCAGACCCCGGAGTCCTGGTTCGAGATCAGGGCGAACTCGAGGCACGGCGCCTGGGCGCTGCACTGCCGGCATACGACCTTGGCCGCCTCGATCTGCTCGATGGCGGGGCCCGTGGTGCCAACCGGGAAGAACAGGTCGGGACTGGTGTCGCGGCAGGCGGCCTGGTCCCGCCAGTCGTCGTGTTCATGCGAGAACGGCTCGGCGGTAAGCGTGAGGGCCACCCATCCTCCAGTACGGCTTGTGACACCCGATTTGTGATTATGTTCACATGCCAAGCAGCTAGTCCCAGAGCCATCTTGGTTGTGCTGGGTGGCAGGGTACCGTGTGGCGGGCAGTCACCGCAAGGGCGGATTTCGGTTATTCGAAGCCCGACGCGGGCAACACGAGCCGCAAGGCACCGGGCCGGTGTTCGAAGCTGAGCTCGTCGGTCTCGCCGAGGAAGTCGCCGTCAACCTGGTACGGGAACGGACCGTGACCGCGCACGGTGAGCGTGCTCAGGTCGAAGCGGTAGTCGACATGGGCGAGGCGGCCGAGGCGGCCACCACCCGCGAAGGCCGCACCGGCGGCGGCCAGGAGCTTGGGTAGGGCCAAGGAGCGCAGCGTCACGGTGGCCAAGCCGCGGTCGAGAGTGGCGTCGGGTGCCAGGTCGAGTGCCCGGTTGCCGAGGTAGGTATAGGGGTTCGTGTTGAGGCACACCGAGAAATAGGCCGGGTCCACCACCGACCCGTCGGCGTGGTGCACGGCGAATCGCGGGCGCGACCGGTCGTAGTGGCGGAACCAGGTGGCGAACGAGCAGTAGATGAACAGCGGGTGCCCGGCGTAGCGCTTGAGGCCGGCCCGCCGCTCGACCTGCGCCACCACGGCGGCGTCGAAGCCCATGCCGACGTGGAACAGGAAGTAGCGGCCGTTCACGGCCCCGAGACCGACCGAGGTCACGTTGTCGCGGGCCAGCGCGTCGAGAAGGACCCCGGCGGCCTCGATCGCGTCGTTGGGCAGGCCGAGGGTGCGGGCGAAAACGTTCGTCGATCCGCCCGGGAGGGGCGCCAGGGCGGTTTCGGACCCAGCCAGCCCGTTGGCCGCCTCGTTGAGGGTGCCGTCGCCGCCGAGGACGACCACCACGTCGATCCCGTCGTTGGCTGCGTTCTGAGCCAGGCGGGCGGCGTGGCCCCGGCGGCTCGTCTCGGCCACCGTGAGGTCGTGGTCGGCGGACAGCGCCTTTTGGATGACGACCTTGCCTCGCGGTGTGACCGACGATGCCGCCGAGTTCACCACCAGCAGAAGCCGCATGCCCGGCGCAACGTAGCAGCGCGTGCCCGGCGAGCTTCGTGGGTCTCGTCTGTGGGGTCTCGCCGTGGTCTCGTGCGCCGTCTCGTCGTGGGTCTCGTCCGTGTGTGTCGCGTCCCCGAACGCCACGCCGGGTCGACAACGACCAAGCCGTACACGCAGACTCGTGACGCGTGAACGTCGCCGTGTGTGTGAAGCAGATCCCTGATCCGAACGAGCCCGGTCGCCTCGCGGCCGACCACACGCTGGCGCGCGACGGCAAGCTCATCATGGACGAGGCCGATTCCTATGGCGTCGAGATGGCGCTGCGGCTCGTCGAGGCTGCGGGGGAGGGAGAGGTGACGCTGGTCTCGATGGCGCCCCGGGGCGAGATCGCAGGGCTCCGCACCGCCCTGGCCATGGGAGCGGCGAAGGCGATCCTGGTCAGCGACGAGGCCCTGTCCGGCGCCGGCGCCCTGGACACGGCCAAGGTGCTGGCTGCCGCCCTCGGGCGTACCAGCTTCGATTTGGTGCTGGCGGCCACCGAGTCGAGTGACGGGTACACCGGCACGGTGCCCGAGCAGCTCGCGGCGCTGCTCGAGCTGCCGTCGGTGACGTTCGCCAAGAGCGTCGAGGTGACGATGGCCGACCGGGGGGCCACGGTCACCGTCCAGCGCCAGACCGAGTCCGGCTACGACATCGTGGAGTGCCCGTTGCCGGCGGTTGTCTCGGTCACGGCCGGCGTGGTTGAGCCTCGCTACCCGTCCTTCAAGGGGATCATGGGCGCCAAGTCCAAGTCGATCGACGTCGTCACCGTGCGCGACCTCGGCATCGATGCCACCACGGTCGGTTGGGCCGGAGCGGGCCAGGAGATCGTCGCGGTGGTGCCGTCCCAGGAACGAGCCGCCGGCGAGGTGGTCGTCGACCAAGGCGACGCCCATCTGCGCATCGTCGACTACCTCGAACAGCTCAACGTGATCTGATGGCTGTCCTTTGACGGGAATCGCCCTCACTCGTTCGCTGCGCTCACTCCGTTCGGGCGAGCTGGATGGCCGCCGCCCGCGGCGGCGCGGAAGGGCCTTGTCCTGCGCCGACCGGCGGAGCCGGCTCGGCGCAGCGCCGGGGGGCTCCGGCGGAGCCTGCGCCCCCCGGGCCCCCCGCCGGTCCCGGGCCATGCGGCCCGGCGGCGCCAGCCGCCGGGAGCGACAAACCGGCGGCGATCCTCATCGTTCGATGGTCGCCCCGCCAGGGGCGGTGGGGGACCTGTGACGGCCCTGGGGAAGGTCTGGGTGTTCGCCGAGGCCCACGACGGCCGGGTGGCGCCCGTCGTCCTCGAGGCGCTGGCCAAGGCCAGGGAGCTAGGCGGCGAGGTCGAGGCGTTCTTCGGCGGCGGTGGCGACGAGGTCGCCGCCACCCTCGGTGCCCACGGCGCCTCCTGCGTCTACGCCACCGGCGACCTGGGGGGCGCGCTGGCCGGGGTCAGCGTGGCGGCGGCCATGGCCGCCGAGGTCGGGCGTGGGAACCGGCCCGACCTCGTCCTGTTCGGCACCACCTACGACGGTCGCGACGTCGCCGCCCGGCTGTCGGTCGCCCTCGACCGGCCGGTCCTCACCAACAACGTCGACGTCACCTTCGACGCTGACGGCAGCGGTGTGGAGGGAGCCGGCTCGTTGGTCACCAGCGAGCCGGTGTTCGGCGGGGCCGTCGTGGTGCGCACCCGGTTCACCGCGCCCCCGCCGCATCTCGTGCTGGTACGGCCCAAGTCGTTCACCGCCGCGGATGTGGGCGGCGACCCGGCGGAGGTCGTGGCCGTCGCGGTACCCGACACCGGCGCGGCTGGTGCGGCGCGCGTCACCGGTCGCCACGTCGAGGAGGCAGCGGGGCCCAAGCTCGATGAGGCCGCGGTGGTGGTGGCCGGCGGGCGAGGGCTGGGCGAGGCCGCGAAGTACGAGATGGTGGAGAAGCTGGCCCGGTTGCTCCAGGGCGCGCCGGCCGCGACGCGGGCCATCGTCGACGCCGGCTGGGTGCCCTACTCGCACCAGGTGGGCCAGACCGGCAAGGTGGTCAAGCCCATGCTCTACCTGGCCGTGGGGATCTCGGGGGCGACCCAGCACATGGTCGGCATGAAGGGCGCCAAGCACATCATCGCCGTCAACAAGGACGCCGATGCGCCCATCCTTTCCATCGCCGACCTCGGTGTCGTCGGCGACCTGCACAAGGTGCTCCCCAAGCTCATCGCGGCCCTGGAGGCGCGCCCGACCTGACCCCCCCGCCCCCCCCGCCATGATGCGGCATCGGCGCACCGTTACGGTGGGCATCTGCCGCATCCGAGGGTGGGTGTCGTCCGTCCGTACCGAGGGGCGGGCGCTCAGACCAGGGGCCACGGGTAGCGGCGGCCCGACCGGTCCACCGGGAAGCAGGGCTGGGCGAGCACGCCGCGGGCGCGGGCCAGCACGGCGTCACGTTCGAACGGGTCGAGCAGGGCCCCCAGCGCGTCGGGCAGACCCTCGGCGAGCAAGCGGGCCACATCCGCCAGCAGCGGCGCCGGGATGGGTTCTCCGCCGAACTCCCAGATGACCGTCCGCAGCTTGAACGCGGCACTCAGCGTAAGCCCGTGGTCGATGCCCCAGAGGTGGTCGTCGCGCCCGAGCAGGCAGTGGCCACTCTTGCGGTCGGTGTTGTTGAGCAGCACGTCGAACAGGCACATCCGGCGTAGCGCGTCGTGGTGGTGCTCGTGCTCGACGAGGGTGAAGTAGTGCTGTTCGAAATCGGCGTCAACGAAGAGCTGGAGCGATCCCTCGCCGAGCGGCGCCTCGGGGCGCAGCACGGTGGCCGGCACCAGGCCCCAGCCCAGGGCTTCGGACAGCAGGTAGGTGGCGACCTCACGCCGGTGCAGGCCCGGAGGAAAGTCCCACAGCCGCCGTTCACCCCTGACCGGTTTGTAGACGGCCAGCGCCGTGGTGCCCTCGAGCCGGCACGACACGAGCATGGTGGCGTTGGAGCTGAACGGCAGGCGCCCCATCACCTCGATCTGCCCTCGCGCGAGCACGTCGAGGGGATCGGGAGCGCCGGTGTTGCCGGTCGGAGCACTAATGTCGCTGACCGTTGCTGCGGGGACACACATGGCCGTCCGGGTTCATCGGTCCGCCGCACACCGGGCACGGCGGTCGTCCGCCCTGCATCAGCTCGGCTGCCGTGGCGATGAACGCCGCGACCTGCTCCCTGGTGAGCCTGACCCGGGCAGTCGCCGCCGACACGTCAAGGTCCGGCGCGTCGCCAGCCTCGTCCGTCTCGCCGGGCGCGATGACCTGTTCCTCGATCACCAGGACAACCCGGTCGTCGGTTTCGTCCCAGGCAACGGCCAGCGAGCCGACGGCCCATTCGGCCGTCACCGGTTCGATGAGCGCGCGCGCGTCGTCCGCGGCGGTGGGATCGACCTCGGGGAGATCGGCGAGGACACCCGCCAGGTAGTCGGCCAGGGCGCCGACGTGTTGCTTTTCGCACTTGAGCGAGACCAGCACTCCCTCGCCGCTGGCCTGCAGGTAGAAGACGCGTTGCCCGGGTGGGCCCAGCGCGCCGGCGGTGAAGCGGTCAGGTGCGGGAATGTCGAAGGAGTCAGCCATGAGTATCGAGGATCATCCGATGGACCAGGAGGAAATGATGAGGGTCAGCAGGGGTCAGTAGTACTCAGGAGGGGGCCATCGAGGTCAGGTCGCGGCCGGTGGAGTTGACGCAGAGCACGACAGGTCCGTGCGCGCCGTAGCTGATGGCGGTGACGGAGGCTGGGGAGATCACGATGCGCTGGAAGAGGTCGAGATGGGTGCCCAGGGCCGCTGCCACGGCCGCCTTGATCGGGTCGGCATGGGAGACGGCCACCACCGCCGCACCCGGGTGCGACCGCGTCATCGCCTCGACGGCGGTGGTCATCCGCACCTGCATCTCGCTGAACGACTCACCGCCGGGGAACCGAAATCCGCTCGGATAGCGCTGCACCACCGCCCATTCCGGGAGCTTGCGCAAACTCTTCAGGTCGCCGCCGGTCCACTCGCCGAAATCGCATTCAAGGAGGCCACGCGCCGATCGGACCCGCAGGCCGAGCGCTCGGGCGATCGGTGCGGCGGTCTCGCGGGTTCGTTCCAACGGGGAGGAGTAGACCGCCGCGACCTTGTTCCGCAGCAGGCCGATCCGGGCGGCGGCCGCTTCGGCCTGGGCAACGCCGGGCTCGGCCAGGTGCAGCCCGACGGCTCGGCCCGGCAGGGTGGTACCGGTCGTCGGTGTCTGGCCGTGGCGAACGAACAGCACCAGCGTCGAAAGCGAGGTCTTCGCCTTTCGAGGAGCCATGAGCGCCCCAGAACCTACCGTGTCGTTCGTGGATGCCCTCAGCCAGGTGGCCGACGAGATCGTCCGGTGCCGGGCCTGTCCCCGCCTCGTGTCGTGGCGAGAACAGGTGGCGATGCACAAGCGGGCGGCGTTTCGCGACTGGGACTACTGGGGCCGGCCCGTGCCCGGCTTCGGCGATCCCGCGGCGCACCTGCTCGTCGTCGGGCTGGCCCCCGCCGCGCACGGCGCCAACCGCACCGGGCGAGTGTTCACCGGGGACCGGTCGGGCGATTTCCTGTTCGCCTCGCTGCACCGATGTGGCTACGCCAACCAGCCCACGAGCGTGGACCGCGACGACGGTCTGGTGCTGAGCGGGGCGTGGGTGGCCGCGGCCGTGCGCTGCGCGCCGCCCGCCAACAAGCCCACACCGGCCGAGCGCGATGCCTGCCGGCCCTACCTCGAGCGCGAGCTGGCGTTGCTGACCAGCGTGAAGGTGGTGGTGGCCCTGGGCCGGTTCGGCTTCGACGTCACCTGCGCCGCGCTCGGTGCGCGTGGCCGTCCCCCCTTCGCCCACGGCGTCGAGGTCGCGTTGGCTGACGGCCGGGTGCTGCTGGGCGCCTACCACGTCAGCCAACAGAACACGTTCACCGGCGTGCTCACCGCCGCCATGCTCGATGACGTGTTCACGCGGGCGCGCGCCCTCGCCCTGGCCCGCTAGCGGTACGGGACGGCTACGTTGCCAACCATGGTTCGTCGCGTCCGAGCTCTCGCCGTCGGGGCGGCGCTCGTGGTGCTGATGGGGGCGTGCGGGGGCGACGGCCCGGACGACTACAGCGCCGAGACCGAGGCGCAGTTCCTGGCCACCTGCGTGGGCACTCTGGGCGAGGCCGAGCGCGCGGTGTGCCGCTGCTCGTACGACGAGATCGTCGATGACGTCGCCTATGACGATTTCGAGGACCTCGACCGCCGGATGAACGACGACCCCGATGCCGAACTTCCCGACGACATCGTCGACATCGTGGCGGCCTGCGCCTCGGGCCCGGTCCCGCCGCCGACGGCCTCGACCAGCACCACCGAGCCCTGACCGGCCCCGGCGCGAGCGCCGGCGCGACCCGGGCTTAGTGCTCTGGCACGGAAGTTCGATCACGTATCCGCGGGTCCAGATCAGGCGGCGGCTTGGTAGTCGGGCTTGTCGGCGATGCGTTCCATGAGCTTGGCGAGATCGGCGCGGGTGAACTTC
>Ga0187893_10002094_pt1 | contig 45163 bp, 34 predicted proteins | sample MA1701074metaG_FD_139574 | JGI IMG/M metagenome (GOLD analysis project Ga0187893, IMG submission 139574) | White microbial mat communities from a basaltic lava cave in the Kipuka Kanohina Cave System on the Island of Hawaii, USA - MA170107-4 metaG ... | reverse complement strand
TCCAAACTGCTGGCGAAACTCTTTCACCGTCAAAATGCTTTTGGGTTTGGAAACTCTTGGTTTTGTCATGCCTGGCAGGATATCGCCTTTTCTTCGCCGGAGCAAGCGTGATATTCACTTCCTGATATATGGAACCTTCCGGAAAACATCCCAATCAGTAATCCCATCTAGCGAGGCTTGCCGAGAGCCTGGCTCTTGACAGGGGCCGCTGCAGACCTTCCTGCTTCGTCGCTGGGCTGAAGACAACCCTCCAGCTGACCCCCCCTTTTTTGAAAAGGAATCGGATGCCCTACGAAGCCGATCGCCCCGCAAGAAACACTCCCCAGCCTGCGCCTCCTGTTAATCGTGTGAATCCTGTCTTGAACGCTGCTGTTCACCCAGAAAATCTGTCCTGGCTTCTGTCGTCACTTGTCGCCGCAAGACCACGCGAACACCTTCGCGCCAGTTCTCATTGATCCCTACCTGGATGAGAGGCACGGCAGAATCGATCTGCGTCGTGAGTGCCGGAAAGGTGCTGTGATAAAGGAACTGCGGGCAAACGAAAAACAGCAACGGTGGCAGAGGGCTCAGCGTGACGCCCGGGAAATAACCGTGAGCCTGAAACTCGTTCCTCGAGTGGTGCCAGCGAACTCGCAGCCAGTAGTCGAGGCCTTGCATGGGCAGTTCAATGTCCTCGCTCACCTTGAGTTCCAGAATAACCAGGCGACCTTCACGGGTTGCGGTCAAGATGTCAATCATGCCGCGGTCGCCACCGAGGAAGGCCGGAACCTGCGGATACACGAACCGCGGATCCAGCCGCGCGTCGATCGCTCGAATATCCCTCAGGAGCAGGCTTTCGAGCCACCGCTCGGGCCTTGGAGAATATCTCGAGTTTCCGGTTCGCAACGAACTGCTTTGGTGTACGAGAATTTGGTCGACCGTTTCCTTCAAGCGTCTCCAATCGGTTTCCGTACGAACCACTGCGGGCACTCCCAAACCAAAAGTCAGTCTTGAGCGCCACCCAAATTGAAACTGCGCGAACTCCAATCCTCGGATGCGAAACACGACGCGATTGCTATTCGCAGACTGGGACCAGGTGATGTGTTCCGGCGCCAAGCCCAGCACTTGTCGAACGCGCTCGTCGTCATCAAGATTGTTCCCGTTCACAAACGTCTGCACCTGAGTGAGCGCAGTGTCGAAATTGCCGCAATCCTCCAGATCAACAGGGGTCACCATCTTTGCCTCGGCATCCATCGCCATCAGCTGAATATCGCGGCCTGCGCCCGAAATCCATCCCAGCCGGCTTTTCACCACCAGCAGCTTGTTCCACGGCGCGAGGAGCAGCAGTTTGTCCCGATCCGCAAGACCGCACTGCCTCAGGAAACCTCTCCAAAGTAGCCCGTTGCTCAGCATTCCATCGATGGTAGCCTGGTCTTCCTGAGGACAGGCAGCGATGGCAACCCAGCGGGAGTTCCCTGCGCGAAACTGCAAGCGGACATACCTTCCGGATAGAGAATGCTCCAGATCTGCGGAAACAACCGATCGGAGAATCTGTACCTTCGGGAAGTATTTGCAGATCAGATTTTCGACCGTCTGTTGGAAATCGCTGCGGGTTTCCTGAAGCGGGCGCGAGACGAGAGTTTCAAGCGCCGGGCGAATCTCAAAGATTTCCATTCTTCTCCGAAGCTCAACCTGAAGGGCGACGGTTCCGAAATCGTCTTGAGAGGCTTGCAGCACCCGTGCACGTAGATTGGTTCCTTGAATCCGGCAATTCAGCACAAGATTGCTGACGATGCAATCGAGGTTGAAGCGCACCCCGTTCAGCGAATCCACGCGGCGACCTTGCCGGTAGAGCACAGGGTTTGTCTGTTGCTGAACCCATTTCTCGATACGGGCTTTTAGCTGCAGGCACTCATGGCGCTCGGGATCGGACCAGAACGTTCCACCCGTTTCACGAAGGTGTGACCAATCGAGCCGGCGGTGGACGTCGCGGATTCTGTAGGCGTGAGCAGGCATGTTTCGTCCGGATTCGCTTCGGGCACGAGGGCTGTGCAGGCTGAGCCTGCTGAAACCAGCCTTTTCCCTTGACCCTGCAAAACGAATCTTGCTATACAGTGGCGTCGTTCAGCACTCCATGATTTGCAGCTATTATGTCACCGTTTTACGAGCGCTGGAAGTTTTCCGCAGCACCGCTTCTAAACTCGATCCAAGACTCGCCGTGAACCCAGGTTAACCAGGCCTTGTCAGAGCCCGGAGAAAACTGCTTGGTGATCTAACTCTTCAAAAACTTCGACAGAAAGGATCTGGCGGTGCCTCGAAAGATTAATGTGGCTCTCATTGGTTACCAGTTCATGGGCAAAGCGCACAGCAATGCTTACCGGCAGATGCCTTGTTTTTTCGACAGCGACACAATTCCGGTGATGAAAGTCATCTGCGGCCGAAATGAAGCTGCCGTGAAGGCAGCAGCCGCCAAGTATGGCTGGCAGGAATGGAGCACTTCCTGGGAAGAGATTGTCCGGCGCAAAGATATCGATGTGATCGATATCTCCACTCCCGGCGATTCGCATATGCCCATCTCGGTCGCAGCAGCCAAAGCAGGCAAAAGCATCCTGTGTGAGAAACCTCTGGCCAATACTCTGGCAGAAGCCAGGAAGATGCTGGCAGCCGTGCAGAAAGCCGGAGTGCTGCATATGATTTGCCATAACTACCGGAAGACGCCCGCCGTGACCCTGGCGCAGCAGCTTATTACCGATGGCACGCTGGGCAAGGTCCATCATTTTCGAGGCACTTATCTGCAGGATTGGCCAGTCGATCCGGAGTTCCCGCTGTACTGGCGGTTTGACAAGGTGAAATCGGGTTCCGGTGCGTTGGGTGATCTGGCTTCGCACGTGACTGACCTGGCGCGCTTCCTCGTGGGCGAAATCACGGAGGTTTCGGCCACTCTGGAAACCTTTGTGAAAGAACGACCCCTGGTGGATAACCCGAGAAAAAAGGGCAAGGTTACGGTGGACGATGCCAGCCTGGCGCTTGTCCGGTTCGCCAATGGCGCTATTGGAACCATTGAGGCTACGCGCTTTGCACCGGGCCGGAAGAACTATAACCGGTTCGAGATTAACGGAAGCAAGGGCAGTTTGGTCTTCAACCTCGAGCGGCTTAATGAGTTGGACCTGTACCTGCGGAACGACCCGGCGTATGCGCAAGGATTCCGGAACATCATGGTTACGGATCCGGTGCACCCTTACTGGAAATGGTGGCCTGCCGGACACATCATCGGCTACGAGCACACGTTTACTCACATCGTGTACGACTTGATGCAGGCGATCTCGCAGAACAAACAGCCGTCACCCAATTTCGATGATGGCGTCAAGAACCAAGCGGTGCTTGATGCCATGGAGAAAAGCTCCAGGAGCAGGAAGTGGGTGAAGGTGTAGAGGGTCAACGCGAAAGCGTCAAGGGTATTGTGTCTTGACCCTTAACCCTCTCCATCACTGATGGGTCAAATCTGACAAACAACCGGAGGCAAGAATGAAGATTGGCGTATTCACTGTGCTGCTGGCCAACAAACCCCTGGAAGAAGCACTCGACTATCTGAAGGACCTGGGCGTGGAGGCGGTGGAAATCGGTTGTGGCGCATACCCAGGAGAAGCGCACTGCAAGCCGGCGGAACTGCTCGCCAGCGACACCAAGCTCAAGGCGTTCCAGAACGCGATCAAGAGTCGCGGTCTCATCATTAGTGCGTTGAGCGTCCATGGGAACCCCATTCACCCAAACAAGAAACTGGCGAGGGAACACCACAATGCATACGAGCGGGCCCTGAAACTGGCCCGCAAGTTGGATGTGGATCGCGTCATCACGTTCAGCGGTTGCCCCGGCGCGGACGCTAAAGCGACTTCCGCAGCCTGGATTGTGTCGCCCTGGCCGCCTGATTTCGCGCAGGCGCTGGAATGGCAATGGAAGGAACGGGTCATCCCGTACTGGAAAGAAGCCATCAAGCTTGCCAAGAATAACGGCATTAAGAAAGTCGCGCTGGAGATGCACCCCAATTTCGTGGTTTACAATCCCGAAACTCTGCTCAAATTGCGCAATGCCGTCGGTCCGGAAATAGGCTGCAACTTCGATCCCAGCCACCTATTCTGGCAGGGAGCCGACGTGGGCGCCGCGATACGCGCTGTTGGGGACGCAATTTTCCACTTCCACGCTAAAGACTGCAAACTGGATCACCGCAACATCGCCGTCAACGGTGTGCTGGATGCGAAGGCTTACACCGACGAACTCCACCGCTCCTGGATTTTCCGTACTTGCGGCTACGGCAATGATTTCGCTCAGTGGAAAGACATCGTGAGCAACCTGCGACTGGTCGGATATGACCACGTCATGAGCATTGAACACGAAGACAGCTTGATGTCAGCCGAGGAAGGGTTGCGCAAAGCTTTCCAGTTCTTGAAGGGTGTCGTCATTGCAGAGAAGCCAGGCGTAGCTTACTGGGCGTAGGAATGCAGTGACGAGTGACAAGCGGCGAGTGAAGGAGACGTACTGCGCGGATCTTCTTGTCACTCGTCACTGGTCACTGCCTTTACGTCACTCGCCACCGTTTCACCTCACCATCTCCAAGTACATCCTGATCGCCTGCCCCCCTAGAGGCGCCGCATCTCTGGCTCCTAAGCCCCCCGGGTAGTACACCATCACCGCCAGCACAGGTTGAGCCGCCGGATAGAACCCCAGAAACCAACCGTCGGTCCTGGATTTCAAGTAGCGCTTTCCCGCAAAGGCAGGGGACGTCCCGGTCTTACCCAACAAAGGGTGATTGGGAGGCAACGCTTGTTGCGCCAGAGCAGACGTGCCCTCCATAGGGCCGAGCCTTAGGCCATCGAGGAGAATCGCGTGCGCGAAAGCGGGTGTGGCGAGGGTTCCCGTTTCTCTAGACGGATGCCCGGAAACCAGAACTCCATAAGCCTCGAGTACCTGCAGAGGCGCCAGTCTCAAAGTGGAATCCAGTCCAATCATTGTCTCAGGAGCGACCGGCGCTCTACTCGCCAAATCACCGCTTGCGCTGAGTCCCAGTGCAGCCAAGGTCCTAAAGAACGCTGGCGGAGATGTCCGTTTCGACACTTGGTAGAAATACTGATTACAGGACACAGCCAGCGCCCGGCTCATCGCCAGCTTGCCATGGCCAGGTTTATACCAGCACTCCACGGGACACTGGGAAGTAGCCCGGCCGACACAAGGTCGTAGCTCGAAACCTGCTTGCGGAACCGGTGAAGCGTCAGCCCTGCTCGAACAAGCTAAGGCTTCATGAGGCGGAAAAGTGATGTCGCTGCAGTGCTCCTTCAGATAGGCCAGCAACAAGAAGGGCTTCACCAGCGAGCCCAAACAACGAGGCGCTGTAAACACCTCCACCCGCACAGCCGCCAAGGCTTCACCTCTGGCCAAGTCCCAAAGCAAGATGGCACTGTGGCTTTTCGATGAAAGTGTGGCGAGGCTCACCTCTAACGCCTGCCGGAGACTCTGAGCGTGAGCTGCCTGCATCGATATCAGGAAAGCAAATGCGGGCAGCAGCTTTCCGGCTGCATTGAGACAACGCGGAGATGCGGTCATTCCATTAAGAACCTAGCACCGACACGCTCGGTACCCTCATTCTGAATCGACGTAGCTGGTACTCGTCTAGTCGCTCGCCAATGAAGCGCTGAGGATTTCTTCGTCGTTACGCGCAAGAATTTGCCGGTTCGCATAAGCCGGATGCGACCAATTCACCACACCCAGCTCTCGGCGATTGCCGACGCGCGTCGTCGGCTTGATGAGACTAGTTCGTGCAATCTCCTGATAACCGTCTGGAGACAGCTTCACGATGATCAACTCGCCGCGATCGTTGCTGATGAAGAATCGGTCGCCGTTCTTGACGAGAAAGCCGGTAGCCCAGCGAGCCTTCTCCTTGGTGACCTCCAAAGTCTCCCAAACCCGGCTGCCGGTGCGAAGATCCAGGCAACGGAACTGGCCGTAACTGCAGACGCCGTAAACCGATTCACCGACAATCACCGGTGTTGAAATCAGAGCATGCAGGCCGTCAGTATCGATTTCACTCTTGCTCTTTCCTTTCCAGACCAAGTCAGCCTGCGGCTTTTGCTCGTCGAGCTTCAACAACATAGAGCCGTTGTAAAACGACGACACCAGCAGGTGGCGACCGCTCAGAACCGGTGTTGCAACCGAGAGCGCCGTATCCACTTTGAAAGGTACTTCCCAGAGGAGTTTTCCAGTCGCCACCTCGAGCGCCGACACCGCCTGCGTGTGCCAGATGATGATCTGTCGGCGCCCACTGGCGGTGAGGGCAAACGGTGGGCTATATCCTGGCTCAGAGTCTGACGACAATGCGCGCCAAACTTCCTTACCGGTGCGTTTTTCAAAAGCCACGACTTTGGCGTTGGACTGCCCCCCAACCAGGCAGATCAGCAGGTCTCCTTCAACCAGCGGTGCACCGGTGATTCCCCAAACCGGTACTTCCGTCTGATAATCTTTCTGATAGTCCTTTTCCCACAAGACGGATCCGGTTTTGACGCTGAGACACAGCAGCCTTCCTTTGGAGCCGAGCACATAAACGCGATCCTGATCGACGGTTGGAGTCGCCCTCGGTCCGGTCGCATACGTCTCCATGAGGCCGATATAGTCGGCTTCCCACTCTCTCGTCCAAAGAATCTTTCCAGTGCGTTCCTCCAGGCAGAGAACTCGCTCCGTGCCTTGGTTGCCCTGTTTGCGAGCGAAATCCGTGACAAAAACCCGGCCGTCAGCGACTGCCGGACCACTGTAGCCGTTGCGAATCGGCGTCCTCCAGTTCACCTTCAACCCAGCGGCGGGAAAAGTCGACAGGATTTTATTCTCCCTCCAGACGCCCCCTCGTCCGCGGCCTCGCCATTCGGGCCAATCCTCAGCAGAGACCCACGAGGTTGCAAAGAATGCGAGTGCGCTGAACAGGAGTCCTTTCCGTTTCACTTGTCCTCCATCGGAATGAGTTCAGAGTTCATGTTTCAGCATGCGCAGTTCCAGCGCAACCTAAAGGTTGAACTCTAAACGTTGAAGCAGGCCGGTGAACATTCACGCGCGTCATCTTATCAGAGATTGAAAGGATCGACCTGCCAAGCCGGCGTCGTGGGAGCGTGCGCCTGCGAAGCGGCACGACTGCGCCGCAACTGGTTGTCAGAAGCGCAGGTGCCGATCGGAGCTGGCTTGTTTGCCCGGCCCGGCAACTACTTCCTGTTCACGACCTTCTGCATTTCTGTCCTGGCAGGCTTTGGCATGGATCTTCTGTGGCAGCCTGGGAAACAGCCTGAAACGCAAGTCTTCGTCAAAAAAATGGGACTCTGGGGGTTGATCATCGTCTCTGTTGGGTTGATGTGCTCAGCCGCAATAGCTCCGGCCCCGTCACCGGAGGCGCAAAGCAGGGTGGTTACCATTGTAAGCAACCAGATGATTGCAGGGTTCTTCTTCCTCTCCCTTGGCCTTCTTCTCTTGGTCCTGACGCAAAGGCTTGCCGACCGTCTAGTGCAGGAGACCGAGAAGCTGGTCTTCCGACCTGACAAATACAGTTTGGTAGGGCAGAGCCGTGGGGTCACCGTCTATCTGAATCAGAGTTTTGTTCCCCGAGCCCATGTGTCACCTCGAACCCTGATTCTACCAACAGGCATTCCAGCCACCAGTTTCATGGCTTCGTCTGGCTTTGTTCCTTCGGAGATGGCTCTGGTAGAGCACTCCTTGGCGCAGAATCTTCCGGCTACCCTGGCTTCACCGGCACCAGTTGTCTTTCTGGAAGCTGAGAACTTCACGAGCAAGTCGCCTGAAGGGCGGGTGGTGCACTTTCCTCAAGCGTGGAACCAAAAGGTTTTGGCGGGTTGGGGGAATGTTGCGGGCGATGCTGTCACCTATCGCGTTGAGGTGTCTGCAGCATTGTCGACACCGGTGTTGATATGCCATGGAGACCGACCGCCCCGCAGTGCTAGACGTTTACCTCGATAGTGAGGCACAGAAATTGGCAAGCCTCGAGTGTCCCCCCTTATGCCGGGCTGGGGTGGAGTTGCTTCAGACTGGAAATACGTTTCGCTGAAGCTGAGGAAACTAGCAAAGGGGATGCACGAGCTGAAATTGGTCAGTGCAGCCGGTGGACCCATTCATCCGGACACCCTCAAGATCGGGGAAGAAAGCAGGAGGCAGTCGACCGGCACCGCCAGAATCACTGACTCCAGACCCAATTCCGCTCGCGTTGAAGCTCAGCTGCAGGGGGAAGGCTTCCTTGTCTTGAGTGATGTGCACTGTTCGGGATGGAGAGCGACCGTCGATGGCCGTCCGGCCAAGATCTTCCAGACCAACTCGGTATTCCGTGGGCTTCCTCTCAGCCCGGGTAGTCACACAATCGAATTCCACTTCAAGCTGCGATCTGTCTATGGCGTGCCGTCGTGAGTCTTGTGACGCTAGCCCTCTGTTTCTTCAGATTGTTTCGCAAGGGCAGGCTCAAGCGCTCTTGTGACTCCTTGAGCAGCGGGAGGCGTGAATTGTTGCGACCGAAGTCGGGGTGGGCCGACTCCACGAACCTCTACACTCTCGCTTTGATTTTTCTTCAAGGGTGCGCCGACAGACGACCAACATCGCGTTGTCTTTGTCGTGCACAGTCTCCTGCTTGATCTGGATTAGGGTTTCCAGACTCAAGAGGTGAATTTCGAACCGGCTTCCGGTGAGTTCATTGGCGACGCGGTTTCGGGATCGTAGATTTCGTTCGGGCAAACGAAGGATGACTTCAACCTCCAGTGTTTCGATCCTTTCACGATCTCGCTTTCCAGCTAACGCTCACCGCACGTCTCTCATGGTCCAGCGGATACCGTTGAGCAGGTGCTGCTGGAAGCGCTTGTCTTGCCAGACCTCTTCACGATGGCCAAGGGCTGTATAGAACACGCGCCCGCTGCCAAATGACCGAGTCCATGCAAGCGCGAAGTCGCCGTCGGTGCGATTGACGCCTGGCACGTTCAGATTGACCGAGTTGTTATCGAGCTGCAGCAATCCGTGAACCTGTTCGCGGATGAAACCGCGAAACTGGTAGATTTCGTCGTTGATGCGAAAGCCCGGAGCGAGATGGCGAGTGGCCGGATGGACCGGGTCCTCGGCCTTAATCGCCACCTCTTGGTGCCAGGGATGCCCGTCGAAATAGGCCCCAATAAGTTCGCCGTATTCTGGCCAATTGTAAAGGGTGTCGGTGGCGCTGTGAATGCCCGTGAAGCCCTTTCCCGATCGAACAAAATCCAGCAGTGTTTCTTTCTGACCGTCTGAAAGCGGCAGCTCGCCTGAGGTGTAAAACACGACGGCATCGTAGTCCCTAAGGTTTTCACGGTCAACGGCGATGGAATCGCTGGCTACCGTAATTTCAAAAGCCCGCGGCGCCACACCGATTTCGCGAAGAACACTTTCCGAAAGCGGCAACACCCCGTGCTGAAAGCCGGCAGAATGGGTGAGATAGAGCACCCTGCGTCGCGGTTCCAGCGGGACGGCTGCGAAGGCGCTTCCAGTACGCTGGCTGCTGATAACACGCGAAGCGGCAAGCAGGGGCCTCCCGCTTGAAGACGTGATCTCGATTGGACCAAACCGGCCGGGCAGGCCGAGCGTTGCAAGCACATCCTGGGACACAACCATGCCTGACGCAGGGATTGTCATGAGGGTAGATTTCATTACGGCGCCTTCGGAATCGCGGGCGGTCACAGCGACCTGAGCCGGCTCTGCATCCAAATTGGCAAGCGCGAGACTTGACTTGAAACTTCCCGCGCTGGTAGCTGAAGGAACCAACCATTTCGTGGCGGTAAGCGATGTGGCGACAGAGAGTGCCGGATCGTGAGTTGCATTGTCGATGAGGGAGGCCCAGGCAAAGATGTCCTGGTCGGCAGTGACACGAATCCAGCCCTCCCGGGTTGTTTCGTTCCCCAGAAACCGGACGACTGAATCAAGCTGCGTGAGAGAGTTCGGAGGTACCGAAAACTGCCGGGTCGCTTGCGTGAACCCGTCCGGCGTGGCCAGCGACACGCTGACGCTGGCTGTGCTGGCGCCTGGATTGTTTATTCCCAAGTTGGTTCGGATATCGGCGGAATCCTCGGCATAGGGCAAGAGCAGGCTGCGCGCCCCTTGGTTAAGATTCACTCCGGGAAGAAATCCCCCCGTGCGGTCGTTGGTGCGGATAAAAAGGATGGCTTGCAGCTGGGCTCCATTGGCCGATTCGATTTCAATCGGACCGAAGGCGATACCCCCCGCAACAAGTCCTACTGCCTGGAAAATGTCTTCGAAGTAGAGGGAACCCTGAGCTGCGACCTGTACTTCGTTCCGCACACCCAGCGTGCTTCCCTGGGCATTCCGAATGGTGATTTTCAGCGAGCTTGGAACAGCCGCAGTGTTCACAACGACGAGACCGGAAGTGTAACGCTCGCTGGCAATTGACGAGGGAATGAGGATGCGGCTGGCCGTTTCGTCGGAGGCCAGCATCACGTTTGAGTCCAGGGATTGCCGGTCGATGAAAGATGCCCAGGCGCGACTATTCTGATCACTTTCGAGAATCAAATGTCCTTCAGCCTTGTCGGTTGGGACATCTTGCAGATAGGAGACCACGCGGTTGATCTGCACCATGCCGTGAGGCGGCACACGCGTGGTCCTGATGCCAAGAGAAGACCCTTCCCGACTCAGGAGGGAAATTCTGACCGTAGCTGGCGAATCGCTCAGGTTGTTGATTCCCAGGTTGCAATAGGAATCGCTATTCTCGACCACGAACGGAACCCGCAGCGCATTGGGAAAGGCATTGGGCGCTTGTTCGAGGATGGTTGCAGCATGAGCTTTGCGTGCTCCGGGACGACCGACAGGCGGTCTTCGTGGCTCAAGGTCCTGAGAATGATCCACCAGGATTAGAACGGCCCAGAAAGCAAGAGCTGGTACAATCCAGGTCGTTAACGGATTCCGCAAGAGACCCTGAAGGCGCATGATCTTCCCATGGCGATGCTTGAAAGACGAAAAGAGTCTACCACGGAGCTGCGTGACCTTCGAATTGACCGGACTCGGTGTTCCCAGGTGCTCTCCAGTTGATCGGCATGCGATGATCGCCGATTAGCCGCCGCTGCAAAGCGAACGTCAAGCTGAGGTGACAGCACCACCCGTCGATGTCTCTGGAGGAGAACCCATGAAGCGATGGATACTTGTACTCGCGCCATTCTTTTGGCTCGTGCAGCGGCCACCAGCCCTGCAATTACCCGCCGGACAGACTGATACGTCGCCCAGTGCCGGCTCGCCCGCTGGCTACACGCTGGTTTGGGCCGATGAATTCAACACGAACGGCGCAGCCGATGCCCGCAACTGGACTTTCGAAGAAGGCTTCGTTCGGAACAGGGAGCTTCAGTGGTATCAACGTGAGAATGCACAGTGCGAGAACGGGCTGCTCGTGATCGAAGCACGAAGACAACATGTTCAGAAGTCGGACCTCGATCCTCCAGGCAGAATCAGGAAGAGAGGCCGATCTTATGCCGAGTTCACGTCCGCCAGTTTGATGACTAAAGGACTCCACCAGTGGACTTACGGCCGCTTTGAAATGCGTGGACGGATCGATACTCGTTCTGGATTGTGGCCGGCTTTTTGGACTTTGGGCTCGGCGCGTCCTTGGCCAGCTTGTGGCGAAATCGACATCATGGAGTTCTATCGGGGCCAACTTCTGGCGAATGCCTGTTGGGGTAGCGCAAGGCAGTGGAGTGCAGTGTGGGACGATTTCAAGAAACCGATTGAGGAGTTTGACGACTCTAAATGGTCCTCCAAGTTCCATGTCTGGCGCATGGACTGGGACTCAGATGAAATCCGACTCTTTGTGGATGATCTGTTGCTCAATACCGTTTACCTTAAGGAAACATTCAACCAGGACAGCAAGAAGTCGAATCCGTTTCGCGAACCTCACTATATTCTTCTCAGCCTGGCGATTGGCGGGACGAACGGTGGCGACCCTTCGCAAACCGAGTTTCCGGCACGTTTCGAAGTGGATTACGTCCGTGTGTATCAGCAACTCCGGAAATGATGGAAATGAGGCGGCACAACCAGGAGTTCAGACAAACGCACAAGTGCTGAGACATTGCTTGCCCGCAACGTTGCTCAAGACGGAACGATGCGTTTCAGAAAGGCCGTACGGACGACGTCTTCTTGAATCTGGGATCCCGGATTTGGCGGCGGCGTGAGTTCCTTTGGCGGAATGACGTCTTGATTTCCGGGATTGGCTTAGTTATCTTGAACTTTCACCGGTTGTGTCCAGGCGATCAGGCCATTCGAGTCGAGAACTTTTCCACGCACGTATCCTTCATCTCCACGAATCTGATAGCGAGCGGGACTGGCGACCTCCTCCCTTAGGAGCTTGCCATCCTTCCCAATGAACTGGACGCGGTATTTGGCGCTTGGGTCTTCCTTGATCGTGATCGCAATCTCTTGCTGGCTCGTCTGGAGCTCGCTGAGTTCGACACCGGTGGACGCGTAGAAATCCCCGCGCTCCATGGCTTCAAGCAGTGCACGCGGATGCAAGCGCTCCGCGCGCACCATCACCCAGCCTTGCCCGGGTCTCGCTGCATTCCTGTCCCAAGGTCGCTTGAAAATGTGGGCGTCGTCGACGGCGATGCCGTACAGGATTTGTCCGCTCGTGAGAATGTGGTCCCACGCGGCTTCCAGACCAGCGACGCCACCGCCTCCTAGGTTGTTGACATGAGGATGGCCGTTGAATATTTCGAAAAGCTTGTTGTTCTCAACCTGTCGCAACTCTTCAGCGGTAACAGCCCAGCCAAAGTTGGGATGGTTGATGTGCGGGACTCCTTGCGCCTTGCGTATGGCGTTGACGTTGCGCTGCAGAGTATCGACAACCGACGTCCCCTTTTGTGGCGTCACCAGTTCCGCTACGTCTAGTCCATTCAGATGGAGAGGCTTGTCTCCGAATTTATCTGTGACTTCTTCTCCTTTTATTACCAGAAAACGTTCGTCGGCCCCATGCAGGGCATTCAGCGCGTCGACACTTGTGAGGAAATTATGGTCGGTCAAGACGAGAAACTGATATCGGTGCTCACGATACCAGCGGACAACGTCTTCGGGAGTCGAATCGCCATCGCTGTTGAGGGTATGGGTGTGAGTATTGCCCTTGTACCAGCGCCCGTTTGAAGCGGGAATCCCGACCTCGGAGTTTGTTGGCCCTGACATGGCGAACAGAAGCATAGCAGCCATCGACAGAAGGAGTAAGAGTCGTCTCATATTGGCTGGAAAGTTAACTTCCTCGGTTGAACAAAGACATTCTCTATTGGATACATTGATTTCCGTCATTTCGTCCGCTTTCGGGCTCGGCAATGTTTCTCTTGCCGGAGCCTGGGGACTAATCGGACGATTATCCAGTATTGTTTAGCTTAACCTTAGCGAGAACGACGCTGCTCTTCTAGCGGTCCATCGGACTTTGGTGGCGTTCAGCCCTGGATCGCCATTCACAAGTTCTCGGCAACAAGCACATCCAGGAACTTTAGCACTTCGGAAGAAGTCCAATCCTTCGGGCCGATAACCTTATAAGCGACCTTGCCTTTCTTGTCCACGATGTAAGTCTCCGGCCACATGCTCGTGCCGTAGAGTGTCGAGATCCGCTTGTCGAAATCTGCGTAGACTGGCAGTGTGAACCCATTCTCTTTCATGAAGCGATTCACAGGTTCCCAGGATTCATCCACGCTAAGGGCCACCATTTCAAACGGCTTGTTTGCCATTCGCCGTTGTAGCTGTTGCATGGACGGCAACTCGTCAAGGCAGGGCGGGCAAAAGGTGCCCCAGAAGTTGACGAGCACTACTTTGCCGCGAAGCTGAGAGAGTGAGAGTTCCTTGCCAGACTGGTCCTTGAAGCTGAACTCAGGGGCAAGTTCCCCCTGAACTGCGGGTCCAGAGCCGGACGAACAGCAAATGCTCGCGATGACTGCGATACCTGCGAAGGCCCAGAGGACTGTTCTCATTCGCCAGATTTCTGTTCCCATCGTGTGAAGGACGTAGAGGCCACGGCGTGCTCGATGGATCTCAATCCTAAGGATCCGGTGTCAAGACCGCGCCTCCGCTTCGCCACGTGCCAAGGAAACTTTAAGCAGTGGAGGCGTGACCAGCGTGGTGAGTATCACCATGATGAACACCGCGGAATAAGTGGAGCTGTTCACCACGGGACTCCCGCTCAACATGAGTGCCGCACCCATGCTAGCAAAAATCAGTCCCATTTCACCCCGTGGGATCATACCGATACCCACCGAAATGCGATCGAGACCTCTTTCGAGCACCGCTAAAGCGCTTCCAAGAATGGCAACGACAGTCAGCACGAGTGCAAATCCTAAGATGCTTGAGTTAGCAATAGTTTTCAAGTCCACTCTCACACCCATCAGAACAAAGAAAACCGGCACCAGAAACGATGAAATCAGCCGCAAGAGGTCGTCAATGGAGGGTTCGCCGCGCGCGCGGAAATCCCGATAGTGAACCGGGTCCAGAATAAGACCCGCTGCAAAAGCACCCACCATGGGAGCGAGCTCAATCCGGTTTGCTAAATCGGTGGGGCTTAGCGTCCGATTTCACAGGATGCTCTCCAGAGCGTTCGAGGAAGGATCCAAGCACAGCACCCTGACCTTGCTTTGGGAAACGCCAGCGTTTTGGCTAAGGTGCAACTCAGACGCGAGTCAATAAATGTCCGAGCTTGTCTTTCTTCGTCTTTAGGTAGCTGTGTGTGGATCGTCTTGGAGCCACTTCGATCGAGATGCGCTTGAGGACGTGCAACCCGCTCGCCTGAAGTGCTTTTACTTTCTCGGGGTTATTCGACAGAAGGTGTACGCGAACTATTCCCAGGTCTTTGAGGATTGCGGCGCATGCCTCATAGCTCCGGAGGTCCGCGTCGAAACCCAGTTTGCGGTTGGCTTCGACCGTATCGGCACCTTTGTCTTGAAACTCGTAGGCGATAAGTTTGTTCAGCAGCCCAATGCCACGGCCCTCTTCAGGGTGGTAGATGATAGCGCCACTGCCAGACTTATGTATCGCCCTGAGGGCAAACCTTAATTGATCACCACAGTCGCATCGAGTGGACGAAAAAACGTCACCCGTGAGGCATTGAGAATGAATCCGAACCAGGGGCGATGCAGCTTCAGAAACCTTCCCTTTGACCAGAACCACATAAGGGCTTTTCTTGCCGCGAGCAATCGCTTCATAGCCTAGAATCCGAAATTTCCCATATTTTGTAGGGAAGGCCGATTCGGAAACTTTGTGAACGGTCATTGATAATGCCGATCTTGGCAATCAGGATCCTGCTCAGAAAAAGGCGGCTGACCACTGTCTGCTCCAAGGCAGCTAGACTTTAGCCAAAAAGCGCTGTCGGTGTCAATTTTGGCTGGATATGGAGTGATTGATTTTTTGGGCTCTTTTCTGGCGTTTCGAACGACTGAAGGCAACCGAAAACACTCCGATTCACCCTTGACATTGATTCAGAAATTCATTACTTTCTGCCAGTTGTCAAAAAAGAGCACTTCGAAAGAGTTGGGGGGTGTCAGTTGAGTGGCTGAAGTCAGGCTTCAAGAGGGAGAGTCTTTGGAGAATGCTCTTCGTCGTTTCAAACGCAAAGTTCAGACGGAGGACATCATCAAAGAAGTAAAGAAGCACTCTTTCTACCTCAAGCCGGGAGAAAAAAAGCGCGTCAAGCAAGCGCTGGCCCGAAAGAGGAATCGAAAGAAGATCCGCAGAGATTATGATTGAAACTAGCTATGAATAGAGCTCAACCAAAGGGAGTTGAAGGAGTCTTAGCAGATTTCTTGGCGGGTTCACCGATCGGAGATCCTAATGGATTATCAGGATAAGACGCTGGTATGTGTGGAATGCGGTGGTGACTTCGTTTTCTCGGCTGGCGAGCAGCTGTTTTACGCGACCAAGAACTTCAAGAACGAACCCAAGCGGTGCAAGGATTGCAAATCGAAGAGGAACCAGGCCTTGAGTGCTCCCAGAACCAAAGTGGAGACGACGGCAACCTGCGCAAGCTGCGGTAAAGAAACAACGGTTCCGTTCAAGCCAACCCAAGGCAGGCCCGTTTATTGCCGAGAGTGTTTCTTGCAGCAGCGGCAGATTTCTGCGACCGCCTAATGGTCTGCTAGGATTTCTTTAGTTTGGAAGTTCAGAGCCCCCCGGGCAATGGGGGGCTTTTCTGTTTCAGGAGGATTCAAAGGAAGCCTGGAGGGCAGTAATCACCGCGGTATTAACTATGTCTTCCGGTTTGCAACCTCGCGACAGGTCGTTCGCGGGCCTGCGCAATCCTTGAAGAATGGGTCCGATGGCCTCAGCCCCCGCCATCCTCTCCACCAACTTATAGGCAATGTTTCCGGATTGCAGATCTGGAAAGATGAGTGTATTCGCGTTGCCAGCCACGCTGCTCGCCGGAGCTTTCATTTTGCCAACGGTTGCGACCAGTGCGGCATCCGCCTGAAGGTCACCGTCGATCTGAAGGTTTGGGTTGCGTTCTCTTGCCGTCCGCACGGCTTCGACGACTTTATCAACCAGAGGGTGTTGTGCACTTCCTTTCGTCGAAAAAGAGAGCAGCGCCACTTTGGGTTCCATGTGGAGCAGGAGCTGTGTGTTTCTTGCCGTTGCAATGGCGATGTCTGCCAGTTGGGAGGCGTCGGGAATGGGAACCACCGCACAGTCAGCAAAAAGCAGTGCTCCTTGATGCCCCAGAATGGAGTTCTTGAGCAGCATCAAGAAGAAGCTGGAAACCAACGAACAGCCCTCTTCCAGGCCGATGCAACGAAGAGCGGCACGAACCGTTTCTGCCGTGGTGTTGGTGGCGCCAGCCACCGACCCATCGCTCAGTCCGGTGCTGACCATCATGGCTCCAAAGTAAAGAGGCTGCTTCACTTGGCGCGACGCTTCGTCCCGCGTGACTCCCCTGGCTCGCATCTTGTCGTAGTACAGCGTTGCAAAGCGTTCCAGTTCATTCGAAGAATCGGGATCCAGCACGGGAAGATCTTCAATAGATGCGCTGATCTCTTTGGCGCGCTTTCGCACGGTGTCAGCATGACCGAGCAAGGTCACCTCCACAAGTCCCTCGCGTTGAAGTTGTGAAGCAGCAGCGAGCGTGCGATCGTCTGTTGCTTCAGGCAGCACAATTCTCTTCTTTCTTGCTTTAACTTGAGACTTAAGCTGGTCAAGCAGATGAGGAGTCAAGAAATTCCTCCTGAAGATTCATTGAAGCCAAGCGACGTCCGGAACAGGACGGGCTGGTATTCTCTAAGGATCTGAGTTTGGGAAGAGGAGAGATGGATAGGGGCTTCAGTGGTGCCAACAAAGCGCCAAGCCCACGACCGTCAACTACCGTGCTGCTTTGCGCTTGATGTCAATTCCAAGGCGCTTGACCTTGGAGTTCAAAGTTGAGAGCGGCACCGCGAATTTTTCTGCCGCCTCCGTTTGGCTCCAGTTGACACTCTCCAGCATCTGGACAATCACCTTCTTTTCGAAGCAATCCACGATTTCAAACAGCGATTGGCCGTCGAGAATGGAGATCTCATCCAGCGTCATTCTTGCAGCCGGAGCCGTCAAGTGTTCCGGAACGAGGTCAACGGTGATTTCGCTTTGCGGTGATAGAACCACAGCTCTCTCGATCACATTCTCCAACTCGCGCACGTTGCCGGGCCAATCATACTCGACCAGAAGCTTCAAGACTTCGGGAGCAACCTGGCAGTGGGGTTTTGCGTTCTCGTCGCAGAACTTTCGCACGAAGTGGCCGATCAACAGAGGAACGTCTTCCTTGCGTTCGCGGAGTGGCGGTAACTGCACCGAGATGACATTGAGCCGATAGTACAAGTCAGCCCGGAATCGCCCTTGATCAACAAGGGTTTTCAGATCGACGTTCGTTGCGGCAATGATCCTCGCATCAACTTTGATGGTCTCGATCCCGCCCAGCCGCATGAACTCGCGCTCCTGCAGCACTCGGAGGAGCTTGGCTTGAGTTTCCAGGCTGATGGTTCCTATCTCATCGAAGAAGATGGAGCCGTGATCGGCCACTTCGAACAGCCCCTTCTTGGAAGAGATCGCGCTCGTGAAGGCACCCTTGAGATGCCCGAATAGTGTGCTTTCGAGTAGATCGGTCGGCAGGCTTCCGCTATTAACTGTGACGAAAGCATTCTCCGAACGGTTGCTGTTCGCATGGATGGCTTTGGCGATGAGCTCTTTTCCTGTTCCGCTCTCGCCTTGAATGAGGACCGTGCTACGGCTCTGGGCCACTTGAGTGACGAGATCAAAGATCTTCAACATCTTCTCGCTCTTGCCGATGATGTTGGAGAACCCATAGCGCTGTTTGAGAGCTTTTTTCAGCTCGCGGTTTTCAAGCTGCAGCTTGCGCTGCTGAATGCCATTGCGGATGTCGAGCAAGAGTTTTTCGTTGTCCCAGGGCTTCGTGACGTAGTCGGCGGCCCCAGCTTTGATAGCGCTAACAGCATTCTCGATTGTTCCAAACGCTGTAATCATGATGATCGCTGTCTCGGGCGAGGATAAATGGATCTCCTTTAACACCTCGAGCCCGTTCTTGTCGGGCATCATCACGTCCAGAAGAACCAGATCGAAGAACTCCGACTCCAGTTTCTTCAAACCCTCGGTGCCGTTTTCCGCCAGTGTGACTTTGTAGTTGGCATCAGACAGCAGCAGTTCCAGGTTTTCCCGGATGGCCGACTCATCATCCACCACCAGGATGGATCCCTCATGACTTGGCATCGATTCCCTCTTGATCAAACGTTGGCAACTTTTCTTGCGGCGGGAAATTCCAAAGTGAAACGGGTTCCGTGGCCAGGTTTGGAATCCACGGAAATCTTTCCGGAGTGCTCTTGAATGATTCCATAAGTGACGGACAAGCCAAGCCCCGTGCCTCGTCCGAGCTCTTTCGTCGTGAAGAATGGATCGTAAACCTTCTTCAAGTGCTCCTCGGCGATGCCAACGCCAGTATCAACCACTTCAATTCGAAAGGCCGAATCAGGACTGGAAGTGCGAACCAGGAGCTCTCCGCCGTCCGGCATGGCGTCTTTGGCATTGATGAAGAGATTGAGAAAGACCTGCTGAAGCTTGCCGGGATTTCCAAAAACCTGGGGAACGCTAGAACTGAATTCCCGTTTGACGCGGACTTTTGCGATTTTGAACTGGTGCTCCAGGAGCGAAAGAGTGTCGCCAACCACGCCATGCAAATCGACGACTCGAAATTCGGAGCCGCTGGTTCTGGAAAAATTCAGAAGGCTGTTCACAATTTCGGAAGCACGGAAGGACTGCTTGATGATCTTATCCAGAATCTTGGCCTTCGGGTCTTCCTGATGAAGCTGCTTGTAGAGCATCTGGCTGTAGCTGGAGACGACCGCCAATGGAGTGTTTACCTCGTGCGCGACCCCCGCGGCGAGCAGGCCGATTGAAGTCAGCTTTTCCGACTGGATCAACTGGTCTTCCATCTTCACTCGTTCAGTCTTGTCATCAAGAATCATCAACTGGCCCGAAACCTCGCCGTTCCGCCCAAACAAGGGAGTCAACGTGACATCTGCCACCAATGTTTCCGAGCTCAATCGAAGCGGAAACTTGTAGAGCTTGAATGCATCCGAAGCTCCGTGCGAATTGGCCTTGCCGCGGGAATGGATCGCATCGATCAGGTTTCTTGGGAAGTGATCCGCCAGACAAGTACCAATGGCCTCAGCTCTCCCGACCCCCATTAGGGCCTCCATCCGGGTATTCCAGCCCTCAATCCGGTCGTCCAGACCAAGGACCGCCACACCCACGCTGATGGATTCCACAATGCTCTCGTTGTGATCCTTAAGGCGACGCAGTTCTTCGGCCTTCTCGTGAATCGATTCATACAGCCTGCTGTTCTCAATCGCGATGGCAACGTAGCCGGCAATCGTCATCAACAGCTCAACGTCCTCGCTGGTCAACAGCTCGCCCCGGGCTGTGCGACCCAGGCCGATAAAAGCGATGGTGTGCCCCTTGGTGATGCAAGGCAGGTAGTAGTTGAGATCCAGTTGCCTCAATACGTCGCGATGTTCGGGGTCTTCAGAGACCAATGTCCGGAGATTCTCGTAGAACAGATAGCCCTTGGCCAGCGCTGGGCGTTGGGGGTCCAGAAAACTCAAGGCAGCCTCGTTCACGTTGGGGACGCCTCCCATCGACTTTACCAGCCGGAACCCGTTTTCACCGGCCATAAGGAGAGCGATCTTGTCCACCGACAAGGTGCGGCTTAAGCGCTCCACCACGGTGTCCAGCAGCCGTTTCAAATTAACTTCAGCACCGAGCGTCCTGCCGAATTCAATCAGCGTCTGCCGATAGTCATAGCGCTCTCGGTAGAAGTATTTGTCGACCTTGACCTGGATCCAGTTCCGCAGAGGAGAAAAGATAAACGCGGCAACGACAATTGAAATAATGACCCAGATCCGGTTAGCCCCTGAGGCCCTGAACACTTCGCTGACAAAGGCAATGAGTCCAAAGTAGAAACCTACCACCGCCAACGATGCCAGCGTCGAAGCCACGCCACGCTTGAAAATAATGTCTACGTCCATCAAGCGATACTTGATGATGGCATAGCCGAAAGTGAGCGGAATGAAAACCAGTGGGAAGACGGTTACTTCCATCCAGAACGAAGGAACCACACCAAACCAATAGGGCACCGCATAGCCGAAGAAGAACGGGAAGGCACCCAAAGTGGTTCCAACGACAATCCACTTCATCTGTTGCTTCAAGGTCTGATTCGAACTGGTCGCATAAGTGTTGCACAGAGTTACCACGCCCAAAAGAAACAGAATGGCGAAATGGAGGGTGTGGATTTTGTCTAGCAAGACACGGAGCGATAAAGGCGCCTGGAGCAGATTCAAGCCCCCTGAAACGAACAACACCTGGACAGCGGCCAGCACCAGAGCGGGAACATAGACCGCATACACGAGGTAAGGAAACGATTTCAGCAGACTCCGGCGTTCGGGAAAGCAAAGGCAAAAGTGCAAGAACAACGGAGGGAGCAGAAGAAAGGCGATCTCGTCGAGCCAGTAGATGGTCCAATCGAATTCGTTGAGTTTGTTCGTGTACGAGAAAGCATAAACAACGAAAGAAACAATGCAGATGGCATAAAAGTGCAGCGCGCCGGTTGCCTGCCAGCGGCGCAGAAAGATAAACACTCCAATGAAGAGATAAAGAAAACCGACGAACTCCAGAAAGCGTTTGAACCTTAGATGGGTCTCCTGTGGAGCCACGATAACGGTTGTTGTAAAACGTGTTTCACCGCGCTTCAGTGAATACGTGGCCTTCGACCAAACACCAAGCTCGTAGAGTTTTCGCGAAACCTCCGTTGCACTCGCGATCTTCTTGTTTCCGATGGCCTCCAAAACATCGCCCCGTTGGATCCCAGCCCGTTCCGCGGGTCCTCTTCGATCCACGATATAGGCCTCAACCCCCCGGGCGGTTGCATTCCAACCACAACCGTCATCAGGCGTTACGTAGCGGCCTTTCTGTACGCTGTTGATCAGACCCAAGACCGTCAAAGTCGCCGTCACCAACACTATGATGGCTGTTCTAAAGCTGAACCTGACTGTCATGTTCCTCGCCGGAAACCCTTAGGACTGTGAGACTAGCGTTTGCAGTTTTGATGCCAAGGTTGTGGCATCGACTGCAGTCAGTAAAATAAACATATGATGCAGCTTACAAGCCTGATCGGCGTCAATTCAAGAAGCGAGACCGTGACGATACATTTTTTGGAATTTATCGCTACCGAATACTGTATCGATTTGAGATGCTGGGGCTTACAGCCGGAGGTGGGAGGGACTGAGCCAGCCTTAGAACTTCAAGTTGATCCCGCCCCGCACCGATCTGGCAGGTTGCAGAAACTCAACCCGTCTCAAACTGGCTGACTGGTAGAGTTCGGGATTGCTGCGGCCAAATAGATTCCTAACATCGAGCTGGGCTTCGATCTTCCCAGGAATGAATTTACCAAAATACGGTATGGCTTGAACGAAGGCCAAGCTCAATCCTGGAGAATTCGATTCAAAAACGGCCTGGTAAGGATCGACAATCGTGATCGACTCGTCCGACATCCAGCGGTAAGTGGCAGCGATCTGAGTGTGGGTCAAGGGAAGCTTCGACCGGACGCGGGCTGCCACCATGTGCAAATTGCGTGCGGCAAACTCCGAGAAGTTCCGGTCGGATTGGAGACCCGAGCCATAGGTATAACCAACAACGCTCTCCATCGCCCCGAGGAGCTGGCGGTAGGTGAGGCGGAGCCCTCGTGATTCAGGTAACCGCTCAGGGCCCGTAACCGAGTTGAGATAGTTGGACGCAACTTCGTCGGTGTATACGGCGGCGCTGAACCGCGCTTTCCCAAAAGTTTGCTCGGTTTCGGCTTCGGTGTGCGTCACACGATTCAAACCGAGATTCAAGCGATTCCCGAAATCATGCCGAAAAGGCGATGTAAGTTCCAGGGAGTCGCCTTCACTCAACTCCAAAGTGCGTTGCATTTGTGGAAGCGACTTCGTGCGGGAAAAACTGTACCGGCTGCCTGCAGAGGGCCGGAACCGCACGCCCCACCTCGGACGGAACCAGGGAGCACTGCTGCTTGGATCCGTCAACTGCAATTCGGCGCCATACATGACGGACAACATTTCAGAGAGCTTCAGCTCATCCTGAAGATCCAGATTGTACATGTTGAGACGATGCACGTTCTGATCGGGAACGTGAGAGAGCGGAAGCGAAACGTAGGGAAGAATTCCCAAGCTGAGCCGAGCTGAAGTGCTGTGCCGATCAGACTCGCGAAACCTCAGCAGAGAGTCAAGCTCTGCAAACCCTGAGTCGGACACTACGCCAGCAACAACCCAGGTTGCAGAGGTTCCGACATCCTTGATGAATGCGAAATCTGTAAATGTGTTGCCAGCGCCCGCCAACTCCGGCGAGGCGGAATACGCGGCAGTCGAAAAACCCACGACGCCACGAATGCCATTTCCGTTCCGAGCACTCTTCTGATCTCCCTGTTCCTCCCGACTGCCGGCATCTGCTTCGAAGACTCGTAGGATGGGACGCGTAGAAGAGGCACTGCGTAGTACAGACTCGATATCTTCCCGAACAGTCTCCGGGAGACTTCCGGGCGAAACGCCAAGAATCGACTGCAAGTACAGATTCTCAAGAATGAGGGTCAAGTCCGCTATCTTGCCGGCGACCACTCCGACTTGGGATTGGATAAAGGGCAGGTAGCTGGCCAGGCTCGCTTTGAGAGAATAGAATCCTGGAGCGACGCCCCGCATCTCAAATCGTCCGGTGCCATCCGTGGTTACGGTTTGTACGATCTTGGGATTAAATTGACCACGCAGCAGACTGACAGCGACTCCTGCCAAAGGCGCGCCCCGCGAATCCTTCACAATGCCGGCAAGTCCGCCCGCGTTGGCCGCCAACACATTTTTGTCGAGACCCAGCAACAAGCCGCCGACTAGAAGGAACATCCCGGGCAAAAGCTTGGGAACTCTCATGTTTCTCATCGCCTTCGTTAATTTTTGCAAACGCAAAGGAGGAGATAGCCTACCAGAGAAGGGAAGCAGTCCAACCGACACACCTTAACACTACCTCACCTCAAACTTTGCAACAGGCGAGATGGTCCGCTTGGTCAAATTGTCTGTCACATTTACGATCAGACTATACCGGCCAGGTTCCAGATCCTTTAGCGGGTACAGCTTCTCCAGAGTCATTTGTTGGGAAGCACCCGTCAACTTGTCCTGTTCTTCCATGAAGCGCGAGACTTCCTTCTCGCCTTTCCGCAGAACATATTCAATTGTAGCTGAGGGCTTGTGCGTCTTTTCGTCTAGTGCCAGATTGTAAATCTGGAAATAGATACCCATCATCTTGTCGCGCGAAAAACTGACGTTCACGTTGGGATGAACCTTGGAACCGCCAATGATGAACTGGCCAGCGGCCACTTGTTTGAGGGAAAGCTTCTCGATGTTGTCTGCCAGAATAATACTGCTGGCGGACAGCTTGTCTTCTTCAAACTTGGGCACGCTGAAACCTTTGTAGATCGTCCCCATGTTTCCGCTGTTAAGGTCCTTCACGATCAGTTCCAGTTTGTAAAGTCCGGAACGCAGCGGCAGAGCTTTCTGATAGAGAGACCGCCTTTCCAACGCCTGCTTGAAGAGCGACTCTGGCACGTCCTGAATCACGACGTCTTCGAAGACCTGAGCCACGCGGCCCGTAATCGTTGAGATCCGTCCGTAGATGTTGACGGCGGCGCGCTGGACACCCTCCTTACTCTGAAAGGTCATGTCCTTGTTCTGAAGCTGAATCGTAATCGGAGTCAGCACGGTGTCTTCGGTGATCTTGATGAAATCCGTGCGGTAGTCGAACGGCATCAGGTTGTAAGAAATCTTGGTATTCACCACCGTTTCCAGATCTTTGAACTTGATCTGGGGAGGGCGTTGCAGGGCCACAAACTGCTGGAGCCGCTCAAACTGGTTGTAACGAATTCCGCGACCTCCGAGAGCTTGACCCATGCGGGTGCCGTCAGTGTTATTGAAACGGTCGGCCTTGCTCGCCAAGCCCATCGCTTCCATGTCCGTCAGGCCAGCGTTCGGCACATAGAGTAACGCGTCCTTCTCAGAGGGATCCATCGTCATGCGGTACTCGCCACTCATCGTCGGGTCCACGAATTCGATGATGACCTCGTTGCCCAGCCCCTGTCCCTCAAGGTATCGATAGCGCCAGGTTTCAAACGGAAATGTGCTGGTGGTGCCACCGCCTTCTTCCTGAGGTCGAAGATAGCTGCCACCGCTCGGGTGTGATTCAATCTGATCGGGCGGACCCCAGGTGATATAGATCCGTCCGCGATCGGTCTTCCACCCTGGCTTGCCCGAAGCGTAGCGTTCGTTCGAAAACGCAATGCGGCGATAGTGTTCGTCGCGCGTCTCGTTTTCGATCGTGTCCGGGGAAGGATCTCTTCGCAACCAGAACGACTCAATGAATTGGTAGCGCTCGTCGTCCGTCGTGAGCCGCTTAAACGACGCCTTTTCCTCGTCCGTAATGATGTACACCACATCCTGTTCCAGCCATTTCTTGAGAAACTGATCGGAGGTTTCCTGTCTCAGCGACTTCTCACGGTCCTTGTCCTTCTTCTTGTCTCCCAAGACCAGCAGCGTCGAACAGCCAACCAGCGCGAGAGTCAAGAAAGATGCCAGAAATCGCGGGAATTTTGATGGGTATCTCATTGCAGCCCTTGTGGGAATCTTGAAGAATTGATTAGGTTTTCCTGCAGGTTTAACACATGAAGATTATAGATCAGCCAGTCCTCTAGTCAATACTTTGTTTATTAGGGTCGGATGTGGGGTTGGCCAAGTCCGTTGCCTCGTTTCCAGCTACAAACACGATTCCATGAGACGGCCCGGTCAGCCTGTCCATGGAACCGATAAGTTCGAACAACAAAAAAGGCGGATGAGAAGTCTCATCCGCCTCGAAAAAACAGAAATCAGGGCCAGTTAGAAAATGAACTTAACCATGAACCGGCCTGCAAACCCGTCGTTGAAGAAGCTATACTTCCCATAAGTCGGGTCGACCGCCCAGTTCTTCGCTGGATCCAAGGAGTTAGGATCCGAGGTTCGAGTCCGGTCCTTGGCGTAGGTTGTTTGTGCTAGCAATGCCCTCCAGTCATAACCCTTCAGAAGGTCTACATTGTCCAAGACAATCCCAGAACTACTATCGCGATAACGGGTCACGATATTCTGCATATAGCGCGCCGTCTTCTGGTTGAACACATTGACTGCATTGAATTCAAAGCGCAGCCTCTTGGTCTCACCGAGCTTGACCTCGTGAGAAACCAGGAAATCGGTTGTGTTCAGAAACGGCAGGCGTCCTGCGTCACCCCGTCCGTTGACAAAGAGCGGAACCTGGTGACTGTTCTCAACTCGAGTGGTGATGGGAGTTCCACTACCCCCGTCGAAGCGAGCGCCTAGTTCGCTTCCCCATTTCAGCTTGTAAGAACCATACAACTTGAAAACGTGGGGCCGATCGGTTTCCAAACGGCCTGAAAGGAAATTGCCGCGGGAGTCGAACTGGATGTCGTCCGTGTCATAGTCGCGATTGGCATTACCACCCGGCCGAGCGAGTGAGGTAAAAGGCGACTGGTCAACACTCCAGGACTGGTTGGGCAGCGCGCCATTTACAATTTCATCGGTGCTGCTCAACCCGGCATAGTTTCCGTAGAGGCGGCTAAACGTATAGTTCCCACCCAGCAACCAGCCGTCGGCGAAACGGCGATTCAACGATAGCTCCAATGCATCGTACCGGCGATCCGGCCGAGGCATGTTGTAGTCCGCTGTGCTGGTGTAGTGATTGATTTGCTTCACAAAGCGGCCTTCGCCAGGGTTTCCGATTGTGTAGACTTCGCTGCCGTCTACCAGTCGACCGATATCCTCGATGGTCCGGCTCAATCGGGCTCTGACGTAGTGAGCGGAGACAACCAACTGTGGGTTCAATTGGTGTTCGACGCCAAACACCATGTTGTCAACGAAAATGGGCTTCAGGTTCGGATCGACCGAATCGGCGTCAAAAGCGGGGATGCGGTAATCCTGGAAGGAACCAGGAGCAGACGACCAGAGGTTTCTACCCTGAAGATTATTCAGCCCGAGAGAAAAGATATCCAGGGTATCGAGGGAATACCACCTCTCCTGCCAGATGTCACCGCCAAAGGAGCCGCGGACTAATTCAAACTTCGTCCAATCGAACAAGCGGCCCCAGCTACCAAAGACCTTCGTCTTTCCATTGCCAAATAGATCCACGCTCGCGCCAAGCCGTGGTGCCAGCTTATCACCCCAGCCAAACTTGATGGCAACATCCTTGACGGCACGGTTGAACGAAGGGATTTCCTCTCTTTCCGTCCTCAAGCCCAGACTGAGCGTGACTCGAGGATGAATCTGCCATTGGTCTTGAAGGTACATATGGGCGATTCCTGAGCTGCCAGAACCGAGTGTACCGATTGAGCGGACACGATAGTGTCCATATTGGCCCCGATCTGTGATTCCCGTCGCAACGCTTCTGAATGAGCGATCCCAGTAGATGGCGACGTTGTAGCCGCCGCCTTGATAGCCATTGCTTACGACATTGGCCATTTTTTGAAAGCCAGTGCCGCCTTTCAGGTTGTGAGTCCCTCCAAAGCGGAAAGTCTTGCTGTAATCGGCCATGTAGAAACCGCGACTGGTCACATCGTAGTAGGTAACAGTGGTGAGCGGAACGTCGAAGTAATTAACCGGTTGCTGTAAGGCCGGTGGAATCTGAAAAGGCAAGCCAATTCCGGAAACGTTGTAGCGGGTCTGATGTTTGTCCGGCGTATTCGTGTCTTTAAAGTTGTCCCAGAAATAACCGCCGCGAAAGCTTAGCAGGCTGTTGCTGGAGAGGGTGACATCCACCGACCCCGTATAGCTGCTTTTGGGTAAGTACCAACCCTGCTTCCGATAGGATTCGTAGTTCGTACTGGGGTTCAGGTTGCAGTCCGCACAATAGCCCGTGAAACTAGGAATCAAACCGGTTCTCTTCTGGGTCGTGTACAACCAAGCAAAGTTGGTGCGAACGCGGCTAACCGGATCCCACGACAGCTTGTTGAACATGCTGATGGAATTCCGGTCGCTAGTGAACGTGCTGGGACCGTTGGAGAATTTGATATTCGCTTCCTGTCGCCGCCAGTTGGGAGTGATCGATGTAAAGAAGTACAACTTGTTTCTGAGAAAAGGTCCACCCAGGGAACCACCGAACTCATTATTGTGGTCTTTGATCTTGCTGTCCTGAAAGTATGTGGTCTGGAGCTCAGTCACTGGATCGGTTTGTAGCCGCTGCGTAGGGCCGGCATTGAGGTTGGACCCGTAATTGTACCAGTGCGCCTCGCCATGGAACTGATTATCACCTGACTTCGTCACAGCGCTGATCACGCCACCGAGCGCACCTCCATACTCAGCTTCGATTCCAGAAGTCTTAACTTGCACTTCCTGCAGGAATTCATAGACCGCGTCCTGACGCGAATCGCCGTTGAGAACACCGGTGACCGAAAGCCCGTCAACCGTGAAGTTATTCTCTGCCGCACTCGCGCCGTTAACCTGGATTCCGCCTTCAATTCGTCCCGAATTGACCGACGGAGCAGTCAGCGCCACGTCCTGAAAGCTTCGCGCCTTGGGCATCCGACTAAATTCTTCTTCGGTCACATTGTGGGACACTGCCGTGCTGATGGTATCGATCAACGTGGTACCGCTGGTGACCTCGACAATCTGCTCGACGGCGCCGACCTGCATCGAGGTGTTGACGTCGATTGTTTTTCCGAGAAGCAGGATCACATCCTGCACAACGGCGTTGGAAAAGCCTGCCAGCTCGAAATTTGCCGTGTATCGCCCGGGTTCAAGCTCGCGGATAACGTAGGTACCGTTGCCGTCGGTCTTGGTGCTGACAGCCCGGCCAGAGGCCTTGTTTGTCAGGGTCACCGACACTCCAGGCAGTACCCCTCCACTTTGATCCTTGACAACTCCGGCAATATTTCCGTTTCTTTCCTGAGCTATCACGATGGTTGCGCTCAAGAGCAATAGCGCGACAGCCAGAAATACCGCGAGGCTTAAAAGCGGAAGTCCCGCCGGCAGCCCGATTGGCGACTTAGTCTTGGTGGTCATACCCATTCTCCTTAATTGATTGTTGACTGCGGAAGAGCTCTAGAGAGCCAGGCTTCAATCAGTTTCCGAGGGTTCGAGCTTGAGGAGGAACAGGAACGGCCCTGAATGTCCATCGTTTCGGCGTCAGTCTATGAGTTTGAGTGAGCTCAGTGGAGAAGCTTCGTGGAGCTCTTCGGGTCCAACATCGAACCAAAAAGCTCGCGTGGTGAGGAGACTCATGGTCTTCTCAAATGGTCGGGCCAAATCCTTTGACCCTACCTGACTTGGTTCAGGGCTGTTGTGCAAAATCTCTTCCAAACAGGGACCGCCGCGACCCTCTTGCCGAATACTCCAAACAACAAAACAACTTAAACTTTCAGAGCAGTTGCTGCTCGACTATCGCCAGTAATCCGACAAGTCGCAGTAGTATATTTTTTCGTATGATACAATCAATTCATACGAAATTTCGTTGTTGGCAGGGTGCAGGGTCTGGCTTTGGGTGATTGTCCCCATCCCTCGTGGACATTGACCCATCGACAAGCGGCAGAGCTTTGGCAAAATGACGATCAGGCTCACAGGCAGTGGTTAATGTGGGATTTGCGGTCTCAGCGGCGAACGGCGGTGGGCGGGGCATCGCCGCCAAGGACAGCGAGCCGGGACCCACATTTAATGTCCGTTGGGTCAGGAACGAGCCGTGTTCCAAGTGGAAGTTGCTGCGGCAGCGGATTTTTTTTTGGTATGATGCGTTCGTTGAAGGGACGGGAGCCGATCATTCCTGGAAGGTCTAACCCCAAATTTACTTCGTTGTTGAAACATTCCCTCCACGGCACGCGTATCAGCGTAGGAAGAGCAGCATTGGGGCAAGTTGCATTTGGAAAAACCTTTCCGGCCCGTTACCTCTGATTTGGAGAACTCATGAGTAAAACCAAGAAGATCGTCATCGGGAGCGTTGCGGCGCTTGTGGTCTCGATTGGCGGATTCGCCTATTACAAAGCGCAGCAAGCGAAGATCGTCAAAGTTCAAACTGGAAAAGTGGTCAAGATGGAGGAATTGGTGCAGACGGTGTCTGCCTCCGGCGAGATCAAGCCTCTGAAGTACATCAACATCACAGCAAACTCCAATGGGCGAATTGTGGAGATCCCGATCAAGGAGGGCGATCGCGTCAAGAAGGGCGACTTGCTGCTGAAGCAAGAATCGGTCCAGCCTTCCGCCGAACTCCGGAGCACCGAAGCAATGCTGCAGCAGGCCCTGACCGACGCGGAGGGCTCTGAAGCGGCCTACCGCGCTGCCGAAGCCACTTTGAAGACGATGCAGGCAGACTTGGTACGGATCAAAGCGGACTTCGAAAAGGCGCGACTGGACCTTGAGCGCAGTGAGAACCTCCTCAAGGAAGGGCTAATCTCCAAGCAGCAATTTGACCAATACCAGGCATCCTTTGATGTCGCGAAGGCTCAAATCGACGCCAGCCAGGCCCGCATTCAGCAGTCCCAGGCAGAGTTAAACCGGTCCGATCGCGGGCGGGCTTCTGCCCGCGGCCGCATTGCTCAACAGCAGGCTTCCATCGCCCGGAGCACGGATGTGGTGAATAAGACCATCTACACGGCGCCGCTGGATGCCATTGTCACCAACCTCCCCGTGCGTGTCGGTGAATCGGCAGTACCCGGAATTCAAAACTCGATAGGAAGCGGCCTCATGACCCTGGCTGATCTGTCCGTCATCACGGCGGAAGTCAAGGTTGATGAAACCGACATCATTAATGTCAAGTTAGGACAGCAAGCCGAAGTGACCATCGATGCTATCCCCAATAAAACCTTTAAGGGGGCCGTGACAGAAGTCGGAAGTAGTGCTTTGACGCGTTCAGGGCAAGCGGCTGGCACAAGTAATACCACCGGCACTTCCAGCCAGGAAGCCAAGGACTTCAAAGTAGTGGTGACTTTGCTGGAACCGACTGCCGAGCTGAAGCCAGGACTTTCAACGACCGCCAGGATCACCACCGCGACGCGCCAGAACGTATTGGCCATTCCGATCCAGGCGCTCACAATCAGAGAAAATGACAAGGAAAAGGAAGGCCAGGCACCGTCTTCAAATCCAAGCACCGCAAAGGCGGCGGGAAGCGGTGAGGCAATTCCAAAAGGAGGAACCGTTTCTGCTTCCAAGACGTCTAAGAAGAAAGAAGAGCAGGGTGTTTTCATTCTACGCGACGGAAAAGCCATGTTTGTTCCGGTCACCACAGGGATTACCGGACAAACGGAAATCGAGGTTCTTACCGGGCTGAAGGAAGGGGACGAAATCGTTACGGGGAGCTACAAGACGTTGCGCACGCTCAAGACAGACGCCAAAGTCAAAGTCGACAATAAAGAAGTCAAGGATGAGAAGAAGGCGTAGCAAGAAGCGGTCAGCCAATGGCTGCGTGCTTGAAGAAAGGGTAATCAATCTCTCATGTCCGAAACTCAAGGAAGCAACGGGCACCTGATCAAGACTGACAACCTGTGGAAGACCTATGAGATGGGTGCGGAAAAAATCCATGCCCTGGCTGGAGTTTCCTTTACGGTCACAAAAGGTGAGTATCTAGCCATCATGGGCCCTTCCGGTTCGGGAAAGTCCACGTTAATGAACCTGATTGGCTGCCTTGATACCCCCACACAGGGACAGTATTTCATCAATGGGCGGCTCGTCAGTGCGATGAATGATGACGAACTGGCCTTCATTCGGAATCGTGAAATTGGGTTTGTCTTCCAGACCTTCAACCTACTGGCTCGGGCTACCGCGCTCCACAACGTTGAGTTGCCTTTAATCTATAACGGAACTCCGGCTCAGGAGCGTATTGAACGGGCGAAGGGTGCACTTCGTATGGTGGAACTGGAGCAAAGGATGACGCACAAGCCCAATGAGCTTTCAGGCGGCCAGCGACAAAGAGTTGCGATCGCCCGAGCCCTGGTTAACAATCCTTCCATTTTGCTGGCCGACGAACCCACAGGGAACCTGGATTCTGCGACCGGCGTGGAGATCATGAACCTGTTTGAGAAGCTTCACGAGCAGGGCAACACCATCATTGTGGTGACGCATGAACACGACGTCGCACAGCATGCTTACCGAACCATCCACATCCGCGACGGCAAGGTTGCATCCGACGAGCGCCGTGCCTAATGAAATGCCTGTTGTGTGAGTCTCGAAAGGGCAAGCGTTTTTGTCCGGCGAAAGCTGGCCAGATTTGCCCCGTCTGCTGCGGCACCAAGCGTGAAGTCGAGATCGACTGCCCCTCGGATTGTGTCTATCTCCACGCCGGCCGGGAATATGAGAGTAGCAAACTGGCACGTACTGCACTTCCGCCCCGGCGGACCGAACGGCTCTGGGAGCCATCTTTTTTGCGCGCCCACTACGCGCTGATGATGCGGATGTCTCACGTCATCACGGCGGTGCGTCGCAATGCTCCCGAGCTTGCTGATGGCGATGTCCAGGCGACCTTCGATTCTCTTCTGCAGACTTTCAATACCCTCGACAAAGGCATCTACTACGACTTTGCGCCTGAGCGTGTCATTCAACGAGAACTGTATCTGGCGCTGAAACAGTTGCTCGACGGTCCCGTCGAATCCCGACTTGTTGCGGAACCCCGCCCGACTACAAGTCAAATCCTCGATGCGTTGCAGTTCATGAAGGAGCTATCCGCCGAAATCACCTTGCCGCGTCCGAAGAGCCGTGCGTTCTTGGATCACCTCGAGGGCATCGCGCGCGATTTCGTGCAGGGTCAGCCCGAAGAACCCAAACTCATCATGCCTGCGGAATTCTGATTACGCGAAGCTAAGCCGGAGACCAAAAAGACCACCGGTGACACGGGACTCTCATGGCCGCGAATGCACGCGAATAAGCGCCGATGTCTGCTGCCTTTCAAGCGCACCATCCACCGCTTGGACGCAGAACGATAGAATTGTCTGATCTGGAGCTTAAGAAATTCTACATGCATGGAAAGCCTTGTGGAGAGAGGGTTGAGAAGATTCACCCGGAGTTCAGCCTTCCATAGTTCGCGTTCATTTGCGTCCATTCGCGGTAAGGTGAGGTGGAGGAGCATCGTCTCCTGCAATCACAACTCACTCAAGATCTTCTCCAGGCTTGCCGCGGGATCCGACGAACCTGTAATGGGCCGGCCAATCACCAGGTAATCGGCGCCCGCTTGCAGGGCGGCGGCGGGCGTTGCAATACGGACCTGGTCGTTCACTTCACTGCCTGCTGGGCGGATGCCGGGAGTGACAATCTTCATCGCTCTCCCCAAATGCCCTCGCAACAGGCTCAACTCTGAGGGTGACGCGACAACGCCGTCCAGTCCAGCTTCCTCCGCGAGTTTTGCGAGCCGCCTCACTTGCAGAGCAACGCCCGTGCTCACCCCAACCTCCACCAAGTCTTCATCAGCCAGGCTGGTCAGCACGGTCACACCTAGCAGTTGCGGCCTTTCTGCGGCACCGCGCGTTTGCTTCAGAGCGTTTGCCGCAGAGGACATCATCTTCACACCGCCGCCCGTGTGCAACGTCAGCATTGAGGTGCCCAACTCGGCGGCCGCCAGCACCGCTTTGGTCACTGTGTTGGGAATGTCATGGAACTTGAGATCGAGAAAAACCTTCTCACCCTGACGCACAATCTCCCGCACAAACTCCGGTCCTTCAGAGGTGAAGAGCTGGCTGCCAACCTTGAAGAGGCCCACACGCCCCTTCAATTGCCTTACAAGGTTGAGAGCTTCCGCTCTGCTATCGACGTCGAGTGCGACGATGATCTGATTCATCGGTGTGAATTCTTAGAGGACTTGGGCCCCGCTCAGCCTCATCGGCGAGGGCCTCCGAGCATCTCACGGAACCATTTCTGCTTTACAAACTCCAGGACCTGAGTCCAGTCCAAGAGATCGCCCGGATGCTTCTCGCGCATCTTCCCGGCTTCGGTGCGAGACGCGTACGCTGAAAGATTGATAGACATCGGGCTCATCATGGAATTGGATTGGAGATAACACGCAGTCTTCGCGTTCAACATTTTGCCCGGCTGGTTGAAGTGCACGGACCAGAGCGATTGAATCTCAGCGGGCCTCACCATCGCTTTGATGACGAAGGCAGCCATGCATTCAGTGGCATCGAAAATTAGAGCTTTCCCCTTGGTGGTTTTGATTCTCCCACCGTATTCCTTCTCGGTGATGATCATTCGACAGTAGTCGCAGGTCGGCCGCCCGCGATCCTCGCCGGCAATCAGCGCGGCTGGCCAGGCAATGAGAGACACAACCCACAACAGAATGCACCGCTTCATCTGGAGTCCCCTCTAACTCTTCAGACTACCGACCACTGACTGCAGCCTCTGTATTCCCTTGCGCTGGCAGAATGCGTTCAAGCCGTCGATGATTTTGACGGCCGCTGCCGGATCGAGGAAATTAGCTGTTCCGATTTCGATGGCTCGAGCGCCGGCAATCAGAAACTCAAGCGCGTCTTCTGCCGTTCGGATGCCGCCAATGCCGATCACCGGAATTCTGACTCCGCGAGCCACTTGATAAACCATGCGCAATGCCACTGGCTTGATCGCGGGCCCCGAAAGCCCGCCGGTCAGGTTTCCCAGCCGCGGGCTGCCCGTTTCCGTATCGATCGACATTCCGAGCAGAGTATTGATCAGCGACAGCGCATCCGCCCCGGCGTCCTCTGCTGCCCTGGCAATGACGACGATATCTGTGACATTGGGAGAAAGCTTGACGATTACGGGCCGGGAGGCAACCTGTTTAATCGCTTTCACCACCTCATGCGTGGCTGCAGGATCTGACCCATAGACGATCCCACCCCTCTTGACATTCGGACAGGAAATATTGATTTCGTATCCTGCGAGACCCTGAGCGCGATTCAACACTTCCACGACCCGAACATAGTCTTCGGGCGTCTGCCCGAAAACATTGGCAAAGATCGCCGTGTCGTAGCGTCTCAGCAGCGGAAGTTTCTCGGAGACAAACCGCTCCACTCCCACATTCTGCAGGCCGATGGCGTTGAGCATACCTGCAGCGGTCTCATGAAGGCGTGGAGGCGAGGCGCCTCGCATCGGAGCCACCGAGAGTCCTTTCACCACCAAGCCGCCCAGCCGGTTCAAATCGATCAGGTCGCAAAACTCCTCGCCGTAACCGAAGGTTCCGCTGGCCGTAATTACCGGATTCCTGAGCTTAAGGCCGGCAAACTCCGTTGAAAGATCAATCATTGCGAGGGAGACGCGATCAGGGCTTCTAGCTTCGAGCTCAGGCAGTGTAACAAACCGAAAAAGACGGGTAAACCGCATTCCTGCCACGCGCCACCTCTATACGTGGGAAACGCATGTTCACCGGAGAGAACGCAGAGAGAATCAAAAGCTTGAACTGAACTAGACCACCGTCAATCAGCGCGTGGTATCCGAGCTTCCATGTTTCTCTTGTATTCTCCTCTGCGGTGAATTGCCGCTTTTGGGTTGATTCTTGGCGTGAACTCCCCGCGGCAATTCGTATAGAATAGATGCCATGGATCGCAGAAGCTCCCTTCAGGCTGCCGCCGCTCGTAGCGAGGCGTTGTGCCAATGAACAATCTGCACCCCAAACGGCAAAAACGGCTCATCATTTTTCTTTCCACTGTCGTTGCAGTCCTGTTCGTCTTCGCAGTATTGCAGCAGGCCCTCAACCTCAGTCCCTACTTCAGTTCTCCTCCAGATCGCAACAGAACCCTGCTGCTTTGGGCTCTTGGTTCGCTCAATGTCATCCTTCTGGTGATCTGCACGCTGATCCTGCTTCGGAACTTGCTCAAGCTGTACTTCGAGAGGCGCAGCCACCAGTTGGGATCCAAATTCCGAACCAAGCTCGTGATTGCCTTTATCGGACTCTCGATGTTCCCCGCTGTTTTCATGGCGTTGTTTGCGTATTCCCTGATGCACCGAAATTTGGACAAGTGGTTCAGCTCGCCCATTGACCGCGTTGTAGACAACGTCGACCTGATTGTCCAGGAGATCAGCCAGGATGCGCGCATTCACGCTTCCCGGAGTGCGCGTTTTGTAGCCGCACACCCAGCCTTGCGCGGGCTTGCCGAACCCGCGGCAGATGGCATGATAGAGATGAAGAACCTGGCCGCGGAATACAATATTCCTTTGCTCTTATTCTTTAATGGCTCCCGAAACCTGACCGGTATTTATCAGACTGGCGAGGTGTATCGACCTGGCCAACCACAGTTCCGTCTCATTGCAGACCGCCTCAAATTGGTCGCCTGGAAGGCCGAGCGGGGACAAATGACGGAGGAGGCTTTTGGTCGGCTAATCAACAGCGCGGGCAAAAAGGAGATCACACTCGGTGCGACCGACGAGAGAGGCGAGGAAATGATTCTGGCCGGTGCTGCCGTGGAGACGGGGGGATTCGATGCCCCATCGAGTGTGGTAATCGGCTACAAGATTCACGGCAACCTTCTCAAGCTGGCCTCAGAAATCTCCCGCTCAAACGAAGATTATCGCAGCCGGGAGCGAGACCGTCGCGCAGTAAGGAACAACTTCAGGCTCTGGCTCGGACTGCTAACCATGTTAATACTTTTGGCGGCCGTCTGGATTGGACTTTATTTGTCAAGGCGGATTGCGGTTCCAATTCGGGCGCTGGTCGAGGCCTCGAATGAAGTTTCGAAAGGCAACCTGGGGGTCCACGTGGACTGCCAGGCCCAAGACGAGCTTGAGATCCTCGTCCATTCATTCAATCGGATGACCTCACAGCTTCACGAGAGCTCGGAGAAACTGGAAAGTACCAACCGGGATCTGCAGGCATCGAATCAGGCACTTGAAGAAAGGCGCCGCTACACGGAAACCGTTCTGCAGAACATACCAACGGGCGTCATTTCGATTACTGCCGGGCAGAGAATCAGCCGCGTCAACAAGGCAGTCCAGCGCATGCTGAACTGCGATCTCGAATTGACTCACCCCGGCCTCGATGCGTTGTTCCGACCTCGGGATCTGGCCGAGATTCAGGTGCTCGTCGAACGGGCATCAAAGGCCGGCATCGCAACGCGCGACATTCGGCTGCAGTTCAAGGACCGCACTCTTTACTGTGCCGTCACCGTAAGCGCCTTGGACAGTGAATCCTCAACTCCACGGGGCTACGTCATTGTCTTGGAGGATTTGACGGAACTGCTGAAAGCGCAGAAGGCAAATGCCTGGCGTGAAGTGGCCCGGCGAATGGCGCACGAGATCAAGAATCCACTGACACCCATTCAACTCTCCGCGGATCGACTGCTCAAGAACTACTTCAGGAAAGCGGATGAGGGGCCAACGCCCCAGCCTGGAGGACCTGGATTTGAAACCGTCTTGCGCGAATGTGTTCAGACCATTCACCACGAAGTGGCGAGTCTCAAAGGAATGGTTGACGAATTCTCGCGATTCGCGCGGTTGCCCGCGGCCAGCATGGTTTCAACCAACGTGAATCTACTCATTGAACAGACCCTGGCGTCCTATAACGGACGTTTGGATGGAGTTCGGCTGGACGCCTCGCTGGCGCCTGGGTTGCCCGAGATCAAGGCCGATCCGGAACAATTGAAGCGAGTTTTCGTGAACCTCATCGACAACGCCCTGGAAGCCTTGGAAGATGCCTCTGAAAAAGGCCTGTCCCTCACCAGCAGTTTTTATCCGACGCGCCAAACGGTAGAAGTAATCGTGAAGGACACTGGGCACGGCATCTCGTCGGCGGACAAGGAGAAACTGTTTCTCCCTTATTTCTCCACGAAAAGACGGGGCACCGGCCTCGGACTTGCGATCGCAAGCCGAATCATCGCTGATCACAAGGGCTATATCCACGTGGAAGACAACATTCCTGTGGGTTCCAGTTTCGTGGTTGAGATCCCAGCGCGGTGAGAATACAGGTGCCGTGGACAGCCTCCAGTGTTGGTGTAAGCAATCCCCCTGAGCAAAGCCGGTGCACCACGGAAACCAATCGTTCCCCCTTGGAGAGGGGGTGTGGAAGTCTCAGCCTCCACCCACCGCCCCTAACCCCTTTTGTGCAAGGATTGGGAAAGTCATTTTCTGGGGAGTCCTGACACTTGTCGCGCAATTCAATTCTGTTGGTCGATGATGAAGCCGGCATTCGGCAATCGCTGAGCGCTGTGTTGCGGGAAGAAGGATTCAAGGTTGAAACCGCCAACAGCGGCGAGGCCTGCTTGTCCTTGCTGGAAAGCCAGTCGTATGAACTCATTCTGCTGGATGTTTGGCTGCCAGGCATTGACGGCCTCGAAACCCTCGAAGCGCTGAAGAGGAAGGGAGTCTCGTCAGAAGTCGTCATGATTTCGGGCCATGGCACTATCGAGACGGCCGTCAAGGCAACCCGTTTGGGGGCCTTCGACTTCGTGGAAAAGCCGCTCTCGATTGAGAAGACGCTGCTGGTCGTCAAGAACGCTCTGGATCACAAGCATCTGCAGGACGAGAACCGCACATTGCGTTCGGAGTTGGGCGCACGTTACCGAATCGTTGGTAATAGCGTCCCTATGAAAGCCTTGCGTCAGCAGTTGGCGATTGCAGCGCCAACCAACGGCCGCGTCCTCATTTTCGGCGAGAGTGGCAGCGGCAAAGAGTTGGTGGCTCACGCGCTACATCATCAGAGTCTCCGCAACTCCGCGCCGCTGGTCGAAGTCAATTGCGCGGCCATTCCCGATGAGTTGATCGAAAGCGAGCTTTTCGGTCATGTGAAGGGAGCTTTCACCGGGGCCACGCAAAGCAAAATCGGCAAGCTGGAGAAAGCAGACGGCGGCACGCTGTTTCTGGATGAGGTCGGCGACATGAGCCTGAAGACCCAGGCCAAGGTGTTGCGGGCTCTCGAAGAGCAGCGCTTTGAACCCGTCGGCTCATCAGCTCCCGTTTCCGTTGACGTCCGCATCATTGCGGCGACCAACAAGAACCTGGACGAAGAAATGGAGAAAGGAAACTTCCGTCAGGATCTGTTTTACCGGCTCAATGTCATCCCATTCTATGTACCGCCGTTGCGAGAGAGAGTCGAAGACGTTCCGGTGCTTACCGAGCATTTCATTCAGGAATTCTCCCAACTCTACGGACGCAAGGCGAAAGAAGTCTCGCCTGAGGCCCTGGACATCCTCAAGCACTACCGCTGGCCCGGCAACGTCAGGGAATTAAAGAATCTAGTGGAGCGAATGGTGATCATGACTCCCGGTGGCCGCCTGGAAGTTCGGCATCTGCCGTCGGTTGTGCTCAAAGAGAATGGTTCGTCGGAGGATCCCGCCGAGGCGCGAAGTCTGTCGGAAGCGCGCCTGGCCTTTGATCGTGACTACATTCTCAAGAAGCTTGAGGAAAGCGGAGGAAATATTTCCCGTACCGCTGATGCGCTCGGAATCGAGCGAAGCCACCTTTACCGAAAGTTGAAGAGTTTGAGAATCAACCTGGAGAAAAATTGAGCTGGGACCGGCCTTCCGTTCTGGGGTCCGCAGTTGGAGTGATGGGCATACATACGGGTTTGATCGCTGCCTGTGAATCCCCTCTGGGAGGTGTTGAAGGCTTGAGCAGCCTTCACCGTAGCGCCGGGGTGGGTTCTTCGTGGCCGCTGCCCACCCCAAAGCCTTCGGCTTCTGCCCCTCCCAGGAGGGGATTGATTCCCTTGTTGTCTTAGGTAACCGCTCCCGTATGGTCTTCGGAGACAGGCGACCATTGAGGTCCAAAATTCAGGTTCTATGATCCAAACCATGCGAACGAGTCTTTCAATAATCTTGTTGTTGGCTGTCGGGATTCATGCTGGAAACTGGCCAGCATGGCATGGACCGAAAGGCTCGGGCGTCACTCCAGAGACGACGCTGCCTGTGCGCTGGAGTGCTTCCGAGAACGTGCGCTGGAAGGTTCCCCTGCCCGATCGTGGCAATTCATCGCCGATCGTCTGGCTCGACCGTGTCTTTGTGACTCAGGCGATTGAGAAGGAGAATCGTCTGACGGTGATGTGCCTCAATCGTGCCGACGGAAAGCTTCTCTGGCAATCAGGCACGACTTATTCTGAGAGGGACCCGACGCACGAAACCAATCCCTATGGTTCGGCGTCGCCAGTGACCGATGGCGAGCGCGTTATTGCCTGGTTCGGTTCGGCCGGCGTTTATTGCTACGACATGAACGGCAAAGAGCTTTGGCGTCGCGATCTGGGCAAACAGAGCCATCAATGGGGCTACGCGGCGTCGCCCATCATTCAAGGTGATCTTTGCTTCCTGAACTTCGGCCCGGGTGAGCGGACCTTCTTGATCGCACTGGACAAGAAAACGGGCAAGACCGTTTGGAAGGTCGATGTGCCCCAAGTGCAACCGACAACGCGAACCGATGGCTTTGCCGGCCAGAGAAACGGGGTCGTTGGCTCGTGGAGCACGCCAATCACGATCAATGTCGATGGTCGCGATGAATTGATCCTCAGCTTCCCGGAGCAAGTGCGAGCGTTTGATCCCAAAACGGGCAAAGAGCTATGGGTGTGCGATGGTTTGAATCCTTTGATCTACTCCTCGCCGATTTACGGCGACGGGGTTGTCGTGGCCATGGGCGGCTTCTTAGGCACCCTTGTGGCGGTGAAACCCGGCGGGACTGGCAACGTGACGGCTACACACCGGTTGTGGAAGCGAGAACGCAACAAGAATCAGCTTGGAACCGGGGTCATCCACGCCGGTCATTTCTACGTCCTGGACACGCCTGGAATCGCCGAATGCATTGAACTCACCACGGGAAAGCTGATTTGGGAAAAGCGAGTGAGTGGAGTTGGCCCGAAGAATGAATCCTGGTCATCCATGATCTTGTCCGGTGACAAGATTTATATTCCCAATCAGTCTGGTGACACGATTGTCTTGCGAGCCAGTCCGAAGTTTGAGGTCATCGGAGTCAACTCCATAGGCAATGAACTCACGAACTCGACGCTGGCGGTTTCGAACGGAGAGTTCTTCATTCGCACTCACGAGCATCTCTGGTGCGTTGGCGAACCACAGTCCAAGGCGAGTGCCACAAGGTGACGAGCGGTGCGTGGCGGGTCGATCGATCTATTTTTTCTCCCGAGATGTTGAGCTAGATGGGGAGAGAAGGCCAGCAGCGACCTGGTCGTAGAGCGACTTCACGGAGTCCTTCTTCTTGCCGCCTTTCCCATGCCGATAGTTGTGTTCGCTGTTGCAGGTCTGGCAGCGGACTTTTCGAACCTCCATCTCAACGATGCTCACGATGTAGTGATCCATCAACAACTGGCACCGACTACAGTAATCATCAATTGTGTCTCCAAGCTTCAATTCTTGCGACATGCTTCCTCCTCTCCTTCCTAACCGTGGTTGGGTAGCTGCTCGGTCGCCCTGGAAAGACTTCTCCGGCTCAGCTGCTCTGTGAGCCCACTGTTCCCCGAACAGTGACTACCGCCGCGACACAATCAACGACTCAGGAGAATTCTCGAGCCGGTGCAGTTCATTGTGCGCAAAACCGGAGTTCTGGTACATCGTTTGGTACTCCGCAAAGGTATATGCGTCGCCCTCCTCGGTAGTGCCCAACATCATCAGCGCGAAGGTTGCAGCATCTGGAGGGGTCACGCGGTCATCGTTGGGCACAAACTCCAGCGTCACCGCCAAGCCTCCTGGTTTCAAAGCGGCACGGATCTTGCGCATCAACGTTTCGATAGTGGGCGGCGAGAAATGGTGATGGAAGTTTGTAATCAATACGACGTCATAGTCATTGCCGAACTCGACTTCGAACGCGCTGCCTTCGATGGTGTGCCAGCGATCCGCCACGCCAGCGGCCGTGGCATGCTCGCGGGCAATCTCCAGCACTGCGGCCCAATCCACCGCGTGAATATCGGCCTTCGGATTGTGCCGGGCAATCGTGATCCCGAAAACCCCGTGTCCGGCAGCCAGATCGAGTACCTTCATCGGTGCTCCGTCCGTCGCCTTGACGACTGCTGCGATCGCCTCGGCCGGGGCCATCATCAGCGGGATCATGCTGCGTGCAAACTCCTTCCAAACCGGATGTTCGTACGAGACCGTCCCGCCCCCTGTCATCACGGTGCCACCCTTTCGAACCACCGAAGCAAAATCGTCAAAAAACTGCTTCACCGGCGGCGATAGCAGAAAACTCGCAGTGCCTCCCACGTACATCCGTGAGTTCTTGTCCAGAAACATCGCTGCGTCCGGAACGAGTCCGTAGTGGCTGCCCTCTTTGGTGAGGAACTGCTGAATCACCAGAAAGTCGCAGAGAACCCGCATCCCTTTCACCGAGGTCTTGCAGCGGTCAGCCAGAGACTCGGCGGTGACGCAACCCGTGCCGATCGCCGTGAAAACTTCCAGTTCAAGAGCGGCCTTGAGCGCTGCGGTCTGTTGGTAGGCATTGATCGTTTGAAAGAATCGCCCTGGTGTTGGTTGCGGCATAACGTTGGCTCCAGATCAGATTAGTAGATGAAAAGCGAGCGCAGACTCTACCGAATCCTTCCGGTGAACGCAATAACTCGGGATTCAAGCCCCGGAGGGTCGCCTTAGGGGGGATGGGCGCCCCTGAGAGGGACAATGATTCGGTTGAAAAAGCTCTCCATTCTGCTAGACTTCCCTCGCAAACCGGAACGGGCTACACCGGCCCAAGCAGATCCCAACGAATGCGCCCGTAGCTCAGCTGGATAGAGCGCTTGCCTCCGGAGCAAGAGGCCAGAGGTTCGAATCCTCTCGGGCGTACCAACTTAGCGACCGCTACCTGATCTAAACCCCATCAGAACTCAATGCAGCTTCCTGTCTGTTTCGGCTAACTCTGCATTCTTGGGAAATATGTGGTCGGCCATCCGTTCTACCGTGTGCCGAACGCTTTCAGGGATTTCTTGCACATAGATTTGGAGAGTGGTCTCGGCGCTTGAGTGCCGGAGGTGCGCTTGAACGTCTTTGAGATTGGCCTGAGGGATATCGAGCATATAAGTAGAGCAGGTTCTTCGCAGGCTCTGATGCGTTACGCCCTTCACGCCCAAGGCGTCGCAAGCAGGTTTGAAGACCCGGCGCAGATAATTGTGCGTGTCCATCGGACGACTGGACTTGCCGTGCTCAGCCCGGAAGATGAAATCGTCGGGCTCCGCACAGCGGCACGTGAGCCTATAATCCGACAGATTCTGCTGCAGGATTCCGGGCAGCCAGACGAATCCTTTGCTCTTCTCGGTCTTCGGGTCGTCGATCTGGCCGCGATAAACCGCATCCTCAATCAAAAGGCGATCTCCCAGCCAGTCGCGCCAGCGGCGCGCAAAGAGTTCACCGGGCCGCAGACCTAAAAGGGCTAGTAAACGGAATATCAGCCGCTCTCGCGAAGGTAGATCCCGATCGAGAACGGCAATTTCTTCGAGCGAGAGAAAACGGTTTGTGGGCTTGCGCATTCTCTTGGGCAAAGAAAGTTTCAAAGCGATGTTCTTCTGCAGGTATTGCTGCTCGACAGCTTCTCCAAGAATCTGTCTGTAAAGCTTGCGGACGTGGAGCACAAGCGAGCGGCTATGACTGTTGCCGAGTTTGTTCAGGTGGTCCTGGAATTCGAATTGATTGAGTTTTTGCAGCGGCAGGTCTCCGAACTTGTCCAGGATGTGGCGCTCCACGAGATAGGGAAAGCTTGCTAGGGTCGAGCGTTTCCAGCGCGCTTGGGCCAATGGCAAGAATCGGTTCTCCCAAAACCAACGAAGCTTCGTATTTGGATCGGGCAGTGCGGAAAAGGTGCAGGGATCTGCGGAGACAAGGTCTTGCAGGCGTTCCTCGGCTCTCCATCGTGGCATCTTGGACCTTAAATCCAGAACCCGATCGCGTCGTCGTCGGACTTCCTTACCGTTGTCCAGACGAACGTACGCGAACCAGTGAGCTATCCATTTTCCCTTTTCCTCGCTGAGCCAGCCGTGCTGGCGCCGGGGTCTAGCCATGTGTGCCCCCAATTTCTTCAGTTGGATTGAGGGCGGGAATTGTAGTTCAAGTGTCATTGCTTTGCCAGCTTGTTAAGCCATTGCTGTATCGTTTCCGGGTCGAAGCGGTAGGTCGGGCGACGCACGCCGCTGATCTTAATCGACGGCAGCACCGGCCGCCGCCGTCCCGAGGCATGGTCGTGCACCCATCCTTCCGTGACTTTTAGAGCTTCAGCCAAGTCTTTGGCGGTAACAAGTTGCTTCATTTGGATGCTTGCCGAGGGAGCGGCATTGTCGGTCGTTGGCCATATCGAGAAAACACGTCTACATCTTTTTCCCACAGGCGCGCCTCAACATGTTGTCCAGCGATCATTGAGACGCGCCTCTCAACACTCTCGTTCAAGCTCAGCAAGCACCTTCGTCAACCGTGGGCGGTCACTCTGAGACGGTCTACAGCCTGACCGTCTGTGTGGAAACGGAGTTGAAGCACGCGATCGAGCTGTTCGTAGATTCGACGCTGGTAGTTTCGCAAGCGAGCTCGGGCCAACAGCGGGGACAAGATTGGTCCGATCCGTTCCTCGCTAGAAGTGTGATCGGTGAGCCCCAGAACTTCGGTGATGGTCAGTTTGCGAATCTCCAGTTCCGTCTGGTATAGGGGAGAGAGTTTCTCCAAGGTGACATGATCCGGGTCGTAAGTCCCCCGGAACTCCAGCGCCTGCCGGGTCTGGTCGTAGTCGTAGAGGTTGTCCCCGTCCTTGAGGTTGCGGAAGACGACGTAGTCAACGTGATGAGCGAGCGCGGCGGCCCAGTTCAAGAACGATTGAACACTGTCGGGCGCGCTGGTGACCGAGCCAAGGCAAACCAGGCGAACTCCTCGCTCTTTCAGCTCCTCGAACGGGAGAGCCAGGAACCATTTCAGAACCTCGTGCCCTGTTCCTGCCTTCAGATCTGCCACGATGATTTTCCAATCGCTGCCCAAAGCTTTTTCAATTAGCACATCCTGAGCAAACTCCTGGTGCAGGTTGATCTGTAGAGCCTCAGGAAAGAAGCGGGCCAGCGTGTGGTTCTCATCGTCCAGATCCATCAACAGCGGAAGCTCGCCGTGTTCGCGCAGGTAGGTGATGAGGAACTTTGCTGCAGTGGTCTTGCCGGACCCTCCCTTGTCGCCGGCTGTGAAAAACAGGGTGCATGACATGGTTATCCTCCGTTCTTTTCTCTTTCACGTTTCAGTTGTTCGACGTAGGCAGCCGCCTCTTCCGGTGTGAGGCGGGTGAGGTTGTATTCATTGCTGGGTGTAAAAGTGGTGAGCATCTTCTTCCGTGAAGCAGGCTTTTCGTTCTGCCAGCCGAGCCATGGCTGGCGGTTTTCAGTCCCAGCCGAGTTGGGTGGCACAGCGTCTGTCTTGGGCCCGGTCCAGCCACAGTGAGGCTGAGACCGATGAGTCAGCGCCGTGTTCCAGGTCTTGGACACCGCGCGGTTCTGTTGTGCTCCCTTCTTTTTCCATCGCGCGCGCAGCTTCACAAACTTGCAGATCGCAGCCCGTTGAATGGGAACCTGATGCTTCTCCATGAGGAGTTCAGCAATACGCGCGAAGGCCATAGGCGGACGCTGCCGTCTCAGGGTGAGGATCTCGTGTTCGTAGGGAATCAAGATCGATTGGAAAGGCTTTCCG